>Ga0164311_10000897_pt1 | contig 13878 bp, 22 predicted proteins | sample GuaBasSedimGuay2_FD_121796 | JGI IMG/M metagenome (GOLD analysis project Ga0164311, IMG submission 121796) | Subseafloor sediment microbial communities from Guaymas Basin, Gulf of California, Mexico - Guay2, Core 4569-9, 9-12 cm | ecosystem: Environmental > Aquatic > Marine > Hydrothermal vents...
CAGGGCCGATATTGACTATGGATTTGCCGAGGCCTTTACCACATATGGCGTGGTAGGGGTGAAGGTTATTATTTTCAAAGGTGAGATCTTGCCGGACAAGAAAGGATAGATTTCCCCATGCTGAGTCCTAAAAAGGTAAAATATCGGAAACAACAGAAGGGCAGAACCAAGGGCAAGGCATATCGAGGCAGCACCTTGGAATTTGGTGACTATGGACTTCAGGCGCTGGAGTGCGGTCGATTGACAGCCCAGCAGATTGAGGCAGCTCGAATTGCCATTACGAGGCATGTAAAGAGGGGTGGTAAGATTTGGATCAGGATCTTTCCTGACAAGCCCATCACAAAAAAGCCTGCTGAAACACGTATGGGCAAAGGCAAGGGCGCTCCAGAGGGATGGGTGGCTGTGGTCAAACCCGGGAAGATCCTTTATGAAATGGAGGGAGTGGCTGAAGATGTGGCAGCCGAGGCCTTTCGCCTGGCTGGGCACAAGCTGCCTTTTCCCACAAGATTTGTGAGCAGGAGTCAATAAGCATATGAAGGCCAGTGAGCTTCGCGAATTAAGTATGGATGAGTTACTGGAAAAAGAGTGGTCCCTTAAACAGGAATTGTTTAACTTGAGATTCCAGAAAGCTACCGGCCAACTCGGTAATACGGCGATGATCCCAAAAACCAAACGGGATCTGGCCAGGGTGAAAACCGTGATTCGTGAAAGACAGATGGCCGAGGGAAAATAGATCCGAGAGGTTCTTATGAGACAGAGGGGCGTAAAGAAGAGACTGGTGGGCAGCGTGGTCAGCGATAAGATGGATAAGACTGTGGTGGTTTTGGTGGAGCGGCTGACTAAACATCCCACTTATAAGAAGTATATCCGAAAGAGGTCTAAATATATGGCCCATGATCCCCAGAATCGATGTGGGATAGGGGACCGGGTCAGGATCATTGAAAGCAGGCCCATTAGCAAGAGAAAGAGATGGCAGGTGCTCGAGATCATTGAGAAAGCCAATGTGGAAACCTAAGGTTCTGCTCCATGGGCAGATGATCACGAGCTAAAGATAGGTTTCCAGTTGACAGGATTCGTTGGAGCATAAGCGATGATACAACCCGAAACAAGACTAAAGGTGGCGGATAATTCCGGAGCAAAGTTGCTCTCCTGTATAAAGGTCCTAGGCGGATCAAAGAAGCGGTATGCTACGGTTGGGGATATTGTAGTGGTCTCAGTCAAAGAGGCCCTGCCCAATTCAAAGGTTAAAAAAGGCGATGTGGTCCGGGCCGTTATCGTGAGGACAGCAAAGGAGATCCGCAGACCCGACGGATCTTACATCAAATTTGATGACAATTCTGCAGTATTGATCAATCAACAAAAGGAGCCCATTGGTACACGTATTTTCGGTCCCGTGGCTCGGGAGCTGAGGGCCAAGAAATTTATGAAGATTATCTCACTGGCTCCGGAGGTCTTATAAATCCGTCCTGAGAGGGGACAGGATAAAGGGTCACAAACTGGAGGAGTGAGTTTTGATTTGGGGGATATGAAGTGGGAAAGAAACGACCGAAGATCAAGAAGAATGACAAGGTCATTGTAATAGCTGGAAAGGAAAAGGGAAAAATCGGTGCCGTATTAAAGGTGGATGCTGAGAAGGGTAGAGTGCTCGTGGAAAAGGTGAATATGGTGAAACGTCATGCAAGACCTGGCCCCCAAACGGCCCAGGGAGGTATTATTGAAAAAGAGGCCCCTTTGCATATTTCCAATGTGATGCTTGTATGTAACAAATGCACAGAGCCCACGAGGATCGGCCATCGGCGCCTGGAGGATGGGACAAAGATCAGGGTGTGCAAAAAATGCGGCGAGTCCTTGGATGACTGATCCAAGGAGGAGCCGACAAAGATAGGATGATATGTTGTAAAGGAGTAATGAGGGAGGATCCTTTTGTCTCGGTTAAAAGAGAAATATTATAGTGAAGTTGTTCCAGCACTTATGCAGGAGTTCGGCTATAAGAATATTATGGCCGTTCCAAAGGTGGAGAAGGTAGTGCTCAATATGGGCCTTGGTGAGGCCATTCAAAACATCAAGGTCCTGGACTCTGGGGTGGAAGAACTTACCTTAATAGCCGGCCAACGGGCTGTTGTGACAAAGGCTAAGCGCTCGATCGCCGGGTTTAAGCTCCGTCAAGGGATGCCTATTGGATGCATGGTTACATTGAGAAAGGATAGAATGTACGATTTTCTGGACAAACTTTTCAATGTCGCCTTGCCCCGCGTAAGAGACTTTCGAGGTATTTCGCCAAAGGTCTTTGACGGCCGGGGCAATTGTACCATTGGAATAAAGGAGCACATTATCTTTCCTGAAGTGGATTACGAAAAGGTCGACAAGATCAAGGGACTCAATGTCTCTATCGTGACAACGGCTGAGACTGACGAAGAGGGATTTTATCTCCTAAAGGCTATGGGTATGCCGTTTCGAGGTTAGCAGGGAGGACGTTTTGGCAAGAAAAGCACTTATCATTAAGGCGAAGAGAGAACCAAAATTTTCTACGCGGCGATATAATCGTTGCCCCATTTGCGGGCGTAGCAGGGCCTTCTTGCGGAAGTTTGGAATCTGCAGGATATGTTTCCGCACCATGGCCTCAAGCGGGCAAATACCCGGAGTCATAAAGTCAAGCTGGTGAACAATTGACTTTATCAGGCTGTTAGGCTGAAGGTGAAGGCTAGAGGTTATCAGGTTATGATCTACAGCCTACAGTCTAACAACCTAATATCAGGCGGGGAGCATACGTATGACAATGACCGATCCCATAGCAGATATGTTAACAAGGATCAGAAATGCCCAAAAGGCATCTCATGAATCTGTGGATATACCTGGTTCAAGGCTGAAAGTAAACATTGCCAAGGTGCTTAAATCAGAGGGCTATATCAAGAATTTCAGGGTGATGCCCGATGGCAAGCAAGGGATCCTACGGATCTTTCTCAAGTACGATGACCAGGGCGAGCCAGTGATTCAGGGGCTTAAGAGGGTCAGCAAGCCTAGCAGGCGCGTCTATGCAGGCTATGACGAGATTCCCAAGGTCTTGAATGGCTATGGAATCAATATCGTATCCACCTCAAAGGGAATAATGACGGATAAAAAGGCCAGGAAACTACGTGTAGGCGGGGAAATACTGTGCTCCGTGTGGTAGTGTTGTGTGAGGCCAGCCTCATGCCTTGGTGGTGTATGAGGTATTGGAGTGACCGGAGGTTTTGAATGTCTCGAATTGGCAAACGTCCTGTACCCATCCCCCAAGGGGTACAGGTTACAATGAAAGAGGATGTGTTAATTGTAAAAGGGCCCAAGGGGGAGCTAACGCGAAAAATCCACCCCAAGGTCAAACTGTCCATTGATTCGGAAAAGATTCAGGTGTCAGTGTCTGATACCAGAAGGGATAAAGAGGCTAAGTCATTGCAGGGTTTGTTCAGGGTCCTGGTGGACAATATGGTTACAGGAGTGACCAAGGGGTTCCAGAAAAGTCTGGAGATCGTAGGTGTAGGGTACCGGGCAGAGGTAAGTGGCAATAGTGTAATTTTCAATCTGGGATACTCCCATCCCATCAATTTTCCTTTGCCAAAGGGCATTGAGGCAAAGGTGGACAAGTCAAAAATTACTCTTACCGGTATTGATAAGGAACTTCTGGGCCAAACGGCTGCAAACATCCGCGCCCTTAGAAGCCCGGAGCCTTTTAAGGGCAAAGGAATAAAATATGAAGATGAGGTGATCCGGCGCAAAGCGGGCAAGGCTGGTGCCAAGTAGTGTCGGATGACTTGGAGAGGTAAGGAATGGGAGCCTTTAATAGGGCAGAGGCCAGAGAGAGAAGGAAGAAACGGGTAAGGAAAAAAATCAAGGGTACTCCTGAGAGGCCACGATTATGCGTATTCAGGAGTTTGAGGCATATTTACGCCCAGATTATAGACGATACTACCTCAACGACCTTGGTGGAGGCCTCCTCCGTATCCAAGGGCCTCAGGGAGAAGATAGGCAAGGAGGGCTGCAACAAGAAAGGCGCGGCCTTGGTGGGAAAGGAGATTGCGGAACGGGCCCTTAAGAAGGGGATCAAAAAGGTTGTTTTTGATAGGAATGGTTTCCTATACCACGGCAGGGTCAAGGCCCTCTCAGAGGCAGCACGTGAGGGGGGGTTGGAATTTTAACCTAGGAATCCTTAAGGGATTGCCAACAAATTTGCATTTAAAGCACGTAGAGAATTTCTTTTGAGGTCATAATTAAATGTCAAATTTCAAAATCCCAATGTCAAATATCAAATGACCGAATGAGAGCGAAGTCCCACTTAGGAGCATTGCTTTTTGGCCTGTACCTACAAGAGATAGGCGTATGGGAGATGTTTTGTCATTAAGGCATTTGGATTTCATTTGACATTTGAGTTTGGCATTTGTCATTTTCCTGGTTTGGGTCAGGTATTTGAATTGGAGAATAATTGGCGATGATAGCGGGGAGAGATCCATTGTATAAGGAGCAGGAAGAGGTTCAATTAATTGAAAAGGTCGTCCATATCAGCCGTGTGGCCAAGGTGGTCAAGGGCGGACGTCGCTTCAGTTTCAGTGCCATCGTAGTGGTAGGCGATGGAAAGGGAAATGTGGGCAGTGCCTTAGGTAAGGCCAATGAGGTGCCAGAGGCTATCCGAAAAGGCATTGAGAAGGCCAAGAGGGATATGCAGCCTGTGGCATTGATGAATACCACTATTCCCCATGAGATTATTGGAAAGTGGGGCTCAGGCCGGGTATTGTTGAAACCAGCAAGGCCTGGTACTGGTATCATTGCTGGAGGCGCTGTTCGGGCGGTCTTGGAGGCCGTTGGTATTCAGAATATTTTGACAAAATGTTTGGGATCCAACAATCCCCATAACGTGGTAAAGGCGACGATTGTGGGGTTACGGGCCTTGAGGAGCCCAGAGGAGATCGCCAAAAGGAGAAACAAGACAGTAGAGGAAGTGGTAAAGTAATCTATCATTTTAGGGTTTTGAGTGAATATTATGGCAGATAAGATAAAGGTCACCCTGGTAAAAAGCGGAATAGGTTACAACCAAAAGATTCGGCAGACCCTGAAGGGCCTGGGTCTCACCAAGCTCCATAAGACGGTGGAGCTGGAAAACACCCCTGCCATAAGGGGTATGATAAAAAAGGTCTCATTTCTTGTGAAGATAGGATAGAGCCACAGGGTAATAAAATGAAGATTCATGAACTTTCACCACCAGAAGGATCGCGGAAAAAGAGGAAAAGGGTCGGCAGGGGCCCTGGTTCGGGTCACGGTAAGACTTCATGCAGGGGCCACAAGGGCCAGAAGGCACGTTCGGGAGGAGGGCCAAGTCCTGGATTTGAGGGTGGACAAATGCCTCTTCACAGACGGTTGCCGAAACGAGGATTTACCAATATCTTTCGCACCGAGTACGCCACGGTGAATGTAAAGGATCTGGAGAGGTTTGAAGCAAACGCTACAGTGGATGTGGCAACGCTTAAGGAAGCTGGGTTAATCAAGAAGCTGAAGGACGGAGTGAAACTATTGGGGGATGGGGAGCTTTCCAAGCCCCTTATTGTGAAGGTGCATAAGGCCAGTGTTTCTGCGAGGCAAAAGGTAGAGGCGGCTGGTGGCAGAGTAGAAATCCTCTGAAAAAGCCAATGGCCTATTTAAAAATAAGGGGACCTTTTCATTGATCGGTGGTTTACAAAATATTGGTAAGATACCTGAGCTGAAGAGAAGAATCCTCTTTACGCTATTCATGTTGGCAGTTTACCGGCTTGGGTGTCATATCCCTACTCCCGGAATAAACGGGGCGGCATTATCGGCCTTTTTTGGTTCAAAGCAAGGAACACTTTTTGGATTGTTTGACATGTTTTCCGGCGGGGCCTTGCGAAGGATGTCGGTAATGGCCCTGGGAATCATGCCTTACATAAGTGCCGCCATTATTTTGGAGCTGCTCACGGTTGTAGTCCCCTACCTTGAGAAGCTGAATAAAGAGGGAGAACAGGGAAGAAAGAAGATCACCCAGTACACCCGATACGGTACAGTGCTGTTGTGTTTGGTGCAAGGTTTCGGAATCTCACTCGGTTTGGAGAGGATGTCGAGCCCAGGAGGTGTAATGGTAGTGCCTGTGGGAGGTTGGGGCTTCCGCCTTCTAACCATGATTACGCTAACTGCGGGCACGGTGTTCTTGATGTGGCTTGGGGAACAGATCACGGAGAGGGGGATTGGTAACGGCATCTCTCTTATTATTTTTGCGGGAATTGTGGCCAGGTTTCCAACGGCCGTGGCAAATACCTTCAGACTTATGTCAACAGGGGAACTGACACCCTTTTTCATGATCATTATTTTGGCCCTGATGATCGCAGTGGTTGGAGTAATTGTTTTTGTGGAGACAGGGCAGAGGCGTATACCAGTTCAATATGCAAAACGGGTTGTGGGACGTAAGATGTATGGTGGCCAAAGCACCCATTTGCCTTTGAAAGTTAATACGGCAGGGGTGATTCCGCCCATATTCGCCTCATCCATTATCATGTTTCCGGCCACAATTGCCAACTTTCTGAATGTGCGCCAGATTCCTTGGCTTCAGACCATAGTGAGCCTTCTGGCTCCAGGCCATATTGTATATATTTTGATCTATGTGATATTTATCTTTTTCTTTTGCTACTTTTATACGGCGGTGCACTTTAACCCTGTGGATGTGGCAGACAATATGAAACGCTACGGCGGATTTATTCCCGGGATTCGGCCGGGCAAAAACACCGCCGAATATATTGACAGGGTCCTTACGAGGATTACCTTTTTTGGTGCCATTTATGTCTCAGCGGTTTGTGTCTTGCCTCAAATCCTGATTTACAAACTCAATGTGCCATTTTACTTTGGTGGTACGGCACTGCTAATTGTGGTTGGTGTGGCCATTGACACTATGAATCAGATCGAAGCCCATATGCTGACACGGCATTATGAGGGTTTTATGAGGAAGGGTTTTGGGCGAACGAGATAGCTTATAGCCCAATATGTGGACCATTAGTGTCGCTTTGAGGAAGATATGGCAAAGGAAGAAGGGATTGAGGTAGAGGGCGTTGTCATTGAGACATTGCCTAATGCCATGTTTCGGGTTGAGCTGAAAAACGGGCACCGGGTACTGGCTCATATTTCTGGAAAGATGAGGATGCATTTCATCAAGATACTGCCAGGGGATACGGTCGTGGTGGAGTTGTCACCATATGATCTTAATCGGGGCCGGATCATTTATCGCGGGCACAAGGAAAAGACATAACGGATCCTTTTACGGAGAAAAAGAGATGAAAGTACGACCTTCAGTAAAGAAGATATGTAATAAGTGTAAGATTATCCGCCGAAAAGGCGTCATGAGAGTTATTTGCGAAAATCCTCGCCACAAACAGCGGCAGGGATAATAAGCCGAGGGAAGGAGTCTGGCATTGGCACGGATAGCTGGAGTAGATTTGCCAAAAGGAAAGCGTATTGAGATCGCCCTTACCTATATTTATGGGTTAGGGCGGAGTTCGGCCCAAAAGATACTTACTGAGGCAGGAATTGATTGGAATACAAAATCTGATGACCTCACGGGCGAACAAATCACTGCCATTAGGAAGATTATAGATGAGAAATACAAGGTTGAGGGAGACCTCAGGCGAGAGGTGTCCATGAACATCAAGAGGTTGATGGATCTTGGCGCTTATAGGGGCTTGAGGCACCGAAAAGGCCTACCAGTGAGGGGACAAAGGACCAGCACTAATGCGAGGACTCGAAAGGGGCCTCGAAGGGCCGTCATGGGCAAAAAGAAGAAATGAACCAAGATACCGGCTTCTGTGGCTCTCTGGTCTGCGAGGGAAAGCATAGCCTGCTGGCAGCGGGTTTCTAAATAAGCCAAACAAACCAAACAGACCAGACAGACTAAATAGACCAAACGAACCAAATAAACCAAATAAACTATACAGGCCAAGTTAAAAGGGAAGAAAAATGGCAAAACCTGTTCGGAAGAGAGGAAAGGCGAAGAAGGAAAAAAAGAATGTCCCTACGGGGATTATCCATATCCAATCTACCTTTAATAATACGATTGTTACGGTCACAGACAACGATGGTAATGTGATCGCACAGTCCAGTGCGGGGCGCGTAGGATTTAAGGGCTCCAGAAAAAGCACTCCTTTTGCCGCTCAGATGGCAGCCCAGGACGCACTGAAACAGGCCATGGAGCAAGGACTGAAAGTGGCCGAGGTGAGAATAAAGGGCCCTGGGGTGGGCCGGGAAGCCGCTCTAAGGGCATTACAAAGGGAAGGGTTCACCGTAAGTGTGATACGGGACGTGACACCCATTCCTCACAATGGTTGTAGGCCACCAAAGAGAAGACGGGTTTAGTCCACCAAGCATGATCGAGGAGGAATACTATTGGCTAGGTACAGAGGTTCTGTCTGCAGACTTTGCAGGCGAGAAAATTTGAAATTGTTTTTGAAAGGCGACCGGTGTTATAGCGATAAGTGTGCCTTTGAGCGGAGGCCCTATGCGCCGGGTCAGCATGGCCAACGCCGTGGCGGGAAATATTCGGATTATAGGTTGCAGCTTAGGGAAAAGCAAAAGGTCAAAAGAATCTATGGTGTACTGGAGACTCAATTCCGCGGATACTATCGGCGGGCCGAGCGCCAGAAGGGAATCACAGGTACGAATCTGTTGCTTTTGTTAGAGCGAAGGCTGGATAATGTGGTTTATCGCATGGGTTTCGCTTCCTCGCGAAATCAGGCCAGGCAGCTTGTAAGACACAATCATTTCTTGGTAAATGGAAAAAAGGTAAATATCCCCTCTTACCTGTTGAAACCCGGTGATGTGGTAGAAGTAAAGGAGAAAAGCAGGAAGGTAGCTCCTATTGTGGAAGCCATGGAGACCGTTGTTCGGAGAGGGATACCAAACTGGATTGAGGTGGAGAAGGAAAAATTTCGCGGCACATTCAAGGCCCTGCCGAGCAGAGAGGATCTGACCATGCCTATTCAGGAGCAGCTCATTGTTGAGTTGTATTCCAAATAGGATATAAGATTTGTCTCTGGTAAAATTGTATGCCTTTCATTGCTAGTGAAAAATCCATTTTTTGACATATATGGGGGAAGGTGCTGCGGCGACTCTACCAATGCAGGCAAGGGGATAATATAGAGATAATAAATCTAAGCCGAGGCATTCTTTGAAAAAACGTTAATAACATTTAACGGGAGGCCTCTATTGAGTGATCTAAAAGCAAGAAATTGGCGGGAGCTTATAAAGCCCAAAAGAATAGAGATCGATCAAGATTCCTATTCCAATACGTATGGAAAGTTTACCTGTGAACCCCTTGAAAGGGGTTTTGGAATTACTATCGGTAATTCCTTGCGGAGAATTTTGCTCTCCTCCTTGCAAGGGGCTGCCATTGTATCCGTGAAGTTTGACGGGGTATTGCACGAATTTTCCACCATACCTGGGGTGCTTGAGGACGTAACGGATATTATTTTGAACCTCAAGGAAGTGCGGTTCAAACTGCTGGACGTGGAAGAGGCTACCGTGCATCTGTCCCGTGAAGGTGAAGGTACGGCCAAGGCCGGTGATATTGATACCCATGGATTGGCAGAAGTTTTGAATCCGGATCACCATATCGCCACTCTAAACAAAGAGGCAAAGCTGAACATTGAGATGGTGGTGAAGATGGGGAAAGGCTATGTGCCTGCTGAACGCTTGAAAGGCAAGGATACCCCCATAGGTGTAATTCCGGTTGATGCGGTATTTTCCCCTATAAAGAAGGTAAATTATGTGGTCACTAATGCCAGGGTGGGACAGATAACGGATTATGATAAACTAACATTGGAGGTTTGGACCGACGGCAGCGTTTTGCCGGAGGATGCGGTGGCGTTTGCGGCAAAAATTCTAAAGGAGCAGATGACACCCTTTATCAATTTCGAAGAAGAACCTGAGCCTGAAGAAGAAGAGGAAGAGGAGCAAGAAGAGGCCTTGAATGAGAATCTTTTCAGGCCGGTTTCGGAATTGGAACTCTCCGTGAGGTCTGCAAACTGCTTGAAAAACGCAAACATTACGTACATTGGGGAGTTGGTCCAAAAGACCGAAGCAGAGATGCTCAAGACCAAGAATTTTGGCAGGAAGTCACTTAATGAAATCAAATCCATATTGGAAGAGATGGGCTTGCACCTCGGTATGAAGCTGGACAATTTTCCACTACCTCCTAAACCGGAGCAGGCAGAGGGGCAAGAAGCAGAACAAGAGGGTAAAGAAAAATGAGGCACAGGAAGGCGGGTAAACATCTAGGCCGAGATTCGAGCCACAGGAGGGCCATGTTTCGTAACATGGTGACCTCCCTGTTCAGGTATGAGCAGATAGAGACAACGGATGCAAAGGCAAAGCAATTGAAGCCAATTGCTGAAAGAATGATAACGCTGGCAAAACGTGGAGACCTCCACGCCAGGCGCCAGGCCCTGGCTTATATGATGGACAAACGAGTGACCCACCGTCTTTTTGATGAGCTTAAGGACCGCTTTATGGACAGGCAGGGGGGGTATGTAAGGATCATCAAAAAAGGCAATCGCAAGGGTGATAATGCCCCCATTTCCATTGTCCAGCTCATATCAGCCGAAGAGGCTAAGAAAAAGAAGAAAAAGAGGGCAAAGCCAGAAGCTAAAAAGGCCGTGGAGACCTCTGCTTCTCCTGCAACCGACGAGGTTAGCAAGGAGCAAGCTGAGCAGCCCCCGGAAGGGGAGGGCGATAAGTGAAAATAACTGCTTCCCAATTATTCAGTTTTGTGGTTAAATGATATAAGGTGATGTATTAAGAGGTTCTTGATGGACTTGCCAACTAAGGGACGTGGATTTTCTTAGTGACGAGGCTTGTTAAGCCAATTTACCATCTGCTGATTCTAAGTGGGGTGAATTAAATCTTTCTGGCCATGATTGTGTATGACCACAACAAGAATTGCCTCCTTGTCGCATTTGCGGCAAGGAGGTTTTTTTTATGAGGTGCGTAAATTGAAGGGTTTTCATCACAAGGATCTGCTTGGCATGGGGCAACTGTCGGTCGAGGATATAGAGCTCATTCTGGATACGGCCGAATCCCTGAAGGAGATTTCCCATAGGGACATCAAAAAGGTTCCCACCCTCAGGGGTAAAAGCATCATAAATTTTTTCTATGAGCCCAGCACGAGAACAAGGACTTCCTTTGAGGTTGCCGCAAAGCGACTCAGTGCAGATACCCTTAGCCTTTCGGCCAGTACCAGTAGTATGGTGAAAGGGGAGACCCTGATTGACACTGCCAGGAATCTGCAGGCTATGAATCCTGACGTAATTGTCCTGAGGCATTCGTCAAGTGGGGCACCTCATCTGCTGGCCAGCGTAATGGAGGCAGGGGTGATCAATGCAGGCGATGGGATCAACGAGCATCCCACTCAAGCCTTGCTGGACATGTTCACGATTAGGGAAAAGAAGGGAAGGATAAGAGGCCTGGAGATCGCCATTATTGGGGATATTGCGCACAGCAGGGTGGCTCGATCAAATATTATCGGGCTTACCAAGATGGGAGCCCAAGTGACCGTATCTGGCCCCCCTACCATGATACCTATGGATATCGAGTCCATGGGGGTGAAGGTGGAATATGATCCGAAAAAGGCAGTAGAGGGAAAAGATGTGGTCATGGTTCTGCGGATACAACTGGAGAGGCAGAGTAAGCTCCTTTTTCCCACCCTACGGGAGTATGCACAATTTTTTGGCCTGAATAAGGCTATTGTTGAAAGGGCCAACAAGGATGTTATTGTCATGCATCCTGGCCCTATGAATCGTGGTGTTGAAATTGATTCCCCTGTTGCAGACGGACCTTATTCGGTTATCCTTGACCAAGTGGCTAATGGAGTGGCGATAAGGATGGCGATTCTTTACCTCTTGATTGGAGGCGCAAAAAGTGATCACGTGGATTAGAAATGGAAAGGTTGTGGATCCTGTAAAGGAAACGGTGGAGGAGCGTGATCTCATCATCGAAGGGGGCAAGATCCGTCATATTCTTCCCTGGGGAACTTTTGAGGGAAGAAGTGATGATGTGGAAACGCTCGATGCCAGTGGAAAACTGGTGCTCCCGGGCCTGGTGGATATGCATACGCACCTGAGGGAGCCAGGATATGAATATAAAGAGACTATAGCCAGTGGGAGCCGGGCAGGAGCTGCCGGTGGCTTTACGGCGTTGGCATGTATGCCGAATACAGACCCACCCAATGATTCAAGATCAGTGACCGAATTTATACTGGAGCAGGCCGAGCGCGCCGACCTCGTGCAGATCTACCCCATCGCTGCCATTAGTGTGGGGCAAAAGGGCGAGAGGCTTACGGAGTTTGGGGACCTTCGGGAGGCAGGGGCGGTTGGTGTCTCTGACGATGGACAACCGGTAAGGAACAGCGAGCTTATGAGACGTGCCATGGAATATGCGCGGTTCCATGGTTTGGCCATCATTTCTCACTGTGAGGATCTTTTTTTATCTGAAGGCGGTGTAATGCATGAAGGGGAGGTGTCCACACGCATAGGGCTTCCCGGAATCCCGGCGGCTAGTGAGGAGGTAGTCGTGTACAGAGAGATATGTCTTGCCAGACTGACGGGGTGCCCGGTGCATATTGCCCATGTGAGCACTGCCGAATCTGTCTCACTCATAAGGAGGGCAAAGGAAGCTGGTCTCCCAGTCACTGCTGAGACGGCACCTCACTACTTCAGCCTGGATCACAGTGCGGTGATAGGTTATGACACTAATGCCAAGGTGAATCCACCCTTGAGAACCCCAATGGATGTGGAGGCCATAAGAGAAGGCCTGGCCGACGGAACCATTGACGTGATCGCTACAGATCATGCACCTCACAGCCCTTTGGAAAAGGAGGTGGAGTTTGATAAGGCAGCCTTTGGGATGATCGGGCTTCAGACTGCCCTCCCACTCACCTTGGCCCTTGTCAAAGATGGGGTATTGACCCTGCCACAAGCTATCAGGAAGATGACTTGGAATCCAGCCGGTATATTGAAAATAGAGGCCGGGAGAATCGCAGAGGGCAACAAGGCCGATTTGGCCATTGTAGACCCTGACGAGGAATATATACTGTCCGGAGAGGACATCTTGTCAAAGAGTAAGAACTCGCCCTTTGTGGGAAGACGTATGCGGGGTAGGGTGGAACTCACAATGGTAGGAGGGAGAGTTGTCTGGAAGAGATCCCTGCCTGACCGGTGGGCAGGAAGGTAGAATCCTCATCGTTGATGATGAGAAGAGCATGCGAGAGTTCTTGGATATCATGCTCACTAGCGAAGGATATGATGTTACATTGGCATCCGGCGGCAAGGAGGCATGTGAACTCCTAGATTCAGAGACCTTTGATTTGATTGTCACTGATATTCGGATGAAGGACATTGATGGAATCGGGGTCTTGAAAAAGGCCAAGGCCGTTGATCCACAGGCCTTGGTCATTTTGATTTCGGCATATGCCACCGCTGAGACCGCTGTCGAGGCCATGAAAGAGGGGGCTTATGACTATATCCCCAAACCCTTTAAAGTAAACGAGTTCAAACGGATCGTACAGGAGGCCCTCGCTAGCAAGAAAGGACTTGACACTAAAGGGCACGAGAAGCCCGGGGGGGACAAGTACCATTTCGGCCTGTTGGTGGGTGAGAGCCCCCAGATGATCAAGATATATAACCTGATTGAAAAAGTGGCGAGTACCAGCACTAATGTCCTTATCTCTGGAGAAAGCGGAACCGGGAAGGAACTTGTGGCCCGTGCCATCCACCAGCTCAGCGAGCGCAAGGACAAGCGGTTTGTTGTAATCAACTGCGCAGGCATACCCGAAAACCTCATTGAAAGTGAATTATTTGGATATAA
>Ga0164311_10000899_pt1 | contig 13869 bp, 10 predicted proteins | sample GuaBasSedimGuay2_FD_121796 | JGI IMG/M metagenome (GOLD analysis project Ga0164311, IMG submission 121796) | Subseafloor sediment microbial communities from Guaymas Basin, Gulf of California, Mexico - Guay2, Core 4569-9, 9-12 cm | ecosystem: Environmental > Aquatic > Marine > Hydrothermal vents...
CCGTTGTATGGGCTGCTCTCCTCCACCGGCTGGGGCATCCCCGATAGCGACCTCGATCAGGACGTGGACGAGAACGGCGTGGATAACCCCATCCCGGCCATCGGCGGCATTTCTAGCCTCTCGGTCACTCTATCGCTGGGCGACGAGCCTCCTTATGTCGGGCATCCCGATGGCGATAGCGACATCAACTCTAACCTGACCGTTGACTTTGGCTTTTACGGCGGGCGCATCGGCGACTATGTCTGGCTGGAACTGGTGCGCGATGGCGAGCAGGGCACTTTGTTCGAGAACACCATCCCCGGCGTGGTGGTGGACCTGTACGACTCCACCACCGGCGCGTATCTGACCAGCGATACGACCGACGGTTCCGGCCTCTACCTGTTCGACGACCTGCCGCTCAACGTCACCTACACGGTGCAACTCTCGCAGGTCAACTTCACGCCGGGCGGCGCGCTCTACCCCTACACGCCCACGCTCTACCTGGGCGGCGGCTCATTCGTCATCACCGACTCGAACGCCACGCCCAACGACTTTTTCGGCGGCTTTGGCTATGCCGTTACCACCACGCTCACCTCGGTCGTCAGCGAGGACCTGACGCTCGACTTTGGCTTCCACGCCGAGCCTGCTTTGGAGTTGGTCAAGACGGTTGCGCCGGGCGCGGCGGCGCGCAGTATGCCCTTTACCTACTCTATCCGCATCGAGAACACAGGCTACGTGACATTTACCGCTATGCGGCTCACCGACACACTCCCGTCCACCGATTTCCACTACATCGGCAGCAGCGGTGATCCGGCTGACGCTGATACCGTCGCCGAGCCGCTCTTGGTGTGGAATGACCTCGGCGTACTGCCTCCCGGCGATAGCGTCACCGTATCCTTCGCCGTGACCGCCACGCCGGGCATCACCGGCACCTACTGGAACACGGCCACAGTGCGGGTCGAGACCGCTCCCGGCGACGTGTTAACCGACACCGACAACGTTCCCGTGGACATCCGCGACCCGGCAGTATTGATCAATAAAGAGATACTGGGCCTGGATCGGGACGGCGTAGCGCCCGATTACATCACCTTTACCATCGCCATCACCAACGTCGGCCCCAGCGTGATTGACGTGCTGCCGATGGTGGATCAGTACGATCCTTACTACCTCAGTTTCCACGACGCTGCGCCCTATCCTGATAGCGTCAACGATAGCGCCGGTCGTCTGGTCTGGAACGATCTGACGGCCAGCTTGGGCAACCTGGCGACGGGCGACACGTTCCACATCGTCACCGTCTTTGACATCGCCCACGAAATCAACGTCACCACCACCAACGTGGTCACCACCACCGACGCCGTGGACGATTACGACAACCCGGTCAACGATGACGACGACGAGGAGGAGATCGGCGGCCAGGAGGACGATGACGACGTTCCCACGCCTATCGAGGTGCTCTACTTCCGGGCGGTGGGGGAGGAGGCGTCCGTGAGGCTGGAATGGGCGACGGCGGCCGAACTGGATCTCGATGGCTTTAGCGTCTACCGCGCTCCGAGCGCCAGTTTTGGCGACGCGCAGACCATCGCCTACATCCCCGCCGCCGGCCCCGGCAGCGAGTACAGTCATGTGGATCGGGACGTGACGGCAGGCCAAGTCTACTGGTACTGGCTGGTCGAGGAAGTCAGCGCGGGCGATCCCGACACCTACGGGCCGGAGCAGGGCGGCGCGGGCATAGACTCGCTGCCGTATCGCCTCTATCTACCGCTTGTCCTGAGCAGCGCCGAAGGGCTGATTCAAAAGGGGTTGGATGAACAATCTGCGGCTCCGTCACCATACTGGGCGGATTGGCTCCTGGGGCGCTGGTCGTCACTGTGGGCCGGATTCTTGCCAGAGTCGCGCCGTATGTAGGGGCGAAGCGGTGCTTCATCCCTAACCGCCCCTACATGACGGTGATTGCGAAGGAGAAATATATGAAAAAACAGAAAACAAAAAACAAGAGTGACCTTTCACGCCTCACACTGCTGTTATTGGTCGCCGGCTTCCTCGGTCTGGCGCCCGTCTCTGCTGCTGACGCTCCGCAGCCAGAGCCGATCGTGCTGCTGACCGCTGAAACAGGGGTCGTCCTGGAATGGCGCGCGCCAGCCTTTACCCAGCGCCAGGCTACCGGCGGCGATGGCCGCTCTTATGTGGCGCTGGACGCGCCAGGCTGGACCGAGTCCGGCGCGCCTGGGTGGCCGCAACTCCCGGTCGCCTCTGCGCTGCTGGTCGCGCCCCCCGTGGGCGACGTGACACTCCAGGTGCAGGTGTTGGAGCGCAGCCGCGTCTCGCTATCCCATCCGGTGCTTCCCGCCCCCAAGATGGCGCTGGCGGACGATCCATCCGCCGGCCTCGAGTCGGTCTGGGCGCGGAGCGAGTTTGCCTACTCGACGAGACCTCCGAGGTCTCCGAGACCTCAAGAGTCTGTACACCAGTGGGTCACGTTGGAAGAGGCGGGCTGGATGCGCGGTCGCCGCCTGGTGCGGGTGATTTTTTCTCCACTGCGCTTTGACCCCGCCGGGACAGCGTTAGATGTGGCGCGTCACGTGCGCGTCACGTTGCGCTTTTCCGGGAAAGAAAACAGGTTTTTTCCGGAAAACCTGGTTTCTCGTAATCCGCCCGACCCATTCACCCCCATCCTGGAGCGCATCGTCCTCAATCCGGCGCAGGCGGCCCAATTCGCTCTCCCTGAGCGAACGGTTTCCGCGCCGGCCTCAACACTGGCCGATCCGCCCGGCGGCGCCGACTATCTGATCATCGCACCCGCCGCCTTTACCTCCGCCGTGAACCCGCTGGCCTCTCACCGCGCCGCCGAGGGGTTGCGCGTCCACAGCGTCACCGTCGAGGAGATTTACGCCGAGTATGCCGGCGCTCATCAAGAGGCGATCAAGAGTTACATCGCCCACGCCTACGCCAGTTGGACGCCCCCCGCGCTCAGTTATGTGCTCCTGGTTGGCGACGGCACCGAGGATGGCTCCGGCGTCCAGCACGTCCCGCCCTATATGATAACCGATCCCTGGGGGTACGAGGCGGACGGCGTCGCCGCCGATAACCGCTACGTCACAATGGATGGCCCCGACGACCAGATAGCTGATATTTTCATCGGACGGCTGCCGGTCAACAGCGTCGCCGAGGCAAATACCGTCGTGCAAAAGATTCTGGACTATGAACAGAATCCGCCCCAGTATCCCTGGAACGAGCGAGTGCTGTTCATCGCCGGCCACGAGAATCAGGCTAATGGAGAAGAGTTTCACGATACCTCTGACTGGCTCTACAACTCGCTGCCTTCTGGCTTTAGCGGGCGGCGCGTCTATTTCTGCACCCAGGGCTGCACCCAGCCTTACAAGTACGATGATATGACGATGGCCCACGACGTGGCGCTGGGAGCGCTCAACGGGGGCGGGCTGATCGCCACTTTCGAGGGGCACAGTTCAGATAGTCAGTGGGATTATGATCCGGTGACTTATGCCCCGCTGTTCCACGTCAACAATGATGTACCAAATTTGCATAACGGCGGCGCGCTGCCGGTGTTTGTGGAGGCAACCTGTTACAGCAGTCGTTTTGCCTACCCCAATAACGAGACGCTGGACGAGAGTTTGTTGCGTCTGGCGGGCGGCGGGGCGGTCGCCACCTGGGGCAACACCACGCTGGGGCTGGACTCGGGGCACGAGAGCTTGCGCGAGCGGTTCTTTTATGCTACCCTAGAGAACAGCGTCACCGAGTTGGGGCCGGCCATCGGATATGCCAAGCTGGGCCTGGATAGCAAAAACCTGTGCCTGCACGATACGTTCACCCTCCTCGGCGATCCGGCGATGGACCTCAACCTGACCGTGGTACCCTGGACGGACGAGCTGTTCCTGCCGCTCGTGATGCGGGGCGGTTAGAACGCATTAGGGCAAAAAAACGTAGAGCGAAAGGAGACCACGATGATTAGAGCAAGGATACTGACAGTAGCAGGGATCGTTCATCTCACTATGGCTATGTTGTTGGCTGCGACGTTCCTGTTTGGGCAGCCTGCCGCTGTGTCGGGTGAGATATTGGGCTTTACTTCTACCCCCCTACCTCTTCCCACCGACATTCCTGCGCCCACCGATATCCCTGCGCCCACTGATATGCCTGTTTCACCCCCTCCTGAGCCAGGGTCTCCTGCACCAGATGTGGCCATCGTCAAGTCGGCCAGCCCGACCGAGGTACTGCCCGGCGACCTCGTCACGTTCAACATTCAGGTGTGCAACGAGGGCGATGCTACAGCTGCCAGCGTCATCGTCAGTGACAAATTGCCATCTGAATTGGCGCTTGTGAGCGCGTCCGCCTCACAGGGTGTGGTGATGGTAGAGGGCGACGGGATGCGGGCGGAGTTGGGCGCGCTGCTCGTGGGCGAGTGCGCCACAGTCACCGTAGTGGCTCAGGTGCGCGCCGACGTTGAGCTATGCGCCAAGATCAGGAACGTGGCCTCTGTGGGTAACATATACAGCGATGCGATGGTAAATGTAGCGTGCCTCCTGCCGGAGAGCGGAAGAGTTGTTCCGCTGACAGCAGCGGCGGGCCTGTTGGCAGTGGGCGTGGGTCTGTTGGTGGTTGGGGCAGTGTTGAAAAAGCACCGATAGGACTAGCAGCTTGTCGGAGTAGCCCATTGTCCAACGCAGCCGTTTTGGGCTGGCCGATCTTGGATGATTTTTTGTCAATTCTGACAAAATTCGTGTCATTCGTCCATTTATGACGTTCGTGATGAAAAAGTGTACAGCAGTGAAATTCTTGGGTAGTGTCCCATCACGATGCGGATAAATCGGCCATGTCCCAGGAAACGACCAAACGGCATTCAACACAGGAAAACGGTGTCTCAAACCCAGAACTTGACACCTGAAAGGCGCAGAAGGCCGCATTTCGCGACGCGCAGATGCCCTTGCACACCCAACCCTTCGTTTTCCCCCTGGTGACGCACTCCTCCCTAGGCCGCGGTCACCTCCAGCCGCCACTCCTGCCGGACTCTCTTTGCCGCGTCGTCCCACCACCATTGGCCGCTGGGATCGGTGCGGCCTGTCCTGAGCCTGTCGAAGGGTTGACGGGGGTCGTTGCCGCAGTAGACGTAGCGGTGCAGTGATTGGGGCGCCGGGGCCAGCGCCGGGTAGGTATCGCGGGTGAGGAAGCGGCCCACGGAGGGGTCATAGTAGTGGGCCCGCAGGAAGATGAGGCCGCTGGCCCCAGCCCGCCCTGAGCCTGTCGAAGGGTCATACTGCTCCCTGGCAAAGCCGAAGGAACCGGCGGACTGGCCCGCCGCGTAGGTGGGCACACCGAAGGGAGAGTAACCCCGCACCTGGCGCACGCCGCCCGCCTCGTCCGTCAGTTGGCGCACGGAGCCGAGGACGTCAGCGTGCTGGTAGAGCAGCGCGCCATTCACTGATCACAGTGTGTTCGCTGGTCGCTCGCTTCACGTGAGACGTCAATGGGCTTACCAGTTGGTGCTGCCCCTGTTCAAAAGTTATGTTTTTCCGCCGATTTAGGCGTTTGGCCCACTATTTGCACAAAACCTACGTTAGGGGCGCTGTACGCATTTTCTTGACGACTTCTCACAGTGATGGTAGAGTGCAAGTTGTAAGTACGCAAGTTGCAAACTTGCAAGTTTACACGTAATTGAGAGGAGGGAACCGAATATGACGATACAGTTCACTGCCCCTGCTGCGACGACCAACACGCAACAGATAGTGCTGACCGTTGACGAATTTCTGACCCAGGCCCGCGCGGCCGGGGTGGATGAGGCGCAATTGGCCCTCATTGCCCCCCGGCTACCGGCAATGGATCGAGATAGGCATACGCAGCGTCAACGGCAAACTCGGCGCAGAGATCGGCGTTGATTATGCCGATCCCTTCCGCTACGAATATGTGGAGGCGCCCGAGTTCTTTAGCAGTACCGACAACTAGATGAGGAAAGAAGCAGCCTCGCTTCCAGATGTTTCTTCACGAATATCACAACCAACGATAGGAGAAAAATATGCTCCCCACAAAAATCGTCGTCATCGGCGCGGGCAGCGCCAGCTTTGGGCTTAACACCCTCGCCGCGCTCGTGCGCAGCGAGCGATTGCACGGCGGCCATCTGGCCCTGGTGGATTTGAACGCAAAATCCCTGGCCCTGGTTGGGCGGCTGGCCGAGCGGCTCAACCGCGAGTGGGATGCCGATATGACCATCACCACCCACACTCGCCACGCCGACGCCCTCGACGGAGCCAAGTTCGTCGTGCTCTCCATCGAGGTTTCGCCCCGCGAAACGCTGTGGAAATCAGATTACGAGATCCCGCTCAAATATGGCGTGCGCCAGCCCTACGCCGAGAACGGCGGACCGGGCGGATTTGCCCACGCCGCCCGCAACATCGGCCCGGTGATAGAGATCGCGCGCGATATGGAGCGAGCCTGCCCAAACGCCTGGCTGGTCAACTTTACCAACCCCATGGTGCGCATCTGCGACGCCGTCGCCCGCTATAGCGCTATCAACATCGTCGGGCTGTGCCACCAGATCCACGCCGGATACGGCATGGTGGGGGTGACGCTGGCGGACTATTTGAACATTGAGGTACCAGAGAGCGAGATCAGCACCCACGCCCACCCTGCCGTCTGGCCGCTGCTGATGCAGGTATCGCGCCAGGCGCTGGAACGTGTGGACATCAAGGCCGCCGGTCTCAACCATTTCACCTGGATGCTGGATATCCGCGATAAACACAGCGGCGATGACCTATACCCGCTCTTTGCCGAACGTTGGACCTCTTTCGATCCCACCTTCGAACCACTGACTCGCCGCGTCTACGATGCCTTTGGTCTGTTCCCCATCCCGGGCGATGAGCACCTGTGCGAGTACATACCCTGGGTCAGCGACCCGCTCACCAAACCGTGGGACAAGTACGACGTCAGCCTCTACGACTGGGACCTGATGGCCCAGTTGCGCGGCTTTGGTCTCAACGACATTGCCAAGATGGCCGACGGGCAAGCGACCATCGAACACCTGCGCGAATCCGACAGCGAGGGTGCGCTAGAGATGATTGAGAACATCGCCGGAGCCGGAAACCACTACCACCTGGCGGTCAACCTGCCCAACGTGGGGCAAATCGAGAATTTGCCGAAGGGAGCCATCGTCGAGACGCCGGGCCTGGTCAGCGGGATGGGGGTGCAAGGGGTGAGCGTGGGGCCGCTGCCGGAACCCATCGCCGAGATGTGCCGCCGCGAGCTTGCCGTCGTCCGCCTGTGCGTGGACGCCGCCGTCCACGGCGACCGTCAAGCCGCACTCCAATGCCTGCTGCTGGATCCGGTCATCACCGACCTGGACGTGGCGCAGCAGGTGCTCGACGATTATCTGGAAACCTACCGCGAGTATTTACCGCAGTTTTGGGCATAGAGGGGCCAAATGAAAGCCCGCCGCGAGGACGAGTACCTGGGCCGGCGGCACGGACTGATCGGGCAAGAGACAACGGGCGAAGGTCAGATTGGTATTGCCCGCGTTGCCTCATTGTGATGAGCGTGTTATAATCACAATAGGCCCCTGTAGCTCAGCATGGATAGAGCAGGAACCTCCTAAGTTCAAGGTCGTGCGTTCGAATCGCACCAGGGGCACTAGGCAGAGAAGCGGCAGCCTTTTGGGGCGACCGCTTTTGGCGCTCATTCCCAGTGGAGCACCATGGTCGTTCGGTCGTCGGAGGGGGCGGCGTCGCCGATAAAGGCGGCGACCGAGTCGTCAATGCCGTCCAGCATCTCTTGAGCCGAGTTGCCGGCGACGGCCTGGATGGTCGCCTGCAACCGTTCTTCGCCATAAATTTCGCCCTCTGGAGAGAATGCCTCGCTGACACCATCGGTGTAAAAGAGCAAATAGTCGCCCGGTTCCAGTGAGATAGCGTGCTCTTTGTACCGAATCCCCTCCATCACGCCCAGCGCCATCTCTCCTTTGACGAGTTGTTCCAATTCCTCCGCGCCAGGCCGCAGCAGCAACGGCCGGTTGTGCCCTGCATTGGCGTAGGTCAACTCCCCGATCTCTAACGAGAGAATTGCGTAAAAGAGGGTGACGAACATGCCGCTCTGGGCGTCGGGTACCAGCAGGTCGTTGACGCGGGCCAGGGCGGCCGCCGGCGAGGTCTCTTCCAGCGCCGCCGCGCGCATCAGGGTGCGCGTGAGCGCCATAAAAAGAGCTGCCGGCATGCCCTTATCGGCCACGTCGGCGATGACCAATCCCAACCGCCGGTCGGGCAACTCGAAAAAGTCGTAAAAATCGCCCGCCACCCGGCGCGCCGCGCGCCAGCCAAAGGCCAGTTCCCAGCCGTGCAGGTCGGGAGGTTGACCGGGCATAAAAGTCTGCTGAATCTCGTGGGCGAGTTGCAGTTCGCGCTCCAAGCGCTCGCGCTCGGCCATCTCTTGTTGCAGCCGGTCGTTCTGCACCGCCAGGGCCGCCTGCTGCGCGATGCCGGTGATGATCTCTAGCCGCCTCTCGCGGAAACGGCGCGATACACTGGCTTCCTCCAGCAGCATCACACCGAGCACGTCGCCTTTCACCGCGAGAGGGACGGCCAGCAGCGGGCGCTCGGAAGGCAACATCAGATCGGCGAGGGGGTCGGGCGGGGCTAGTCCATCCCCTTTGGCGTCGAGGGGGTAGACGAGCAGGCGGCCGTGTTCGCGGACGGTCTCGAGGAGGGCAAAGTCGCCGGGAGCGTAACGCCGGGCCAGGAACACCGCTTCCTTGTCACGGGGAATGCCATAGGATTGCGCCGGCCGAAAGACAGACTGTTCGTCATCCCACAAAAAGGTGATACAGCGCTCCACGCCTGTGAGGATCGGCGTGATGCGGACGATGGTACTCAGGATTTCGTCCAAGTCGTTCAGATTGGCCACGGCCTGGGCCACCTGGAGCAGCGCCGCCGAGACGTAGGCTTCTTCTTGTTGCGCTTCCCGCAGCCTGGTGTTTTCGACGGCGGCCGCCGTCTGGAGTGCGATTCCCTGGATAATGGTCAAGCGCTCGTCGTGGGATGCTCCGCTGGCGCCAAATTCTTCCCAATCGCTCTGGTAATCAATCAGCATCGCGCCCAGTACCTCATCCTGGACTAGGAGCGGCAGAAGCAGCAGTGATTCAAGCCAAGAGCCCAGGGAACCGTCCCCGATAGTCTAGAGTCGGTCGCCACGTCATAGATAAAGACGGGGGTCTTGTTCTGGCACAGATCGTCGAACGCCTGCTCGTCTCCCGGCGCGATGTACCACCGGGCAAAGTCGTCTTGTTGGTCCGAATTGACCCCGTACACGGCGGCCGGCGCAAAGGTCGCGGTGGGATCATCCCGCAGAAGAATGGCGCAACGCTTCACGTTCACCAACGTCGGCGCTAGCTGAACCACGGTCTTGAGCACTTGGTCGAGGGTGGTCAACGAGCGGGTCGCCTCGGCCACTCGCAGCATCACCGTGGAGATGCGGGCCAGCTCTTGGGTTTCCTGGTAGAGGCGGGTGTTTTCGATGGCGATGGCGGCATAGCTGGCAAAGGTGGCCGTCATCGCCTGAGACTCGTCCCCGTACCGTCCGGGCGCGTGATGGGCCAGGGTCAATATCCCCAGCCGCCGGCCACCGACGCGCAAGGGAGCGGCGATGGCAGAGTAATCAAGCGGAAAATCCATGGCGGTTCCCAGCGGATCGGAGGGAGATTGGGAGGTGCGAATGATGGGCTGATCGGCGTTCAGCGCCTGGACGAGCCAAGAATTGACACCGGATGAGAGAGCGCCGACGGACTGAAAATCACCAACGCACACCTCTGGCGCGTGACCGCGCACGGCGGATACGCACAAGTTGTCGCCGCGCAAAAGCCAGATGGCGGCCACGTCGCAGGGGAGCGCGCGCTCCAGCTCGGCTAGGGTGGCTTCGAGCACCTGGTCGAGCGTCGCCTCGGTAGAGAGCAGGCCGGTCACCTCTCGCATACTCTCGGCGACCTGGTACCGCCACCGTTCGGAGCGGTAGAGGTGGGCATTGCGGATCGCGATGGCTGCACTATCGGCCAGGGCTTTGAATAGGAAGCGATCTTGTTCACCAAAGACGTCTCGACGGTCGCTTTGCACATCGAGCACGCCCAGCACTCTATCACCAAAGATAAGGGGTACGGCCAGTTCGGAACGGACGTCGGCCTCAGAGAACTCGGAGGCCCGGTAGCGAGACTCGCGGCTCAAATCGTTGACCAGCACCGCTTTCCCGCACTGCGCCACCCAGGGGACGATACCGCTTGCGTCGTCCAGTTTGCAGACGAGTCCTTCCTCCTGCAATACCTTGCCCCGAGGCCCACTGCCGGCGCGGTAGACGATTTGCTGGCGAGCGGGATCTACAGTGAGGAGGTGCACAAAAGGATAATCAAATCTCGCCTGGACAAGCTCCACGATTTTGTCGAGCAGGATATCCAGATCAAGAATGGAGGCGACGGCGTGGCTGACCTCGGCCACGGCCGCAAGCTGATCGGCGCGGCGACGGAGGTCGCTGTAGAGTCTGGCATCTACGACAAGTTCGTTCTGGGCCACCGATCGTTCGCTCAAGGCGCTGCCCCTGTGCTTTACCATCGTCAACACGTTGCCCAAATCCGGTGTGTGCTCAAAGCGCATTTCGTCCATCAATTGCTGCATAAAGTAGGCACCCAGGCCGCCCACTTGGCGCTCGTCAAGAGGGGCGTCGAGGTCTGGCTTTGGCGCGCGGGTGGGGTCAAAGGGGGTCCCGTGGTCGCGGAGGGTCACGGTCAGTGCGTGCTCGTCAGTGCGGCAAGCACATTCGATGTCGCCGCGCCCCTCGCCGCCGTAGGCGTGTTCGATGATGTTGCTGCAGGCCTCGTCCACGGCCATCTGCACCTCGTAGATGGCGCGCTCGTCGAGGCCGGCGGCCTCGGCGGCGTGGGTGACAAACTCACCGATGGCGGCCAGGCTATCGAACCGGCCGGGAAAAGTGCGTGTTTGCGGGGTGTCCATACCCAAACGTAAAACGTGAAGCGCAATCTGAGCAGGGCAAAGCCGCCCTTCACGCTTCACGTTTTATGCCAGGCAAGCGGATGACGCTAAAAGCTCCCCACTGCCTCGGTAGCGTCGTCGTAGAACTTGAACAGCGGCAGAAAGCCCGCCAAATCCAACGCCTCGTGGACCCGCTGGGGTACGCTGGCCAAAACCAGTTCTCCCCGGTTCCAGCGCTTGCAGGTCTTTTGTGCGTTGATCAAAACCCGCAGTCCGGCGCTAGAGATGAACTCTACCTCGCTCATATCGAACACGATTCTGAAGCAGTCTGCCTTGTTGATCGCGTCAAGGGCCTTGGTCAATTGGGGCGCGGTATTGCTATCAATGCGGCCAGTTGCCTTGACAAGTTCGCAGCGCTTGAGTCGCTTGGTGGTAACTTGCATTATTGACCTCCTCTATTGATTCTGAATTTGGCTGAGATTTATGGAGTGATTATATCACAATCTTTGCAGGAAACAAAAAAGAGGCGAGGGGATAAATGATGTCGTGGCCGCCGCCAAGATTCAGTCTCAGTAGATCCAAATTTCAGACCTCGGAGGTCTCAGAAGGTGACATTGGCAGCAAAATTGCTTAGATTTCCATATCGCGCAGCCCGTTTTACGCAACATAATGTACGCGATATGGAAATCGCGGCTACAAAACGGGAATTGCTGTAGGTCGCTGTAGCTCGGAATGGGTAGATCAGGAACTTGTCAAAGTCGCGCGTTCGAAACGCGCCATCTTGATCACGCCATCCTTGTCGATCGGATAGGCGCGACCGCAACTGATGCAGCGAAACAGATCCGCTTCCCGGCTCAATCGATCGGTGCAGGCGGGGCAGCGCAGTATCTCTGGCAGTGGCCGGATGCCGCCGCCGCGCGGCTCTCCGATTTTGACCGCCCAGGCCAGATCATAGTCCTGCTGCCAGCGCCGTACCTTGACGTCTTCGAGGGGGAGCGCGCTCAGCATCCGCTCGAACTCGTCGCGGGGAAAGGCCCGTTTGGGCAGAAATCTGGCGTCTGGCCCGACGCGATTGGTCGTCAACAGCACCCCGCCGGGCCGCAGGACGCGCACCAGTTCCGCCATCACCGCGCGCGGGTCGGGCGTGAACTCTAATGCCTCCAGGCAGGTCACCGCGTCAAAGGTATCGTCGTCGAAGGGGAGATTGCGGGCGTCCTGCCAGACATAGGTCAGCCGGTCCGCAAACTGGGCCGTCCTGCGCACCGCCTCGCGCAGCATGCGGCGGGATAGATCCAACCCGATGACGCGCCCGTCAAAGGCCGGCTGGCGCAGCAGCGCGCGCGGCAGGCGACCGGTGCCCGTCGCCACGTCGAGCACCAGGGGGGCGGGGATCAGTTCCAGGGCGCGGGTTAGGGGCAGACCCAGGAACCACTGTTCGTCGCCGGGGACATACCGCTTGATACGCTCATAGATGCGGGCCGACCAATCGTACATCAGCACCACGACGCGCGGCCCCAGATAGGCGCCCTCGGCGATGATCAATTGCCAATAGAGCAGCAGTCCCAGGAGGACAAGCCCCAGGATGGTCAGGAGCAGCGCGATCCAGTTCATCGCTCACAGCGTCCAGGCCGCGACAAGCATCGCGGTCATCAGCCAGGGGCGGGCGTGCCGCGTGTACCAGGAGGCCGCTTGGCCGCGTCGCAGCCAGGGGAGCAGGGCCAATTGTGGGGCTAGCAGCAGGGCCAACATCCCCGCCGTCAGAGGTTGGCGCAGCGCGAGGAGGAACGCCAGCGCCAGGAATTGGGCCGCTATTCCCAGCGCGCGTACCCAGGGTGACTCGGCTTGCCGGTTGGCTCCCCAGGCCAGGGTAAAGGCCAGCGCCAACCCGGCGGAAGCCGGCGTGAGTGAGCCAAAGGCGACGTGCCCGGCCAACCAGGGGAACATCACGGCGACCAGGGCGCTGCACCCCTCCCATGCCAGGGATAGTTGCATCACGGCCAGAGCGGCCAGGCTCAAGAGTAGCAGGTTTGGCCCTAGCAGCGCGCTCAGGGCCGCCGTCACCGGCAAGGCGACGGCGATGGCCGAAATCGCCGGGCCGCACGTGGGCCAGAGGACATCGCGCCGCCAGACGCGCAGTTGACCCAGCCAGCGGGAGACCCTGTCGCCGGGGGAATTGGGGAGTGTGTAGGGCGGCGCAGAGACCGGTTCGCCAAAGCGCCAGTTGCGCCAGCGACGCAGCGGCGTGGCCCAGTCGGTGGCGACAATCGCCGCCCACAGCGTGCCCCACCCCCCATCCGCCAGCAGGATCAGTAAAGCCAGTCGCAAAAAGTCACCGCCCTGCCAGCCAAAACCGCCCGAGGCAACAACGCCGCATACCGCCGCCCACATTGCGGCAGGGTTGGTCAAACGGGCCTGCAGGCGGATCAGGCCGCCGGAGGCCGGGCGGGAGACTGGGGAGCGTGAGCCGTGTTCCATAATCCGATAGATTATACCACAAATTGCTCAATCACGTCCAGGGCAGACTGGGCGCAAGCACGCCAGGAAAACCGGCGCGTGTTGGCAAAGCCGCGCTCGACTAGCTCATCCCGTAGGTCGGCGTCGGAGGCGACGCGCTGCATCGCGGCGCCGATGGCGGCGGTGTCGGTGGGGTTCACCAGCAGCGCCCCGTCTCCGGCCGCCTCTGGCAAGCTAGAAGTGTTACTGGCGATGACGGTGCAGCCGCAGGCCTGGGCCTCCAACACGGGCAGGCCAAACCCCTCGTACAGCGACGGAAACACGAAAGCCAGCGCCCCGCTCAACAGAGCGGCCTTGTCCTTTTCAGGGACGTAGCCGGGGAACAGCACCCGTCCCTCCAACCCCAAACGACGCGCCTGGGTAAAGAGAGCGTCATAGAGCCAGCCGCGCTTGCCGGCCAGAACCAGGGTAG
>Ga0164311_10000900_pt1 | contig 13867 bp, 14 predicted proteins | sample GuaBasSedimGuay2_FD_121796 | JGI IMG/M metagenome (GOLD analysis project Ga0164311, IMG submission 121796) | Subseafloor sediment microbial communities from Guaymas Basin, Gulf of California, Mexico - Guay2, Core 4569-9, 9-12 cm | ecosystem: Environmental > Aquatic > Marine > Hydrothermal vents...
AAATATTGTTAAAAAGGTATTGCTACATGCTCATACAAACGCTGAGCATTGGAAACACCTAATGAGAGATGGTTATCCTCCTCGCGGCCTCTCTTTGTACTAGAACATGGCCAACAGTTCTCGGAAGAGTGACCAAATCACCGGCCTTGAAAGGCCCATACTCTCTTAGGCGTTCGTCCATGATCTTTGGAATATCTTCGAGAACAAGATAAGCCTCCCAGATCCGTTTTCCACTCTCTGGAATCTCCTCCTTGACTTCTTCTTCGACTAGCTCAAGCTCTTCCATAGGGATATGCTCCCTGTTTACAAACGCCAGAAGCAGAGAAAAGACCTTCCTTTCTTCACCGACAAGGTTATGCGGCCTCCCTTCAAAGACCATATCCACTATCTTATGAAGCCTTGCGCGAAGTATCTCCTTGATAAGCTTTTCCGCAACATTCATTTCTGCAAGATACATTTTTTCTTCGATTTTTTCTCCCCTTTCCTTAGAAGATTCCGCTCTAAGCTTCAAGGCCTTCACAAGGCTGTCGAACTCTTTGTAAAACTCCTCATCTAAGGGAATTAATTCACTTGAAGATAACTCCATCTCCAGAAGTTCCCTGAGCTTTGCAAGGTCCAATTTAACCACCTAAAAATATTAAAAGAGAATCACTCCTCGACCCTTGGAGCGAGCAGGAATGTGAGTCTTCCTTCATCCCTAATTGGATAGTCCATCTGAAGAGGCATTTCGTTTCCAAATCTGAGAACTACTTCGTCAGCTTTTCCAATTCCCTTCGCCATATCCGCGAGGTAGCTGACACCGTAGGCACTCTTTGTTTCTTCCTCAACTTCGAGGTCGAGCAATCCTTCATCCTCAAGCGTGAGCTTTATCTCAACTTCTTGAGTTTCTCCTTCTGCCCTCATGACGAACTCATTCTCTTTGGCAACGAACTTTATGGAGTCGCTAACAAGGGAAGCATCTTTAACAGCCTCTTTGAGAACTTCACCGAGAACCACCGCTTTTACCGTGAACGGTAGCTCAGGAAGTTCGAGTTCGAGTTCTTCAACCTCAATGAGGGGCAACCTGAAGGTTCTCTTTGCGGTTCCCTCAAGGGTTATCTCAAGGAAATTCTCCTCGCCCTTTTTGAGAACGAGAATGTCTTTGCCCTTTCCTCTCTTGAGGATTTTCTTGAAGTGATCCATGTTAACGCCAATGGTCTCCTCCCCATCAACATCGTATTTGCTAAATATTCCCGCGGGAAGGTTTAAATCAATCAAAACAACCCTGCTTGGATCCATTGCCCTCATTGAAATGCCTTCCTCCGTAACTTTGAAGGCAGCCTCATCAATCAAATTGCTTGCTGTATCAATCAAGCTTGCAAAGTCCTTTGCTCCATCAAAAACTATCTCGAACGGCATCTTTACCCCTCCATATCGTTGAGAATTTTAGCCATCAACCTTATTCTTTCTTTACCTCTCAATAAATAAGTTTTTCCATTGTTCACATCAGGTAACCTTTTATATGCTTCGTCTAACTCCTTTAAAGCTTTTTCTGCAAGGCGTTTAAGAACTTCTATTTCAAGTCTCTCCATACGTTTCACCACTACTCATAGCTCCTCCATGTGTAGCCGCACTTTGTACAGCGATAGAAGATCGTTGAAGGCTCATCTCCAGCTCTTGTCTGCATTTCCCACCAGTAAGCTTCATCGTTGCCACACTTTGGACAAGTTATTTTTACTCTTGGGAGCGTGGCCAAATCTTGCTCAATTACGGGGATGTCTTCTCTTTCATGCTTAACCTTTTGGGTTATTTTGTACTTGTTTGCTACCTCAGGATCAAGAGGTTCCTCGTATCCGCATTTTCTGCACACGAAGACTCCCTTCTTCTTATCTGGTAGCATTATGCTCCCACATTTTGGACAGAATTTCATTCTCTCACCCCCACCCTAAGACAAGGTTGCCGTGATTGGAATAAAAAGTTTTGCCATGCTAACCTATAAAGGGAAGGGTTTTTAAGAGCACGCTAAAACTCAAGAGATACTGTCAGGATATAACCGCGGCATCACCTCTGAAACCATTCAGTAATATTGCCAGGCGGCCCACCAAACCGAGAATGCAACCGGACGAAATTATACCAGAAGGCAAACAGAAAAACAAACCTATGAACTTTTCTCCAGTCATTACTCCTAAAATTATTCCAGAAACACTTCGTCCGCTCCTTAACAGTCCTGAACCAACGCTCAACACTGTTCCTCGGCCCGAAAGTCACGTAAACAAAATCCAGCCCCAGACTGTTAAACGCTGATTTATACCAAGGCCCGCCATCAGCCATAAAAACTGGCCGCCCCTCACAGGATTTCAAAACAACCAGGAGGAAATCTCTGGCAATCCAATAGTTTCTGGTTACAGTAATCCAAACTGCCAGAACTTCCCTGCTTTCAACATCAATTGCCGCCCAGAGGTATTTCTTCTCCTCGTTGATTTTTATCCCCGTCTCGTCAACTGCAATAAAATTCCTGTGTTTCTTTACTGCGAGGAGTTTTGGCTGGTAAATTGCTTCTGCGAGTTTTTGGACTGTCTCCCAGACTGTTGTGTGGCTGATTTCCAAGATTTCTGCGACTTGCCTGTAACTGAGGCCTTTCAGGTATAGTTCTGCTGCCCTGATTTTCTTTTCTGGTGGGATTTTGTTCCGGCGAAAAGGTTTTAAGGCTGAAATTATCCAGTGAATAATGGTTTCAGCCTTCATGGCTCCCCCTTTCTTTTCTGAAGTATTGTCAGCAACTTAAGCCTAACGCCCTACTGCTTACCCTGACAGTATCCTGAATAAAGCCAATAATTCTAAAATTAATTTGCAAGTCCGAGTAACTCACCGCGTGTTAGATTTGGAAATTGTGAGTTTAGGGGTGAAAATGGATGTTTTAAAAGATCTTCTGAGAACTTGGAATATCCAATTATTATCTAGCAGAATTTTGAGGGGCTGATACGAAACAGGATGGAACCGGATAGAACAAGATAGAATTTAATAGAACGCTATAGAACTCATGGGAACACAGAAAAGGGCTTTCCATATCTATACTTCTACCTCTTTCTCTCTCGAACCCCTCACTGCTCTGTTATGAGCATTCTGTTTGATAATTTTTAACAATTTTTTAGCCTATTACTGCAAGACATGCACTTATCATATAGCTTATAGCTAGTTATGATCCCTTGTAGCTCGGCAACTTTTGTTAGAGTTCCATTTAATTCAAAACTCAAAGTCTTCTCCATAAAGCCAAGACTTTTGAGAAGAAAAAACATAACTGCCGACCTAAACTCATCTTTCACTTTTCAGGAACGCCCTCACGTTCATTGTATGTTGCAGGCCTCTCCTCTAATTTGACCTCAAGTGTGTAAATGTTGTCTCCAAATGCAACTTCGTCAAATTCAATGTTGCCCTTTCTATGGATTAAAATCAACCCAACTATTTTCACACCTTTTCTCTAATCCCAACCTTTCCGGCCTTTACTTTTATCATTTTCAAGGAGTTCAATAAACTCTTCTACGCTCAGGCAAGGAATATTGCCACCCTTCAAATTTTTCAGCTCACCCTTCAACCGGGTCAACGTTTCATCCTCAATCTCCTCTTCAGGCGAGTTAGTAGCAATCATTTTCAGGACCATAATCTTAGCTCTTCTACGTTTTTTCAATTTGAATAGCCTTTCTCAATATCCTATTGAGGCTCTGAAGAACATCATTATTCTCATAAGTACCACCCATTATTAGGGGAGACTATGAATATAAACCATTAACCCCTACAACTTTCTCAGAAGCCTTGAGAATATTTAAGAATATAATGACAGAACACCCTTGTGTAGAGACATACTGTATTCGCCACAGAAATACATAGTTAATGAGTATTAATGATACAGAAAAGAAGCCCTAATTTGTTCCTAAATCTAGATGCCAGAGCCCGTATGGATTTATTCTAATAGTTATTGCTGATATAACTGCCCCAAATTTTTAGAAAAGCCCCGAGAATGCCTTAATAACAACATAATCAGCTCTAACATCGTATCGAGATAGTGGAGTTGCTACTGCTGGGGAAGTTAGTGGATTTAATTTATAATATTATTGCTGTTGCTATCGGTATCTTTTTTGAGTCTTTGGCCCGTGACTTCCATGGTATGGGTTATGAGTTAGGACTGATTCAGTATCCATTACGATAGTTAAACGGAAAAAGTAGACATAGAACGTAATACGATATCATGTCGAGTTAAATTTGCATAAACATTTTTAACAGCCTAACCAACAGACTTCAGTGAGAGGTGAGCTGAATGGTAGAATCTGAGTCAACAAAGCTAAACATGGTATGTGGCGAGGACAAGAATGAGAAGCTTTCTAGGCTGGAGAGCATACTTTGGGAAGCTGCCAGCCTAATTCGGGGTTCTGTTAATCCCACAGACTACAAGAAATACATTCTCCCCCTCATCTTCTATAAGAGGCTTTCAGATACGTTCACATATGAGGTAAATAAACTAATTGAGGAGGGCGTAATCGATACTGTTAATGAGGTCTACGAATTAGTAGAGGCCGAAAGAGAGGAGCATGGAAGACCCAAGTCAATTAGATACGTCATTCCAGAAGAGTATCACTGGGATACCATCGTTAAACTTTCAACAAACGTCGGAGAAAAGCTTACGGAGGCCCTCAGGGGCATAGCAAGGCTAAACCCTGAGCTTTCAGGTATAATTGACGTCGTAGATTTCAACGAGACTCACGGGGGAGAAAGAATAATCAGCGATGATATCATCCAGAGGGTTCTTCAGATACTAAACAAGATGAAAATGGGTCCAGAGGACGTTGAACCCGACATTCTGGGTAGGGCTTACGAATACTTAATAAGAAAATTCGCTGAAGACAGTGGCCAGAGTGCAGGGGAGTTCTACACTCCCTGCGAGGTTGCATGGCTTATGGTTAACCTCCTCGATCCAAAGCCAGGCTCGGAGGTTTACGATCCCGCATGTGGCTCCGGAGGTCTTTTGATAAAGTCCCAGCTCTACGTTAAGTACAACTATCCAGAGGAGGCCGAGAAAAGGCCCTTAAAGCTGTTCGGTCAAGAGAAACTAGCCTTCACATACGCTATAGCCAGGATGAACGTTATTTTGCACAACATGGAGGCCGATATACGGAGAGGAGACACCATACGCAATCCCAAATTTTTGGACAGGGACGGCAAATTAAGACAGTTCGACTACGTTATCGCGAATCCCATGTGGAATCAAGACTTCCCAGAGGATGTCTACATCAACGACAAATTTGACAGGTTCAAGTTTGGAATACCCCCCAGTAATACGGGAGATTGGGGATGGATACAGCACATGTTCGCCTCAGCAAGGGAAAAAGTAGTGGTAATCATCGATACCGGGGCTGTTTCGAGGGGTTCGGGAACCAAGGGGACGAATAAAGAGCGGGACATCAGAAAGAAGTTTGTGGAGAAGGATCTAATCGAAGCCGTTATCCTAACCCCTGAAAACCTCTTCTACAACACCACCGCGGCTGGAGTCATCATCGTTATCAACAAAAACAAACCTAAGGAGCGCAGAGGGAAAGTACTGCTCATTAATGCCTCTCAGGAATTTAAGAAGGGGACCCCCAAGAACTACATGACTGAAGAAAATGTTAGTAAAATCATCAAGGCCTATCGGGAATTCAGAGACATAGAAGACTTTAGCAAGGTCGTAACCTTGGAAGAAATCAGGAAGAACGATTACAACCTAAGCCCTTCGAGATATATCCCTCTGATAACTGAAGGTGAGTACAGAGAGATACCTGAAATCCTCCAGGACCTCAGAAGAATTGAGCAGGAAACTAAAGTGATAGATAGTGAACTCAACAAAATCCTGATTGAACTTGGCTTTGAGGGGTATCTTCAGGGTGAGGACTGATGAAAACGCTGGATGAATTCCTGAATAAGCAATATCGCACAAAGACTCCAGCCAAAGGCAGTGCAGTCCTCCAAAAACAGAGAAAGAAACTTTATGGTAGAGAACTCCCGGAAGGATGGGAGATAGTCAAACTTAGAGACATTTTTACGCCTGTTGACATGAAATCTAGAAGAATTAGAGTTCAAGACAATACCAAGTATATGCTAATATCTGCTAGCTTGTATTCTAAGGGAATAAAGTTTAGAGAGTGGAAATTTGGGAGAGAGATAAAAACAAAGACTATGTACATAGTACATGCGGGCGATTTCATTTTCTCAAAGATTAGGGCAAAACAAGGGGCCTATGGGTTTATACCCCCACAATTGGAGGGAGCAATTGTATCTAACGAATACCCAATTCTAAAACTTAATCAGAAGGTTGCACTTCAAGAGTTTATTGAATATTGCTTATCACAACCTATAATGTGGGGGCTATTTGGCCAATATTCTAGAGGACTTAAAGACAAGTCAAGGACTAAAGTTAATGAATTTCTTGAAGTCAAGATAGCACTTCCCCCATTAGAAGAACAACGCAAAATCGTCTATGTCTTGAAAACAGTCCAACGGGCAATTGAACAGCAGGAGAAGAGAATCGAAACCACCAAGGAACTCAAAAAGGCTCTAATGAATAGGCTATTCACCAAGGGCCTTGATCCAAATCAGCCGACAAAGATGACTGAGATTGGGGAGATTCCGGAGCATTGGGAATTAAAGAAGATTAGCAATGTAGGACGGGTCGTTACTGGAAAAACTCCATCTACTTCTAAGAAAGAATACTGGGAGGGCGGTAAGTATCCGTTTATTACCCCAGGAGATATCCCCTCCGATTTTATATTTGTCAAAACAACTGAACGATACGTAACCGAAAAGGGACTTCATGTAGCTAACCCAATTCCCAAATTGTCTATTTTAGTCGTTTGCATTGGTTCATCCATTGGGAAAATAGGAATGAGTATCTTTGATAATAGCATTACAAATCAGCAAATAAATGCTATAGTCCCAAATCTCAAAACGTTTGATCCTTTTTTCATATATTATGCTTTGTCTTATATATTCCCAATAATAAAGAAGAAGGCATCCCCAAATCCCGTCCCTATTATCAACAAAAGCAATTTTGAATCTTTAAAAATTCCAGTCCCTCCAACTCTGGAAGAACAACGTAGAATCGCCCAAATCCTTCTAGCAGTAGACAAAAAAATAGAACTGGCCCAGCAAAAGCGCAAAGCCTTGGAAGAGCTGTTCTCAACACTCGGGCACAAACTCATGACGGGCCAGATTCGCGTTTCTAACCTTAAAATTCCGACGGAGTGATTGCCTCCCCTTTTTCTCGATACTAGCGAAAGTGATAAAAATCCAACAAAGATAAAACTAATGTAATACGGGGGATGTCCTATGTCGGGAAGTTTTAGAGAGTTCGACATGTACCCCTATGTGAGAGAGTTACTCCGGCGAAGGTTCCCCACTTCTAAGGGATGGGTTATCAAAGAACGGGAGAGAAGAAACGGATACGAGCCTGATTACATCGTTGAGAGACGGAGAAGTAATAAAATTGAGAGACACATCTTTGAAGTGAAAAAGGAACCCAAAGCAAGAGAGGAGCATGTTCGGCAGGTTAATAGGTATGCAAAATACCTCTCAGGTCCAAACGTCGAAATAAAAAGCAAGAACATCATTTACCCTGCCGGAGCGGATGTTTCTGGGCTTCCACCCGACATTAGGGCTTTAAAACTAAGAAAATTCAAGGTTGGGAACCAGAACTCAAGGCCAAAAAAGACATCGCAAAAGAAAAAGTCCCAAAAAGGCCACACTCCAAGGAGGAAATCCGCCAAGCGGAGGAGAAACTGGAATGCCCTCTTATAAAGTTACAGCAATCCTTGAACCTGCGGGAAACAGTAGTATTGCATTTAAGGAGCCTGTTATGATAGATGATATCACAATAAGAACCGACGCTCCTAATCAGAATCATAGACCAAAGATCTACGCTGAATTTGAATTCAAAAGTGATGATGAACCATCACAAATAAAGAACTATGCTCATTGTGAACTTGAAAAGAGAGTGCTTCCAATCATTATTTTTTTGTCAAAGTCCCCATATCGGATTAAAGACATAAAAATAGAACAGCTCCCAGAGATTTATGAAAGAGGCAATACAACAGAAGTCCATCTATTTGATACAATCCACATAACGGACGAAGTGTATATTACAAAGACTCTGGGAAATGCCCAAGCCGAGATATCGTCTCTTTTGGAAAGACTAAACAGAATAGATCCCGATTCAAAATCGGTTTTCGTTAGGGCAATTAAATACTGGAATCGAGCAATGAGTGATCCGGATCCTATTGACAGGTTTATCAACCTGTATATTGCAATTGAGCTTCTGGCTGGTAAACTAGTTAATAAAGAATACAGGGAAAATAGGTGGGTTACTGCACTGTACAATAAGTTTGGGGTTAACGGGATGTATGGAGGATACAAAATACATGATATCAGGGCCGCTTTGCTACACTATGAAAATGATCGACTAAGCAAAGAAGAAGCCGAGAGAATTATTGAAAAACACGTAGATGAATTTGCTCGGGAGATTTTCAATCTCATGAAAGACTACGTAGAATGCGGAGGGGATACAGAGTGTTTACAGAAGAAGAGACGGCAAAGAAACCGTTCATGATGTACCTTACCAGCCTTGGATGGGAATACATCTCACCTGAAAAAATCGATTCACTGAGAGAAACTTGGAAAGAGCCCTTTATCCTGCCGATTTTCAAGAAAAAGTTACTGGAACTTAATCCCTCTATGAGCGAAGAAGAAGCTGATGTGGTTCTCCAAAGAATACGGAACCTCAGAACTAATATAGAGGGAAATAGGGAATTCCTCAGATATTTACGGGGACAAAAGACGTTCTATAGCAAATCCGAGAAGAGGGAGTTGAATTTAAGACTGATTGACTTTGAAAATCCTGAAAATAACGTGTTCCACTACACTCAAGAATTCTGGATGGAGGACATAAAGAAGGATAGGGCCGATATTGTGCTTTTTATCAATGGAATTCCGCTTTTCATCGTTGAGACTAAAGCTCCCTGGCTGTTTAACATCGTAGATGGCGAGGTTAAGGATTGGCGCTCTCATGCCGTGGAACAAATCTCTAGGTATCACGAAGAAGTTCCCAACTTCATGAGATATTTCCAGATGTACATGGCCAGCAACGGTCTCAATCTAATATACTCAGCAACTTGGAACTTCAACGAAAGAAACGTTTATCGCTGGAAAACGGAGGAGGGTAAAGATTATGGCCTCCAGGACTTGATTTTTTCAATGCTAAGAAAAGAGAGAGCATTGAGATTTATCGAGGATTATATAGTATTCTTTGAACAGGATGAAGAGCTCAGCAAGTTCGTCTTGCTACCACACCAAGTTAGGGCAGTTGAGAGGGTAGTCAATAGGGCAATCACAGGAGATGCAAGAACGGGCCTTATATGGCACACCCAGGGTTCAGGAAAAACCTTAACTATGATGGTTGCCGCTTCAAAAATCAGGAGAATACCCGAACTGGAGAATCCAACTATTATAATGGTCGTTGACCGTATTGAACTCCAGAAACAGTTAGTCCGTAATCTTACAAAGTTCGGGCTAGATTTTATTGTTGCAGAATCCAAACCCCATCTTAGAGAACTGTTAAAGAGCGATTACAGGGGAATCGTCGTTACGTTAATCCATAAGTTCCAGGGAATGCCTTCCAATATAAACACCCGTAGGAACATCTTTGTATTCATCGACGAGGCTCATCGATCACAGGAAGGAGACTTAGGGATCCAGATGAGGTCAGCCCTCCCCAACGCGTTCTATTTTGGATTCACTGGTACCCCGATAGATAAGGGGAAGGTCGGCAAGGGCACGTTTAATCTCTTTGCCTTTGAGGACATGAAGAAGTATCACAGACCGTACTTGGACAAATACGGTATCAAGGAGTCCATTGAGGATGGAACTACCGTCCCCTTATATTATACTCTCGCACCGCAGGAATATCGCTTAGATAGGAAAACAATTCTGGAGGAATTTTTCAGGTTATATGAGGAGAAAGGAATAGCCAGCATAGAGGAACTTAACAAGCTCCTTGATAAAGTATCGAAGATAAAAGAAGTTCTCAAAGCCAAAAAGAGAATTAAAAAGGTTGCTAAACATATATCCGAGCATTATAAAAAGTTCGTTGAACCATCTGGACTTAAAGCGATGGTTGTTGCCGTGGATAGAGAAGCCTGTGCCCTATACATGGAAGCGTTTAAGGAACTCTATGAGGAGAATCCACAGTCAGCAATTCCCCCAGAAGAAATTGCAGTTGTATATACCCCTATGCATAATGACAAGGGTATACTAAAGAAGTATCATCTTAAAGAAGACCAAGAGGATGAGATACGAAGAAACTTCAAAAAACGGGATAGGTTACCTAAGATCCTTATAGTTACTGAGAAACTCCTAACGGGATATGATGCCCCCATTCTCCAAACCATGTATCTGGACAAGCCCATGAAAGACCATACACTACTTCAGGCCATTGCAAGAGTTAACCGTCCCTATTCAGATGGAGAGCTTCATAAAACAGCAGGTCTAATCGTTGACTACATTGGAATTTTTGAAGACCTTCAGAGGGCTCTGGCGTTTGACAGTAAGAGTATCGAAGGAGCGGTCTTTGATTTGGGAGTACTACGCAAGAGGTTTGCAGAATTAATGAGGGAAGCGGAAGAGTACCTCGGGTTATTACGGGATAATAGCCTAAGCTGGGATAAAAAGTTGGAGAAACTAGTGAAGGTATTCAGCAATCGTAAAAAGAGGGATGACTTCATTCAACTTTTCAAGAACATTCAGGACATTTACGAGATCCTATCTCCGGATCCAGTTCTCAGAGACTATCTCGAAGACTATAAGTTGCTATTAAAGCTTCACCGGTTTATCAAGGCCCAGTTCTATCCAACAGACTTTGAGAGAAGAGAACTGTTGAAAAAGACAAAAGAACTAATCAGAAATAGCGTTGATATTGAAACCATTGTGGATGGCCTTCCTGTTTATAAAATCGATGAGCATATTGCCGATACTATAAAAAATGAAAGGATAGACGACATTGTCAAGGTCTACAACCTCCGCCGTAGTTTAATGAGATACATAAAAGAGCACCAACATGAGGTTCCGTATCTGGAGTTCTTAATCGAAAAGATAGAATCTATTATAAAAAGGCTTGAGGAAAGACAAATCAGTGCAAAAGAGGCTCTAGAAAAGGTTATAGGGCTATCTGAGAGTGCCGTTGAGTCAGTAAGAAGCTACAAAGAATCAAAATTAGACCCTGCAACTTTCAGTGTCCACTGGCTCCTCAGAAGCTATGGTATAGATGATGTAACTGTATCCGAGGAAATCACCAAAATCCTGTTGTCAAACGAAGGCTGGACCTACAATCAAAACCTTCAACAAGGGCTACTGAGAAAGATATATCGCATTTTGAAAGAGAATGGCATCAAACAGGTGAGGGAACGGGTGAAAATAGGAAAAGATCTCCTTGAATTGGGAAGGAGGCTGATAAATGACACCAGATGAAGTCCATGAACTCGTGTCTAGATGGGCAAAAGAACTTGGTGTTTATCCTAAGAGAGTTCGATTCCAAAAAATGAAATATAAATGGGCCTCTGCATCATCAAAAGGAACACTAACCTTTAGTGTAGATATACTGGAACTTCCCTATGAAGTTGTGGAGTATATCGTGGTGCACGAGCTGATACATATTAAAGTTGGTTCTCCACGTCATAATCGGCTGTTCAGGGCCCTTCTTTCGAGTTATATCCCTGATTGGCAAGCTTTGCAACGAGAATTGATGTCTTATTCTAGCCCCGGTGGGATACAAGAATGAATGGCCTTATGGATAAGATTCATGTTGTTTATTATTATGGATTGTGATTATGTGATTTTTAAGTTAATAAGTTAATGTTAAAAGTTAAAAGGGTAACATCCAATTTAAATTGTCGGTTAATTGATAACTGGGGGATATCCAATGGAGGAACCACTACAGTTCTCTCAGGAGGATATCGAGCATGTTAGAAAAAAGCTACTTCAGAAAAGACGAGAATTCATTGAGAAATTCGCAAAAGACGTTTTGGGAGTAGAAATCAAGATCAAAAGAGGAGAGAAAAAGAAAATCGTAGAAGAATTAATGCAGGAACACCAGTACGAGATACTGAAGTTCTTTTTGATATACCTCCCGGAGATGGGTGGTAAGGATATAAGCATAAATCGTGCTAGACATGCACTAGCGACTATGTTTCCTGATGCTGTAGGCGAAATAAATGATATCCAAAGTAAAGAGGAAGTGCTGTTGTTCTTGTACCGTCATGTTGGACATGAAAAACTTCAGGATTACCTCCCCTGGATAAGATATGAGGCATACATCGAGAAAAACCGGGAGAAAAATAGATATTTGCTAGAAAAGCCATTTCTATTCAGAGATAACAAAGAGTTAGAACGACTTATTGATGAATTCATGAAAGAATGGAACAGTAAAAACGTACATTGGGCCAGAATTGACATGAGATCCACTAACGATAGAGCAATTAAATTGATAATAACAATGGAATATGGCAGAAGACCTTATCAGGAATTTTTCGTACGGCGAAGGATGAAGATCTACGGGATATCAGAGACTCCCAGGTATTCAAAGGACAGTAATATCATTCATACCCCATTGATACCAAAAAACAAAGAGGATCTAAAAGAAGTTTCAGAGTGGATCTATCCATTAGGTCATTATATTCTACAAATCAAGCCTGTTGATAACGAGAAAACGGAGATAATCCTTGGATTTGACCTGAACAAGAAATATCCGAGGGATTTGCTTGACAGATTGCTCTCCGTATTGTTTGGAGAAGATACATCTGTGAACGATCTCAAGTCGATCAAGCCCCAACCTCTCGAGGAACTAAAAGAAACTGTAAAACAAACCATTCAGCATTCAAAGCATATGTCAGACGCAATAGAACAGATAGACAATAAGATCAAGGAGAGAAAATCAGAAGCTGTGCAAAAACTGCAGTCTTTGAATCTCCCCGATGAAGCAAAAGAAAAACTGAACGAGATCATTGAATCTATCAAGCTTGGTGGTTTTAGATTTCCAGGGGATCCTGCAACGGGGGCACTAAAGGTTGACATAGTAGCAGATTTAGATGAATTCCGAAAGATAGTTCCAAATGTGGATGATTTCCTTGATGATCTAATTGAAGCATATGGCGATAAGGTTGAGCCACTACTCCTAGTTAACAACAAGCCAGTTAACTTGGCTTCAGAGAATGTTTATAGTAGGCTGAAAGAGGATGAGAGACTGGCACTAAAACTATTCTTGGGGGATATAAATGAATCGGAGTAGTTATGACTCTCTTCTTGCTTTTTTAAATGCATTTCCAGTAGTTGCTAACAGAGAAAAAGGCGAACTATTATCAAAACTTAAACCAAAGGAAATAACGGAGCTTCTTAGTATGGGGATACTTGCTGAGGAGAAGGTACCCCCAACATGTCCGGATGGATCTCCCGTTGTAGATATTCTAGAACCAGAGAAAGACCCTCAAAAGAGAGGCAAATACCTGTTACGATGTCAATCTGGGGAAATCAAAGAACTGTCCCCAGAAGAATACGAGAACAAATCTACTGTGTATAGGGTAATGTATCCTGCTCTCATGAGAGTTATTCTTGAGATTTTAGATGTTCCTTTGGATAGTGAGCCCGATATCATGCCAGGATATGTTGAAATCTCTGATGAAAGCATCGCAGTTGTCCTTTTAACAAAACCACCCAAAAAACTGAGGGACTATTTCAGGATTTTATCAAGGTATATCAAGCATAAAAAGCTTTTAATCCTCATAGGACATGACAAATCCTTGGATACATTCTTAGAGATAGT
>Ga0164311_10000902_pt1 | contig 13854 bp, 12 predicted proteins | sample GuaBasSedimGuay2_FD_121796 | JGI IMG/M metagenome (GOLD analysis project Ga0164311, IMG submission 121796) | Subseafloor sediment microbial communities from Guaymas Basin, Gulf of California, Mexico - Guay2, Core 4569-9, 9-12 cm | ecosystem: Environmental > Aquatic > Marine > Hydrothermal vents...
GCTGGCAGAGAAATCAGAAGCTCAGGAGAGGGCTATGCAATTGAAGCAAGAGATCAGCGAGCTAGATGCACAGCTGAACAAAGTTCTTATGACGCTCTCTAGCGCAGACAGGAAGCTTGCTAAGGTGAAGGCTACCCTAGACAGAGTGAGAGCGAAGAGAGAGCTCTTACAAGAGAAGCTAAGGAAGATAGAGAGTCAAATAGACATGCTAAGCTCTAAAGAGCGGGAGCTATCTGCGGAAGCTGAAGATCTCAGAAGGGAAATCCAGAGGATAGCTGAGAGCTTACCAGACAGCATAAAGCCTCTAGAACCTGTACCTAAGGAGGAAGATATCTTAAGAGAGCTAGCTAAGGTAGAGGTTTCGTTGGAAGCTATTGGAGATGTAATACCTTCCGCAGATGAGATGTACATGAAGGCTCTTGAAGAATACAACAAAACAAGGGAGAACATAGAGAAGATACAGGAAAGGAAGCTAAGGCTCGAAGCTGAGCTAAACAAGAGGATAGCAACATGGAAGAAGACGCTTAGGGCGCTCATTAGAGAAGTTGACTCCCGATATCAGGAGCTGCTAAGGGAGATAGGTGCTACTGGAAGGATAATACTGCACCTAGAAGATAACCCTGAGAGCAGCTGGCTTGAGCTCTCAGCTAAGTTTCATGAATCTAGTGAACGAGAGCTGAAGAAGGCAAAGGCAAGTGGAGGAGAAAAGGCGCTAGCTACTCTATCCTTTCTGATAGCTCTGCAAGAGTGCAGCCAATCTCCAGTAAAGGCTATAGATGAGTTTGATGCTCATCTAGATCCAATGAATAAAGCTAGAATCCTCGAAGTCATATACTCAGCTATCTCGAGAAAGGATATCCTGGGGCAGTACTTTCTAGTGACTCCGAGCTCACTGCCAGCAATAGATTGGAGCAAGAAGAATGTCCAAGTGATTGCAGTCAATTACTGCGGTGTCCAGAAGTGAGGAAGGCAAGTTTCATATCGCTGTTAGCTAAGCTGACAGGAGAACGTGGCTCACTTACCTTAAGGATAATAGATGTACTTGACCAGATGCCAGAGGGTATCTCAATAACTCAGTTATCATCTAAGGTAGGCTCCCCACAACCAAGCGTATCTCGTGCTATTAAGAGGCTAATAGAAGTAGGGCTTGTAGAGGTTAAGCGAGCTAGAGACCGAGGGAAAAGCTTCACGATAGTTAGGCTAACCAATGCAGGAGAAACCCTCGCGCTCATACTAAGCTATGCTGACCTACTGTTTTCACTCTACGAAAAAGGAGAGAACCCGATCCTTCACCATGTTAAGCACTTAGATCTCAATGAAGATGTAGAGGAGTATAAGCAGCACCTAGATCGCATTACCCTAAAGGGGAGGTTTGCTCTTGAAAATCTCATCTCTCTTGCTGCTCGTATTCTAAGGCATGAGATAGATCCATTCGACTTGGATTTAGACTCGTACATAGAGCTGCTCAAGGAGTACCATGACATTTGGAAGAGCAAGGAAGATCTCTTAATGGACGCTGAAGCGCTTCTAAAAGCAGTAAAGGTGCTTAAAGCTCAGAGGGAGAGGCTGTTTCATGAACTCAAGCTACCAAGAGGCTTTGCAAGTGTTATAGAGGAGACGGGAGAGAACAAGCTTGGCAAGAAGCTACTTTCTCATATGTCCCCCGTCTTTACACCAAATACACCAATTTATCAAGGTCTAGCTAAGGCTACAGCTCAGCTGTGGCTAGCTCCTACAGCACACGTGCCAAAAAAGCCTAAGACAGCAGAGAGAGCAAGCATAGAATTAGATCTAGAGGATGCAAGGAGGATGGGTGTAGTAGACTCCAAGAAGTTCGAGGAGATGCTAGCTAGTCTGCTAACTGAACTAAGGGACAAGACTTCGTCCAGCCCAATTGAGTATTCTGAGTGGATTCTGGCTCCTACGTTCATAGAAACTGTCAACAGAGCTTATTTAACAAGCTTTCTCGTCAAGAGGGGTTTAGCTACTCTTAGGCCAGGTGGAGACGGCAAGCTCCTGATATCTCCTGGCTCAGCTGAGAAGCCTCGTGTGGTTCTGACATCAGTAACCTATGAGCTATGGGTTGAGGAGATGCTTAGATGCAAGAAAATAAGAAAGTAGTGGCTATGCTCTCCTCAGAAAGAGGTAGGAAGAGGGGGATCCCTGTCAGCGAAATCATAGCTATATATGGAGAGAGTTGGAGAGAAAAGCTAGCTGAGCTGGATGAAGCTCTCCAAAAACTAGGCTTAAGGATTGTAGCTGTAAATGGATACAAAAGAGTAGCCGACTGGAATGCGCTAAAGCCCAGCACAAGGCTCTTTCTTGTCCTTCAAGCCTCTCATGGTACATCTACTTTAACTCTCGCAGAGCTTGGAGCTCTAGCCATAATAGCGGCGCACATAATAGAGGCAGGAGGGAAGATAAGCGAGGATAGAGCTATAACAATTCTCAGGAAGAGGCATACATACAGTACTGCAAAATCTATCATAGATAGTCTGATCAGAGAAGGATACCTAGTCAAGTCAGGTGGCTATCTAGAGATAGGGGGGAGGCTAGTAGCAGAAGTAGACCTGGAAAAGTTCTTCGTGGATGTGCTAAGAGAAAGCAGCATACTACAATGAAGGCTACTTACGTAGGTCAAGTAATGCTATTTTTTCAAGCACCCCGAGCTCCAGTGCCTTTATTAGCCCCTTCCCCCTGTCAAAGACCTCTAACTTCACACTAAAGACCTTAGATAGCTTCTTGACATCACACTGCTCTGGTACAATGTCCTCTAAGATCTCCCCTCCATGTACACGTATACACCTCCTTATACTTTCCAAGACTTTCTCTCCATCTCCATATGCTATGCATACAAACTCTCTAGAGGTAATTCCTTCCAGAATGCTCTTAACGTCTCTTATCTGCTTAACTCCAAAGTAGTATCTAAGAAACTCCATATTCGGGTCTCTAAGCTTACCCCCCCTTCTAAGCGATCTAAGACAGTGGATAAATGCTGATAACACGTGTCTAGTAGAGAAGGCGAATTCAGCTGGAAGAACCACATATAAACTGCTGTGCTTATCAAGCTCGCTGCTTACCTCCTTAAGAACCTCATGAAGTTCTCTAGCTTCCCTATATACTATTCTAACGGCAATCAGCTCAAACTCTACTGCTTCAACATAGCTTACTAAGAACTCAGGCTTAATGACTACCAAGGCTATTTCCCCAGCGGGCCCGGAGGGACTTGAACCCTCGACCTGGGGCTCTCTCCCGTAATTAGGAGGCCCCCGCTCTAACTCTAGCTATCTGCTCCTAGCTGAGCTACGGGCCCACCTGAACTCCATGCTACTATAGCCTTTTAACTTTTACCTTTGCTGACAGTTTAGCTCAGTTTCTCTTCCCTGAGGTCTATCATGTCCTCAACACTAGGTCCTGTTGAGATCATGGTTACTGGGGTCTTTAGTTCGTCTTCAACCTTTTCGATGAACTCTCTTGCTCTTTTGGGGAGAGCATCGTAGCTTTTTATCCCATAAGCTGCTGGATACATCCTATCTATGTTAGTTATTGCTATTTGTGTGGCTGAATTCAGCATGATAGCTCTCTTAGCAAGCTTAAAGTTGAATGGAGCTGCTCTCCTTACCCTTCCAGTGACAGTAGCTATCTCAAGTATCCCCATCTCTTTTGCTTTTTCAGCTGGGAGTTCTCCCTCTAAAGGCCCCCCTCCTACCCTGGTTGTGTAGGCTTTAAACACTAGTATGATGTCCGTGACTTTCCTAGGTCCTATCCCAATATCTGAGCATACAGCTGATGCTGTCGTGTCCTTAGATGTGCAATAAGGGTAGTGGTCTGTGTGGTATAGTGAGAGAAATGTCCCCTGGGTCCCCTCTAAGAGGATGCTATACCCACTGTCTAAGGCTTCATTCAGCACTAATGCAACATCCGTTATGTACTCCCTTAGTGTATCCACTTCACGTGCTATCTTGAGCACTCTAAGCGCTCTCTCAGCATTAGCTGGCCCGCACCCTGTCCCTGTTGTCCCAACCCTCCCGCTGAGATGCTTGCTTTTCCTGTCTTCCTCGATGTGCTTTTCCTCGATAACACCACAGTTTCCGTCTATCCATATCCTACCTCTGCAGCCAGTTTCCTTAACCTCTCTCAGGAACACCTTAGGATCTATTAGCACTCCAGCTCCAATGTACAGCCTAGTGTCCTTGCTGACGAATGCTGATGGAAGCTGCCTAAGCTTGTACGTCCTCCCCTCAAACACAACAGTGTGCCCTGCATTTGGCCCCACTCCGCCTCTGGCCGCTGCATAAGGCTTATCTCTCCATGCTAGGTAAGATACAACCTTTCCCTTCCCTTCATCCCCATAGAAGCCTCCTACCACTATAGTACATGGCAAGCTATCCCCCACCTACCACACTAGCTAAAGCTCATAAGACTGCTTTAGCTTCTTAACCTAATATGAGGCTAGCTCGAGTTCTTGATAAGTGCTGGGTAGCTTGTGTCCTCACCTTATTATCTTCATCTGCTAACTATGCTCTATTAGCGGCTTTTCAGCCTACAGCAGCTGATATACGTGATGTCCCAACTCTAAGGCAGTCTATAGTCTTAGTCGACTCGAAGCTAACTTACCTGACTGCAGCTCCTCTGGCAGCATGCTTCTCATCCATAGTAGTATATGTCAGCTCTGAATCCAGCTTGTCTAGGATTAATCGCTTAGCTGCCTTGTCTAATAGGATTATCCTCGATGCAAGAGGGTTTAGCCCAGCTGATCTAGTCATTTTATCTGCAAGAAAAGGTTGGCTCTCTGCGGGGGCTCTCATAGTTTCTGATGCATCCGACCTAGAGGCTTGCATGGAGGCGAGCCGCTATGCTGTGCAGCGCAGGGCACCACTACTGCCTGTTTCTGCGCTTGATTCTGTAGACAACGTCTTTGACTCCATTCTTCCCAGGGAACTGGTATTATTCGCAAGTAACCTCACCTTAATAAGGGAGCTGTCATCGAAGTACCCTTGCATAGTTGCAAAGCCCCCTCATTCGTCTGATAACATAACTTATGTAGTTACTTCCCCTCGAGATAGTGATGCAGCATTCCTCGCCTCTCAAATAGCCTCGACACGGCTAGCTGAATACATCCCCCTTGACAAGCTCCAAGCTTTCTTGGAGTCTCATTTCTCATGCTCCCCTGTGGTCGCTGTCCTCTGCACTATGCAGGAGTTAAAGGAGAAGAACCTAGTATATGCTGTAAATGAGGCTGTGATAAGGTTAGATGACGATCCATACATAGATGTGCCTACTGGCTTCTTGGCTGCTGCTACTATAGACGACATATCGTACATGATAGCTGCCTCTCTTATCTACCCGGAGATATTCTTGAAGATCCCTAACATGTTGCTTCTCACAATATCCGATGCTGAACCAGTAGCTCTTAAGCTCATCAGGATAGCTGCTCTCGCGCACGTTAATTCAACGCTGCTGACCGAGGTGGAAGGTAATCTCACAAAGGCTGCTGCAGTAAAGTGGCTATCACAGCCTAACTCGCTCATCTACATAGGGATGCACGGCTCTCCCTACTCTCTAGCTCCAAGCCCATATGCGTCTCCATATCTGATAAGCAGCAGCGACTTGCCCCAGTTACCCCCCGCCATAGTATTCACCTTATCTTGTTCAACAGCTCGACTAGATTCTAAGACGGATTTGTCAAGATACCTACCTGCAGCATTCCTCTCTCAGGGAGCTGTCGCGTATATTGGAGCGATGAGAGTCGAGTATGTGGCTGAAGAGCAAAGTACTGCACTACCTGACCTGATCCTATATCTGCTACTGCATGCCGGAGCTCCCCTCGGAGAGGTTGTCAGAGTACTGAATAATTTCCATATATCAAGTATGTTGGGGCATTCTCCGCCAGAAAAGTCGGCATACACTGTCTTATTTGGTGATCCAGCTTTACATGTGCCCTGCTCCAGCTCTCACTATGTTAAGGTCACGGAGGCAAGGTTTACTGAGGGTGATGCGTGGCTGAGGCTGAGGGTTCTAACTTTCACCCCATCAGTGTATACTGTGCTCAAAGTGCCTATAGAGGAGTATAGCCCAAGGCCTAAGGTAAAGATAACGGTCAATAGAAGGGTTATAGACATGGTTTCTCCACTATTTTTAGATAAAACACCACAGGGCAACGTGCTCCACCTATATGCTACCCTAAAGGTCACACTTGTGGTCGGCGACTTTAGCCCTGGGGACATAATTGAGGTGGAGGCTTATGTTAAGCCTTCTTTACCTCCTCTAGTCAAGCTGCTTCTCATAGCCTCCACAGCTACAGTGGTTTACCTAGTGGCTAGGCGGCAATTCAGAGCTAGACATCGATCTAGCTCCAAGCCTCACGTGGAAGCTGCTACTTGACCTAAGCAGTGGGCTACATGTTAGTGATAGCATCAGAACTCTATCTCTGATCTCGCTGAAAGTTTTTAAATGCTTCTTCTCTTCTCCCTTGGGCCGCGGTAGCTCAGCCTGGTTAGAGCGCCGGCTTGGTAAGCCGGAGGTCGCGGGTTCGAATGTTTACAGAGTATCCCGCCCGCGGCTCACTACAGGAAGCTTCTTCTAGGCTCCTTCTCTACTTGAGAGTTAGGTGTAGGCCACCGTGGTTACCTGAAGAAATAAAAATCATCACAATGCATGCTATAGCTTTAGAGCCCCGGTGCCCCGGTAGCTTTACGGGGTGAGCTCAGCTGGCAGAGCGGCGGATTATAGCCGAGCCTTGTAAGCCGCAGGTCGTGGGTTCAAAGCCCACCCGGGGCTCTCAGCAGAGTAGAACTTACATAGAGAAGGTTACTGTGGCTAGATTTGCTTCCCAGCTAGTTGAGGACGGTATGACAGTTGGCATCGGAAGCGGCTCTACTGTTGCGATGTTCCTATACTTCTTATCTAAGAGGGTCATTAGAGAGAAAATTAAGATCAGATGTATCCCCGCTTCCTCTCAGATGGAGATCCTCGCAAGAAGCTACGGCATTCCAGTACTTAACGACTATTCCTCTGAGTTTGATATATCTATCGATGGCGCTGATGAAGTAGATCCTGAGCTTAACCTACTAAAGGGGATGGGTGGTGCTCTTACCAGAGAGAAGCTAATAGCTCAGAATAGTAGCAGTTATGTCGTGATATGCGACAGCAGTAAGCTTGTCCCCCGCTTGTTCTCAAACCACCCACTACCCGTGGAGGTAATCCCATTCCTATGGAAGGCTGCTGCTAGAAGACTCGCTAGAGAATGTCATGCCAGCAGCTACTCTATCAGAATGCTAGGTGAAGCTCCCTATGTGACTGATAACGGGAATTACCTAATTGAAGTATATGGCATATCTGCTCCACCAGATACTGTGCTAGCTGCTGCGAAGCGTGTCGCTGGAGTAGTAGAGTGTGGGGTTTTTCCAAGCGAACTGGTTACTGAGGTCATAACAGCCTATGGGGCTAGAGTTACACACCTTAGTAAGTGAGGTGCTGGGGGCGGGATTTTCACTATCAGCTTTGAACCCGCGACCTCCGGATTCCATCCGAGCCTTTTCCCTGGATTATGAGTCCGGCGCTCTAACCAGGCTGAGCTACCCCAGCACCCCTAAGGCTTAGGTCAGTGGATGATAAAAGCTTTGCCACTCTAAGTTCCTACTATCCTTATTATATCCAGGTCCTCTACTACGTACCCCTTCCCAACTTTTACAGGTCTTCTACCTAGGTCTCCTCTTCTCCAGACCAGTGCATACCTGAAGTTCTCATGTAGGCTGCTATGGACTCTGCCAGCTATCTCCAGAACTGTAGATCCCTTTTTCACGACTATAGGCCTATTAGCTGGCTGTTTCTCGTATCTTCCCCATGTATACACTCTGATTAGCTCAAGCTTTTGCATCAGGTACTCGGTTATCTCGCTTTTCACGCTATTTAGGTCTCTTCTCATATCAATGACTAACGTGTCCCTTACTACGCCTCTGATCTTTTCCAAGATGCTATCAGCTTCTTCGTGGGTCAATGTATCCAGTTTCGTCATAATAATGATTGGAGGCTTATACTTGAGCATCATGGTGACATACTCCTCTATGGAGTTCAGATCAGCCTCCCCATGTATCGTCACTATCTTGTTCCTGATTCCAAGTTCTGCTAAAGCTCTCTCTACATCTTTAAGAGTACACCCCCGTAGCTTTCCTCTTATCCTTATGATATTGCCATTTCTGCTTGGATTAGGCTCCACGCTAACGTATACCTTAGGCCTCTTTAGGGAGATTCCTCCCTTTCTAAGTATATCTCCTAGCTTTAGCAGCTGGCTTACTGGGTTACTTGAGGCATCTAATGTTATTGCAACTGAATCCGCATTTCTTACAAGCGCTAGTGCTCTGGATGTAAGCGTATCCTCGAGGTTTTCAATAACTGGAGGGGCCTCAACCACCTGGACACTTACACCATTCCACGTGAACACACCTGTCTCTGGCTTATTTACCGTGGTAAAGGGGCTAGGTGAGATTTTCACTTTTCTGCCTGTGAGCTTATTTAAGACGGTGCTTCTCCCACTATTCGTGAACCCGAACAACACAATCTGTACGTCTCCACTTTTCTCTACAAAGAACCCTGTACTCCTTCTTCGCTCTCTTTTAGACACCACCTCCTCTCTCAGCCTGGCAATCTTTCTTCTAACCTGCTTAAGCAGCTTTTCAGTACCTTTATGCTTTGGTACTAGTGCATAGAACTCCTGCAGCTTCCTAAGTCTCTCCTCTGGTGTTCTAGCTTTCTGCACCTCTTCCCACTTTGATAGCGCTTCAGCAGGGAGGTTTGTGGGCATTCTAACCAGCCCAAGTTATGCTATGCTACTTTTATCACTCTTAAGCCTTATACAGGGTATATAAGATCTCATAGAAGCTCGATGGCACTTAACGAAAGTTTAAGTAGCCCTTTTCCAAGACACTCCTGGGGGATGTGGTGGGGCTGTCTGCCTTTGTTAGAGCCGGGTGATGAGAGGCAAGCGTTGGCTTATCGATGAGCCCGTTAATCAGTAGGCAGACACACACCTACCACCCCCAGAGGTGTAGTAGACTTGGCGAAGGAGTCGTACAAGTACATTCTGCACTTTGAGCTGAATGTTAAGGGTCTAGTTGAGGATAGTGACGTCATAGGTGCAATATTCGGTCAGCTTGAGGGGCTCTTAGGCGAGCCATTTGAGCTAAGAGAACTCCAGAGGATAGGTAAGATAGGCCGTATCAAAGCTGAGCTAAGGCAGAGGAACGGGGCTACAGAAGGCCACATCATCGTAACATCCAACATGAGTAGACCAGAAACCGCTCTACTCGCAGCTGCTTTCGAGTCAGTTGATCAAGTAGGCCCCTACCCCGCTAGGATCAGGCTTCAAAGAATAGTCGATGCGAGAGAAGAGAGAAGAAAGCAGATAGTAAGGAGAGCTATTGAGATACTCAGAAACTGGACTGCTAGCTTAACAGCCGACACTGCTGACATACTGGAGAAAATCCAGGAGGAGGGCCACTTAGCTGAGCTCTCCTACTACGGTCCTGAGAGACTGCCATGTGGTCCAGCAATAGAGTCATCTGATGACATAATTGTAGTTGAAGGCCGTGCTGATGTCATTCAGATGCTTAAGTATGGTTGGAGGAACGTGATAGCAATTGGCGGCGCAACGACAACTATACCAAAGTCTCTAATCGAGCTAAGCAAGCGTAAGAACGTCACAGTGTTCGTGGATGGCGACCGTGGTGGGGAACTCGTTCTGAAGAACGTTCTTTCACAGATGGATGTGGACTATGTCGCAATAGCTCCCCCTGGTAGGAGTGTAGAGGAGCTGTCTGCTAAGGAGATCAGACAAGCACTCAGAAATGCCGTTCCAGCAGATGAATACCGTCAGACAGCGCACCTAAGGGCCTCCCAGGTGCAAGCTGTCTCATCTGACATCAGCAGGAAGCTATCAGAGCTCTTTCCTCAGGTAGAAGGAAAGCTTGAAGCTCTTCTTCTGGATAAGAACTTCAACGTAGTTAGAAGGTGCAAAGTTGATGCACTGTACAAGGAGCTAACTTCTATCGAGGAGGGTGTAGAGTACATAGTGTATGATGGCTTTATCACGCAAAGAATAGTCGATGCAGCTGCGTCAAAGGGTATTAAAGTCGTAGCTGGTGTCAAGGCAGTTGATGTAGTCAAAGTCCCGACATGGATGAGAATAGTAACAAAGTCTGCTCTATCACAGGGATAGACGTTGAAAGTCTGTTGGCTAGATAAGAACTGGCTTGAAGTAACCCCCCAGACCATGGACGACTTATACTACTTGTCGAGGATAATTGAGCCAGGTGACCTGGTAAAGGCCATAACTCTCAGGAAAATCAAGCATCCAAGATCCCTGAGACCCACTGCCCCTCTTATCGTGAAAATCCCTGTTATGATAGAGGTAGAGTCTACCTCCCTAGATTCCCTCTCATCCAAGCTCAGAGTACTCGGAGTCATACGAGATTGCCCGAGTAAGTACAGTATACTAGGGCTACATCACACCATAGAGGTAACCCTCGGTAAGAGGGTTTCGATCTATAAAGATAAGTGGCTTAGGCTCCACTTAGATCTGCTAGAAAGAGCTATCAAGCCAAAATCATCCATGCTTATTGTGCTCGTTGACCAGGAGGAGTTTGAATTATATCACATCAAAGATGAGCAATATCAGCTGATTACACGCGGATACTTGGGGGCTAACAGAAAGCTTACTGGAACGAGTGAAGCTATCTGTAGCAAGAGCCTGTATGAAGCTGCAAAGCTCATAGTAGAGAAGATAAGAGAACTTTCTCCCCAGCACATCATAGTGGCAGGCCCAGGATTCTTTAAGGAGTCCATGTTGAGTAAGATTCGAGAACTGAATCCTGCTCTCTCTCCCAAGCTGGTTGTAGCAAAGACCTCGTCAATTGGTGTACCCGGGCTGATGGAGTGCCTAAGGTCTGAGTCACTCCAGAAAGTGCTCAGAGACATTACGATTGCAGAGGACAACAGGGTTATCGAAAGCATACTGGAGAAACTCGCTAAGGAACCCGATATGGTAGCGTATGGCCTCAGTGATGTGGAAAAGGCAGTTTCCTATGGTGCTGCAGATCTAGTCGTGGTAAGCCCGTCTCTCATGTCAGCTCACAGGGACGCAATAGAGCAGCTTCTGGAGATATGCCAGAAAACAGGCTGTAAGTACAGGATCATACACTCAGACTCGCCGTCCAGAGAGATGTTGGAAGGTCTTGGTGGGATTGTAGCTGTACTCCGGTTCAGGATATCTTAGAACTGATTACAGGATCGAGAGCAATATCAGAAGGATTACTCCTCCTGTCATTAGCCTGAACCCTGTATATCTGAATACACCAGAAGCCCACAGTACTGCTCCAATAACTATGAGAGCGCCTGCTAGTACTCGCCCCAGATCTATGAATAAAGCACTAATGTCCTGGATGAGCTGCTCCAGCCCATGGAAAAACTCTTCGATCTTGCCAGAGACCCCCTCAAAGGGCCCTTCTCCAAATCTAGTTGACGCAAGCAGCACAAGGTGTATTAGAAGTATCTCTCTCAACCCCTCTCCCAACTAACACTCAGCCAAATCTCCATATAACTCCCGCAGTTTACAGGGCGATTCTCTTTCTTCTTCTAAGAGCCACTCTTATGGCCTCAGCAAGGCTTTCTCCAACATCGAGCTTGATGTACACCCCTGTTCTCCCTATTTCCTCTCTCCTAGTGAGGACTCTAACCCTTTCTAACACAGTCTCCATGCTGATCCCAAGTTTCCTCGCGATAACCCCCTCACGTCCAACTATGGGATACTCTACATGCCCTTTCGGGGTAGGCTCAATCATCAAGAGCTTCTTATTTACACCTGGTGCTCTTCTCCCTTCAAGCAGCTCCTTTAGGCTAACAGCACCGCCAAACCTGTAGAACTCATACTCTGTCTTACTAAGCGGCGTTACTGGGAATGACACTGAGATATTTCCATCCAAGTATAGGTATAGCTTCAGAGCTTTACCTGGGCACGCCTGTATCAGCTCAACCTCTCTAACACCAGCTATCCTGTCTATTGAATCTCTAAAAACTTCAATAAGTGAAATAGGAACCACTCTCACGAAGAACAAATCTATATCACTTTTGTCACCCACATCACCCCTAGCGACGCTTCCATGAACACCTCCACCAACTATACCAAGCCTAGACGCCTCGCTGAGGACTTTAATAGCTAGCTTCCGCTTTCTCTCAAGGATTTTCCACTGATCAATGCTGTAGACGACTTCTCTCTCGGCTCCCTCTCTTGCTATCCTCCTTCTGCTGTGCAAACACTACCCTTATCAAAACATGGAATTCGTACTTATAACTCGAAGGTGCTCTGATGAAGTTTGCTATCTGCAGTGTATGTGGATTAAGGCCTCCTATTTATGTAAAGAGAAGCTCAGGTATGGCATACTGTACACTCTGCCTCAGAAATGCCGTAGAGCGCTCTATAAAAAAGACTATTAGGAGACTAGAGCTTCTGTCGCCAACTGACAGAATCATAGCTCTAGTTAGGCCATGCGTGGAAGACATATGCTTTTTGTCTCTGTTCCTAGAGATAGAAAGCGAGTTTAGAATGGTAAAGGTTAAGCCCCTACTAGCAGTACCCAGCTCCCCCGACTATGATCTGCTCTACTCTACAGCAAACAGCATATGCAAGGCTCATAAGATAGAGCTTCACAGAGTAAAAATCCCCTCCAGCAGATCATGTTTATCCTGCACCAGTAATGCCATGAACATGGCATTAAAGATAGCTAAGCGAGCTAACTACAACAAAATAGTTATGCCAGTAACGCTAGACGAGTACTGCAGCCTAGCTCTAGCCTACCCAGTCATATCTCAGCGTGATATGCGACCACTGCGGGGTCTCCTTCTATCAGCTTTGCCTCAAAGCTCTAACCGTCATCTAGCGCTACCTGCCATTGAAGTGCTGTCAGCAGAGCTTATAGCAGCAGTCCAGATACCAGAGACCCCACAAGCCTGCTCTATGAAATCTAGCAGCTGGATAGGCAAGCTGAGAAGGCTGCTACTAGACCTAGAAGGCCAGAGAGCCGGCTCACTCATGGGTCTGCTGAGAACTCTCCAGAAAATAGGCAGCTTACTCTTTACGGAAGCTATATAAGCTACCCTAGCTTGTGTTAGTGGGCAGCGGTGGGTAGGGCCGGGGGTGTAGTCGACCCCTGTAACCAGAAGACTAAGCTGGGGCCAGATGAACCCGAGGGGCGGTGAAAGCTCCTCCCAGCTATGCGCGTGAGGAGGTGATGAAGCTACCACCCGAGGGGCCTATGGAGGAGTAGGAGCTCCTGGAGAGGAGCCCCCCTACTCCTTACCGCCGAACCGGAGGAGGCTCGGAAGAGAGCACTCCTAAGGCGGACATCAGGCGTTCTCGGGCAAGGGGCTGAATCGCCCTCACGCTGCCTCTGGCTGGAAGGAGCTTCATCCACCCAAGGGGGCCACCGCTGCCCCGCTTCTGCTCTAGTAAGCCACACTAGTAGTGGGCCGGGAGGGACTCGAACCCTCGACCTCCGCCTCGTGAGGGCGGCTTTATGCTATCGAGTCATACCCCTAGACCACCGGCCCCCAATGAGCGCCGGGGGTGGGATTTGAACCCACGCGGCCACAAGGGCCACAGGCTTAGCAGGCTTAGGCTCCTCTGCCTCCTACCAGGCTCTCCGGCCAAGCCTCTAGAGCACCCCGGCCTCTACTACACCTACCAAACTAGGTACTTAAGGATTTCTAGAGGGTGGATGACAGCAAACTGACATACTCCTATTCTCCTTAGAGCTCTTATCACGCTGGCTGCATGCTTTACTGGGCAGATCAACTGATAAA
>Ga0164311_10000907_pt1 | contig 13831 bp, 7 predicted proteins | sample GuaBasSedimGuay2_FD_121796 | JGI IMG/M metagenome (GOLD analysis project Ga0164311, IMG submission 121796) | Subseafloor sediment microbial communities from Guaymas Basin, Gulf of California, Mexico - Guay2, Core 4569-9, 9-12 cm | ecosystem: Environmental > Aquatic > Marine > Hydrothermal vents...
ACGGGAGATGACCTCTGGATTGGCGTTGTCAACGTGAATGACCTCCGCTCCCGGGGCCGCCCCCCTGACAGCCTGAAAGAGCTCTTTCAGCGCAATGGGGTTCGGGGCTGGGACTTCGCTCCCCCCCAACTCTAACGTGCCGTAGGAGATTATGCAGGACTGCCCGCCTATACGGAAGTTCTTCACCCCCGCCCTGTGGAGCTCTCTCACCTCCTCGGCCACAGCTTTTGGGTCTCTGAATATAGGGCGGCCGTAGAGGCGCTCCATGCAAAAAGAACAGTGGGAGGGGTATCTGACGCAACCCCGGTAGGTCTCGATTTCGGCCACAAGAGCCTCAAGTGGTACCCAGCTCTCCCTCACCACCTCCGCCCCCAGGCGGGAGAAGAGCTCCCTCTCCTTTGCGTTCCGGAAACCCTCCCTCTCCTTCCCACTTCTCAGGTAGTGATAGGCAAAATGGTCCAGATCCCCTTGAGGGAGGTGGCTCAGAAGCTGAGGGGCGTCGTTCACCTCAAGTCCCCCTGCAAAGGTTATGGGGCCGCCTAAGACGGTCTCGAAACCCAACCTGCGCCCCTCTTCAAGGAGTCTGCCCACCTCTTTGGGGGAGATAGGTCGAGTGAGCAAGTACCTTCCGGGGACGAGGGCCCCAGCAAGTATGAAGAGCACCTCTCCCCGGTGGGGGGAGGTACTGGAGGGGAGCGCACCCTTAAGGCCCCCTGCTTCCCTTATCCTGTCCACGGGGAGGAAAATGGCCTCCTCGCCTGCGGCTTTGATGGCTCCATAGAGATATCTAGCCTCAGGGGATATATAGGGCGGTACACCCAGAGAAGATGGCTCGTCAACGTAGCCGTCCACTACGACGTGCATCATGCCTTCCATAGCTTTCCGGCATTAAAAACCCACCTCAGCCCTCATCGCCAAATTTCTATACCTGGTTTCACTTTTGCCCCCCGGGCGTGATATTATGTATGATCCAAGGATGAAGAAGCTGGCAGATGTTCTTGTGGGCTACTCCACCGAGGTGAAGGAAGGGGACACCGTCTACGTGGAGGCCTTTGACATCCCCACGGAGATGGTGGAGGTTCTTGTGGAGAGGATATACCAGGCCGGGGGGGTCCCCCTGATATCCATGAAGTCCAATAGGGTCTTGAGGAGGCTCTATCGGGGGGCTACGGAGAGGGCCATGAAGACGATAGGGGAGGTGGAGATGGAGAAGATGCGCCGCTCCGACGTCTATATTGGCATGAGAGGCTCCCACAACATCACCGAGTTCTCCGACGTACCTGAGGAGAGGATGGCGCTTTACAAGAAACATTGGTGGGAGCCGGTCCACATAAGATGGCGGGTTCCGAAGACCCGCTGGGTGGTTCTGCGCTGGCCCACCCCCTCCATGGCACAGCAAGCTGAGATGTCCACGGAGGCCTTTGAGGAGTTCTACTTCTCAACATGCACCATGGATTACTCTAGGATGTCAAAAGCCATGGACGCCCTGAAGAGCCTCATGGAGAGGACGGATGAGGTGGTCATCAAAGGGCCAGGGACGGACCTGAGGTTCTCCATCAAGGGCATTCCTGTGGTGAAGTGCGACGGGAAGCTAAACATCCCGGATGGGGAGGTTTTCACAGCCCCTGTTAAAGACTCCCTGGAGGGGGTGATATCCTTCAATGCCCCTACAGTCTACGATGGGAAGATCTTCACCGACGTGAAGCTCAAGTTCAGAGAGGGCAGGATTATTGAGGCTACCTCTTCGAACACCGATGCGATGAACAAGATACTGGATACTGACGAAGGGGCCAGGTATACCGGTGAGTTCGCAATAGGACTTAACCCTTACATCACCCGCCCCATGAAGGACATCCTTTTCGACGAGAAGATCGCTGGATCCATACACTTAACCCCGGGGAACGCCTACGAGGAGGCCTTCAACGGGAACCGCAGCAGTGTACACTGGGACCTGGTTCTCATACAGACCAGAGAGTGGGGGGGAGGTGAGATATACTTTGACGGAGAGCTTGTGAGGAAGGATGGGCGCTTCGTGGTAGAAGAGCTTGAGCCCTTAAACCCCGAGAACCTGATGGGATAAATGTTCGGTGAAGAAGAATTGTCTCAAAATATATTTATATCAACCGTTTGAATAGCAAATAGGTGCAGACATGAGCCCGGGGGGTAGACCAGCCCCGTTCGTGACGCAACTGACTGCAGTGCTGATAATGGTAACTGCTGTTCTTAGCGGCAGCTATCTCATGAGAGGCTCTTCAGCCTCCTTTGAGAACAGCACTCAACTCGTCTCCACCCCCGTCTTCTCCGCCTGGATACAGCCGTGGGAGGAGGAGGGGATGGGGTCCCTCCTTAGGTACAGGACAATCCTTGATGAGATCTCCCCCTACTGGTATTGGACCCTTCCCAATGCAACAATCGTTCCCACCTCCAACATGACAGGGGACGAAGGGTTTATCCGCCTCTGCCGGGAAAGCTCCATAGAAGTCGTTCCCATGATCTCGAACCTCCACAACCCCGACACCCTCCGTCTCATCGTGAGGAACTCCACAGTCCAGCGAGAGCACATCATGGACCTTCTCAACATAACTCTTGAAGGTGGATACAAGGGACTGGACATAAACTACGAGTCGCTCTACACAGAGGATAGGGAGTTCTACGTAAATTTCATAGAGAACCTCACAGAGACCTTCCACAGGTACGGGAGGGTGGTGTACGTCTCGGTCTTCCCTAAGACCTCGGAGGCCGATGACTGGTACGGTCCCGCCGGCTACGACTACCCTGGGCTCGGGGCACATGCTGATTACATAAAGATTATGGCATACAACCTCCACTGGTCCACATGCAACACTTCTGGCCCCGTCACCTCCTACAGGTGGGTAGATGCGGTCCTTTCCTATGCGGTCAGCGTTATACCTCGTGAGAAGATAATTCTCGGTGTTCCTCTGTTCGGATACGACTGGCCCATCTGGCCCAACGGCACCACAAGGGGTATTGCGAAGAACTGCTCCTACGGAGAGATAATGGCCCTGAAGGAGGAGAGGGGCTTGAAGAGGCTCTGGAACCCTGCCTCAAGAACCCCCTATTTCCTCTACACGGACAAAAGTGGCATTCTGCACGCCCTTCATTACACAGACTGCGAGAGCCTCCTGCACGAGATGGACCTTGTGAGAAAGTACTCCATCCACGGCTTGAGTATATGGAAGCTGGGTGGGGAGGACCCCCGGGCCTTCGAATACCTTCAATTCCTCAAAGAGAACTCCTTTGATAACCTTCCTCCGTACCTTGACATTGGAGAGGATCTCATGGGGATGCGGGGGGTGCCTCTCAACATGGGTCCAGTGAGGGCTTATGATGTGGACGGTACTTTAAGGAGCGTTTGGTGGGAGTTCGGGGACGGAGAGAGTAGCGAGGTGCTTGAGCCCACTCACACATACCTGAAGGGGGGCTTCTACACCGCCACTCTCCACGTGGTGGACAGCTCTGGCCTCCACTATAGCGCCTCAAAGCGGGTGAAGGTGGCTCCCTTTGCCAACTTCAGCGTTAGCGGCACCTTCCGGGAGGGGGAAAACCTCATTTTTAACGGAACCTCAAGCTGGGACCCTTTCGGCATCATCTCCTACACCTGGTACTTCGGAGATGGGACCTTCCTCTTCCACTCCACTCCCCTGGTGGAGCACTCATACTCCCGCCCGGGCGAGTATACAGTAACCCTGGTTGTGATAGACCCCCTAGGCTTCGTGGACATATGCAACAGGACGGTCACCATCCCTGACCTCACCCCACCTGTTGCAGATGCGGGGGAGGATCTGTTTGTATGGGAGAGGAGCTGGGCGACACTGGACGGGAGGGGTTCTTCTGATAACGGCAGGATCGTCAATTACACGTGGGTGATTGACGGGAAGATCTTCTACGGTCCCACGGTCAGATACTATTTTGAAAGACCGGGCAGGTACACCGCCATTTTGACAGTGAGGGACGAGGCAGGCTTTGAGGACAGAAGCACGCTGAATATAACCGTGAGGGATAGAACACCCCCCAAGATACATCTCACATATCCCCGCAAGGTGAGGATAGGGGAGATTATAGTCCTTGACGCCTCAGACTCCTCCGACAACGTGGGGATTGTGAACTATACCTGGTACCTCGCCGGTACAGGCGTCGTATACGGCAGGACTGAAGTCACATATATACCCTCCAAAGCGGGAAGATACTTCTTCACCCTAGACATCACCGACGCCGAGGGTAACTGGAACTCCACCACCGTTTTCGTTGACGTCTACGACGACAAGCCGCCGGAGGGGGCTTTCACCATCTCCCCCCGGCCCAGGTCACTCAAAGAGACCTATCTGGAAGAGTGGAAGCTCAGCCAGATGTACGGGGTTCCCCCTGACCTTCTGGGCGCTGTTCTCATTAATGTGACCTACCGTTTCGAGACAGTGAATCTTCGGGACGACTCCGGGATCTCCACAGTTACATGGTGCTTCGGCGATGGGACAATGGCCGGCGGGGAGGTGGTCTACCACAATTACACCACAGCGGGATACCACCACGTGGTCCTTCTGGCAACAGACCTCTGGGGCAACTCTAAGAGGTGGGAGTTCACGCTCCTTGCCCTGCCCTCCTACAACATCACCGTAGTGGAGATACCCCCGCCCCCTCCAGATGAGTCCGAACCAGCCCCAACCCAGAACCTTACTGTACCAGAACCGCAGAACACCACCTCAGCGGCTGCGGGAGAGAGGGGCCCTTCAGCCCCCGGATGGATATGGCCGGCGCTCTCTATGCTCATTATAGCCCTCTTCATTCTTGAAGTCCTCTCCCTCCTTCTCAGAAGCCTCAAAAAGAGAGGAGGAAAAGATAAAAAGCTCATCATGCTCGTCGTCTCTCTTCTTTTCACCCTGCCCTCTCTCCATGTGGGTTCCGTTCTGTTGCTCGCCCAGGCCGACATCAACACTACCCGTGGATCGTACCCAGCGGAGGATGGTGGGGACCCAAGCAGGCTTTTCCAGTACCGTGGGATGTGGATGGACGGTTATGACATAGTGAACATCTCAGAGGTCCGGAAGGTGGTTGAGTTCGCCAGAGACCATCATATAAACTGCCTTACCCCTCTCATAAACAGCAACTACAACGGGGTATATTATAACTCATCAATATTCCCAAAGCACGTTGATGTGGCAAGAGACTTCGACCCTCTCATGGCACTCATAGTGGAGGCACACAAGTACGGGATTCAGGTACACCCTTGGGTCCACACCCTCTACAATCCCCCTGTGGTGAGAACGCATCCGGAGTGGGCCTGCGTCTCCTACTGGGGGACGCCCAGCAGAGCCTGGCTGAACCCCTCCCTGCCTCCGGTCAGGTCCTTCCTCCTCAACATGACAATGGAACTCGTCACTAACTATCCTCTGGATGGAATAAAGTTTGACACCTTACGGTACGGCTCCTACTACTACTCCTTTGATAACTACTCCCTCGCAAAGTTCCAGCAGGAGGGAGGGGGAGACTTCAGCGCATGGAGGAGAGAGGAGATCAACGAAGTCGTGGAGATGCTCTATGACGCTATCATGGAAGTCCGCCCTTACATGTGGGTGGGAGCTGACGTCTGGATGAACTACAACTCCTGGCGCACCTACCTCTTTCAAGAGAGCAGGGAATGGGCAAGGAGAGGAAAGATAGACTACCTCTGCATAATGGACTACACCACCAATGAGGCCGCCTTCCGGGGGTCGGTCCAGGATTATATTCAGAATAGCTATGGGGTCCCCATTGTGGCCGGGCCCTACGTGTTCATCCCCGGAAATACAGCCCACGGAAGGGTACCCAACGAGACCGTGGGCATCCAGATACTTCTCAATGAGACCCGGGACGCCTTAAGTCTTGACACCATGGGGGTTGCCTTCTTCTCATATAAGTTTTTTAAGAGATATCCCTCCTACGCCCAGGCGCTCCTTCAAGGACCCTTATCTCAGGAGGCACTCTGCCCCCTGAAGAACCAGACGCACCCTGTGAAGACCCGCAGGTGGGAGTTCAACAAGGAGCATGACAGGGAGGGCTGGAGGCTTACGGGGGCCGGCCATCATTATCCCTCAGGGGGCTTCTGGACAATAGCCCAGTCCCCCTCCCCAGCCATCATGTCACCTCTTGTGAACTTCACCTCGAAAGACATAAACGTCCTTGAGATCAGCTTCAGGTGCGATTCTACTTCCGGAAGCGTTGACATATATTGGTCCCACAACTGGACGAGGTTCTCCGAGAGGGAGAAGGTAACCTTCCAGATCAAGCCCGATAGGGACTGGCACCTCTACTCCATACACCTGGACAGGAGCGAGATGTGGACCGGAAGGATCAGGTACTTAAGGCTCCTCTTTCACTTCCCGGAACCCTCCAACGTGACAATAGATTTCGTAAGGCTCTACTGGATGCCAGACTGCATTCGCTCGTGGGCCGTCCTGGGACCCTTCACAACCGGCAGCGACGAGGGTCTTCTTGAGAGGGATTTCATTGGGGGGGAGGGGGACCTCCACCCTCGGGTGGGCGATGTGACGGCTGGGAGGGTTTGGAGATTATTTGACATGGAGAGGGACCTGGTAGACCTCCGCTTTGCCTACGGGAACGTAAGCTACACGGCCCTCTACGCCCACGTTTACATAAAATCTCCCACAGATCTCACGGCACAGCTCAGGGTCGGAAGCTCTGATGCCATAAAAATCTGGCTGAACGACGAGAAGGTGCTTGAGAGCCCTATGTTGAGATGGGCTTCACCGGACCAGAACATAACCGCTGTCAGCCTCCGTGAAGGAATGAACAGCTTGACCGTGAAGCTCGCCTTCTACGGGAACGTTACCGGATTCTACATCAGGTTCACAACTACTCAGAATGAGACTGTTCCGGGACTTATCTACTACCCAGACCTACCCCCGATACCCCCACCCATCCTTTCCTCCGGCCTCAGCGGTTGGGCACCGGTTAAGAGTGTGAACGTCACCTGGGAGCGGCCAGAGTCGCCAACCAGGATAGTGGGCTATAGGTGGTGCCTCGACGGGGGAGATATCAGCTTCACAGAGGGACAGCTTCTGAGTTTTGACAATCTCTCCGAGGGGATACACACCTTGAAAGTGTGGGCAGTGGACGAGTACGGATTTACCAGTGCCCCGGGGAACGCCACAATAATGCTCGACTGGACGCCGCCCCTCATAACGGAGCCTGTCCCTGAGGCGTACTACCTCACCTCTCCGGGGCCTATACGGTGGAGATGGGAAGTCTTGAGGGAGCCCGTTTCGGGGATTTTGGGCTACTACGTCACGGTCACCTACAGCACACCGGACGGCTTTTACACCGATTATGCGGTGAGGTTTCGCTTCACTGAGGAGCCATTCTTCGTTCTTCAGGAGAACATATTCGACGGGCTCTGCTACAACATAACCGTTAAAGCCCTCTCTGGAAGTGGCCTCCACTGCACGGTTACTTCCCCTTTCCCTGTGGTGTCCGATTTTTACGCTCCGCCACCACCGGAAGGGCTCCGGTTGACTCACATCCAAAACACAACTAGATATATCCTGGACTGGAGCGGCTCTGGGAGCGACCCCTCCGGTATCTCACTCTATGAGGTCTGGCGCAAGGTGGGTGAAGGTAAGTGGGAGCTTGCAGATGTCACCTCCGACAGCGAGGCCACGGTGGAAAGGCCCCTATATATGAACGTCACCTTCAGGGTGAGGGCTCGTGACGGAGCGGGCCACTTCAGCCTCTTCTCCGAGGAGATCTCCCCGGGGAACCTTCCCCCTGTAGCCGTAATTGAATTTGAAGGTCCCGGAGCAGAGGGGACCACCATGACATTCACTTCCACCGACTCCTACGACCCCGACGGAGCCATTATCAGTAGATACTGGATTCTGGATGGGGTGCCCCAGACGGGACTTGAAACATTTACAGTGACATTAACATCTGGGCTCCACACGGTGAGACTCACCGTTAAAGACGACCGCGGGGAGACCTCCGAGGCACTGCTTTTGGTTAACATCTCCGGGGAGGATGGGGAGAGCTTCACTAAGTGGCTGATAGATAACTCCATCATCTACGTCTACCCCCCTCCCCCACCTGTCAACGATACCGAGGAGGAAACTACCCCCCCCGTATTGAACAACACCACATCCTCCGGGGAGGGAGATAGTGGTGGCAGGAGCACACCTCTCCCCTGGGAACGCTTTTTCATCCGCTCTATTATATTTCTCCTCATCTCCTCCATAGCGCTCTCCGCCCTATCCGCCCTTTTGGGGCGCTTTAAGAGGGATGAAGAAGAGGAGGAGTTCACCGAAACCAGCGAGATGCCATCCTCCAGTAGACCACCCCCATCCCCTCCAAGGAGGACCTTTTACCGGAGGGAAGTGGTCTTCACGGGGGTGGATGGGAGTGAAGCAACGGAGGGGTACGTTTACATAAGGCCTTCCGTATCCTCTTTTGAAAGGGCCCATGAGGAGGTGGCCGAGAGATGAGGTGGTATAAGGCCCTCTCCCTACTCATAGCCGCTGCCATCATCACGCCCCTTGTCGTGCTCCCCGCCCACGCCGGCATTTCCATAAGCGGGGGTTCCCTTAGGGTCACCGTGCAGGGGAGCGTCTCTCCAGAAGGGGGCTTCGGGATTCTCTACACCGCCCTCAACCTCTATTACATACTCTTCATCATCCTTGGGGTGGGGCCTTTCCTTTTCTTCCTCCTGTGGTCCGCCTTCGTCAGGAGAGCTCAGAGAAAGAAGAAGGGTAGACCCATAGGAGACTCTTTCACACCCCTCACAAAGAGATATCCAAAGGTCTCAATCATCATACCCTGCTACAACGAGAGCAGACATGTCGGAAGAGCGGTGAACAGCAGCTACCGGCAGAACTACCCCGGGGAGATAGAGATCATAGTTGTGGACGACGGCTCACGGGACAACACCTGGTCCATAGCTAGGATATTCGAGGTGTCAGATAAGAAAAGGAGTGTGAAGGTAATACATAAAGAGAACGGAGGGAAGGCCTCAGCCTTAAGGGTTGGGATAAAGCACGCCACAGGAGAGATCATAGTGATGACGGATGGGGACGGCCAGATAGACCCCCATGCCGTATCCGAGATCGTTAGAATTTTCCGGGAGCACCCCGATGCAGGGGTTGTGGGGGGCTTCGTCTCCATAAAGAACCATTCAAAGAACTATCTGACAAAGCTCCAGCAGATGGAGTACATCATAACCCAGCACGTGATAAGAATAGCACAGAGCGACTCAGGAAGTGTGCTCATTGCCCCTGGGCCAATCTTCGGGATGAGGGCGGAGCTTGCCAGGCAGTTTCCTCCCCTTGAGAGGACAGTGGTTGAGGACTGCGACCTCACAATGAGCGTCCTATCGGCGGGCGTCACCACCCGCTCCACAATAAACGCCCTATCCTACACGGATGCCCCCGAGAGCTGGAAGGCCTGGATAAGGCAGAGGAAGCGCTGGATATATGGTCAGTTCCAGGCCTGGAGAGAGAACCGCTGGCACCTGAAGTCCAACCCCTGGGGGGTCTACACCTACTTCACCTGGGTCTTCACCGCTGTCTCCGCCCTCATCTTCCTGGGGACCATGCTCCTGACCCTCTTCTTCCTCTCACAAGGCACCCATTTCTACTCTTTCTTAGAGTTCCTCTCATTGAGAACCGTCATCATCACTGGTATATACCTAACCTCAAGGGCCGCCATTTTGATCTCCTATCCCCAGACGAGAAGGCTCCTCCATTACCTGCCCCTGAAGATATTCTACGACATTATAGCCGGGTTTCTGACCGCCTACCTCTACCTGCGGTACATAACGGGGCTGGGTGTGAGACTCAATTGGGGGACTAGGAACGAGGTGATCTATTGAAAAGTGCTCCTGGGGGCCTTCCCGGCGACTATACCATCCGCACGCCCCTATTCATGAAGAGGGTCTCCCCCCGACAGAAGAGGAGATGCATCCGCTGTGGGGCGGGGGTAGGTGAGGGAAAACTCCTCTGTCGAGGGTGCAGAAGGGCTCACCCCAACGATTCCGTCCTCTCCTCAGACGCCCTCTACTTCCTCTCCTGCCTCTCTCTGATAGCGGCGCTTCTCATTATAAATCCGGGGCTTCATTCAGGGGAGTTGCTAGACCCCAGCGCTGCCAGGGGGAGCGCTACTATTCTGCTTCTCATTCTCCCTCCGGTCGCAATGCTCCCGGGTTATCTCACCTCCCCGCGGCTCTTCCTTCTGAGGAGTCACCTAGAGGCTCTATCATTCACAATAGGGGTAGTACTCCTGATAGGAGGGGTAGCCCTCCTCATCTTCGCCAGCTCTCCACTTTATATTTTTATCACGCTGGCAGGGGCTCTTTTGTTCTTTCCTTCCCGCATACTGCTCAAGAGACTCAGGCTCGAGATAACCGCCGCCTTCCTCCTCGGAACGCTGCTCATCTTCTTCTCTTTCATGCGTTCTGTCACTTCAGATGGGGGAGAAACCGGGCTGTGGTTCCTCACAGATGGGGTCCTAGCCTCGGCGGGCCTTATCCTCCTCTTCACCTCCACAAACCTCTTCCTCCGCCGCTTGGAGCTTCAGGCGAAAGCGGCTCTTCCCCACACTATCATGACGGCGGGGTTTGTGACCCTGGGCCCATCTCTCCACCGGCTGTGGGGGGTCCACGACAACTTCACAGCGGAGGGGCTCCTCCCTGTGCAGGTGGGCCTGCTGCTTCTCTTCATGGGAGCAGCGATGTACGCACAGAAAAGGTGGACGGAACACACAATAGAAAAGAACCTGAAGAGCGTCGAGGGGGCTCTTGAGAGGGCGGAGAAGTTCTTCGAGGAAGGGCACCTCTTCTATGCCCTCCAGCATGCAGATAGGGGCCTTAAAGAGAACCTGCTCGGCTCCATTGGGAGCAGTGAGGTGGAAGGCATTATTCATAAGATTGAGACTCCTTCCCCGTCCAGGGCTCCGAATACATCCCCTGAGGAGTACGAGATTGCACATAGCGAGAAGGCGAGCCTTCTTGTCGCCCAGTACAACATCCCCGGGGCCGTCGCCGAGTATATGGAGGCTATAAAGCACAACCCCGACTACCTGGAGCCATATCTTGATCTGGCATCTCTTCTCTCCACAGTCCCGGGGAGAGATGGGGAAGCCTTAAGGTTCCTGAACTATTATTTGGCATCGAAACTCCTTCGCCTCTCAAGATGGCTGGCAGAGGGGCTCCCCCTGAGATACGTGAGGTGGGCGGAAAGGAGCTACGTCCTTTTCAAAGAAACTCTTCGCCTGAAGATGGATATCTTAAAGAGAATCGGAAATCCCCAGGAGGTGTGGAGGTTCTACGCCCTAAAAGGAGGCCCAAGGGCATATTAAGCCGGCCCTTTGATCTGCTGTGTTGCATAATTCCTTACTGTAGGTGCTACTCTCTCTCCTCGTTTTAGGTGAAGGGTCAGCTTTATATGCTGAGCAACAGGTTATAGATCATTATTCTCATCTCTACCTCTCTGAACATCTCTCCCGTACCCACTATCTCCCACTCCTTCTCCGAAGATTCTTTTAATGGCCGAGAGGATATATCCTGCCCGGCATCCTTTTCCATATCCCACCTCTTACCAGTGTTCATTTTATGAATCTCCTCGTCCCATGACTGAAGGAAGTCTAGAGAGAGATAGAGTTCGCCTCTCTTAACCAGGTGCTCGTTGTAGTTGACCCAATTCCTTTTATGTCTGTATTTCTTATCCCATCCCCGTGGCATGGTGCATCCCATCCATACCATTATCTAAGATGCACCTATGCCACACCCTTCATATTAAAATTCCGATTTATGTAACACAGCAAAATTAGAGAAAAGAACATATAAAAAGCATTGCAATTTGTTGATATTAGCATAGGCAGATGAATTTTGATGGTGAGACAAGGAAGAATAAATGAGATGGGAGGTTAGTCAAAGTCTTCTATCCTTTTCACATCCCTATGGTTATAATCCTTCAGCCGGAGAATCAACAATGCGAACATCATGTTCATCTCTCACCATGGATGCAAGGTATGTCAAGCCAAGGGGAGGGCCCGTTATCCTAACAACAGTTTTAATCGCACTGATGGTTGGAGGAGAGAGGAGCAGGATTTTCATTTTAATTCTCCCTCTATTTCTTCTATTCTTATGTCCATCGGTTCAAGCGGCTTATCAACATCTATCCCTTTTTTACTCGCCCATCTTCTTATGCTACGCACAACCAGCTTTGATCCCATCTTTGCAAGAGGTGCAAAAATCAAAAAGTTTGGATTCCCCTTGGTCACTCTCCTTAGACCATGGTCTACCTCCCATGCGAGATGTCTCCACGCGTGATAGATATGAAGAATTCTTCCTTTTGTAAGATGTTGATCAATGTCAAAGAAATCGTTCTCTTTCAAACTAGCCATTGGTACGAAGCCCAATGGTGTAACGGTGAAATGCGCTTTCTCACCAAGTTTTTCATACAGTTTTTTCTCCATAGTGATAATAAGTCTTGCGGTATCTATCGCATCCTCATCGGTTTCCCCGGGCAAGCCAACTATTGATGTATATGCCGGGAACCAGTAGAATTTGTTGAAAGCATAGGTTCCATTTAGCAGAACCCACGGCCATTCTTCAGCACTGAACGGCTTCATCTTGTTGTTTGCAATCCTTTTTATCAATTCGGGCGATGCGGTTTCAAATCCAACCTGTATGCCAACCCATTTATTTAAGTTTGCATTATCCAGTTCGGCAACTCTTTTTAATATTCTTGGTGCTGCCAATGCTCCGGCGGCAGTGCCATGGGTAGGATTTGCAAAATCAACTTTACTTAGGACCTTTTCAAATAAATCAATTACAGCATCTTCATTTGGATAAAAATTTCTTCTGTCTTTCACCATATAATTGAATATATCTTCGCTGTGCAGCCATGCTGTCCTCTGCCCCGCACTTAAATTCACATCTATTTCTCTTAATATCTTTTCTGATGGATAAAATCTTGCAGTCCTCAGATTGGGTGAACAAAATCTGCACCCTCTTCCGCATCCACGCATAACCTCAACCATACCCTTAAATGTAGGGTTTACAACTTCGGGAATATCCTCAATCTTTGGCCAGTTCTTTATCTTTATAAACCTATCCGCCCCCCCACTTTCTGTATCCCTAAAAATATCTCCTACGATATGCTCGGTTTCCCCCCATATCACGTGGTCTATACCTAATTTTTCAGTTAACTCCTGCTTCAGCTCAAACTGCCATCCCGCTTGGCATCCAACAACAATCTTAAATTTGTGTCCTTTCTTAGCTCTAAAATCCCTCAATCTCTTTATAAGAGATGTAAAAAGATATTTGGAATAGGAAGTTTTCTTCCCTCCTTCAGTAAACATTAAAGTTACCGGCCCTAGACCGTAAGGGTCCATAGTATTTACTCCAACTATCGTAGTTCTCTCATCTATGAATTTCTCAATCTTTTTTGGATGGGCAACCACGACCTCCCCTCTCTTAAAACCATGCCTGAGAAGTGCTGCTTCCACTTTTCTTATTGCATATGGTGCCTGAATTAAAATACCATCTTTATCTGGTAGTTGGGAATCCAGAAGTTTGTATATAAACTTTGGCACGTTTTCAACTGGTGCGCATGGTAAAAAATCAAGTAAAGGAATGTTCCTGAAAGTAGATGTCAAACTCGGGTCAGAAGTTAAAACTATTCTTACCATCTTCATCGCCTCCCATCGCAGATTTTGCCATACCTATTGCCCTTGGAATTGCTCGTCTGAATATGAAGCCCTTTCTTAAGATTAAATCTTTAATGAGATACAACGGGCGCAGGTAGAAGGATATGTATGCTTTTCGGAA
>Ga0164311_10000908_pt1 | contig 13822 bp, 16 predicted proteins | sample GuaBasSedimGuay2_FD_121796 | JGI IMG/M metagenome (GOLD analysis project Ga0164311, IMG submission 121796) | Subseafloor sediment microbial communities from Guaymas Basin, Gulf of California, Mexico - Guay2, Core 4569-9, 9-12 cm | ecosystem: Environmental > Aquatic > Marine > Hydrothermal vents...
ACACAATAAGCATCTCTTAATACGATTTTGCGCTCGATGAGATGCACGAAATGCTATCGCAACCATATTTCTGAGATTCTATCTTCATTCGATGGGAATAACGCGAGCATAGTGTTGGCGGCGGTCCTCTGTCATTCTGGAGATTATTGTTATGTTTGTCATGATTTAAAGATGTTGGGCGCCCTGTGCCTTCGCAGCCACATTTAAATCAAACAATCCTGACCCCCGCCACTCTCACATGCGGACCTCCGCTGCAGACCGGCACCACCTGTCCTGCTTTTTCGTCGAACGTGATGTTTGCGAGGGCGAAGTCATCGCCCACCACTTCGACATTACGCAGAAGTTCAAGGACGTTTCCCACGAGCGAGACCGTGCGCAATGGCTTTTTCAGCTCGCCGTCCTCGACGAGGTAGCACGCCTGAGCGAGCATTTTGAAGTTTCCGTCTTTGACTGAGACGTTGCTGTCTGCGATGTTGTCGATGTAGATTCCGTGTTTCATGTCCATTATTTCGTCGAAGCTGGCGTCGCCACGGTTTACGAAGGCGGTGCCCGCTCTCGGCAGCGGTATCGCGCCCGCAGGACCCCTGCCACCGCCGTTTGGTGTCGTTCCGAAGCTTACGGCGGTCTCCCTGTTGTGAATAAGCTCTTTCGGCACACCTTCCTTGATTAATTCTTTTTTACGTGCGGTTACGCCCTCATCGTCGTATTTGAAAAAGCAAAAGCTGTTTTCGAGCGGAGCGTCCGAAAGCGAGAAAAAAGCTGGCGCCACACGCTCACCACGCTCGAAGGCGGTGCGAAACGCCGAAAGTCCGTCCCTTACGAAATCCGCTTCGAGGAGGTGTGCCACCTTCTCTGCAATACTTCCGACGGCAGAAGGCGAGAAAACCGCCTTGAACTTACCACTGATCGGCTTCGCGGTGAGCTGAGCGACCGCCACCTTACTCATTTCTTTTATCTCTTCCAGAATTTTTTCGGCGTCGAGGTTTGCGAAGCCGCCGACGCCGCCGAAGAGCCGGCTATGCGATGCAAGTGCCGTGTTTACAGAGACGGAAAGAAGCACGTATGGGATTCTTTGCAGAACGTCCACGCCTTCGGAGGTGATAACATGCTTGCTCTCAACGACCTCCGCATATCTTATCGGGACGCCCCACACAAGAACGTCCTCGGCAACCGAGCTTTCCAACTGCCTGAAAAACTCTAATTTCCTCTCAAAATCCACATCCTTCTTCCTTACCTCGTATCTCCCTTTATACCCGCCCACGAACGCCAGACGAGCGTCACCGTGTGGCAGCTTCGCAACAGAACGTCTCGCCCGCTCCACCAAATCAAAAACTTTTTCCTCATTAGAGTGGAAAATAAGCCAGCTGCCGTTTTTCAAAGCTCTTAAGCCTATTTTATCATCTTTGTAGGCTCTTATGTCTTGGACCTGCCCATTATAGAACTTCAGGCTAAAAACTTCCTGCTTCTGCAGTCTTATTTCCACATAATCCGCTTTTACCCGCGTAATCGCATCGTGAAGGTTTTCTTCCAACAAGTCCCCTACCATTCTACAAATTCGTCCTCGCTGAAATGTATAGCTATTTCTCGCTTTGCGGTAGCGGGGGAGTCCGCCGCATGTATCACGTTTCTCTGGATGTCAATCCCGAAATCTGCTCGTATGGTTCCGGGTGCCGCCTTTTTCGGGTCCGTTGTCCCTGCCATCTCTCTTGCGACTCTGACGGCATCCTCGCCCTCCACGACGAACGGCACGACGGGTCCTGAGGTGATGTGGGCGACGAGGGGTTCGAAGAAATCCTTGCCCCGGTGTTCCGCATAGTGTTTCTCTGCAAGCTCCTTGCTGAGTTTCGTGAGCTTCAGCGCCACGATTTTGAAGCCACGCCGCTCAAACCTCGAAATTATCTCGCCGACGAGCCCCCGCTCCACCCCCTCGGGCTTTATCATCAAAAATGTGCGCTCCCTCGGCAATCTCAAACCCCCTCTCACTCAACGCGCTATATCCCGATTGCCCAACCACCGCTCGCCCGCGCTCAGCTCTTCGCCGCCTTCCTCGCCCACTTCACTTTTCTCGCCTTTCTTCGCAGCTTTATCTGATTCTTCTCGCATTTTGAGGAACAGAAGTAGAAAACGGTGCCGTCGTTCCTCACAAACATCTTGCCGGTGCCCGGCTCGATTTCCCGCTTGCAGAACGAGCACCTCATCGGACTCACCGTGCCGTGAGCTTTCTTGCCTCCCTTGCGGTTTCTCGGAGCACGATGATGTCGCCGACACGCACAGGTCCTAGGCAGTTTCTCGTTATTATCCGCCCTTTGTTCCGCCCCTCTAGGATTTTACACTTTACTTGGGTCACCTCGCCGTGCATGCCCGTCCTACCCACGACCTCTATAACCTCCGCAGGCGTCGCTTCCTCCGACATCCTTTCTTTCCTCCTTACTCTTTGCTCTTTATCTTCTTCAGCTCTTCGGCGATTTCTTTCACGACGGTTTCTGCGCTTCCGGGGTCGACGATAGCAGCCGCCGCCGCACTCACATCGATGCCGCACGCCGCACCCAGCGCCTTCTTGCTCTTCACGTAAATGTAGGGCGTGGCTTTCTCCTCGCACAGCGGCGGCAGGTGCGCAACCACTTCCTCGGGCTCCACGTCCTCACTAATATACACGAACTTTGCAAGCCCCCGCTCTACGGTTTTCGTCGTCTCGTTCGTTCCCTTTTTTATGCTTCCCGTGTCTCTCGCCGTCTGCAAAGCTTCGAGCGCCTTCTTCTCAAGCTCCGCAGGCACCTCAAACTTCACGAACATCTTCGCCATTTTCATCCCCCCTAAAGGGTCATCTGCACCTTCAACCTCACTCCCGCGAGCGCGCTCAGCTTGTAGTCCTCAAAGAGCACGGATTTTACTATGGCGGAAGGCACACTCAACGATATTTCTCTCGTCCGTCCATACCTACCTTTGCTTATGACCACCGCATTTATCAAGCCCAGCGCATCGAGCTCTGAAATGAGGTCCGTTATTCTTCTCTGCGTCAGCACGTCAATCCCAGCGTATCTACTTAATTTACGATACATGTTATAAACCTCGCCAGTGCTGAAGCGTCTCTTTCGGCGCTCGGCATCCAGGAGTAAAATGCTGCTGAGCACGAGCTTCGACTGTAAAGGCAGCGTCCTCACGACCTCGGCGACCCTGTCCGCCTCTATTTTGTTTTTTGCCATTTTCACGTGCTCGCCTCTGACTCTTGGCGAGTTCTGGCGTTCTGCCAGCTCGCCAGCCACCCTCAGAAGGTCGAGCGCTCTGCGGGCGTCCCCGTGCTCTTGGGCGGCAAACGCCGCACACAACGGAATCACGTCCTCCTCAAGGACGCCTTCCTTGAAAGCGACCTTGGCGCGCTGCTCCAAAATATCATAAAGCTGCACGGCGTTATACGGCGGGAATACTATTTCCTCCTGCCCCAACGACGATTTAACTCTGGGGTCAAGGCGTTCTGTGAAGGTGAGGTCGTTGGAAATGCCTATTATGCTTATTCTTGCGTTTTTGAGCTCGGAATTTATTCTTGAGAGCGTGTAGAGGGCTTCGTCGCCCTTTGAGACGAGCTTGTCCACCTCGTCGAGGATGATGACGGCGCAGCCGCCCTCGGCGTCGAGGGCGTTTTTGAACTCTTGATACACATGGTCAGTGGGCCACCCTGTCATCGGCACACTCTTGCTGAGCTGTCTTGCGACAGCGGCAAAGACCCGGTATTGCGTGTCTATTATCTCGCAGTTCAAGTAAAACAGCATGCACCGACTCCCGACTTTACAAGCGGCGTCCTTAAGCTCCCGCTCGACGTATCTGACAGTTGCCGTCTTCCCGGTTCCTGTCTTCCCGTAAACCACAATGTTAGAAGGAGTTTCCCCTCTTAACGCCGGGGCGAGGGCGCAGGCTAAGCTCTCTATCTGCTCGCCTCTATGTGGAAGCTGTCCGGGCACGTAGCTCGGACGCAGGACATCCTTATTTTCGAAAATTTTACTTTCTTCAAGCAGGTCTTCGAAGATGTTGCCCACGGCTTCCTCCCCGCCCCTTCAAACCTCAACTGTGTAGTTCGAGGGTATAGGTTTAATAATCTTTTGGTATTTTTAACCTTTGCTCAAACCGCTTGGGTTTAGTCGTCGCCGCTCGACGCCAGCTCGAACTCGACGTCGAGGACGTCAAGCTCGAAAACCTCGGCGGTGACACCAAGAAGCTCGCTGAGGCTCGGTTTGGTTCTACCCTCGTCGCCGGAGACGAGCTCTTTGACGTAGAGCCCACTCTCGCACTTTATTTCCACGACGGGGTGCTTGCCGAATTCTATAAGGCAAATGTCATAAACTTCTCGTTCCCTGACAATGTCGGCACGGCGGTGCACGACCCTCCGTGGTGTTCTCTGCCGTATCACGCCTTTCAGCCCTTCTAGGGCTGCTCTGAGGTGCTTCTCCTCGACCTTTGCACCGAGCCGCAGCTTGAACCTGTAAGTCTTAGCGGCTTTCACGTTCTTTACAATCTCGACGGCGTCCTTCGTGACGTAGCGCAAGCCGAAAACCTCGACCTTGCCACCGCTGCTTTCCTTGATTTTCTCTTCAAGCCGCTGCAGGTTCACGGTTCGCCGCCGAGGAGCGACCACTTCGGCAACGAACGGACGCCCCCGCCCCAGCATCCGAGCGTCAATGTCCTCACGCCCGCAGCCGTGGAGTATCATATCCTCAGCCTCGAACTCCTCGACGACCGGCGCCTTTATGAGCTCCTCGACGGACTCCGGATACATCTTGCCCGTGAAGTTGCAGCGTTCGCAGCCCGCACCTCTGCAAGAGCGGCACAGCCACCTCGTTTGTGGCATCCCACGAACGAGCTTCCGGTAGCGTCCGTAGATAAAGACGGGACGCACCTGAAGCTCCACGGCTTCTCGATTCAAGTCAATAAGGATGAGGATGTCTGGCGTTTGGAAGTCAACACGCTTGTTCAGCAAGCGTTGTAGGATTTTCCCAACCTCCCTGTTGAACTCCGACTTCAGCGGCTCGGCATATGCAGCCCCTGTGAGCTCCCAGAGCATCTCTTCGTTCTCGGCGAGCAGCCCGCTCATCCTCGTGCCAACGAGGAACGTCTTGAACTCATAATCCCGCAGTGCCGCCACTGCCCGCCATGCCCACGCTTCGACATGCTCGAAAAGCCCGTTGCAGACCCAGCATTTTTCAGAGACCTCCGCTTCCAAGAGTTCCTGCTCTTTGAGCTTTTCTTTTATGAAATGCCCCCGTTCTCGGTTCGTCATTCCGGTGGAAACCCGGGCGAACTGCCTCCCTAAGCAGTTATCGCAGACGTAACCCTCACTAAGTATCCGCCTCGCCATATCGAGAACCTCTTCATCGGCAAGCTCCGCCGCCGTCATCTCCTTTTTCTTATCAGCTTGCGTCGTCATAGCCCCTCGTTAATAAGCACCTTCATAAGTTTTTCAACAGGAATCTCCCCTAGCGCTCCATTTCGGGCTGAAAATTCGTCAAAGTTCTTCACGGCGTCGCTCTTGCCGCCGCTCGGAAGTTCTGCGATGGCAAAGGGCACAGGCTCTCTCGTGTGCGTCCGCACCGAAACCGGCGTGTAATGATCGGGCATCAGCAAGATTCGGGCGGTACCGAGATTTGGCAAGCCTGCGAGGACGTTGCCGACCACCTTCTCGTCGAAATTCTCAATCGCCACGATTTTAGCGGCGACGTCGCCCTCGTGGGCGGCTTCGTCGGGCGCTTCCACATGCACAAGCACGAAATCCCTACGCTGAAGACTTCTAAGGGCGTATTCTGCCTTTCCCTCATAATTCGTGTCGAGGTAGCCTGTGACCCCGGGCACCTCAACGACGTCAAGCCCCAAGGCTCGCCCGATGCCCCTAATCAGGTCCACCGCCGAAATCACCGAACCACTGACGCCATATTTCTCCTCAAAGCTCGGAAGCTCAGGCCTCACGCCCCCACCCCAAAGCCATATCATGTTCGCCTTTCTCTTCCCATGTCTTTCCCTCTTCTTGTTTACTTCGTGTGCCTCAAGTATTTCCTTGGACTTCAAGATAAGTTGCTTGAGCATTTCGTCCTCAGGCAGGTGCGCGTGGAAGTTCTCGCCGAGCATGTCATGCGGCGGCGTGCACTTCGGAACTTTTCCGTTAAACGCATCCCGCCGCGCGACGAAGATGTGCCTGTAGCTGACGCCTGCATGTATTTCAACGTCAGGAAGCCTCTCGTTAAGCTCCTCAATCAACATTCTTGCCTCTTCACTTGAGATGTGTCCGGCGCTGTAATCCACGAGCCTCTCGCCACTCACGGTTACGAGGTTGCATCTAAAAGCAATATCTCCGCTCTTTAGCTCCACGCCTCTACCGAGGGCTTCTAACGGACCTCTCCCGGTGTAGTATTTTTGGGGGTCGTAGCCCAGTATGGAGAGGATGGCGATGTCGCTGCCCGCCGGCATCTCGTCAGGGATCGTTTTCGTGACGCCACAACGCCCCGTCGCCGCTACGAAGTCCATATTTGGCGTATTCGCCGCTTGGAGTACAGTCTTGTTGCCAAGGTCGGCGAGGGGGTAATCCGCCATGCCGTCGCCTATTAAAGTGATGTATTTCATAGAAAATAGGCGAAGGAGACACACCTTCTTTAAAGGTGTGAGGAATTCGCCCTTCTCACCTCCTTGCTCTTTAACAATAATCTCGTGTTCCTCTCTAATAACCTTACTTTCGACACCGCAAACTGCCCCAGCCGCCTCCACTCAAAATCCGATACCGATATCAAATTCCTCGTATAGCCCGACACCCAGCCTCTTACTGTCCGTTCCCCCTGTGTCGCCTCCACATAATCTCCCTTTCTAAATATGTAAGGTGTTGTCGTCCCTCCATACAGCTTCCTTACTCCGCCTTTTGATGGCTGCTCCGCATGTAACATCCTTCTTGAATACTTCGGCTTCCTTACCACGTCAAAATGAAATGGCGTCATCTCTGTGTCTTCCAATACTAAGGAGCATAACGCTATCGCATCGCTCACATGCGCCTCCGGCGCCCTTTCCTCCTTCCTATCGCTCTTCCTCAGCCCCAGCTCCTTCCGCCTTCTCGCCGTCTCCCAGCCTCTGAACCGCTTCACCGCCGCTATTTTCTCCAACTCCGATAGCAGCCAGCTCTTCCCTACCTCCACCTGCGAGAAGTATTTACCATTTCTTTTCTTTCTGTGGTCGTAAGCCACATCCTCCACCGCTATCTCGCTTATCGGATACGTCTTCGCCAGCTCTTTCACCACCCTCAGCTCCATCTGCTTCCTCGCCAATATTGAAGGCGCTATCTTGTGCCCCACACGGTTGAGAAAGCGACACTCTCGCCTCCTCCTCTTTCGATACCTCCTGTTCCTCCTCCGCTCCCGCCGCTTTTCCATTCGCTTTTTGATCCAGTCGGGCAATTCGAGATTAAAACCACATAATATCGCCTTCTTTGACGCCACTGCCACCCCTGTGTATTTGCTTCCAGGGTCTATTCCCACCGCTATCGGCTGCTTCTCCCTTCCCGACGGCTCCTCTACTAATTTAACGGCAAATATACCTAATTTCGTCCTTATTGGCTTTGCTTTTCCTCCTTTTATCCATCTTCTTGCCCTTGATGCTTTGGTGGGCATCAATGGCTCGCCATCCGGTGCCAATACGGGAACACGTGGATTTGAGATAATCCTCACCGCCTCCGGTGAGTGTTTGCCTCCCAGCTCGCCGCCGGGAGGCGTCCCCTCCCCCGGAGCGTGCGGGCTGTGTCGCCCCCTCTGCGGGAGCCCGGATGCCCGGGACATCCAGCATCAGAGCCCGGGGCTGGGGAAGCACCCCGGGGTGTTCGTCCCGCACCTCGGCTACTCCTCGGCATTTTTCACCTCCGAAGAGTGGGGTAGTCAAGACTTGCGTCGCCCGTCCCGGGCGGGCAAGCCCACCGTTTTAACGGTGGGTTCTTGACAGCTGCCGCCGTCGGTGCTATTTTTGTGCAGCGCCCCTTAATAATATAATGCGGTTTGAGGAGTGGGAGCCAATATACGAGCGGATTTTGGCGGACTTCGGTTATGACAGGAAGAAGGATGAGGAGGCGGCGGCAGTGGCGGCAGAGGCTATTTCGAGGATGAGTTGGAAGGAGGTGGGAGGGGAGGAGCTAAGGCGGATGATAGAAGGGAAGAGCGTTCTTGTATGCGGAGCTGCTCCGTGCCTCCGAGAGGAGTTAAGGAGCATTGACGCTTTCGAATACGTGGTTCTGGCGGCGGACGGCGCTACCTCCGTCGTCTTGGAGTGCGGCGTGCTTCCCGACGTCATCGTAAGCGACCTTGACGGCTACCTCCCCGACATCATATACGCAAGCCGGCTCGGTGCCATCGTCGTGGCGCACGCCCACGGCGACAACATTGGTAAAATACGACGGGTGCTGCCTGAGCTTAGTAGAGTTCTCTGCACAACGCAGGCACGCCCGCTGCCACCACACGTCCACAACTTCGGCGGCTTCACCGACGGCGACCGTTGCGTCTTCCTCGCGAAGGAGCTCGGCGCCGCCTCAGTAAAGCTCGTCGGCTTCGATTTCGAGGACACAAAAGTGAATTTGACGAAGCGGCGGAAGCTGAAATGGGCGAAACGCCTGATAGAGCAGGCGTTGCGCGACTGCTGATAGGCAAGATTATAACAGGAGCGAAGACAAAATACTTAGGATGTTAGAAATGCCTACGCCCGTAAAGGTGCTGAAATACCTTAAGGAAAGGGGGGAGGAACTTAGTGCTGAGGAGCTTGCCGCCCGCCTTAACGAGCCTTTAGAGGTCGTGCGGCGTGCGCTAAGCGAGCTTGAGCGCCGAAGCCTCGTAGAGAGCGTGCATGCTTCATACAGATATAAGAGGGATGATTTTTCTGAGAAAGTTGCGGAGAAGGTTTTGAACGTTTACGATAAGGTTGTGAAGAAGCCGTCTTTGGAGTTGCTGCTCGTCGGCTTGCTCTCGACGTTTTCGCCGCTCCGCCCTTCAACGATGATAAAGGCGTTGGAAGAGCTGGGAGCGAGGCGGAAGGAAGTAGAAGCGCTCATCGAGAGGGAGATAAGAAGGGGAGCGGTGCGCAAAGTGAAGGCTATTTGCGTCGGTCAAGTTTACAGCGGCTCGAAATACATACCTGTGGGCTTTTACATAATCGAGGGGGAGACAAGCGAGAGCGAGAAGCGTGAGCTCATTGAGAAGCTTCGTGAGTATTACAGCTGGGTCGGGCTTGAGGGAGTGGCGTATGAGGAGGAAATGCTCGTCGGCGAATACCCGCCGGAGCTTGCAAGAGCCGGACGTTCTTACTTGAATGAGTGGAAAGAGCTAAAGGAGAGAGTTAGGAGGGAAGTGCCGCATGTCTTCAGATGGCTTCCGATAAAGACGAGAGAAGTATTATGCTGGCGGTGCGATGACGACATGGGCGATGGCGGATGGGCGGGGCTGTGAGGCTCCTTATCATCGGAGACACGCACATCCCCTCAAGGGCGAAGAAGATAGATGATGTTATTGTGGCGAGGATAAAGAGCAGCGACGCAAGTCACGTTTTCTGCACCGGCGACCTCACGGACGAGCGGCTTTTAGATTTTTACGCTGTGCTCGGCGAGTTGCACGTCGTTAGGGGCAATATGGACTATTTAAATCTTAAAAAGTGGGACGTGGCTGAGATCGAAGGCTTAAAGATAGGGCTGATACACGGTGACGGGATTTACCCGAGGGGCAACGTGAGGGAGCTTTGCCGGATTGCGGAGACGCTCGCCGTAAATGTTTTGATTTCGGGGCACACGCATCGCCCGCAAGTCTTAGAGCGGGAGCTCGCTGGCGGCAGAAAAGTCCTACTTTTGAACCCCGGCTCTGCGACGGGCGTCTGGGGCGGCGGTGGCGGTTCCAGAAAGCCATCTTTCATGTTCCTTGACATCAGCCAACGCTCGTGCGTCGTGCATCTCTTCGAGCTTGAGCGAAGAAGTCTTAAGGAGAAAACTTACTCCTTTACCTTGTAGCTTTGTTTTTTCTAGAATTCAGGATTCTTTGGACTTTTTCGAATATTCTTTTACTGATGATCTTGGGGTGGTTGCCCCGCCACTCCACGTCCCGCCAGTGGACGATGCCCGCGTAAAAAGGATTTCTAAGGATTCTGTAAACTTGCATCCTTGAAAGATGCGCTCTACGGGCGACCTCGCTGACGTTCTGCGTTTCGAGGAAATCGAGGAAGATGCGGCGGACGGTCTCAGCATCTTCTGAGAGGACTATGCGGCGTGCGTCGTCGTAGCGATAGCCAAACGGAAGGCGCCCGACGAACGAGCCCTCCTTAACCTTCTTGTCCATTGCCAGCTTCGTCCGCTCTATCGTCATTTCTCGCTCGAATTCCGCAAACGCCCCGATAATATGAAACATGAGCTTTCCGGCGGCAGTCGTAGTATCTATGCGTTCGGTAACGCTTACAAAGTCAACACCACATCTTTTAAGCTCGTCCATCAACAAAATCAAATCACGAAGCGACCTCGAAAGCCTATCAAGCTTGAACACAACGACTGTGTCTATTTCTCCGCTTCTGCAATCTTTAAGGAGTTTTTGTAGCGCCTTTCGCTCCATAGTGGCAGCACTCCTGGCGGCGTCCACGTATTCCCTGTGAATGTTCCAGCCGTGCAGCTCACAGAACTTCTGCAGCGAAGAACGTTGTGCATCGATGCTAATTCCACTCTCAGCCTGCTCCAGCGTGCTGACTCTGATGTAAAGCCCGACTTTACGGCTCACATCATGAAATCTCTATCCAAAGATATATAAAGTGTAACATACCGTGCCGTATGTTACACGTGCCGGCGTCCTTTTGGAAAACGCACGTAAGGGCTTTATTGGCATCCAGCAGCGACCAAGTCTGATATTTGAAAGCGCTCGCGCCCTCATTGACAACGTCCAGAAACGTTACAAATCATCTGTTTTCATCCTTTTGTTTAATGTTAACATTTATTCTACAATCAAAATATAAAATGCTGAAGTAGTAATAACACCGTTGCGAGCGCGAGTTCCGGCACGGCAATCGCCAGCCCGGGCTTGAACCAATCAAGGAAATGGATGTGACGACCTCTTTCCTTTTCAAGTATACCAAGCGCCACTATGTTTGCGGTGCTGCCTATCATCGTTAGGTTTCCAAGATAACAAGCACCGAAGAGCATGCCCCACCATGTTGGAAATATATGATAACCATAGGCTTCAAGTCCGTGTACGATGGATATTAGTGTAGCTACCGCCAGTATGTTGTCCATGAAAGCGCTCAATATCCCCGCAGTCCACGTTATTAGCGTGGCTATTAAGAGCGGATTGCCACCGGCGAACGTGATTATCGTTTCCGCCATTATTTCCGTGACGCCTGTGTATGAAAGCGTTCCAACTGTTGAAAAGAAAAATATGAAGAATGCCAACGTCCACCAGTCGACACGATGCTCGACGAGCCCTCTTGCTTGCTCTCTGCTTATAAACAGTGTTATTCCAGCCATTATCAAGGGAACCGCTAACAGTAATGTGTTCCTTTCGAGATGCAACAATTCCTCCAGCGGATGGTGGAGAACGAGACCGCAAATCGTGCAGAGGAAAACTGCCCATGACACTCGCATCTTCCTTTTATCTATCTCTCTATCCAAGCTCAGCCTCCCCAAAAGGTTCATCATGCCGTCGAGCTTCGTAATGTAAGGACGCCAGTAGACGAACACGAGCATTATGGTTAGCATCAATACAACAACGCCTACTGGTGTCGCCCATCTGATAAAATCAAGGAACGATAAACCTCCCTCGAAAGCGATAAGCACGCCTATCGGGTTTCCGACGACTGTGAAGCTGCTGCCAACGTTGGTAGCCATGACCGTTGCAATGACCATCGGTAGCGGATCGAGATCATAGCGCTTCGTTATCCGCAGCGTCAGAGCGGTCATGAAAAGGATTGATGTTACTTCGTCAACGAGCGCTGCAAACGTCGCAGACATTAATAGGAGACCTGCGACGAGCATGAAGCCGCTTCTGCTGAAATATTTGGAGAGTATTTCTAAGATGTGCTCAAAAAAGCCCTGTTCCTCGAGAAAGCCGATTACTATCATCATGCCCATCAAAAAAAGGATTACATCAAAATGCGCATACTTCATAAGATGCGGCACGTCAAGCACCTTTAAAAACAGGAGCGCTGAGACTCCAGCGAGCGCAAACGCCAGCCTCAGCCTCCAGAAGAAAATAGCCCCAAGAATTATGGCAATGAATGTTGTGACCGATATAATTTGACTCGTATCAAGATTTGTATTACTAACTATAGTAACTGTTATTAACAGTCCTGCGAGGTATGCGGTTAAGCTTTTAAGCTCGCTCACAATGGAGGGCAAGGAATCTTTTCATAAAAGCCTTTTTGTTTTACCAGCTCGAACGCGGTTAAGTGCTGACTTTAATAATTTTAAGATTAAAAGCGCCCTATACAAACTTCCGAATTTGAAAGGGGTCAAAAAGGGTTAAGCAAACATCACTCCCGGCTCTCTGAACTCCTTTAATATCTCTCTCTGCCCGCCCGTCATGACTTTCCGCACCGCCCTTTCGAAATCCGCCATCTCGACGGACTCCTTGTTCTCCCGCACTGCGAACATCCCTGCCTCCATCGTTATTGCCCTTATGTCGGCGCCCGTTGCGTTTTCAGTCATCGCCGCGAGCTTCCCGAAATCCACATCCTCGCCCAGTCGCAGCCTCTTCGCATGTATTTCGAATATTTGCATACGTGCCTCGTAATTCGGCATTGGTATTTCTATGACCCTATCAAAACGTCCGGGACGCAGCAACGCCGGATCGAGGATGTCGGGGCGGTTCGTCGCCGCTATCAGCTTGACATCGCCCCTCGGGTCGAAGCCGTCAATCTCGGCAAGGAGCTGCATCATCGTCCTTTGCACTTCCCTGTCGCCGGAGGTGCCGTCATCCACGCGCCTCGCCCCTATCGCATCTATTTCGTCTATGAAAATTATCGAGGGTGCCTTCTCACGAGCGAGGGCGAAAAGCTCCCTCACGAGCCGAGCGCCTTCTCCTATGTATTTCTGGACGAGTTCCGAGCCGACGACCTTGATGAACGTCGCCAGAGTTCTCTTCGCCACTGCCTTTGCGAGCAGCGTCTTCCCGGTGCCGGGCGGTCCAATAAGAAGGACGCCTTTCGGTGGCTCGACGCCTATCCGCTCGAACCGCTCAGGCTCCATCAGCGGTAGCTCCACAGCTTCTTTTAGCTCCTGTATCTGCTTATCGAGCCCGCCAATCTGGTCGTAGTCAACGCCCGGCGCCTCAATTACCTCCATCCCGTAAATCATGGGGTCTTTCATCGAGGGCAGAACCTCAACGACGGACAAACTCTGCTGGTTAAGGGCGACTTGCGTCCCGGGGCGGAGAGTGGCAACATCCAAGAAGCCAGAGGCGTTAACCACGAACTTAGGTCCCGTGCTGCTTTTTATAAGCAATTTACCGTCGCCGAGAACGTCGATGACCGTCCCGACAATCAGCGGCGGCGACTTCAACCGCTCGACCTCATTGCTCAATCTCCGAAGTTCCCGCTCATACCGTAGCCTCTGCTCTTCCAGATACTTCTTCTCACGCTCGATTCTCGAAATGCGCTCTCTAAGCCGATAGTTCATCTCTTCAAGCTGCCGTATCCTGTCCATGAGGTATCTTGAGAGGTCATCTCTCGCTTCTGGCGGCACTCTTTCACTCTCTTCCATCTTCTTACCCCGCTGTTCTCTTTTTAATTTGTCCAGCCATAATAAATAGTTGATGCAAAATGACGCAGCAATGCGAAATATGCGGGGCGGATGTGC
>Ga0164311_10000909_pt1 | contig 13821 bp, 10 predicted proteins | sample GuaBasSedimGuay2_FD_121796 | JGI IMG/M metagenome (GOLD analysis project Ga0164311, IMG submission 121796) | Subseafloor sediment microbial communities from Guaymas Basin, Gulf of California, Mexico - Guay2, Core 4569-9, 9-12 cm | ecosystem: Environmental > Aquatic > Marine > Hydrothermal vents...
GGGCCACATCCACGATCAACTCGTCGCTAATTTGAATTGCTTCCACCTCGGCCCCTTTCTCTCGAAATCGAATATAGGCGATGTTATAGCGAGGGTCGTACGTGAATCTCATAGTGCCACCTCTTTCTGGATCAATCACCAGGTACTGACCAATTTCAGTCCGCCTCATATCGCCACCTCCTACCCGAACAATCCCTCCACAAACGCATCGGCGTCAAACGGGACCAGATCCTCCAGCCGCTCCCCGGTGCCGACGAAGCGCACCGGCAGCCCTAACTCGCGGGCGATGGCGAAGACCATTCCCCCCTTGGCGGTGCTATCTAACTTGGCCAGCACGACGCCGGTCACCTCCACCGCCTCCTGGAAATGCCGCGCCTGGGATAGCGCGTTCTGGCCGGTGGTGGCGTCGAGCACCAGCAGCGTCTCGTGGGGTGCACCTTCAACGCTCTTCGCCGCCACCCGCCGCACCTTGCGCAACTCGGCCATCAGATTGTATTGGGTGTGCAGCCGTCCGGCGGTGTCGGCGATCACCAGGTCTTTCCCCCGCGCCCGCGCGGCCTGCAAGGCGTCGAAGACGACCGCGCCCGGGTCGCCTCCCTCCGGCCCGGTGACGATGTCCACGCCCGCCCGCTGCGCCCAGATGTTCAGTTGCTCCATTGCCGCGGCGCGGAAGGTGTCGGCTGCCGCCAGCAGCACCCGCCGGCCCCCTTGCCGGTAGCGGTAGGCCAGTTTGGCGATACTCGTCGTCTTGCCGGAGCCGTTCACACCGACGATGAGCATTACGTCCAGCGGTCGGCCTCCCAGGTTGAGCGGCGACGGGCCGGGCAGCAGCGCCCGCAGTTCCTCTCGCAGCGCCGCCTGGAGCGCGTCGGCCCGCAGAATCGCCTCGTCACGAGCGCGCCTCCGCAGTCGCTCGACCAGGTAGAGCGTCGTCTCCACCCCCACATCGGCCTGGATGAGCAATTCCTCCAGTTCATCCCAGGTGTCCTCCGTCACCTGGCTGGCCCCCAGCAGCCCCGCGATGCGGCTGAAGACCGCGTTGCGCGTGCGGGCGAGGCTATCTTTGATGGACTGGGCGATTCCGGCAGCCATAACGAACTCCGTTCCAATGACCAATTTACCGAGTACCGATTACCAAATTATACCCCAAAGCATACAGTTGAGCAACGCCGGTCGTGCCAACTGCCGGTGTTGATATTGCTAATTTGCACAGATTGGTGTAACATTGAGGTACCATTTGAGAGAGGAGTGATGATGTCCGGTCTTTCCATCGTTCTTCCCGCTTATAATGAAGAGGCTAATGTCGAAAGCGCCGTGGAACGGGTCTCCACCGTGGCTCAGCAGTTGGGGATGGATTACGAGATCATCCTGGTCAATGACGGCAGCACCGACCGTACAGGTGAAATCGCCCGCGAGTTGATGCAGCGCATCCCCAACTTTCGGCTGGTGGAGCATTACCCCAATCGAGGCTATGGCGGGGCGCTGAAGGCCGGATTCGCGGCGGCTACCAAGGACCTGATCGTATTCGTTCCGGCGGACAACCAGTTCGATTTCGGTGAGGTCAATCGGCTGCTGGAACGTATCGAGGAAGCGGATATCGTGTCTGGCTACCGCGCTCGGCGGCAGGACCCTTTCATCCGCAAACTCAACGCCTTCGGCTGGAACACATTGGTGCGGCTCCTTTTCGGCTACCTGTGCCGCGATATTGACTGCGGCTTCAAACTGTTCCGGCGCGAGGTCCTGAAGCACGTCAATCTCGTCTCCGACGGGGCGATGATTGATACGGAGTTCCTGGCCGGTGCAAAGGCACGCGGTTTCCGCATCGCCGAGGTGCCGGTGACCCATCTGCCGCGCGTGGCGGGCGAGGCCACCGGCGCGAACCTCGGCGTCATTCTCAGGGCGTTCCGCGACCTGGTGCGCTTCCGGCTGCGGCTGAGCCGGGAGTTGCGCGGAGAAAGAGGTAGATGAGACACGGGAAACAGTATTGGCAGGAGCAGCGTGCGCAAAGACAGGCATTGCTCGAGCATGAACTTGAGCGCGCCGTCCGGATTCTGCGCAAGGTGGGAGCACGACTCATTGTCTTATTTGGCTCTGTCGCCAGAGGGGAAGTCGCCGCGTGGAGCGACCTCGACCTTATCGTCGTGCTGGATTCCGACCTGCCGTTTGTCAAGCGACTGGGATTGCTATACGAGCAGATTCAACCCCGCGTGGGCCTTGATCTGCTAGCATACACTCCTCAAGAGTTCGAGACGATCCGTGAACGGCCATTCATACGCCAGGCTTTGCGGGAGGGGAGGGTATTATATGAGGCCTGATCCAACCGACGCCTTCGATGCCGAGGACGCGGAGAAGGCACTTCGTCAGGCGCAGCGGGTTATCCAGCACGTTGTGGAGGTGTTGGAGGAGGCAGGTGAAACTTCAATGTAGTCGTTGCGCACGCAGTTGGCCCCTCGACCCCACCCGCTGGCGCTGCGATTGCGGCGGCGTGCTGGAGATCGTCGGTGCGCCCTCCTTCGACCCGGCCCGCGTGGACGAAAGGGACTACACCCTCTGGCGCTACCGAGCCGCGCTGCCCCTGCCGGATGAGGCAACGCCGGTGACGTTGGGCGAGGGCTGGACCCCCCTGGTCGCCGCCGAATGGGATGGTCAGCCCGTCTACCTCAAGGCCGAGTACCTCAACCCCACCGGCTCCTTCGAGGATCGAGGGGCGGCTGTGCTGGTCACAGCGCTGAAGGCAGCAGGCGTGCGGAAGGTCGTTGAGGATTCCTCGGGCAACGCCGGCACCGCGTTGGCGGCCTACGCCGCCCGCGTCGGCCTTAGTGCCACCGTCTACGTGCCGGCCCACGCCTCACCGGTCAAGCAAGCGCAGATCGCGGCCTACGGCGCGGAGGTCGTCGCAGTGCCCGGCCCCCGCAGCGAGGCCGCTCGCGCTGTGCGCCGGGCCCTTGAGGAGGGCGCAGTCTACGCCAGCCACGTCTACAGCCCCCTCTATCCGCAGGGAATGAAGACGGTCGCTTTTGAACTGTGGGAACAATTGGGCGGTCGCGCACCGGAGAGCGTCGTAGTGCCGCTGGGTCACGGGGGGTTGCTGCTAGGGCTGCATCGTGGCTTTGGCGAACTGCTGGCAGCGGGGCTTATCGAGCGGCTGCCTCGGCTCTCCGGCGTGCAGGCGCAACCGTGCGCACCCCTGGCCCGCGCCTGGGAGCGCGGCGCGTCCGACGTGGAGCCGGTCGAGGAAGGAGAGACCGTCGCGGAGGGAGTGCGCATCGCAGCGCCACCCTGGGGTCGGGCGGTGCTGGCCGCCGTGCGCGAAAGCAACGGCGCGGTACTGGCCCTGCCGGACGAGGAAACCATGATGGCACAACGTAAACTGGCTCATCAAGGGTTCTATGTCGAGCCGACCTCAGCGCTGGCAGTGGCAGCGTTGAATCACCTGCGCGACCGTCTGGGCGGCACACCCGTCGTCGTGCTGACAGGGAGCGGGTTCAAGAGCCCGCCACTGATGGCTAACCGGCAGCAGAGAGTCGCTCTCTTTGCCCACCGTCACGATCTCCTGTATGACCCATCCACCCACGCGCTTGACCTGGTCTCCGAGGTCGGCGAGGTGGCGAAAGAGGTTTTGCTGGCCACCGACTACGGGCGGCGAGCGCCGCACTTTCGACCCCACTTGGCGGACGAACTGGGTGATGCGCTCTACAGCCTGTTGGCGCTGGCTGAGGCCTGCGGTGTGGATGCCGAGGGTGCGCTCGGCGCTGCGCTGAAGAAGTACGAGCGCCGGCTGATAGAACGAGGAGATGCAGGATCGTAATGAACGACAGCCCATTCTCCAATCTCCAGTCATCCAATCCCCAATCCTCGCCCTCCAACCTTGAATCTCTGCAATTCACGTTGGGACACCGCTTCCGTGACCTGGACCTCCTCCGTCGGGCCCTCACTCATCCATCCTATGTCAACGAGCATCCTGAGGACGCGACTGGCGACAACCAGCGCCTCGAATTTCTGGGCGACGCAGTGCTTGACTTCATTGCCGGCGCGTGGGTCTATCGTCGTTATCCCGATTTCGACGAGGGACGGATGACTCGTCTGCGAGCCGCCCTGGTGCGCACCAAGACGCTGGCGCAGTTTGCCAGACAGGTGGGGATCGGAGAGACACTGCGGCTAGGTCGTGGCGAAGAGGAGGCTGGCGGGCGAAAGCGAGACGCCAACCTATGTGACGCCTTCGAGGCCGTCATAGGGGCACTCTATCTCGACGGCGGGCTGGCGGCGGTCGAAGCCTTCGTTGAGCCGCTCATTGGGCCGGTAGCCGAAGCGATCTTGGCAGCGGAAGCGGATTGGGATGCCAAAAGCCGCCTTCAGGAATGGAGCCAGGCCGAACTGGGAATCACGCCCCGCTATCGCATCGTCGCCGAAAAAGGACCTGACCACGCCAAGACCTTCGTGGCGGAGGTGCTTCTAGGCAAGGAGGTGGCAGGTCAAGGAGTGGGTCGCAGCAAGCAGGCAGCCGAGCAAGCGGCGGCGCAGGCGGCATGGGAGACTATTACGCGGCAAAAACCCGTAATATCAAAAGCGTCGCCTTCTGCCGGCGACCGAAGCGCACCACTTCACTCTGGCGGCGAGTAGGTGTGTGAACATAACTCATCAAACGAGAGATGCATAGGTGGAGGCCGGCGGATCCTCTGCGTTTGACAAGCTCCCCGCGTTGTGATAGAATCCAAATTACAAAATCCCTCAAGATAAACCCACCATAAGCCACACCTGCGCACCCACCCTTTCCTTGCGCTCCCTCCCCAGGCTTACTTGTGGAAACATCATAGCGCGGCCTATCGCTGCAACCAACGTAGGACAAGATGCCATCTTGTCCCACAAGATTCCCGCAAACAGCGCAAATCTTGTAGGCTAGTTACGTATGAGGGCTGCAGAGAGAGGGTAACCCAATCGTAACGCAAGGGTAACTCAAACAAAGCAGAGAATGTGATAGACTTTAGCAAAGCCGAAAACGGGAAGGCATTCTCAGCAGGCCCTTAGCAGCCCTTGGAAGAGGAGAGCAGAACTATGCCACCTATCCGCGAAGATTATGATCTGGGCCCATATCGTACTATCCAGCGCCTTCCGGCACTCCACAAGGACGGCCTCGTCGAGTCCTGGCTCTCGCAACTGCCTGATAAACAGGAACGGGTGGTGCTCAATATCCTGAGAGTCCCCTACGATGACCTCGATGAAGAGCATCAACGCGCGTACGCGGCTCTGCAGAACGAGGTCGAAATCCTCAAAAAATCGCGCCACTTAAACATCGTCAGAATCTATCCTCTCCATCCCAGAGCGATATCGCTTCGAGGTGAGTGTTACCTCTCCCAAGTCAATTTCCGGGATGAAGCCTGGTGGTTCTGGGCTATGGAGTATCTGGAAGGCGGCTCGCTGGCCGACAGGATGGAGCAGATGGGAAGACTGCCTCTGGAGGAGGCGGCTGAGATCATCTATCAGATCGGCACAGCGTTGGACTACATTCACTCCAAAGGTATCGTCCATCTAAATGTCCATCCCCGTACCATCTTTTTCCGATATCCCTTGTCAGGCCCGGATTTGAGGGTGGAACTGGTACTGACAGATTTCGCGAATGCCGCAAGGGCTGATCAAGAGGTGATCGGCGAGCGCGCAGCGGAGGGGGAACTCAAATCCTACGTAGCCCCTGAACGCATCAGACCAGATAAAGCCAAGTCTGATCGGCCACTCGATAACCGGCCCAAGGACGTTTATTCCCTTGGGGTTCTGTTTTATCACATGCTTGCCGGTGTCCCTCCTTTCATCGGCAATGATGAGGACGTAGAAAGGGCGATTCTCGGAGCTGCCCCCCCTCCATTGCAGCGTTTCGATGTCCCGGTTGGGGTTGAAGACTTGATCCTTCAGGCTCTGCAAAAAGACCCTGCAGAGAGACCTTCCATAGAGCATTTGCTAATCAACCTCGATAAGAACGTACCTCCTCCGCGAGTAGTAGGAGTTCGAATGGTCGCTCCAGGCGGCGAGCATGGCGCTCCAGCCGAGGGCACTCGTCCTCATACCGTTCCCTACACTGCAACCGGTGCCTCTCGACCCCTCGGCGCTCCCGGTGGAGTGGAGGGCGTAGCCCCGCCTGCCCCTGCGTTTTCCGATAGGCTCAAGGCTCGTTGGCAGGCCCTTACTGGAGCATTGGGCTCTATCTTCCGCAGGACCCCTTCCTATCCGGTTCCTAAGTTGCTCGAACCGGCGGAGGAGGCGGTTCTTAAAGGGCGCGTAACCTTCGCCTGGGACTGGGAGGGAGAACTGAGAGATAACGAGGCTTTCGAGTTGAGGGTGTGGAAAGAGGGTGGGCCCCATGATAGAGCCGGGGAACTCCAGAGAGAGCCTGAACTGGAGATTGATTTGGATATTCTTGTGCCTGAACTTCCGGGGGAAGGGGACAAATGCTTCTGGAGTGTGGCTGTTGTCCGACAAAATCCGTATCGGTCACTCAGTAAAGAGGCCAAATCGCGTAGTTTTATCTATGGTGAGCCAGCGGAGCCAGAGGAAACGGAGGAGACGACCGAGGGGGATTGAACATGCTGACCAAGACAGGGCAGGCCTTCGCCGGGCGAGAAGAGGAAGTACTACGAGAACAGATCATCGCCGGGAATTGTGTACTGTTTATAGGCCCCGATGTAGGTTCTGATACCTTAAGGGTGTTGCCTGGTAGGGCAAGGTTAGCGCGGCAGTTAGCGGCTTGCCAGGGGTGGGACTTTCAGGACGATTGGTCCTTTCCCTGGATTGCTCAATGCCATGAATTGCAATTTGGAAGGTCCTCACTGATCTCCTTCCTAAAAGAGAAGATAGGGAGGATGAAGGAGCCTCCGGCCTGCTACCGGGCTATCGCCGCGTTGCCCTTCCGGTTGATCCTAACGACCAATTACGACACATTGCTTGAAAAGGCCCTCGAAGAGCAGGGAGTGGCTTATCAGAAGATCCTCGGCACCTATGATCTTAAACATGGCATGCTAGATAGAGTGCGGATCGTGAAACTATACGGCTGTATCACAGAACCGGACTCGATGGTTATCACCGAGGAAGATCTGTTCGCCTTTCTCGATAGATGGCCCAGTATCTTGAGTATCCTGGAAGGAGGATTTTCCGGCAAGACCTTGCTTTTCATTGGGTGCAATTTGGCACACCGTGATTTCCGCCATATGTACCATTATCTTGCTCCCATGTTCAGCAAGGATACGCGATCTGCGTACTTCATTCAAGCGGGGATAGCCGACTCGCTGGCACGTTATTGGGCAACCAAGGGCCTCACGGTGGTCAGGGCAGAGGCGGGGGAACTCCTGAGAAAGGCAGCCGAGCACATAGCGGTCAGGGAGGGGGAGGAGAAGAGGCCCCGCGAGCGGGCTTCCGATCTCCTGGCCTTGGAAGTATCCCACTTAACTCAGACAGGACGAGAACATCGCGTCAATCAGGATTGTCTCAGGGTTTGCATGCCGTCGGATCCCCAGCAGAGACAGCGGGGGAATCTATTCCTCGTGGCCGATGGGATGGGGGGGCGCAAGGCCGGAGCAATAGCCAGCCACCTGGCGGCGGATGTGATCGTTGAGAGATATTATACTGACACCAAAGAGGATGTCTCCGCTGGCCTGATTCGTGCCATTGAAGCAGCCAACAGGGCAATCCATCAGCAAGCCGAGGAGAATCCTGCCCAGTCGAATATGGGCACCACAGTGGTGGTTGCGGTAATACGGGGGCAGGAACTGCACGTCGCCAACGTGGGCGACAGTCGAGCCTATCTGATCCATGATGGAGAGATTGGCCAAATTACGCTGGATCATTCCTGGGTGGCAGAAGAGGTCCGTGCGGGCAGAATGACCCCTGAAGAGGCCAGAGAGCATCCCCAAAGAAATCTTCTCACCCGTGGGCTGGGCCTTGATGCTCAGGTTGAAGTGGATACCTTCCGGAGAAATTTGGAATCAGGAGACATCATCGTTCTGTGCTCTGACGGTTTAACGGAGTATGTCGAGGACGATGAAATCAGAGAGGTGGTCACCAGTGAACACTCCTCCGCTGCACTGGCCGTGAAACGATTAGTCCAAATGGCCAGCGATAGAGGGGGGGCGGACGACATCAGCGTCATCGTAGTTAAGGTGAGTTAGTGAAGCCATCAAAGGAGATTTTCGCTATGTTTAGGAAATCACAGAGTATAGTTGGCAGTCTGATAGTCTGCCTCACTTTGTTGTTCACGTTGGTGGTGCTACCAGCCCAATCGCAGTCCAACGTAGCCCAAGTCATTATCACCGATATCATGGCCGAAGCCAGACCGGGTGAACATCCCCTAATCACGGCTTACGTGTCCGTATTGGATGATCAAGGCCAGCACGTATCGGGCCTGGGGGCGGGCGATTTCCTGGTCGAGGAGTTCACTAACCCGGTTTCCAGGATTTCGGTCTCGCCGGAAAGGCAGGGTGTGGCGGTTGAGTTGCTAGTGGACGTGAGTGGCAGTATGGAGGGCCTCGGGATGTCGCCTGACGGCAGGCTGCAAGACGTCCAGAGTGCTGTGGGGCAATTCCTGGGAAGCCTGCATGACGAGGATCTGGCGGGTATCTTCACTTTTTGTAAAAAAGTTGAGCAAATCCGACCTTTGGAAAGAGGCGTGAGTGGTGGGATCGCCTTCACCATACCGACTGATCCTGCACTTCAGTTCACATGCCTCTTTGATGCTATGTGGAATGCCATTGAGGACCTGACCGGCGGTGAGAAGGAACTGGGGCCTGAATTCGCTCGTATGAAGAAGGCCATCTTCGTCTTCTCCGACGGGGCGGACAGTGGTCGCGATGCAGGCTGCCTGCACGACCTTACCGATGTGAAGAAACTGCTCATAGCCAGAGATCCGAAGGGGAAGATCTCGGTCTACGCCGTTGGCGTGGGTTCCGAGGAGGCAGGGGCTGACTTTCACGATTTGAAGAACCTGGCCGATATAACAGAGGGCGAGTTCATTCACTACTTCGGCAGGACTGAGCAGGAAATAGGAGGTGCACAAGGGGAACTGAATGGAGCCTTTGAGCGCTTCCTCACTCAGGGAGAGCAGTACGTCATTAGATATGGCACAGAAGCCTGTGCTGACCAGGTGACGCTCCACATAGAAGTCGGTGGGCAGGCGGACGAGGGGGAAGTCAAGATACCGTCTGTTGAGCCTGTTATTGACCTGAGCGGCGTGGAAGAGGGCCAACGGGTCTCAGGGAGACTTGTTTTGGAGCCCAAACTTGTGCTTGAGCAGTGTCCCGTTAGGGAGGTGACCTATTTCGTTAACGGCGTGAAAATGGTGACTGTGGCTCCCCCCTTCACCTGGGAGTGGGACACTTCAACACTGCCCGATAATCCAAACTGCGGGCCGGTGGAGGTGGACCCCCAGGGCAATGGTTTGGTCAGGAACGTCGTTGTGCGAGCGGAGGCTGTGGATCAAAAGGGGCTTGTGGGGGCGGATGAGGTCTCCGGCCTGGAGGTGGAGATCCTGCATCCTGAAGTCGCAATCATTAAGCCCGAGGCCAATGCACATATTGAGCGCACCGGAAGATGGCGGACCAAGTTGGAAGACGCCACGCCAAAGGAGTTGCCCGTACAGATTGAAGTGACTTGGCCAGGCCAGCGTCGAGATATCGAGCGGGTGGAGTATTATCTGGATGGGCAGCCGGTCGAAACGACGTCCTCCCTAGAACCACGTGCATTGGACATCTCGGCCCTGGGAGTCGTTGGTGAAGAGACGCAACACACCCTGAAAGTTCGGGTGGTGGACGAGTTGAATCTGGTGGCGGAAGCCCAAGTCCCCCTGACTGTCAGTGTGTACATAGAGACCCCCCTGGACATTCTCAAGGGGCTACTCGCACTGCCCACGCTGATGAGTTTGGTGGCTATTGTAATCGCGTTGGTCGTTCTGATACTCTTCCTCCGCAGTCCAAAGAGGGCGATCGAAGTAGTCGCTGGAGGCGTCAGAAAGGTCACGGAATTCCTGGGCGTGGCTACCAAGGGGACGCGGCTTGTTCTGATCGAGAATGGCAAGGATGTGAGGCCCTACGCAGTGTACGACGTCACGCACTTGGGGCGCGATGAGAGCAGGGTTGATATCGCATTCGACCATCCTCTGGTATCTCGCTTGCATGCGACGTTAGTGAAAGAGGACGAGGACTTCGTGCTTTACGATCAGGGCAGCAAGAATGGCACCTGGGTCAATGAGCAGAGACTGCCATTCAAGGGACATCGGGTCCTGGAGAACGGCGACATCATTGACCTGGGGCGGGGAGGCATCCGGCTTCGCTTCGAAAGGGAAGGTGAGGCCGCAGGCGGAAAGGGAGATTAAGGTCACGAAGGGTGAGGAGGCTCGCCCAAAAGGAGGATGTGCTATGTTGGATATAAGAGCAGGTAGCAGGGTGGGGCCCTATAAAATCATAGCCCCTCTGGAAGAAGCAGCCAGAGGTGGTACATCCACACTGTTTCTGGCCCAATTAGCGCAGGTGGACAGGACCCAGCTTGTGATCGTCAAGATCGTTCCAGTGGAGGAGGGGAATGGGGAGCGAGGGCTTTTTGCGCTTAACGCCTTGCGCAAGGAGGTCGAGATACTCCAGAAACTTCGGCACCCCAGCATCGTCAAGGTTTACCCCATCCCTTCTCGAAACGGGCGCAGAGAGCATTACATCTCGAGGGCTACTAACGTGCCCGGTAATCCGTGGTTCTGCGTCTTGGAGTACCTGGGGGGAGGATCACTGGAAAGCCGCCTGCAAGAACTGGGAGTTATTCCCCTTGAAGAGGCAGTGGAGATCGCTTACCAAGTTGGGTCTGCACTGGACTATATGCACGCCAAAGGATACGTCCACTGGGACGTCAAGCCGGATAACATATTATTCCGCTATGCTCGGTCTGAAAACGGCATCATAGAGGCGGTTTTGACCGACTTCGGCATTGCCAGAAGCACTCACGAGCCCGCGGTAGTAGCCGGCAGTGTGCGCTACATGTCTCCGGAGCGTTTGAGGGTGCACCTGGGGGAACTGCCACCTGATCAGATTATGGATCAGCGGCCGGCCGACGTATATGCCTTGGGGTTGGTGCTGTACGAGATGCTGGCAGGCTGTCTCCCCTTCGTTGCTGAGGATGAAGAGGGCATCAAGTCCGCCATTCTTGAGGAAACACCTATTCCCTTAACTGACTTCAATTATGAGATTCCCCCCGTGGTCGAGGACATCATCTTCCAGGCCCTGGAGAAGGACCCCACTAACAGGCCGACTATGGAGGAGATGGTGACCATGCTGGATAGGGCTGTGCCTGCCCCACGGCTTGGTATGCCGGCCCCTGCTGTTCCTGGTACCGAATCAGCCGAGGCTATCGGATGGGTGACGACAGGGGCTATTCCACGCCGTGCCGGGCCGTCACGTGCGGGGGAACGGGAAGCGGAGAGGCCGGAGCGAAAGCCGTCACTGGTCATGCGCTGGCGACCGGCTTTGATAGGGGCAGCGGTGGCGTTGCTGGTCTTCATCTGCGCGGCAGCCCTCATATTCCCGCAGAGTTTCCCTATGGCCCTGCCGTGGTCACCAACGGATACCCCGACGCCGACGGCGACACCCACCACGACGCCGACACCGACACCGGTACCGTCCCCCGTGGCGATCAGTATCAGCCCCAACTCCGCTTCGACAGACGAGGGGAGCGTCACGGTGACTATCATAGGTGAGAATTTCCAGGAAATCCCGGACGTGTTCCTGAGCGGTGCTCAGGGCGACATCCCGGCCACAGGGGTGAGGGTCTACGCTGCCGGGAGCAGGATGCAGTGCTCCTTCAATATTGCCGACGCCGAGCCGGGTGTATGGAGCGTGCTGGTGATCAACCCCGACGGTAGCTCCAGCGAATTGCCCGCTGCTTTCACCGTTGTCGCTCCGACACCGACACCGACACCGACGCCGATGCCGACCGATACGCCGACACCGACGCCGACGGCCACAAGGGTCTGGCGGCCACGACCGACGGCAACGCCCATCCCGCCGACAGCGACACCGCAGCCGTCGGGGGGTGGTGGGGGTAAGCCGAAGCCGACGAAGAAGCCCGCGTCGCCGCCTACAATACCGCCGCCATAGGCGATTTTGCCCGTAGTAACGACTTCAGTCGTTCAAACGAGACCAGAGCGACTGAAGTCGCCACTACGACCCGGTATAGACCTGGACACCGGCGATTTTGCCCGCAGTAACGACTTCAGTCGTTCAAAGCGAGGTCAGAGCGACTGAAGTCGCCAATACGACCCCCACATCTTGCGGTTCATCAGCCGTCATACCATAAACGTGGGGGCTCCAAAATTCGTCAGACTCCAGTTAAGCAAGTTGACCGTGGGTGGCGTCCCGAAGGTACTCTGTAATACTCTATATCGAGGAGAAAGAGCATGGAGATCACAATTCGACATAGGCGGCTGATGGTCGTTGCTTGCGCCGCCATCACGTGCATGTTACTTTGGTCCTTTGCCGCCAGTTCCGCTCAAGTTGCAGGTACTGTTGATCTTTCTCCTCCTGCGTCTGGGTTTGGGGCGGCGGAGGTCTCCCCGGATCTGCTGAGAACGCCCAGGAGCATACCCGCGGCCGGGGGCGAGTCTCTCACCCAGATTGATCCTTTTGAGCCTGACGACACCATAGACCAGGCAAAGAAGATCGTTATTTACACCCCGCAAGTTCACTATTTCCAAGTGCCGGGTGATGTAGATTGGGTGAAATTCTGGGCCTGGGCCGGTGTTGAGTACACGATCGAGACCTTTGATCTGAGCCCTATAAACGATACGAAACTTTGGTTATACGATGCAGATGGTACTCTGCTGACACAAAACGATGATGGGGATAATCCCCCTGCTTCCACAATCCTTTGGACGGCTCCTGCAAGGGGGACATACTTCATTAAAATGGCGCATCCCAAATTCCAGGGTGGGGATGGTTTCTCCTACTCCATACGCATCACTGATAGCGACGACCCCTGTGGCGAGGGCTTTGAACCTGACAATACTATGGACGAAGCCAAGTCAATTGACGTAGATGGCATAAGCCAGGAGCATACGTTTCACGGCTCGTGTGGTGGCGATGTGGACTGGGTGAAATTTGATGCTATAACAGGCACTGTGTACACCATCAAAACGTTCAGTTTGAGCGGTGGCAATGACACAATACTGGGGCTATACGATGCAGACGGCATCACGGTGACGGTGAATGGCGATGAAATGGTGAATGATGATGACCCGGAGAATCCCCCGGCCTCCAGGATTGACTGGATGGCCGATAAGGGCGGAACGTATTATGTGAAGGTAAGGCCTTTTAATCGCTACGCTGGCGGGTGCGATCTCAGTTATCGTCTAAAAGTGGAGACCTCACTGGACACACCCACGCCTACTCCTCCCCCCGGTGAGTGTGCTGACGAGTTTGAGCCTGACGATATCCCGGGTGGGGCTAAACCTATCGTTGTGAACGGCGACCTCCAGCGGGATCGCACTTTCCACGTGGAAGGCGATGAGGATTGGGTGAAGTTCTGGGCTTTCGCCGGCAACGAATACACCATCCAGACGCTCGACCTGTCTCCTGGCAATGACACGGTGCTTTGTCTGTACGACGCGGAGATTCGAGAGTTGGAATGTAACGATGATATTGACTATCCGGATAATCTGGCTTCCCGGATCATTTGGAGAGCCTCTGCAAGTGGGACATATTTTGCCAAAGTGAGGCATCACAGCCCCCACGTTGGTGGGTGTGGCTTCTCCTACTCCCTGGTGGTCACTAGCAGCGTCCTCTGTGAGGATGCTTATGAGGAGGATGA
>Ga0164311_10000910_pt1 | contig 13819 bp, 13 predicted proteins | sample GuaBasSedimGuay2_FD_121796 | JGI IMG/M metagenome (GOLD analysis project Ga0164311, IMG submission 121796) | Subseafloor sediment microbial communities from Guaymas Basin, Gulf of California, Mexico - Guay2, Core 4569-9, 9-12 cm | ecosystem: Environmental > Aquatic > Marine > Hydrothermal vents...
GACAACAAGACCTCGGAGGTCTCTCGAGAGCGCCTTTGCCGGTAAAAACGGGCGCAATCTAAGCAATTTTGCTGCCAATGTCACCTTCCGAGACCTCCGAGGTCTGAAATTTGGATCTACTGAAACTGATTTTACCTGGTGATTACCCACATGTCAGAACACGAGGCAGTGACAGTGTTTTCTTTGAACCGCAAAGAGCGCGAAGGCCGCAAAGAAACCCCCTTTTTGATTCTCTTTGCGCTCTTTGCGTGCTTCGCGGTAAGATGTGGGTAATCACCAGGATTTTACAGGGGCTTGACGGGAGGCGGCTAACCTGCTAAGATTCTCGTTTAGGAGGCATAGTTTTGGGAGGCATAGTCACCTTGAAGAATCGAGTCGCTGCTATCATTCTGGCTGCGGGCGGGTCCACCCGCTTTGGCCAATCCAAGCAATTGCTGGATTGGGGGGGCAGGTCGCTGCTGGCCCACGTCACCGACGTGGCTCTATCCGCCGGACTGGATCCGGTGGTCGTCGTGCTGGGCTGCCGGGGGGAGGATGTACGTGCCGTGCTGGGCAAGCGTTCTGTGCGATGCGTGATGAACTGGCGTTGGGAGGATGGGATGAGCACCTCGGTGCAGGCGGGGCTGGCGGCTCTGCCGCCCGAGACCGAAGCGGCGATCTTTTTACAGTGTGATCAGCCGCTAGTCACGCCTGAGTTGTTGCGGGTCTTGGTGGGCCGCTTCGAGGAGACAGGCGCGTCCATCGTCCACCCCACGCGCGCCGGGCGGCGCGGCACGCCGGTGTTGTTCGCCCGTGGCCTCTTTCCCGAACTGGCCTGCGTTAGCGGCGACGAGGGTGGCCGCTCCATCATCGCCCGTTACCCAGATGAGGTTGCTGCCGTCGAGGTATCCGACCCCGACACATTATCCGACATAGATACTCCGAAAGATTATGAGCGCCTGCTCGCCGCCCGCCATTCGGTGCGACCGCAGCGGTCGCAGATCGCAATTCGCAACTTGCATCACCTCATCATAGATATGGACGGCGTCCTCTGGCGCGGCGACGAACCGATGGATGGCCTGCAAGAGTTTTTTGCCTTCCTGCGCCAGAACAGTATTGATTTTATCCTGGCTACCAACAACTCTAGCCGGACGCCGGAGCAATACGTGGCCAAGCTGGCTCGTTTTGGCGTCGAGGTTCCGGCTGAGTGTGTACTGACATCGGCCCAGGCCACGGCAGCTTATCTGGCGACCGTCGCCCCGCCGGGCGCCCGCGTCTATACCATCGGTGGCGAGGGGCTGCGGCGCGCTTTGGAGCAGCGCAGCTTTGTGCTGGCCGACGAGGACGCCGCCTACGTCGTCGTTGGGTGGGATAGGCAGCTCACGTGGGACAAGCTGGCGACGGCCGCCCTCCTCATTCACGCCGGGGCCGAGTTTATCGGCACTAACCCGGACGTCAACTACCCGACGGAGCGCGGGCCAGTGCCGGGCTGCGGCGCTCAATTGGCGGCGCTGGAGGTCACTACCGGCGTCGCGCCGGTCGTCATCGGCAAGCCGGAGGCGTGGATGTACGAGGAGGCGCTGCGGCGGATGGGGGCGCACTCCGAATCCACCGCCATGCTCGGCGACCGGTTGGATACCGACATCGTTGGGGCCGCGCGGGCTGGGCTGATGACCGTGCTGCTCCTTTCCGGCATCTCCACCGAGGCTGACCTGGCCGCTTCGCTCCTGAAGCCAGACCTGGTGTGCGCGGACATTGGGGAATTGGTGCGGGCCTGGAAAGACCCAAAGGGTTTTCTGAAACCCTTTGGGTCTCGTCCTGCAAAATCTCAAAGAACCTAGACGACTTGCCATCGTTTTACTGAGGTGCTACAATTCGAGTATGCAGCCCACAATTCGTCTCTACGATCTCGATTTTTCCTCCCTCCGATCCCTCCTGGCCGAGTGGGGCGAACCGGCCTACCGCGCCCGCCAACTTTGGGAATGGCTCTACGTCCACCTGGCGGCCGATTTTGACCAGATGACCAACCTGCCCAAGCCGCTGCGTGAGCGGCTGGCGGCAGAGACGACCACTGGCGCGCTGCCGGTGGTGGATACGGCGCGTTCGGCCGGCGGAAAGACGCGCAAGGACCTGCTCCGGCTGGCGGACGGCGAGACGGTCGAGGCGGTGCTGATGCGCTACGAGCGCCGCCGCACCGCCTGCATCTCTACCCAGGTGGGCTGCGCCGTGGGCTGCCCCTTTTGCGCCACCGGGCAGGCCGGCTTCCGCCGCGACCTCACCTCTGGCGAGATCGTGGCCCAGGCGCTTTACTTTGCGCGGCAGTTGCAGGCCGAGCGCGACCGGCTGACCAACGTGGTGCTGATGGGGATGGGGGAGCCGTTGCTCAACTATGAATCTTCCCTGGCCGCCATTCGCCGTTTGATGGACGACGGAGGCTTTAACCTAGGCCAGCGACACATTACCCTCTCCACGGTGGGGATCGTGCCGGGAATTGAGCGATTGGCCGGGGAGGATTTGCAGATCACGCTTGCCGTCTCCCTGCACGCGGCCACCGATGCGCTGCGTGACCAACTCGTTCCCATCAATCGCCGCTACAGGCTGGATGCGCTCTTTGAGGCCTGTTACGGCTACGTCGAACGCACCGGGCGGCGGGTCAGTTTCGAGTGGGCCCTGATCGAGGGAGTGAACGACGCGCCTGAGCAGGCGCGGGCGTTGGCCGCTCGCCTGGTGGGGCTGCTGGCCCACGTCAACCTCATCCCGCTTAACCCCACCCAGGGATACAGTGGGTCGCCTTCTTCCAATACCACTTTGGATGCCTTTACCGCAGAACTTGACCGGTTTCACGTTCCCTACACGCTGCGCGTGCGTCGCGGTGCAGAGATCCAGGCCGGCTGCGGGCAGTTACGCCAGCGGCAGGCGCGGTAAAACGTGACTGATGGGCAGGCACAGTTGCCAAATCTTGCAACTCGTTGTATCATATCTCCTTGATGACCCAGACGATTAAAATCGCTCCCTCTATACTTGCCGCCGACTTTGCCCGTCTGGCTGAGGCGGTTCAGAGCGCCGAGGCCGCCGGCGCGGACTATATCCACGTTGACGTGATGGACGGTCACTTTGTGCCCAACATCACCGTCGGCTTGCCTGTCGTGCAAGCTCTGCGCCGCATCACTGATTTACCCCTCGATGTGCATTTGATGATCAGCGACCCGGCCCGCTATGCGCCCGCCTTTGCCGAGGCTGGCGCCGGCGTTCTCACCGTCCACGTTGAGGCCACGCCGCACTTGCACCGTGTCCTGCAACAAATTCGTGCGCTGGGCGCGCGCCCCGGCGTCTCTCTGAATCCAGCCACGCCGCCGCTGGCCATCGGCGAGGTTCTCAATGACATAGACCTGGTGCTGGTGATGACGGTCAACCCAGGTTTTGGCGGGCAAGCGTTTATTGGGCACACGCTGTCCAAGATCGCGCGGGTGCGGGAGCTGTTGGATAACGTTGGGAGCAAAGCGGAACTGGAGGTGGATGGCGGCATCGGGCCGCGGACGGCCGAGCGGGTCGCGGCGGCCGGCGCGACGGTGCTGGTGGCCGGGGAGGCCATATTCGGCGCGCCGGAGGGGATCGCTGCAGCGCTCAACGCCATCCGCGAGTCAGCTCGCGCGGGTCGAGAGCGGGCAAAGAACAAGCCCCCGGTCGTATAGGGGGCTTGTTGGGTGAGGGGAGAGTCTCAGTAGATCCAAATTCCAGACCCCGGAGGTCTCGGAAGGTGACATTGGCAGCAAAATTGCTTAGATTGCGCCCGTTTTTACTGGCAAAGGCGCTCTCGAGAGACCTCCGAGGTCTTGTTGTCGTAACATTTTGGATCTACTGAGTCTAGTTGTTCTTGTTCAGCGTCCGCAGGCAACGGGTGCAGAGATACATCCGGCGCATTTGGCCTTCAAACTCTACCCGAACGCGCTGGACGTTGGGCTTGAACTGACGCTTGGTCGCTTTCTTGGAGTGGCTGACGTTGTGCCCAAACTGAGGGCTTTTACCGCACATTTCACATTTTGCCATTTTAATCACCTCTGAATTTTGATAACAGGGCATATCATACCATAAGGCAGCCTTTCACGCAAACTTGTGCGTGAGTGTAATTGGGAACTAGAGTTCACTACCGGACATTTTTTAGGGGGCGTCAAAATCAGTTACACAGAGAGCGCAGAGAAGGCTCAGAGATACACAGGGATGTTGAAAATCGGATCGTTTGATGAAGGAATTGCTTCACACTGGTAGTTCTCTCAAAAAAGCTCTGCCTCTGAATTCTCCGCGAATCTCAGTGTAACCGGGAGTTTGGTAAAGGTGTCCGATAGCAAAAACTGGAGGAAGTAATGCCAGAACAATCACCTAGTCTGGGACGCGTCGAGGTCTCGCCTATTGCCATCGCCAGTATAGCGAGCGAGGCGGTGTTGACTTGTTACGGTGTCGTGGGTACCGCGGCCAAGGACCTGACCGCCAATATCACCACTGCCCTTTCCAGCGGCAGAAGGCGCGGGATTGAGGTGCGTATCGAAGAAGGTCAGATCATTATCGACGTTTACGTGATTATCGAGTATGGCACCCGCATCGTCGCTGTGGCCCGCAGCGTCATGAACGTCGTCAAGTTCAGCGTCGAGCGGGCGCTCGGCATGCCCGTCGCCGAGGTCAACGTACATGTCGAGGGGTTGCGCGTCAGCGACATTGATTGAGATTGGGGGGAGCAGGTTGACAGACGAAAAATCAGAGACAGTTGCACGACGACATCCGCGCTTGGGCACGGACGGTCAAGGTTTCAAGCAATTGGTCAAGGCGGCGTTGGCCTGGTTGCAGCATCATCAAGAGGCGATCAACGTGCTCAACGTCTATCCGGTCCCTGACGGCGACACCGGAACCAATATGGTGTTGACGATGCGCTCCGCCTGGGACGAGATCAAAGACACGCCGGAGCGCGATGTGGGACGGGTGGCCCATCAGATGGCTCACGGCGCTCTGATGGGCGCTAGGGGCAACTCTGGCGTGATCCTTTCCCAGATTTGGCGCGGGTTCGCGCGCAGTTTGGACGGGAAGAAGGTTTATCGCGCTCCAGACCTGGCCGCTGCTTGCCGGGGGGCGTCAACGACGGCCTACAAGGGCGTGGTCAAACCAGTCGAGGGCACGATTCTCACCGTTGCCCGCGCCGTCGCCGACGCGGCGACCCAGGTGGCTGAAGATACGCAAGACCTGGTGCGTATGTTGGAGCATATGGTGTTCGCCGCTCACGAGGCTGTCGTGCTCACGCCTTCACTACTGCCGGTGCTCAAAGAGGCCGGGGTGGTGGATGCCGGTGGACAGGGATTATTCATTATTCTGGAGGGCATGCTGCGCCAGATGCGGGGAGAACCCGTAGCCGAGGACCTGCAAATGACCGGAGCGGTGGACTTGATTTCTACAGAACTTGACCCCGGCGAGGCCGGTTATGGCTACGATGTGCAGTTCCTCATCGTCGGGCAAGACATCAAAGTGGACGCCGTCCGGCAGAGAATCGCAGAGATGGGTGAGTGCCCGCTCGTCGTGGGCGATCCTGCGACGGTCAAGGTACACGTTCACGTGCCCGACCCGGGTGTGCCTGTCAGCTATGGGGCCAGTCTTGGCTCGCTGCGCGACGTGGTGGTAGAGGATATGCAGGCTCAATACCAGGACTTTATCGCCGAGCGTGAGTTACCGCCTGTACCATTGTCTCGGGCTTCCGACGAAATTGGCGTCGTGGCTGTCGTGATGGGAGATGGCTTGGCCCACGTTTTCCAGAGCCTGGGTGTGGGCGGTATCGTGCGCGGGGGACAGACGATGAACCCCAGCACCCAAGACTTGCTGGAAGCAGCCGAGAACGTGCCGGCCAAGCGGGTGATTCTGTTGCCTAACAACAGCAACGTTATCCTGGCCGCCAAGCAAGCCTGCGGCCTCAGTGATAAACCTCTGGCCGTCGTTCCCAGCCGCTCCGTTCCGCAGGGCCTCGCGGCGCTTTTGGCCATCAATTACCAGGCCGATTTTGAGACCAACGTGGACGTGATGACGAGCGTGATGGAAGATGTCGAGACGGGGGAGGTGACCACCGCTACCCGCTCGGCGACGATCAACGGTGTGGAGGTCGCCGCAGGGCAGATCATCGGCCTGCATGAGGGAGACCTCAAGGCGACCGGCGCCAAGATCGAGAACGTTGTGCAGATGTTGTTGAAGGAGATGGGTACGGCTGAACGCGAGATCATCACTCTCTATCACGGCGAGAGTGTCGGTGAAGGTGATGCGTTTGCCCTGGCTGATCTTTTGCAGCAGGATTGGCCTGACCAAGAGATTGAGGTCATCTCTGGCGGGCAGCCGCATTACCATTACATTCTTTCGGTAGAGTAGGGAGGTTTCGTGTCTAGAGTCTACGTTGTTACCGACAGTGCAGCCACTATTGAGCCTGGCGTTGCCAAACAACTTGGAATCACTATTGTGCCGTTGACCGTCCGTATTGGCGACGAGGATTACCAGGACGGCACAGGTTTGGATCACGAGGAGTTGTTACTGCGTATGGGGCGCGACCGCGTTCGTCCAGAGATTGTTGGCCCGACCACTGAGCAGTTTCAGCGCGTGTATGATCGCCTGCTGCGCGATACCGATCAGATACTTTCGATTCACTCATCGGCCAGACTCAGCCACATATGCCGTGAGGCGCGGACGGCTGCCCGCGCGTTCCTGGGGCGCTGTGACATTGTGGTCGTGGATTCAGAGACGATTTCCCTGGGCGTGGGCATCCTGGTGCAAGAAGCGGCCCGGTTAGCTCAGGATTCCGCCCCCCTGGGCGAGATCGTGCGCCAGATTCGGGGGATGATCTCGCGTGTCTATGTCGTCTTTGTCACCGATACACTGGACTATTTGGAGCACAGCCAGCGCATCAGCTCGGCCCAGGCTATACTGGGCGCTATGCTGAATATCAGACCCTTTATGGCGATGGAAGAGGGTGACATTATCCCGATGGAAAAGGTCCGCAGCCACGATCGGGGGATAGACAAGTTGATCGAGTTCGCCAGCGAGTTCTCTGGCATTGAACAAATAGCTATTTTGCAGAGCACCTCTTACCCCACGCTGAGGACGAAAGCCTTGCGAGATCGGTTGGAATCCATCGCGCCGGGCCACGAATTTCCCGTTTTGCTCTACGGCCCATTGCTGGCTTCCCACATCGGGCCAGACGGGATAGGGTTGATGGTATACGAGGGAGTTGGCCGGGAGGTGTTACCCTGGTAGGCCGGACCCGTATCGTCACCGACAGCACGTCCGACGTGCCCCCAGAAGTAGCGGCTCGGTTGCGTATCACCGTCGTACCGGCTTACGTCCAGGTCGCCAATCGTAGTTATCGGGACGTACCTTCTGAGGGCGTACCTTCTGAGGGCGTACCTTCTGAGGGCGTACCTTCTGAGGGCTTTAGCCGGAAAGAGTTTTACGCTCAACTGCCTGCGATGTCGTCTATGCCGACCACCGCCGTCCCCCCGGCACACGAATTTACCTCCGCCTACCGCAGCCTGACCGACGAGGCAGACGAGGTGATCGCCATTGTGGTTTCGGCCAGCCTGAGCGGGATGTACAACGTCGCTCATCTGGGCGCGCAGGACGCGCCGGAACTGAAGGTACACGTCGTGGACTCTGGGCAGATATCGATGGGCCTCGGCTGGATGGTCGTCGCGGCGGCGGAAGCGGCAGCGGAGGGCCAGAGCGCTCAAGAAATTCTGGCCCTGGTCGAGGATATAAAGTCCCGCGTGCGCGTCTATGCGATGCTCGATACGTTGGAATATATGCGCCGCAGCGGGCGGGTGAGCTGGGCGCGAGCGAAGGCTGCTCAAATCCTGCGCATCAAGCCGATCGTCGAGGTGCTTTTGGGCAAAGTCCATAACGTGGGGCAGGTACGCACGAGACGCCGCGCCATTGAGCGGCTGGTTGAACTGGTGCGCGCCCACGCCCCGTTGGAACGGCTGGCGATCCTCCACACCTATGCGCCTGAGGTGGATGACCTGTGCGAGCGTTTGATTGACCTTTGTCCCTCTATGCAGACCTTTACCGTAGCAGTCACCACCATCATCGGCGCCCACGTCGGGCCGCGAGGGTTGGGCGTGGCTGTAGTGACTGCTGGATGAAATTTATGATAAAGCCAATTGACAAACTGACCAAGATTATCAAGCTAGAAGCGACAAAGTACCAAGACCAGGCTGTCTATGGCGGCCTGGCACGCTATGCCGATACCTGGTTGCAGGAGGCCGCATCAACCTTTGGACCAGAGGCGGATGAGTGGACGCGGGATGTGGACGGCCGACTGCGCGCCTACGCCGACCTCCCCGACGATGGCGCCCGGCAGAAAGCTCTGACCGCGTTGCTGGAAATGCTCCAATCCCCGCCCACTCTTGAACCCTCTCCTGCTCAGCAAGATGAGGGCGTGGGTGAGGAAAAGGAGGAGCAAACGGCTTCACCGACGCCTAAGCCGGCGTCTACTTTGCCTGCTCCCACTTATGCGCGTACCGGTCTCGATTCTCCGGTCACCGCCCTGCGCGGGGTAGGTTCTCACCAATCCGAACGGCTGGGCAGGTTGGGCGTCCAGACCATCCGTGATCTGCTCTACTTGTTCCCCTACCGCTACGACGACTATTCGCAGCTCAAGCCCGTCAACCGGCTCGAGTATGGCGAGGATGTTACCCTCATCGCTCAGGTCAAAGAGGCCCGCGTACGCCAGACGCGGGGGGGCGGTTCTCTCTTCAAGGTCGTTCTCTCCGATGGCACTGGCTCCATCGAGGCCACATGGTTTAATCAGCCCTATTTGGCCGACAAGATCCGGCGGGGCAGGCAGATCGTCGTCAGCGGGCATGTGGACGAGTATTTGGGTCGCTTGTGTTTCACTTCCCCCGAGTGGGAGTTGATGCAAAATGAGCTGCTTCACACCGCGCGCCTCGTGCCGATCTATCCGCTCACGAAAGGCATCGGCGCCAAGTGGCTGCGCGGCCTGATGAAGCGCGCGGTGAACTACTGGCCCAAGCGGCTGCCCGACCACCTGCCAGAGTCGGTAATGCGGGAAGCAGGGTTGCTGAACCTGGAGACCGCCATCGCTCAGATTCACTTCCCGGATGACAATGGTCTGTTGAAGCGGGCCCGTCATCGCCTGGCCTTTGACGAGTTGTTCGTGTTGCAGATCGGCTTGCTGCACCGTCGCCATTTGTGGCGCTCTGAACCGGGCAAGTCGTTGCCGGTGGACGATAGCGCGCTCGATAACTTTGTCCGCCGTTTGCCATTCGAACTGACCAACGCCCAGCAGCGCGCACTGCGCCAGATCGTTGCCGACCTGCGCTCTGACCGGCCGATGAACCGCTTGTTGCAGGGTGACGTAGGCTCCGGTAAAACAGTTGTGGCGGCGGCCGCGATGGCTCTGGCGGTGGCCGCCGGCGGTCAGGCGGCGCTGATGGCGCCCACCGAGATTCTGGCCGAGCAGCACTTGTCGAATCTCAAACCTCAAATCCCCAACCTCAGGTTGCTCACCGGCAGCGTCACCGGGCCGGAGCGGGAGGAGATTTACGCCGGACTGGCCGACGGCAGCGTGGACGTCGTCGTGGGCACCCACGCGCTGATCCAGGAAAGTGTGCAGTTCAAGTCGTTGGCCCTGGCGGTGATTGACGAGCAGCATCGCTTTGGCGTGAGCCAGCGGGCCGCGCTGCGGCAGAAGGGATACAATCCCCATTTGCTGGTGATGACGGCTACCCCCATCCCGCGCTCGCTTGAATTGACGCTGTGGGGGCACCTTGATGTTTCGACCATTGACGAGATGCCGCCGGGACGCAAGCCGATCGTGACCCGCCTGATCCTGCCCACCGAGCGGGAACGGGCCTACAGTTTCGTGCGCAGCCAGATCGAAAAAGGCCGCCAGGCGTTCATCATCTGCCCCCTGGTCGAAGAGTCGGACAAGATCGAGGCCAAGGCCGCCATTGAGGAATACGAGCGCCTTCAGAAATACATCTTTTCCGATCTGCGGCTGGGACTGCTGCACGGGCGGATGAAGGGCGAGGAAAAAGAGGGCGCGATGGCCCAGTTTGTGCGCGGAGAATTGGATATTCTGGTCGCCACGTCCGTCGTCGAGGTGGGAATTGACGTGCCCAACGCCAGCGTGATGCTCATTGAGGGGGCCGACCGCTTTGGGCTGGCGCAGCTTCACCAGTTCCGGGGTCGCGTGGGCCGGGGCGAACACGATTCTTACTGTCTGCTGGTATCTGGCTCCCCTTCTTCCGAGGCGCAGGAACGGTTGCAGACGGTCGAAGCTACAGACGATGGTTTTGAGCTGGCGCAAAAAGACCTGGAGATGCGCGGGCCGGGCGAATTCCTCGGCGCTCGCCAGTCGGGTTTTCCCGATCTCAATTTAGCCAGCGTGACCGACCTGCGCCTCGTTGAATCTGCTCGCGAGGCCGCCCGTCGCTTTTTTGAAACTGATCCAGAGCTGGCCGATCCGGACAATCGGCTGCTTGCCCGCCAGGTGGCGCGGTTCTGGAAAGGCAAAGGAGAGATTAGTTGACTCACATCGCTATTTATCCCGGCACCTTTGATCCCATTCACCTGGGACACGTGGATATTGCCACCCGCGCAGCCACTATCTTTGACGAGTTAGTAGTCGCCGTCTACGACCGGCCGGCAAAGCACTTGATGTTCACTGTCGAGGAGCGGGTGGAACTGGCGCGCCAGGCTCTATCCGATTTGCCCAACGTGCGCGTGACATCCTATGGTGGATTGACGTCCGAGTTCGCCCGCCAAGTGGAGGCGCAGGCTATTGTGCGTGGGTTGCGCGTCATTTCTGATTTTGAGCTAGAGTACCAGATGGCGCTCACTAATCGCCAACTCGCGCCGGAGGTCGAGTCTGTGTGCCTGATGACGCGCCAGGCTCACGCTTTCTTGAGTTCCAGCATCGTTAAGGAGATCGCTTTGTTAGAGGGGAACGTGAGTGGAATGGCGTCCCCGCACGTCGCGGCTGCGTTGGAGGTAAAACGGCGTGAGCGAGAAAAGACCCACGAACCAGTGCCGCTCGTATCACTACGCGATTGAACGTTGGAGGTCGATATGGACATCCTGCATCTGATTGACCGTCTGGAAGAAGTCATCAAGAAGAGTAAGCGACTGCCCTTTAGTGGCCTGCGGCTGGTGGACGAGCGCAATATCTGGCCTCTACTCGACCAGATGCGTATTTCCATCCCCGACGAGGTTCGCCGCGCCGAGCGGATCATGCGCGAAAAAGAGCGTACTCTGGCTCAAGCCCACGAGGAGGCGGAACGCGTCGTCGCGCTGGCGCGGAGCGAAGCGGCTCAGTTGACGGCCGGGCACTCTCTCGTCGAGGCAGCCGCGGAGCGAGCCGCCGCTATCCGCGAGCAAGCCATGCGGGAGGCGGAAAGCGTGCGTGATGGAGCCGATAGTTATGCCTTCGATATGCTTTGCCAACTGGAGCAGAACCTGAAGCAGTCGCTGACGGTGATCGAAAACGGTATTCACACTATCCAGGTCGAGCGAGAAAGAAAAGAGAACCAAGCGCTTGCCGGAGAAGAGCTTGATGAGGGTGTCGCGTTATCTTGACATGTTTCCCTCTCGCTCCTATAATACGCCTCTTGCAGCCCCATAGTTGGGATGCGGTAGATTCAGTATTATTTCAATACGTGGGGGCGGGCTTTGCCCCTACTCTGATTTAGGTCAGAAAGGAATGTGTAAGAAAAATGGGTGCATTACCAAAGCGCAAGATATCGAAAACTCGTGGAAGAAAACGGCGAGCCAATTGGACGCTAAAGGCCAAACAAACGGTGCCCTGCCCGCAATGTGGCGAACCGGTGCGACCTCATCACGTCTGCCTTTCCTGTGGCACCTATCGTGATACTCAGGTTGTCGAAACCGAAGAAGAGTAAAACGCAAAGCGTGAAACGTAGAACGTAATTATCAGTCACGCATCACGCTCTGGAGGGGTGGCCGTTGACGCGCACATGCGCTTATCTGTTTCCGGGCCAGGGTTCCCAGTACGTGGGGATGGGGCGCAAGCTCTACGACGCTTCCCCGGCGGCCCATGCTGTATTTGAGCAGTCCGATGCTATCTTGGGTACTTTTCTATCTCGATTGTGCTTTGAGGGGCCGGCTGAGCAACTGAACGACACGTCGAACACGCAGCCGGCCATTTTCGTCGTCAGCGTTGCTGCATTGCGCGCGTTGGAGGAGCGAGGTGGGGATAGCGCCGCCTACGTCGCCGGGCACAGCATGGGCGAGTTCAGCGCGCTGGCGGCGGCGGGGGCTTTGTCTTTCGAGGATGGGCTGCGGCTGGTGCGTGAGCGTGGCCGCTTGATGAAGGAAGCTGGCGAGCGTGGCCCGGGTGGTATGGCGGCCGTGATAGGGCTGGAGACTGAATCTCTGGAGGCGATCTGCGTCGAGGCGCGAGAGCAGAGTGGGGAGTATGTCGGCGTCGCTAACGATAATTGCCCCGGCCAAGTCGTCATCTCTGGCGCGTTCGGCCCGCTTGAGCGGGCGATGGAGTTGGCGCGAGAGCGGGGAGCCAGGAAGGTGGTCCGGTTGGCCGTGAGCATCGCGGCTCATTCCCCACTGATGGGCGAGGCCGCCGCCGAGTTCCGCGCTATCCTCAATGCGACCACGTTCCGCGAGTTGGTTGTTCCACTGGTGGCGAACGCCACCGCCGGCCCCCTCACCGCTCCCGACGACATCCGCGACGCCCTGGGCCGCCAACTCACCTCCCCTGTGCGCTGGGCCGAGTCGGTGCGCTGGATGATCGGGCAGGGGGTAGGGCGCTTTGTCGAGGTTGGCCCTGGCAAGGTGCTTACCGGCCTGTTGCGGCGCATTGATCGCGGGGTGGAGAGGTTGACCACGGCCCAGGCCGTCGCCCGCGGGGTGTGAGGAAGGATGTGCGTTGATTGAGTGATACAAGGAAAAAGCTGCATAACACATCATTCAGGGAATCAGTAGAGATAGATGGCTGTATTGTGAATGACATGAAACGAAGTATCTTCTTAAAAAGTGGGGGCGAGGAAAAATGTCGATAACATCCATACTCACACTACTGGCCATATTTTCGGCCTTTACCCACATTCGGGCGGAATATCGCGGCCCACGGCAGCGCATCTACATCTTCAAACCCCTGACGATGGTGTTTATCTTGCTGATCGCCATCCTGGGACAAGTTGCCTTGCCGTTCTACAAATACATGATTATCACCGGTCTTCTTTTTTCTCTGGCGGGTGATGTTTTCTTGATGCTGCCCTCGGATCGATTCGTGGCCGGGCTGGTTGCCTTTCTCATTGCGCATCTTTTCTACATCGCGGCCTTTGTGTCAGAGATCAATGCGTTGATGTGGTGGCCGTTGATTCCCCTTGTCATCTACGGCATTGTTATCCACACTGTTCTCGCTCCCTCTCTCGGTAAACTAAAATTGCCAGTCATGGTCTATATGATGATCATCTTGATTATGACCTGGTTAGCCTGGGAGCGATGTGCCCAAACGGGTCAAAGCGGGGCGCTTCTGGCGCCCATCGGGGCAGCCTTGTTTGTCATTTCGGACACAATTCTGGCGATCAACCGCTTTCGGGGGACATTCAAACCTGCCCGTGCTTTGAATCTGACCACATACTTCGTTGCGCAGTGGTTGATCGCTAGTTCGGTTAGAATAATGTAGGCCGGAATGTCATTCCGACTCGAGTCTGGCAAATTTTCAGAATGCCCACATCTTGGGGTAGGCAACAATAAAGGCGCTAGATATGGGGGTTCGTAGTAGCGGCTTTAGCCGCTTTTGAGCCTTTTGGACGGCTGAAGC
>Ga0164311_10000911_pt1 | contig 13787 bp, 12 predicted proteins | sample GuaBasSedimGuay2_FD_121796 | JGI IMG/M metagenome (GOLD analysis project Ga0164311, IMG submission 121796) | Subseafloor sediment microbial communities from Guaymas Basin, Gulf of California, Mexico - Guay2, Core 4569-9, 9-12 cm | ecosystem: Environmental > Aquatic > Marine > Hydrothermal vents...
AAAGCGTCTTCTACAAAACGATATCCTCCAGCTACATTGTAAACTGACGTATCGTAAGGGCTTGTATTAAGACCCGAAAACTTATAGAGTTCATCAAAGTCACAACTGCTGCAAATAATATATGGGTTAAGGCGAAACAAGATAATGATTTCGCTAGCTTCCAACCCAGTCTCGAGAGGATCATCGAGTTACGCCGTGAAATAGCAAATTTGTTCAAACCGTATGACCACATTTATGATCCCCTGTTAGATCAATTCGAACCTGGCATGAAAACCGCGGATGTGAAGAAAATCTTCGACGAGCTTCGCCCCAAACAAGTAGAGCTGCTTGAAGCCATTAGTAAATCAAAACAAATCGATAACGGCTTCTTAAAACAGAATTACAACCAAGCTTTGCAAGAAAAATTCGGGAAACATGTTATCACTCGCTTTGGTTATGATTGGAAACGCGGGCGTCTAGATATCGCGCCACATCCATTCACGACCGAATTTGGCTTAGGCGATGTGCGCATCACTACCCGCTACTTGGACGATGATGGCGCTTCAGCATTATTCAGCACTATGCATGAAGCTGGCCACGGAATGTATGAACAAGGCTTGGATAAAAAATATAATCGCACAGCCCTTGCCGGCGGCACTTCACTTGCGATCCACGAATCTCAGTCTCGTTTGTGGGAAAATCTAGTAGGGCGCAGCAAAGAATTTTGGACTTTCTTCTACCCCACCTTCCAAATGCTCTTTCCCCAATACCTCGGTGATATAAGCCTGGACAAATTTTATAAGGGTATCAATCAAGTAAAGTCTTCCCCAATACGCGTTGAAGCAGACGAAGCTACCTATAACTTGCATATTATGCTACGCCTGGAAATTGAAATTGGTTTGATCGAACACAGCATGGATACTAAAGACCTGCCCGAGATATGGAACAGTAAAATGAAAGAGTACTTGGGTATCACCCCGTCCAATGATTCGCAAGGCGTGCTACAAGATGTACACTGGTCAAGTGGTCTTGTTGGCTACTTCTCAACATATGCCCTTGGCAACCTGGTCTCCGTTCAATTATGGGATAAGATGCTTGAAGAAAATCCAAATGTGCCCGACGAAATGATGAAAGGTGAATTTAGCACAATCCACAATTGGATGCGTGAAAAGGTCCACCAATACGGCTCAAAATATGATCCGCAGGAACTTGTCCAAAAAATAACTGGCAGCAAGATCACGCCTGAGCCATATCTTAATTACTTGAGCAAGAAATATAGCGATATCTACAACCTATAATTCTTTTACAGCTTAAATCTAAAGACATCGAGGTTTACTTATTTGACCTTGATGTCTTTGTTCATCAAATTCTTCTCCCGTTTTTAGTTTTCTGTGTACAATAATGGCAGAGACCTTGTCAAGATGAGAATAAAAGAAACCACCCAAAGTCTGCTCAATAATATACCCAGATGCATTCCCGTGATTCTTGTATTAATGCTACTTCTAGCTCTCACTGCGGCACTACCTTGGCAACCCCCAGAGCCTATTCAGCCAGCATATCTGCATATCCTCGCGCCTGGCCCGAACTCAACTGTTACCTCCCCAATAATAATAAAAGCTGATCTGCGTTGTGGGGGATATGACTTAATGAGAATTGAACTGGCTGACGTACATGGAAAGCTCTTATCGCGCCAAGTCTTAAGGTTGAGTTTACACTTGGTTATGCCATCTCACGTCACATTGCCTATCTACTTTGATATACCTCAGGACGAAGTCGAAGCTCGTTTGACGATCTACGTGAACGATCAGTTCGGAAGACCTCTTTCGTTAACCTCCGTCAATCTGACACTCACCAGCAAGGATTCTGAGATCAATCCGCCTCGCGATGGGCAATCAGCCTTTGTGATCTCAACGCCCCAAGAAGGCAGCACGCACACAGGCGATACTCTTCAAGTAAAGGGTTGGATGCGCCCTTACGACGATTCAGTAGTTGTTTTCGAATTAATAACTGAAACAGGTGAAATCATTGGCTCACGACAACTTGCTGTGCCTAAAAACTCAGGCGAAGCATATATTCCCTTCGAGATTGAGTTGCCTTACATTTTCGTCACATCTACGAGAAATGTGCGCCTGGTTATCCGCCAAATGGGAGAGGTTATCCCCGGAAACATAGTACTCGTAAGTCAACAGATTCTGATAGCTCCCTGATCCCTAACTGCGTATTTTTTGAATCATTGCCAAGGCACATTATAAAAATACTTAAGAAACATAAAATAATCGCCCATAAATAGTCAGATTCATCAGAGTGAAAGACTAGAGAGAAGGGGTATAATAAATTCCGTGTTTGCAAAAAGCATAATCTAACCTTGGAGATCTGCATGGCGAAAGAATACGATGTAATTATCATCGGTGGTGGCGTTGTAGGATGTATGATAGCTCGTTTCCTATCTCAGTACCAACTTGACATCCTCTTGATCGAAAAAGAAATCGATATAGGCATGGGCACAAGCTCAGCCAACTCAGCGGTTATTCACGCTGGTTATAATGCGCTGCCCGGAACTTTAAAAGCAAAAGCAAATGTTATGTCCAACCCTCTATGGGACCAAATCAGTACAGAGTTAAGTGTTGCGTTTAATCGCTCAAGCGATTATGTGGTCGCGACCAGCACAGATCAAATGAACACACTCGAAGAGCTGCTACAACGTGGCAAAACGAACGGTGTTCCTGAGATGGAGATTATCAGTGCAGATGAAATGCGTAAAAGGGAACCCTTGATTACGCAAGATGTCGCAGGAGCGCTCTGGGCTCCAACTGGCGGTCTTATTGACACATTCGCAGTCACTGTTGCAGCTGCAGAAAACGCAGTTATGAATGGTACAGAAGTATTGCTTGACACACCATTCGAAGATTTCATTTGGAAAGGAAAACGTATCATTGGAGTCCACACCCCGCGGGGCGCCTATAAATCCCGTTGGGTAATCAATGCAGCAGGTTTATATGCTGATGATGTCATGCACAAAGCTGGTGTTAGACCAGATTTTAAGATTCGACCACGACGCGGCGAGTATGTCATCCTGGACAAAGCAGATTTTCTGCTTACCAGAGAGACCGTCTTGTTCCCTACCCCAACAGAAAAAAGCAAGGGTATTGTAGTCACTTCAACACTGCATGGAAACATCATCGTGGGACCTAACGCTAATTTTGTCGACTCGAAAGAAGATAAGACTGTAACCAAAGAAGGTATTGAAGAAATATGGACAGGCGCAAAAAAGCTTGTGCCCAGCATTAACCGGCGATATATTATTGCTAATTTTGCTGGATTGCGCGCCCATGGAAATGCCCCCTGTTTGACACCCGGAATAGACTACACTGGCGATTTCATCATCGAAATTCCAAAGGAAGTGATGGGTTTTATCAATCTTGGTGGTATAGAGTCACCAGGGCTTAGCTCTTCACCGGGCATCGCACTTATGGTCATTGACCTGCTCAAAGATGCAGGTGAAACCTTACTTGAAAAGCCCAATTGGAATCCTATCAGGGAAGCACGCCCGGTATTCCGTCACCTCTCACATGCTGAACAAGCGTCACTGGTTAAGGCTAACCCCAGCTATGGACGCGTTATTTGCCGCTGCGAAACTGTTACCGAAGGTGAGATACTGGCAGAGATTCATGCCCCCATTCCTGCTACAACCTATGATGCCATCAAGCGCAGAACGTGGACAGGTACAGGCCGCTGCCAGGGTGGTTTTGATATGCCGCGAGTCGTAAAAATACTTTCAGATGAGTTAGGCATACCTCCTGAAGAGATCACCAAAAAAGGCAAGGGATCACCCTACCTGATCCGGCGCACTAAAGACATGGGGGGGAAAGCCTGATATGAAACATAAATACGACGTTATCATCATTGGAAGCGGGCCAGGGGGGTTGGCAGCTGCAATTGCAGCAAAGAAGAACGGCGCTGATGATGTACTGATCATCGAACGAGATATAGAATTAGGCGGTATTCTCCTCCAATGTATTCATAATGGTTTTGGCCTGGAGATCTTTAACAAAGATATGCCAGGGCCAAGTTATGCGCAGCACTTCATTGAAGAAGCTTTAGGTTCAGGTATTGAAGTTATATTAGACACCATGGTTCTCGATATCACACCTGAACGCAAAATCACCGCTACAAGTAAACGTATTGGGTTTATTGAGCTTCAAGCGCGGGCAATCGTTTTGGCAATGGGCTGCCGCGAAAAAACGCGTGCACAAATCATGCTACCGGGTACACGTCCAGCAGGTGTATACACCGCAGGTACAGCTCAACGCTGGGTAAATATCGAGGGCTACATGCCCGGAAAACGTTTTGTTATCCTGGGTTCCGGTGACATTGGTATGATCATGGCACGCCGTTTGACAATTGAAGGCGCAAAAGTTGAACGTGTGCTTGAAATCATGCCTTATTTAACAGGTCTGACACGCAACTACGTGCAATGCCTGATGGATTATGATATCACGCTGCAAAAAAGTCATACAATTAAAAATATCCTGGGAAACAAACGCGTTGAGGCTATTGAAAGTGTCGCGGTCGACGAAAAGTGGAATCCCATTCCGGGTAGCGAAGAAATTATCCCATGCGACACCGTGCTGCTCTCTGTCGGATTGATCCCTGAAAACGAGCTCTCAAAAAATGCGGGAGTCACCCTGGACCCAATCACAGGTGGGCCCTTTGTTGATGACCACTTCATGACAAATGTGCCGGGTATCTTCGCAGCAGGTAATGTTGTTCACGTTTACGATCTCGTTGATTGGGTCACCGAAGCTGGTTATGTAGCCGGTAGGGGTGCTGCTAATTTTGCTATGAAAGAAGAAGTTGCAAAGATCAGCCACGTACCGCTCAGTGCTGGTGAAAACATCCGCTACGTAGTTCCACATGCTATTAATCGAGAAAGCCTGAAAGAAGAAACTGTTAGATTACAAATGCGTGTCAAAACCCCGATCGAAGAACGTGTGCGTATTATCGTGGAAGACGAGCAGGGCAATCTACTCGCCAGGAAGAGTGAAGCTTACGCCAGGCCTGGCGAGATCATTACCATGGAAATCAAACCAAATGCCTATGACGCTGTTCAAAACGCCAAACAGCTCATCGTTAGTTTGCATAAACGTTAGAAATAGTAATTTACAGGATTCAAACAGATTTGGGATAGAATTCAGTGATATTAAGATATAACAAGTTCTCTCAGATTCATAATCTTATGATCTGAGGTGTGATAAACATCGAAAGGGCCAAAATAAATGCCAGAAGTAGAAGTAAGTGAAATCATCTGTGTAACCTGCCCAAAGGGTTGTACTTTAAGTGTTAAACATAAAGGGACCCAGGTTTTAGAAGTATTGGGTAACGGTTGTAAACGTGGTATAGATTATGCCATTGGTGAACTGCAAGACCCACGCCGCATGGTTGCATCTTCAGTCAAGGTAATAAACGGGTTTCACCCTCTTGTGGCTGTTTATACAGCGCAAGCTTTCCCAAAACCGCTTATCACACAGCTCGCCGAGACACTACGGCAGGTAGAGGTAAAAGCGCCCATCAAGATCAATCAGGTCATAATAAAAAACGCCCTTGATACAGGGATAGATATCATTGCCAGCCGAGATATGCCAGTCGCAACTAATTAATCCATGCGTTTAAATAAAACCACATCCCATAAATCTTTATGGGATGTGACCATTCAAAAGATTTACTCCAAAGAAAAAATTTCTATCCTTTATGGTGCACCAGGCCCATAATAATCGGGGTCTGAAGGAGTTCGCCCCGATGGGTCATAGACATAAACCCAGTCCCCTTCTTCTGCCCATTGAAAGAGCCAATTAGCATCCCCAGGTGAGAGATTCACACAGCCATGCGATTGTGGATAGCCGAAAAAAGTACGCCAATACGATCCGTGCAACGCGCGCGACTGGTCAAAATACATAGTCCACGGAACATCTTGCAGATAATAATAATCTGAGCGGTCTACCTCAAAAGCACCCTGCATCGTCTCAAGAGGGAGCTTTTTATAGATCTGGAAGGTACCAGGCTGTGTGAAAAACGGCTCCATCCCACTGGCGATAATTGTAGCAAACAGAAGCTGTCCTTGATCATACACAACGAGGGTTTGTTCAAAGAGATTGATGGTTATCCAACGCTCAGTATAAATCGTCTCAGGTGGAATGGGGTTAAAATGAACTCGGCGTGCCTTTAGAGAATTGACCCATTCGTTTGGCCCGATCAGATACCACATCACACCTTCGGCATCGCTTGTGCTGTAAATCTGGACTACATCCTCACGCTTATATATATTGCCTGTCTGAGCTGCACTGAAGCTGGGTGCAGTAAAACTTGTGGCCTGATCCACAATCCAACCGAAATCATACTTGGGGTTCTCGAAGAATACTAAGCCCTGAAAGTCCGTATACGCGGCTGGCGCAGCACGCAGCCACTCTCCCGATGACAGCTGTAAATATGGTTTCCCATTATGATCTCTTCGGTATACATAGCTCACATAACGTAACCCACCGGCATTTAAATAACGCACCGGATTACTCCCCGCGATCGCATCTTCAAACGAAGCATAGAGCGGAGCGGGCTCATCTTCAGCCAAATTAATCTTCGCAATCAGGACTGGTATTTGTGATAATTTAGGATCAGGTGACGCAGCTGGAAGATCCCTCATAGGATATGGAAAGCCCATCGCTGACAAAGTTGCAATACTCTGTGAAGCACCATAAGGCAGACACGCGCCGGGGTCAACCATGTATAAACCAGGGAGGCACAAAGATTCGCCCCAGAACGATCCTTCATCGCTACGTAAATAGCTTTCGTTGTGTATTGAAAATCCTGCCTGGGTAAAGGCAAGCTGCATTGAAGCAAACATTCCAATTAAGAGCAGAATAAATAAAACGCGAGTGGAACGATGCATACTAATTCCTTTAAAGTAAAACAATCAGGTGTAATCAAGCCTCCCTGCAGCAAGCTACAGAGGATTATCCACCTCTGATTATATGCCAAATTAATACTACATTTGTAAAAGTACAGCAGGTTTGCCAAAATCGCCAAGCTTGGAGCGTGCAGCAAACTCTACAATGCCCTGCCGAATAAGTTCTTTGCCATGTGCCAGATAATCTCGTGATATCTGATTAATTAATTATGCGTCGTAAGTGGTAAGGTAATTAAACTCGCTTTATAACCTGATCAGAATCAGGTAATTATCTTATTGCCTGCAGATGGATTTTATAGTATATAATTAGTTAAAAGAATTTATGACGCTGAGCTAATAATTTTACAGATCTGCTCCCCACTAAATATTATTTGAAAGGATGAAAAATGGAAAACTACCCCATTAACAACTCCCAAGCGAATAAAAAGAAATTTCCAACCTGGCTCATAATCGTAATAATTGCGATTATCTTGCTATGTCTTGGTGCTGTGCTCCTCGGCGGAGGTGGTGCATTTGTTTGGATACAATCTAACAATCAATCCAAAACAGAGACCAAAGTCGCACAAATAGCATATGAAGCCACCACAGCGCAGCATGCAACAGAGCAAGCCTTTGCAGAAACACAAAAAGCGATGTCCGCCCAGGCAACAGCATCTGCCGAAGCTGCATACCAAGCCACACAACAATATCTAAATTCCATTGATGGAATCATAGATAAAACGTTAAAAACGTCCCCAATGTATGGCCCTAAAAATGGCAACCTGCTGATGGATGATGACGGAAATGCAACAACTTCTCCATCCGATGTGTCTGTGAAAAACTTTATCGCTGAAGTCTACTTTACTCCACCTTACGAACTTTCCAGGGGAAGTTGGGATATTGGTCTTTTCTTCCGTGATGGAGGTAGGAACAACGAGTATCGTCTGGCTATTCAATCAGATGGTTCATGGTCATTGATCAACCGAAACGGATCAAACTCAGACGTTGTTCACAAGGGTACGCTTAATAATCTGAATTACGGTACAACATCCACGAATCATGTCCTTTTGGCAGCAATTAACCATGAAGGATATTTCTACCTCAATGGTACATTAATTGCAGAATTAGACCTTTCAGCCAGAATGAACAGCGGAAAGATCGCTCCGGCATGCGATATATATTCCGGAAATTCTATCGATGGCACTTTAGTAAGGTATGAAAATTTTTCAATTTGGAATCCCGTAACAGACTAGATCTGTCGTTTACAAAAATAGCACAACTGAAGTTGTGCTATTTTTATTTAATTTCATGGTCAACAAATGGTAAATTCTGGATTAAAATAAGAATGAGTAGGTGTAAACTCTTCCAAAACAAATAACCAGACAGGAGTAACCCGAATGAATATCCCAATCTACCAGGTTGATGCCTTTACAATAAAACCGTTCACCGGTAATCCGGCTGCGGTTTGTCTCTTAGAGCAGGCAAAAGACGATACCTGGATGCAAGCTGTAGCTGCTGAAATGGCCCTTTCAGAGACAGCTTTCCTTGTACCCAAAAGCAACGGGTATCACCTGAGATGGTTCACGCCAACTACCGAAGTGAAACTCTGCGGGCACGCTACTTTAGCAAGCGCACATATTCTTTTCGAGAACGGTTTCTATGAAGAAGATGAGCTGATTGAATTTTACACGCTCAGCGGGACTCTCAATGCTTCCTATATAGATGGTTTCGTGGAGCTTGACCTGCCGCGGCGCGACGCCAAGCTTATCGATCCCCCACAGAAGCTAAGTGAAGCGCTGGGCATCAAACCTGTTAGCGCAGCAAGTTACGAAAATGAAACGGTCTTAGCCGAGTTTGATTGTGAAGATTCAATTCGGAGTCTTGCTCCCAACTTTGAGCTCCTGAAAACCCTATCCTTTCAGGATGTCATCGTTACTGCCAAAGCTAAAAAAGAAAAATACGATTTTATCTCGCGTTTCTTCGCACCAAAAGTGGGGATCAATGAAGACCCGGTGACCGGTTCCGCACACTGTCTGCTTGGCCCTTATTGGGCACCGAAACTTAACAAACAAGAATTCCTGGCCTTCCAGGCTTCTGCACGTAGTGGTGAAGTACGGGTAAGACTGCAGGGAGAACGCGTCTTTGTAGGCGGAAAAGCAATCACCGTGCTGCAAGGAAAACTAGTTCACCAATAAGTCGTGACCATGAAACTTCCCGGTGTTAATCAATTTTGTTTTGCCCTATCTTCGGATAAACAGTAAAACTCGTGATGTATCCACCTAGAAATCCCCCGATGGATATTGAAAAATATGCTAATGTAAATAAAAAGTGCTGACAGACTTTCTGTCAGCACTTTGCTTATCTGAACATGTATTTGAATGTTTAATCGGTTACAGCCCAAATCCAAGCATCATTAAAGGTGCAAGTAGTATTACCTGATTCTTGCCAGGCTAAGAAACTGACATGCCCATCCAGCTTGACACCACTATAGGCTGAGGACAATCTTTCGCCATTCACATAGACGATATACTCCTCGCCGATTACGGTAACGATCACACGATTAGTGGAATCTTGCTTGTAGTCAATCGCCTTATGGTAACGAACACTACCAGTGACATTGCCCTTATATTTTCCGTCAATAAAATATTCAATATCCCAGCTTCCTGCACCGGAAAGCCGTCGGATAGCAAACTGATAACTTGAACCTCGATTTGGATCTGCTTCGCTGCGCAGGATGAGTCCACAACCGGCCAAACCACTGCTGCTGTTCCAGGTAATATCTACTCCAATAATAAAATCATTGAGCTCATCCAGGGTGATTTTCTCATATTCTTGACCCATATAACTGGTCACTTTTAATCGGGCTGAGTCAGATGTTATTGGAACACGATAGCCACGAGGCAGATCGATATTAATATCTGAAAGCCAATCCAGAATCTTCCCTACAGAAGCTTGAGCTTCCAGCGTCGCATCATGATCTAAAGTTGCCTGATAATCCGGTGTAGCTGTTGGCGGAATCACTGGTGCAGTTGTATTTGTTGGTTCCTGAGGTACCACAACCACAGCCTCCTCGGTAGCTACTTCCTCAGTCGGGGGAGGGGGGGGTAGTGTTGCTGTTGGATCCGGTGTGGATCCGCATGCTAAAAGAACGACTAATGTAACAGATAAAAACAATAAGTGTTGCCAGGTTTTTACTTTACGCCTACTCTTCATTTTCTTCTCCTCTCCATAAAAACAATAGTTATTCTAACCTGCATTATTCATTATAGCAGATTTATCTCAAGTCACAAGTTTCCTATCACGTTAATCAAACATGATATACTTTATCAACCTCTATCTTAAGGATGATTCCAACGTGAAACTCATCATCCAAATCCCTTGTTTCAACGAAGCAAAGTTCCTTCCTGAAACTGTTAAATTATTACCTAAACAGATCCCAGGTATTGACTGCATTGAGGTATTGACCATTGATGATGGTAGTAATGATGATACAGCGGATGCTGCCCGTAAAGCAGGTGTAAATCACATCGTCATACTGCCACATCATGTAGGTTTAGCTCAAGCTTTTGCTTCTGGCTTGGATGCCAGCCTGCGTTTGGGGGCAGACATTATTGTAAATATCGACGCTGACAATCAATATCCAGCCAGCGATATCCCCAAACTGGTGCAACCTATTCTAAGGGGTGATGCTGAACTTGTTATTGGTGATCGCGGTGTTGTTAAACTTGAGCACTTTCCTGTTCATAAACGACTTTTGCAGCGCTTGGGAAGCAAGGTTGTCTCACAAGCTGCCGGATTAGATGTGCCCGATGCAACCAGCGGTTTCCGCGCTCTGACACGTGAACTTGCCTTGCGTACAAATGTCCTTAGCACATATTCCTATACCCTCGAGACGCTCATCCAGGCTGGTGCGCAGCACGCTAAAGTCGCTTTTGTCCCTATCGAGACCAATCCCAAAACACGTCCCTCGCGCCTCATGAACAGCATCTCGAATTATCTGCTGCACTCCACGGTGACGATCATGCGCTCCTTTACGCTCTATCAACCACTGCGGGTTTTCAGCATCATCAGCTTGGTACTTATCTTATCTGGTACCGCACTAGGTATCCGCTTTTTAGTCTACTACTTTAGCGGTATGGGCAGCGGCAATATCCAATCTTTGCTTCTTGCAGCTATTTTGCTCATCATCGGTTTTCAAACATTCTTGATTGGTATTGTTACAGATCTGATAAGCTTTAATCGGAAAATACTCGAAGAAGTATTGTATCGTCTACGAAGAAGTGAAAACGATCCCAAATAAGACCTTTTTCGTCTTCCCTAATATCTCTTGAACCTACTTGTTTTACCACCAACGCAAACACCTGCAAGAAATACAAAGAACTCTATCTGCCGTTCAAGAGATCAGATCATTGGAGAAAAACAATAGTGGAACTTCTTAAAGAACGTATCTTACATGAAGGCGTTAATCTCGGTAATGGTATCCTCAAAGTTGATCAGTTCATCAATCACCAGGTCGATCCATCCTTAATGGATGCTTGTGGAAAGGAATTTTCAATCCTATTCGGTGCAACGAAACCCACAAAGATCCTCACGGCGGAAATTTCAGGTATCGCGCCGGCTATAATGACCGGAAAATACCTCAATATCCCAGTTGTTTACGCTCGGAAATCCAAACCAATAACAATGCCGGACGCTGTCTATCTAACCATCGCTCCCTCACATACAAAAGGCCGCTTGACTGAACTGATCGTTTCGCCGGAATATCTGGCGAGCGGCGAACGTGTTTTGATTATTGACGACTTCTTAGCTTCAGGGGCAACAATCAGCGGTCTTGTACGCCTGGCTCAGACTGCCGGTGCCAAACTAGTCGGGATTGGCGCATTGATCGAAAAATCTTTTGAAGGAGGTCGGGCTCTGCTCTCTTACCTGGACATACCGATCCATGCACTAGTCTCAATCAGTTCGATGGATAATGGTAAAATCATTTTTGGGAACTGAATAAACAGCACAGAATGCGCTTACCAAATTTTTTGTTTGCTTTTATCTCAAAATTGGCAAAAATCCCTACATTCAAAACGATTATTATTTGGTCCCTCACACATATGCCCTTTGTCCTACCACTCAAGCCTATACTTAAAAATTCGGAATGGTCGGCTTTCCGCCATCCTAATCCCATATATGAATTTCACCTCCTGTTATTACCTCGTAAAGCTATTGAAACACTCTTAGAATTAGCTGATCAAGACCCTCTGTTGTTAAAATCATTGCTTCTAATGGTAAACAAACTTGTTGAGGATTTTCAACTTGAAAACCAAGGTTATCGTATGATCATCAACGGCGGAGAGTATCAAGACTTTCCCCTTTTGCATGTTCACCTCGTAAGCGGAGAAATGAAAAAGCCCACACAGCTGCAGGAGAATGATGAAAAATGAACGACACTATCGCAATCCTCGATTTTGGCTCCCAATATTCCCAATTGATCGCACGCCGCGTTCGTGAACAACGGGTTTACTGCGAACTCTTTCCCTGGAACGCATCCCCTACGGAGGTATTGAAGTCAAATCCTAAAGGTTTTATCCTCTCTGGAGGGCCTCTTTCAATCTATCAACATGGTGCACCTAAGCTCCCTGAATATGTTTTGGACAGCAAATTTCCTGTGCTGGGTATCTGCTATGGCATGCAGGCTCTAGCAGCAGCATTGGATGGCATAGTGAGACCTGCACAGAAACATGAATATGGTCAAGCACAAATCGATATTAAAACAAGCAATCCCCTAATTACTGAGGATCATCAATTAGTATGGATGTCGCATGGTGATCGAATTGACCGCCAGCCTGAGGGCTTCCAAATATTGGCAAGCAGTCCAAACAGCCCCATTGCTGCCATGGGTGATATTAATAAGAACCTGTATGGGCTGCAGTTCCATCCCGAAGTAAATCACACCCCCAAAGGTTCTGCAATTATTCGCCGCTTTGTGCTCAATATTTGCCACTGTGAAGCCAATTGGACACCCGCATCAATCATCCAGCAAGCTGTTGAGCAAATCCGTCAGCAAGTTGGCAGTGCGTCACTGCTCTCAGCGGTAAGCGGCGGCGTAGATTCAAGCGTGGCGACTGCACTTGCCTATCAGGCTGTGGGCAACCAATTAACCACTGTTTTTGTTGACACAGGTATGTTAAGATTAGGTGAACGCCTGCAAGTTGAAAAGGCATTTAGTGGATTTTTAGGTAAAAACCTGATCACAGTTAATGCAATCGAAGAGTTTATGGATAAGCTTTACGGTGTTATCGATCCGGAAGAAAAACGCCGCATCATTGGCGAAACCTTTATTCGAATCTTTGAAAAGACCGCATATAAATGTGGCAGCCAGAGATTTCTTGTCCAAGGAACAATTTATCCGGATGTAGTAGAGTCACGTGCACCTGATAGGGCTCAAGCACAGCGCATCAAAACGCACCACAACGTCGGCGGGCTCCCCAAAGATATGCAATTTGAGCTCGTAGAACCCCTGCGCTACCTCTTTAAGGATGAAGTTCGCGCCGTCGGTGAAACCTTAGGGCTCCCCAAAGAGCTTATCTGGCGGCAGCCATTTCCTGGACCCGGTTTGGCGGTACGCTGCTTGGGTAAGATAACGTTAGCGCGGCTGGAAACGCTGCGTCAGTGCGATGCGATCTTTACACAAGAGTTGGCTCAAGCCAACTTGTTACGCTGGGATGTGCACTTTTCCAATCAAGAACAAGGCAGCTCACAAGCTTTTGCGGTGTTGCTTCCCGTTAGAACTGTGGGCGTGATGGGAGACCAACGCACCTATCAAGAAGTCGTTGCCTTGCGGGCGGTAACGACAGATGATTTTATGACCGCTGACTGGGCA
>Ga0164311_10000913_pt1 | contig 13785 bp, 11 predicted proteins | sample GuaBasSedimGuay2_FD_121796 | JGI IMG/M metagenome (GOLD analysis project Ga0164311, IMG submission 121796) | Subseafloor sediment microbial communities from Guaymas Basin, Gulf of California, Mexico - Guay2, Core 4569-9, 9-12 cm | ecosystem: Environmental > Aquatic > Marine > Hydrothermal vents...
ACTCAGTGGCTCTCTGTGTCCAGATCAGAATAGCCTGAGTAGTAACCGAATGACACGAATCCTGTCATAAATCATCCTGAAAACATTCGTGAGATTTGTCAGTTCGTGTCATTCGTGATAGGACTCTGAGTCTTCTGTCAAAAGTGTCGGGTAGCCAGAAAGTCAATCATACACGCAGCCTGGTATTTCCGTTTGTCGCGCGTGGCAGATTTCTAGTTGGTTTGGGCCGCCAGCTCCCTGGAAAAGATCTCGAACGCTGGCCGGCCGTAGAGGCAAAAGACGACTCGCTCCAAAGCCGTTGTTCCCTTTAGATACTCGATGGCCGCCCGCAGCATCACGCGCGCTGCCTCCTCCATTGGGTAGCCAAAGATGCCAGTGCTGATGGCGGGCAGCGCGATAGACTTTAGTTCGCGCTCGTCGGCCATCTGGAGCGCGGCGCGCACCGCCGATCCCAGCAGTTCCGCCGAGCGCGCCGTCCCATCATAGATCGGCCCCACGGCGTGGATCACATACCTGGCCCTGAGGTTGCCGCCGGAGGTGATGGCGGCCGAACCGGTGGGAACCCGTCCGCGCCGGCGCACCCACTCGTCGCTCTCACGTTGAATGGCCGGGCCGCCCCGACGGGAGATGACGCCCGCCACGCCGCCGCCGTGGGCCAGCCGCTCGTTGGCGGCGTTGACGATAGCGCCGGTATCCAGCGCCGTGATGTCCCCTTCAACCAGTTCGAGCGTGGTATAGTTGACGGTTGTTTTCATTCGGGCGCTCCTTTGGTCGCTAATTATCGGCGAATTTGACCTCCCTAAAGCCCAACGCCAAAATCAGCCGCAGCACGTAAACCTCGGCGTTCTGGCGGGCCATCTCCAGGATGCCGTCCTCCAGAGCCGCGCTCAGGATTTCCTCCTCGGCCGCCTGACGAGCCTCTGTCTCTAGCGCCGGGTTCACCCCGATCATGCCCGTGTCGCGGTCATAGACGTAGGACTTGGTGTTATCCAGCGTGACGACGAGCACCTCGGCCGGCGGCAGCGTCACCACCGCCGCGCCGTCCTCGGTGACGATGATGTCGTCCTCCCCCATCTTGGATAGGTCCACGCCGGCGATGACCTGGCCGTGCGCCACCAGAATCAGCCGGTCGCCAAAGAGGAAAGCAAAGGCCCCCTGCCCCGATTCGGCGGTGATGACCTTTTCGATGGTGTAGGAGGCGGTCTCCAAGCGGCTGAGGCCGCGCACCTCGTGGATGATGGTCATCGGGTCGGGGATGATGGTAGGCGTGGGGTTGACAATCTGGTCGAGCTGCTCTTGCACCGCTTGCTCGGCCTCTTCCAGCGGGTGCGTCAACTTTTGGAAAGCGCCGAACAATGCGATTCCCCCAACGACGAGGGCGATCAAAATCAGCAACAAGATAATCGTGTTTAGATCAAATTTCATCGGTATCACTCCTTGCCAGCCATTGGACCAGGCCCAGCGTCAGAAAAAAGACAAAGGCCAGGTCTAGAAGAAAATAAGAGGCGTCCACCAACCCATGGGCCAAGAAGTTGACCATCGAAGCCATCAGCCCCAGGGCCAGCGCGCGGTGGTCGGGGTCGGTCAGGCGGCGCAGCGGCAGGGCCAGCCGCCAGAAAGCGATTTGCAGCCAGACCCCGGCCGCCAGTCCTGCGACTCCCATGCGGGTGGCGTAATCGAGCAAGACGTTGTGCGCCTGCGCCAGATCAGGCTCCTGCCATGCGGCGGGCAGAATGTAGCGGCTGCGGTAGTGGTACAGGAAATTATCTGGGCCAACGCCGAGCCAGGGGTGGTCGCGGAACATTGCCCAAGATGAGCGCCACAGGTGCAAGCGGAAGAAGAGAGTGCCGCTTTGAGCATCAAAGAGCGAAGCAAAGCGCGGCGTGCGCAGGAGCGGGATGGCGGCCACCCCGGCCGCACCCAGCGCGCCCAGCGAACCCCACAGCCACCGCCCGCCCGCCAGCGCGCCCAGCGCCAGCATCGAAAGCGGCATGCCCAGGATGATGGCTCCTTTGGAAAAACTGAGCAGCGCCGCCAGCCCCACCGGGACGACGGCCAGGCCGTAGGCGACGCGGCGGCCGCGAGACGCGCCGAACAGAGCGACGGCCGCCGCCACCGGCAACGCCCGCCCCAGGTAAAGACCCGCGCTGTTGGGCGAGCCGTAGACAGAGCGCAAGCGGCGAAACCCCTCCTCGGCGGTGATGACGTTGACGCCCAGCGCGTACTGCGCCAAACCGGTGAGGGCCACGGCCACGGCCCCCAGCACAAAGCAATCCACCACGCGCCAGACGGCCTTGCGATTGAGCCTGGTCGTGCGCAACATCAAGTAAAAGAGCGCCGGCTCCAGGATGAGCACCCGCAGCTCGCGCAGCGCGACGTGGCGGTACTCGGCGACAAAAAAAGAACCGATGGCGACCAGCACAAAGAACAAGACAGCGAAATCAAGTGAGTTCAAAAGTTGGAGACTTGCCACTCGCCGCTTACCGCTTGCCGCTTGCCGTACTCCCCACGAAAGTATGCAGAGCAAGGTGAAGATTTCCGTCATTGAGAAGACTTTGCCGAACAACGCGCGCGGGTACAGATAAAAGGGCGCCGTCGCCGCGACGAGCGCCAGTCCCAGGTCGAGCCGTAGAAAAACGAGCGCGGCCAGCGCCAGCCCCGCGACCAGCGTGAGCGGCAGCCAGGGAGAAAAGTAGAACACGGCAGCTAGAAGCAGGGAGCAGGAAGTAGGGAGTAGGGAGTAGGGGGATTGTCCCCTTGCCCCCTTGTTTCCTTGTCTCCTTGTCTCCTTGTCTCCTTGTCTCCTTGCTCCCCCAACCGCTCCTGCCAGGAACAAAAACCCCAATGCCCCCAGCCCCGCCAGCGCCCAGCGGTACGCGGTCGTATCTGGCGCGCGGCTCGCGCTCCAACCAACCAGCGGCCACTGCTCCCACCCCCGCTCGGCGATGACCTCTGCGACGTGTGGCCCATCGTCCAGGCCAGAGGCGACGGGGATGGTGACGACCTGCGGTGCGTGGTCGGGCGATGTGAGCACGAGATAAGCGCCGCGTTCCTCCTGGGGCAGCAGATTGGCCGGCTCGCCGTCCACGCTGGCGAAAAAGTAGCCGCGATAGTCCCCCCGCCGCACCCGCAGCGCAAAGTCGGTGCCGGTGAACGGAATAGTGACCCGCTCGCCGCCGCTCTCGCTGGGATCGGCCCCCAACTCTGAAAACTCCCAATCCCCCTCCCACTCCGCCTCGCCAGAGAGAGGGGTGTAGGAAACAGTGACGGCCTGAGACAAAACTTGCTGTCTGGCAACCAGCACCCCCCCGGCCAAAACTAGGCTGATCAGCAACCCTATCAAGCAGACACTCACAAACTTGCTTGCTTGCCCACTTGCCCACTTGCCCACTTGCATACTCGCCTACCTGCCCTGCCAACGGACCGCCGTCACACCACCCTCGGTGGTCAATTGATGCACCTCGCCGTCCGGCAGTTGGATCAGATACAAGTTGCCCTGATAGACCACGATCAGCCGGTCGCCCTCCGGCCCCCAGGCGATCTCTGGATATTCCAGGCCGATCTCGTCCTGCGGCGGAAAGATCCGCCGGCGGTCGGAACCATCACGATCCATCACGTATAAATCGTAACCGCTGGTCTGGCTGACGTAGGGGCTGCGGGCGTGGCCGAAAGCGATGTAGCCCTCATCAGGCGCGTAGACGGGCGCCGCCCACATCCCGGCCTCACTGGCAAGTTCCGCCGTGATCGTCCCGTCGGCGGCCAGCGCCCAGACATCAAAGACAGGGCTATCCTCCGGCGCTTCGCCCGCAGGGGGCGGGCCGTGCAGTGCGGCAGCGACAAACCTGCCCTCCGGCGACCAACTGACGGTTGGCGTCCAGACCCAGGGGGCATACGTGCGGTAGGCGGGGAATTGAGCCAGCAGAGTCTGCGCGCCGTTGTGGGCCAGGATGATGCCAACCTCCTCTGCGCGGGCGTAGGCCAGGCTCGATCCATTGGGAGACCATGCGTAGGCAGCGCCCCACCAGCCATAAGCGCCGCCGGCGCTGGAATCAACAATGCGACGCAAGCCCAATAGCCGTCCATCGCGGGCGCGAGGCCGGCCGATCCACAAATCATTTTCCGCCCTCCAACCAGGGTTGCCCTCGGCCGGCGCGCCGGTGCTGTAAGCGATGCGGCAGTCGCTGCCGGTCGGGGCGCCTCTGCACTCGGGCGCCCACTCGGCCCAAAGGACGCTTTCGGCCTCCAGGCGGATCGGTTCGGCGTCAGCAGTGGCGGTATCCATCATCCACAGGCCATTGAGGGGAGCGGTCTCGCCGGTCTCGGTGGCGACGCGGGTAAAGAGCAAATAAGCGCCGTCGGGCGAGAGAGCAAAGACACGGCCATCCAGGTCGCCGGCGTGCGTCAATCGCCGCTGGTTGGGGCTGGTGGTCTGCATAGCCCAAGCGTTGCGGTTGGCGATGTAGGCCACGGTGCCGGTGATGACTATAGGCTCAAGTTCCGCCTGCGCGCCGGTGAGAATCAACTCGCTGTGAGGCTCCTGGAGCGTGACCTGCCGCACGAGCCGCCGTTCGACCTCGACGCCATCCTCGACGGTGATGCGATAGGTCAATTCCTCGATGCCGGCGACTCCTGGCTCTAGCAAGCGGGTCTCGCCGGCGGGGATGGAGGCGTCGCGCACGATCTGGCGCTCAAAGGGGATCTCGCGCTGCTCGGTCTCGGTGCGCGTCTCGACGCGGATAACGCGCACCGTCATCCCATCCTCGACGAAGGTAGGCTCGACCGGCGCCACGCGGTCATTCTCGTCGAGCGCGACGCCGGCCTCGGCCAACAAGTCGCGGATGGTGAGCGCTTCGGTGGCGAGCGTGCGCGTCTCGCCATCGGCGACGAGCGTGACTGCGCGCGCGCTGCCAGAGGCGCACGCCGCCAGCGATAATAGAAACAGTAGAAAAGCGCTCCATTTGCACATATCAAGAAGGATTATACCACCGGACTTGGGCTGGGACAACGCCAAGAGTGTACGCAGATTGTAACTTTTCCGTAACTTATCGGTCAGCGCCATCATGCTATAATGACAGAGTGTAAAAGTCTGGGCGGGGAAATATAATTCATCTTGCATAAGGAGGCAAACGATGAAAGTAAAAATTGGTAGTACAAGTGTAATTGTAGCCACTGCCCTCGCAATCCTGTTGCCCATTTCTGTGGGGGCCCAATCTCCCAATACATACACCTCTATCATCATGACAGACATTCTCTCCGGGGCCCCCGTCGTCGGCGGCGCTTTTGCCACCGATCTCCAAGTCTCAATCGCTAACAACGCCCCCCCCGAGGTCGGCGTGATGGGTGTCGAGATTTGGATACCCTTTGACGCAGACATTGTGGCCGTGGATGATTTTGATGATAACCCAGCCAACGGCGTTCAGGTCGAGATCAAAAACGATTTCTTCGATGGGAGCCTCGTGGCCGGGGCCAACGAGGTTATCATTGGTACGATGCCTGCCACTGCCCCGCCCGCCTGCGTCGCTACCTGCGCCTGCATCCACATAGCCGTCAGCCATACTGGCGGAAGCGGGCCAGTGACCAACGCAACGGGAACAGTAGCCACCATTACGTGGGCTGGACTGGCGACCGGCTCGTCCGGCATCAGTATCGCGTCTGGCTCTGTCCTTGCTGACTCTGATGGTCAGACCATCCCCATCAACAGCATTTCTGTGCCTGAAATCAGCGTGATTGACGCTGGCATAATTGAGAGTGTCGTAGAGCGGCAGGGAACGCAAGATCACACAGGCACAAAGATCGTCGCCATTGCGGTGGGCGATGGGGTGATAGCTGAAGACACGACGGCCTCCGACGGCAGTTTCAGCCTGGTGGTCCCGGTAGGTAGCACCTACACCATCAATGCCAGTTACCCCGGCTACCTACAGTCGCAGAAAAGCTCTGTCTACGTCGTGGGCGCTAACGTGGATATCGGTCTGGCGGGTCTGGTGGGAGGCGATGTCAACGCCGACAACTGCATCAACATCCTGGACATTGTGTCCATCATCAGCAAGTTCGGCCAGAGCGGATTGCCTGACAGCGATCCGACAGACATCAACGATGACGGAACGATCAACATCCTTGATCTGACAATTACCGCCGGTAATTTCGGACGCTGCGGCCCGGCGCCCTGGGGAAACGATTGCTGCCCATAAGTGATCCCTGAGATACACACCGCCGAGGCGCAGGGGGATTGGTGACGCACTTCCTGCGCCTCTGTGGCAAGAAGGGCTTGGGATTAAATCACCATTTCGGTTCCTCCGAACTTGACAACTGGTCATTGCCAGACTACAATGTGAGATGTAAATAGCTGCCAATATAGGATGCAGCGACAATGATCATTGTAAGCTTGTCGAAAAGACTATACCCCGCCATCATCACGCTATGCCTCGCGCTCGTTATAATGATAGGATTGCCCGCGCCAGCTCGAAGCACATCCACAACCGGGCTGCGCTTCGAGCCAACCACAGTCGAGATGGCAGTGGGAGAGACGGTGACGCTCGCGCTCTGGGTAGACCGCGTCGAGAACCTCCATCGCGTCGAGTTACACGTGGATTACGATTGGGCCGGCCTGGAGGTGCAAGACGCCAATCCTGATCGCGCGGGCGTGCAAATCGAGACTGGCCCCATCTTTTGTTGTACAGCCTGTATCGCGCGGAACGAGGCCACCGGCGGGCAGATTCGCTTTATTGCCCAACGAGACTACGCTGACGGCCCATTCTCTGGCAGCGGCATCGTGGCCTATGTCACTTTCCTGGCCACGGCAACCCAGTGGGACACTTACACCATCTCATTTGATCGAGCGATGACCCTGATTCTCGACAGCGAAGGCGACCCCATAACCGTGGCACAATTCACTGATGCGGCAATTGTCATACCACCACCAGTCACGCTGACTGGCTGGCTTACACGCGAGGGGTGGAGTAGCGATGGACGCTCAACCGCCAACGCAGTTCTCTACCCAGCCGCCCCTCCGTATGAGCCTATCTCGTGGGGACGTGCTTGTACCGATGAGCGAGGCGATTTCGCGCTAGAGATTGCGCCCCAGTTGCAACCTCCACCGGCCGATATTCTGCCCTCAGGCAACCCGCCCACCTCAACCGCCTGCGCGTCTCGGTGGGCCTTTGCCCGGCTTGACTTTACCAACTATCTGAGCGAGTGTTACTGGAAGTGCATCGACGGTGACGTGCGACACATCGGATGGCACGATTTAGAGGGAGGCGACGTCAACGAGGATGGCTGCATCAACATTCTCGACATCGTACAAATCATCGGGGAGTTTGGCGAGGCGGTAGAATCGCCCTGCTACGTCCCTTGCGCGGAATGTCCACTCAATCCACCACCAGCCAACACCGCGCTGGCGCGCGATCTCAATGGCGATTGTCGAGTCAATATCTTTGACCTGACGCAAGCTGCCGGAAACTTTGGCTTGTGCAGCAATTGCCCGTAAAACAATTACCCATAAAAGAACGAGAATAGATGAAATCTAAACTTTACCGCTCTACAACGATATTACTCACCTGCTTGGGAATCGTAGCCTGGGTTGCGGGGGCTGCGGATGCTCAAGAGGGAGCAAAAATTTTGCCCAGTCCAGAGAGACTGATCCTGGCTCCTGGCGATACGGGGACTGTGGAAATCCGCGTGGAAAATGTCGCCCAGTTGGCGGGAGCGGAGGTACATTTGACCTTTGACCCGGCGCTGCTAGAGATAGTGGACGCCGACCCTGAGACAGAAGGGACACAGATCGCCCACGGAGATTTTCCGAGTCCTGACTTTGTCGTGCGAAACGTCGCCGACCCGTCCACCGGCGTGATTGATTACGCCATCTCCTGTATGTCATTGGACAAAGCGGTCAGCGGCAGCGGGGTGCTGGCTCGCATCACGTTTCACGTCCTGACCGAGGGGGAGACCGTGGTCGCGATCCGCAGCGCCATACTGGGCGATATACAGGGTCAGTCCATCCCGGTCGAGACCGGGCCTGGCGCAATCATCACCAGCCACTCCGGGCCATCTCTGGGCGTCTGGGCGGTGATTGGATTAGTCGCGGTTGCAGTCGCAGCCGGCTTTATTGTGGTCGTGTGGCGCGCTCTCAAGACGCGCTATGACGTATCATCAGGAGGAGATAAATTATGAAAAAGCTACTTCCAACGACGCCGCGTTTGTGGATCAGTCTGGCCCTGCTGCTGGCTACGTTGTTCTCCATCCCCGTCGGCTACGGGTTAGCCCAAGATACGATGGTGGTCATTGCCCCACAGAGCAGTGAGGTAGCCGTGGGCGCCACGACGACGGTGGACATCAAGATTGAGAACGCGGAAGGTCTATACGGCGCAGGGGTGCATCTGACCTTCAATCCATCACTGCTGGAGGTGGTGGATGCCGAGCCGGGCGTAAGCGGCGTCCAGATCCAGGCGGGCACATTTCTCAGCCCAGATTTTGTAGGTGAACACGCCGTTGATCAAGCAGCCGGGAAAATTGACTTTGCTATTGCCCAGGCGCCGCCCCACGAAGCGGTCAGCGGCAGCGGGGTGCTTGCCAGAGTAACGTTCAAGGGAAAAGTAGCCGGAACCTCATCCATCAATTTCACGGGGGTTCTATTATCCGACAAGAGCGGTACAGAAATCAGCGCCGGTAGTCAGGGCGGGAGTATAGTCGTCACTGAGGCAGACACCCCCACAAACACCCCCACACCCGAGGACACACCCACACCCACGCCACAAGACACCCTCACTCCCACGCCCACACCAGAAGACGCCCTCACCCCAACGCCACAAGACACCCTCACTCCCACGCCCACACCAGAAGACGCCCTCACCCCCACGCCACAAGACACCCTTACCCCAACGCCCACGCCCGCAGTCGCCACCACCCCAACACCCGCACCTTCAGTGACCCCCACTCCATTGTCGGGCGACATCCTCGGCTACCACACCGTGCAGCCGGGGGAGACGCTCTACTGCATCGGGCGGGCCTACGGGGTGGATCCATACGCCATCGCCTCGCAGAATGGCATACTGAACCCCAACATCATCCACGCCTGCGCCACCCTGGCGATCCCCAACGCGCCGCGCACGCTGCCCGCTGGCCGGGTTTGCCCGGCCCAGTTCGATGATGACGAGCCTCCTTCTGCCTGTCGCTGGCATCACACCGTCGCCTCCGGGGAGAACCTGTATCGCATCTCGCTGCACTATGGTGTCAGCATGTGGGCTATCGCCGAGGCCAACAATATCACCAATCTAAATTACATCCGTGTTGGACAGGTGCTCTGCATCCCGTAACGGTCAACCAGGTGCGACGCGCTTCTCAAGTACGTCGCACCTTGCTTGCATCTTCCCCGCTGTATGCTAAAATTCCCCTTATGCCAAGCCCACTGATCGCTCTCTCTCTCATCATCACCCTCATCCTCATCTCTGCTCCGATCATCGCCCAGGAACCTGACCCTGTCGCCGTCTGGCAGGTTCAGGTCAACCAGGCTCGCCTGGACGAAGGGCTGGCTCCCTACGGCTTTTCCAGCCTGCTGACCGCCGCCGCGCAGCGCCACGCCGACGACCTGGCCGCCCACGAAATCTGGTCTCACACCGGTTCTGATGGCTCCACGCCCAAGCAACGCATCGCGGAGGCCGGCTACGCCGCCTGGACCTGGAACAGCGGGGAGTTGATCGCCGGCGAGAACTTTTGGACCGGCTACGGTACGATTGATGATGCAATGACCTTTTTCCTGGACGATCCGCCCCACCGCGACAACCTCCTCAGCACAACCTACCGCGAGATTGGCGTCGGCGTTGCTACCGATGACGCCGGCCGCAACTATTACGTGCTCGACTTGGGCGCGCGTCCCAACGTGTTGCCCGTCTTTATCAACGATGGCGCCGCCAGCACCGACGACCCACAAATCGCGCTGCGGCTGACCAACGAGGAGGCTCGCCCAAGGGGAGAGGGCACCGCCTTTATGGGGCAAGCGATAGAGATCCGCATCAGCAACGAGCCACAATTCAACGATCTGCCGTGGCAATCCTGGGAGCCGCTCGTGCCTTGGACCCTGCCGGATACCCCCGGCGAACACATCGTCTACGTCCAGTTGCGCGACGCGGCCGGTCGCACTGCCGCCTCGGCAGACACCATCATTCTTGGCGAGGGAGCAGACACCACGCCAACGCCCATCCCGCCTAGCCCTACTCCTGCGCCTACCGCCACGCCCATTCCACCCAGTCCCACTCCTGAGCCTGCCGCCCCAACCTTTACCCCAGCCCCCACACTACAACCGGTCACGACGGCAGAGCCTGTTCCCACCCAGCCCCAGGCTCAACCAACTGCCCAATTGCTATCTCCCACACCGCTCCTCCAGACAACACCAGACCTAGACGGCGCCACACCCTTCCCCACCTGGACGCCCCTGCCGACGCCAGCGCCTCGGGAAACCGATACTCCTGACACCCCCCTGGCTCTGCTCGCGATCCTGCAAGGGCTGGCTCTCACCCTCGGCGCCTACCTGGCTCTGCGCCGTGGACAAGAGTAGCGCAACGGTAAAAAGTGATTGTGTATGAGCGATCCCAGACCAATCGGTGTTTTTGATTCCGGGGTGGGTGGATTGAGCGTGTGGCGAGAGATCGCCCGCCAATTGCCCCGCGAAAACATCATCTGCCTGGCCGACCAAGCCCACGTGCCCTATGGTTCCCGCCGGCTGGCCGAGGTGCGGGCGCTGTCTGAATCCATCACGCGTTTTCTGCTGGCTCAAGAGGCCAAGATCATCGTCGTCGCCTGCAACACAGCTTCCGCCGCCGCACTACATCACCTGCGTCGCACCTTCCCCAGCGTGCTTTTCGTGGGGATGGAGCCGGCCATAAAGCCGGCCGTCGAACGGACCGACAACGGCGTCGTGGGCGTGATTGCCACTCAGGCCACCTTTCAGGGAAAACTCTTTGCCAGCCTGGTGGAGCGGTACGCGGGCAATGTGCGCGTGCTCACTCAAACCTGCCCAGGGCTGGTGGAGGCAGTGGAAGCCGGCGCATTGAACACCCCAGAGACCAAATCGCTGCTACAAAAGTACCTGACGCCGCTGGTCGAGGCCGGCGTGGATCAACTGGTACTCGGCTGCACACACTATCCCTTCCTGCGACCATCCATCGAACAAGTAATAGGAGCGAGCGTGGCAGTTATTGACCCGGCTTCGGCCGTCGCCCGCCAGACGGCCCGCGTGCTGACCCAGCGGGGGATAAAAGCCAATCAAGGCCAAAAAGCCTGCCGGGTATTCTACACCAGTGGGGACGCAGCAAACTTTGCCGCGATGATTGAGCGATTATTGCCCCTCTCTGGAAAAGATGTAGAGGCGCGGGCCGTTCGCTGGCGGGCTGGTCGAATATGCCTTGCCAGTTGACCTGTGGCACAAAATCCTGTATATTTAGGGCACAAAACAGGAGACGACTATGGCACAAGAACGCGTTCTGATAATAGAAGACAGTTCCGAGACCCAGCAACTATTGGCCGAACTGGTACTCGAACCCAACGGCTACCGGGCCATCGCGGCCCTGGATGGAGCAGAAGGTGTTCGGCTGGCCATAGATGAACAACCCGATCTCATCATCCTGGATATGAAATTGCCCAAGCTGGATGGCCTCGAGGTATTGCAGGCGCTACGCCAACGGGATATCAATATCCCCGTCATCTTTACCACCGTCCACGAATCCCCCGAATTGGTCGTGCAGGCCTTCCGGCTGGGCGCGCGCGACTATGTCATGAAGCCTTTCGGCCCCGACGAGATGTTGGAAGCGATCCAGCGCGTCTTTTCCGCCGGCAAATTGATCGAGGAACGAGACCAACTAACGCAACAGTTACTAGAGGCCAACCAGCAACTGGAGCGCCAACTCCAAGAACTAAACGCTATCTATACAATTGGACGGTCGGTCACGTCCGTATTGGACCTGAACCGCGTGCTCAACCGTGTGGTCGAGGCGGCAGTCTACGTAGCAGGCGCCGAAGAGGGCCTGCTCTTACTACTGGATAGCGACAAGGAAGAACTCTACTTGCGGGCGGCCAAGAACATGGACGAAAAAGTGGCGCGGAACCTGCGCGTGCTCGTAGATGATAGTATTGCCGGACGGGCGATCCAATCCAACCGCCCCGTGCTCGTGACCGGTGAAAACGCCAAAATCGTCACCGGCTATCTGGTCAAGTCGCTGCTCTATCTGCCACTACAAGTCCCTGAACGCGGCGTGATCGGCGTGCTGGGGGTGATCAATCGCCAGTCAGAGCACTCGTTCTCCGAGAAAGACATATTCCTGCTCTCGGCCCTGGCGGATTACACGGCTATTGCCATCGAGAACGCGCGCCTGTTTGAATCGGCCGAGGTCGAACGGGCCAAATTGGAGACAGTCCTACGACAAACACAAGATGCAATCATCATAGTTGACGAGAATAACAACATCCTGCTGTGCAACACCGCAGCCCACGCCGTGCTGGGGCTGGATGGGACACCAGCGCTCCACAAAGCAGTCACCGATGATATCCCCAATCAGACCCTGCGCGGTATGCTCGCCCAGGTACAACAGACAGGACGAGTTGTACATACCGAGGTGCCTCTGGACGACGGTCGCACCTTCAACGCACAACTCACCCCCATCAAGGGAGTAGGACAGGTGTTGGTGATGCAGGATATCACGCACTTGAAAGAGCTGGATCGCATCAAATCAGAATTTGTCGCCAACGTCTCCCACGACCTGCGCACGCCGTTGACCAGTATCCAGGGCTACGTGGAGTTACTACCACACGTAGGGCCGGTGAACGAGCAACAGCAAGAGTTCATTCAATACGTTCACGACAGCATGCACATCATCACTGAATTGATTGACTCTCTGCTCGATATTGATCGTGTTGAGGCCGGATTTGACCTGGAAATGCTACCCTACGACCTGGTACAAGTGATAGACGATGCAGTCCAGAACTTTCGGCCGCAGGCAGATGCAAAGAACCAAGAACTAGACTGGCAACCACTCAGCAAACTACCGTTGGTACAATGCAACCCTAACCGCCTGCGGCAGGCGATAGACAATCTGCTTAGCAACGCGATCAAGTACACACAAGAGGGTGGTCAAATCGCCGTGAGCGTAGTTGATGGTGAAGGGCACGTCGTGGTAAGCGTGGCCGATAACGGCATCGGTATCCCTATCGCCCAACAACCCTACATTTTTGACAAATTCTATCGCGTGGAATCGGAAGAGACGATAGGCATCGTCGGCAGTGGATTGGGGCTGGCTATCGTCAAGACGGTGATCGAAAAACACAATGGCCGGGTGTGGGTCGAGAGCAAGCCCGGAGAGGGTAGTGTTTTCAGTTTCGTGCTGCCCATGTTGGAAGCGCACGACTGCTAAGAAACAGCTTTTGTAACTGCTCAGGCATAACCAGGAACACAGAGATGCAGAGTTCCACGGAGGAGAAAGAAAAAAGTTTGCTTGTCGTACCAGTTTTCAGCATAGAATAGTGTTTGCCCGCCTCTGGGCGGACGCTCGCCTCTGGGCGGACGCTCGCCTCTGGGCGGCCGCAAGCACATATTTCCCTGTCTCTGTAATTCTCTGTGTCTTCTCTGTGTGACTCTGTGTAATGACTATCTGGTTGAGCAGTTACCAGTTTTTTGAAAAACTAAAAAACCCGTCCTCGCTGTTTCTCATAAAATGCAGGGCGCCGTAGGGGTTTTGGGCGCTCACCCGCAGGAGCGTAGGGTTAGCGTAGGGTTAGCGTAGGATTGGCGTCAAGTCCTACGAA
>Ga0164311_10000915_pt1 | contig 13779 bp, 9 predicted proteins | sample GuaBasSedimGuay2_FD_121796 | JGI IMG/M metagenome (GOLD analysis project Ga0164311, IMG submission 121796) | Subseafloor sediment microbial communities from Guaymas Basin, Gulf of California, Mexico - Guay2, Core 4569-9, 9-12 cm | ecosystem: Environmental > Aquatic > Marine > Hydrothermal vents...
AAAGGAGAATTCACTGCAATCGAATACGAGACTAATCGGACACTATTCTTTGACTACCTGCCCAACTATGCAGGCGGAAGAGTGCTGTTTGATGTCTTGAATGTGGCAGGACAGAAGGGGCACAGGCACCAGAGGAAGGTGGTGCTACAGGGGACCGACGGGATACTATTCGTGGCGGACTCGTCGCCAGACCAGCGGGATGAGAACACGGAGAGTTTCGAGGAATTGAAGATGTTCTTGGGGGACGCGCTCGGTCGAGAGATACCGATTGTTGTGATGTTGAACAAAAGAGACCTCCCCAATCGGATGTCTAGGGATGAGATGCTCGATCTTCTGGGTCTAGGAGGCAATGTACCGATCTATGAAACCATTGCAGTTCAAGGCGTAGGAGTTAAGAGGGCATTCCAGGCAATAGCGCGAGAGGTAATACTGAAAAGAATGTACAAATGAATGGAGCAGGTGAGCCCACATGGGAGAGTCGCGCGAGAATACGCTTGAAGGTGTTTTGAACGAGCTACAGGGAAGCATTCCTGAGATAGAGGCCTGTGCCATAGTCAGTGTAGAAGGGCTCCCAATCGTGTCTGCTCTTCCGACCGACGTTGATGAGGCTAAGGTCGCGGCCATGACGGCGGCCATGTTGACGCTGGGTGAGAAAGCAGCTATCGAACTGGGCAAGGGGAACCTGGAGCAGGTCAATGTCAAGGGTGTTGACGGGTGGCTCCTTGTTGTCCAAGCTGGGATGAACGCTTGTCTGACTGTGTCCACCACAGCCAATGCAAAACTGGGTCTCATCTTCTTAGACATGAAACGCGCCGCAAATAAATTTTTTGGAATGATCTAACGCACATTCTGATACAACATCGTCTCGATTAGGGGTCTATCAAAAAAAAAAAACAATGAACAAGGTGCAAAGAGAGTTGAATCTGACTGGACCTGTATATCGATTGTATGAGTACTATCTCTTCCGCCAGTTAGATCGAGATCGCGCCCCTCGACACGTGGGCATAATTCTAGATGGGAACCGTCGCTATGCCAGAAAGCACGGTGTCGATGTGCCATGGTTCGGTCACCATCGTGGTGCTGCCAAGATTATGGAGGTTCTGCGCATTCTTTGGGATGCTGGTGTCAAAGTATGTACACTTTATGCTTTCTCCATCGAGAACTTCCAGCGGAGTGAGGAAGAGGTCCGCGAGATCATGAAGTTGGCGAAGGAGAAGTTCGGCGAAGTAGTCAGCAATCCAGATGTACATCGCCATAGGGTCCGTATCCAAGCTATCGGGCGTGTGGACTTACTCCCCGAAAAGGTACAACAAGCAATCCGAGCTGCCGAACAAGAAACCAGTGATTACAGTGATCATGTCCTGAATGTAGCCATCGGCTACTCGGGACGTGCAGAGCTGGTAGACGCAGTGCGTGCGATAGCGTCGAAGATAGAGTCTGGAGAGCTGGATTCTGATAGCATTGACGAAGAGTTGATTGAGAGTCATCTGTATACGAAGGGAACTCCGGATCCCGACCTGATCATCCGGACTTCTGGGGAGGAACGTCTGTCAGGTTTCCTCCTGTGGCAGTCGGCATACTCTGAACTCTACTTCGCTCAGATATATTGGCCCGCGGTACGACGCATAGACATCTGGCGCGCCATACGTTCGTACGAACGTCGCTCCCGTAGGTTCGGCAAGTAGGCGTTTCGGTGCACAAGGTGACACAGTCTTTTATATGTCAAACAAAGGAATCTCACTCTAGGAGACTACGGAAACTTGTCTCGTACCCCCGTAGAAGTGTACCAACAATTGGCAGAGACTCAAATTGAGGATGAGATTCCCTCGCGGATACATACAGTGGTCACTAGGTTTCAAGACTCCCAGTTCGCAGGCGAGCGACTCTCTGTCCATCTCACCCGTTTTGTCGATCTGTTCACCAGGCTTATCGCTCTGTTAGGTTCACACTCCGTCGCTGCGCTCTCTGACATGACGATGGCCATAGACTTGCTGGACTTCCTGACATCCACCTCCAAATGGTGGGTCATCACGAGGAAGGAGCCCGGATTCATCCTGAGACCTCCTTCTCGCGAGCCTCGTGACTTTATCAAGTCGGTCAGTGAATTGAAAGTGGGTCCAGCCACACTTGAGAGGATTTCTGCTGCGGCCGAGAGGTTCGGAGGATTTCTTGACGAGCACGATGTCGGCACTCCCGAAGAACGAAGTACTCTCTGTGACAACATGATATCATGCTGGGCGCTTCTCTCAGGGTTCACATGCAAGAGTCAGGGACGAAGCGTCACGACAGAGGCCGACTTCGAAACGGCCTACGACCTCATGAGAATCCTTCTCTTCTATGTTCCTCTTGAGGACTATCAGGCTCTCACGGCAGTACGTCGGATAGGTACGAGTCCGGTCCTTCCAAAGATCGTTGGTGTGGAGTTCTCACCAGGATTCGAACGGCTTCTGAACTCTTCACTCGCTGCCAATCTCGAGAAAGCTCATAGTGGGCAGTTAGTGGAGATGGCCGCTGCCACATCCGGTGCGTCGCGATCTCTGCTCACAAACTCTCTCCGTCTTCTCGCCCAGATACGGGCTGTGGAGAGAGGTCTGTCCCGTCTCGGTGAGGAGCACTATGACGCAATCATTGTTGAAACCTTTGAGATGTTCAAGAAAGTCGGCATTCCATTGACATCTCTCCAGAATGAGTCATCTGCAGGCCTAGTGTTTCAAGAGCTTCGCCCGGGGAGTGGTGTGGCTGAGCGAATTCAGTTCCTCGTCAGAAGACTTGAGGCTCTCATTGTCGACTCTACGGGAAACAAGGACTTTCTCCTTCAATACGCCAAACTGATTCCTCGTATGGTGGCTCTTCTTCTTCTGTTGGCCAGCAAGACTCGTGACTCAACAGAGTCTCCCATTGAAGACATTGACCTGAAGAGAGGTCTTATCCTCCTGCACAAGATTATCAATGAGTAGAAGATTCATTAGAAGGCTCAATCAGAATCCTCGCATCGACCACAAGGGCTCCCTTGCCCTTCTCGTATACGAAGGAGGGATTGCAGTCAAGTTCCGTAATCTCGGGGTTCTCCTGAACCATCTTCGAGATGCCCAGCATAATCTTCACCAGTGCGTCAACGTCACGAGGCCCCTCTCCCCTGACCCCCTCCAGAATCTTGTATGCCTTCAGCTCGGTGAGTGCCTCTAGAGCATCAGACTCTGTGAAGGGTATCAGTCTGAATGAAACATCCTTGAGCACTTCGACGAATATTCCTCCGAGTCCTACCATTATGGCGTGCCCGAACTGTGGGTCCTTGGTGACACCAACGATTATCTCTGTACCCATTTCTGCGAATTCCGAGATGAACACTCCGCGGCTGAGATTCACATCGACGCCCTTCTCGACACCATATTTCTTGGCATTCTCCATTATCTCGTTGAAGGACTTCCGTACCTCATCATCACTCTTGAGATTGACCTTCACTCCTCCAGCATCTGACTTGTGAAGAATGTCCTTTGATAGAATCTTTAACACGACTGGGTACCCTATTTCTTTAGCCTTCTCAACGGCCTCATTAGCGTTGACTGCCGTACCGTACGCAGGTATCGGAATACCGTAGGATGCCATTATATCCTTGGCTTCATGCTCCAGAACGAAGGTTCTACCCTCGTCGCGGACTGTCTTGAAGATCTTCTTTGCGACTTTCATCTTCCTATTGACCTCTCTCAGGTTGCTCACAATTCAGTCCTTTTTATTGTTTGTCAGAGTCCTGTTGAACTCTTTTCCATACTTGATTTCGCCATACTTGGCCAATGCCTTGGCCGCGACAGCGGCCTTCTCACCAGTAGTATAAGTTGGCACTCCCATAAGCTCCATGATTTCTCCTGCCTTCGTGGTGAAACCTCCGCCCATCGATACCACGACAAATGGGATTCCCGACTGTCGCTGGTGGTTAGATATGACATTGGTCACATCCATGTCCAGGCTCGGTGTTTGAAGCAGCATACCAACGACGAACATGTCATACTCGCCGCTCTTTATGGCCTCGTCAAAGACTGCATTATATCTCCCGGAGTTGGTGTCTCCCACCACGTCGATTGGGTTTCCCACTGCACAGTACGAGGGGAGTCGCTCATGCAGACGTGCATCAAGTTCGGGAGATGGGCTGGGAATTGCCAATTCTAGGGCCTCGAGTGCATCTGTCGTCATCACACCAAGCCCGCCTCCGTTGGTGACCATTAGTACGCGGTCACCCTTTGCAGGTGGCTGCATGGCCAGTGCCTTCGCCATGTCAAACATGTGTTCGAAGTTATCAGCTCTTATCACACCCGACTGGTGGTACGCAGCATCTGCAACACGGTCTGAACCAGCCAATGACCCGGTGTGTGAGCTGGCTGCAGCCGCAGCTCTCTTTCCTCGTCCAGACTTGACAACAAGAACGGGCTTGTCCTTTGTGACCTGTTCGGCCATCTCAAAGAAGGTCCTCCCTTTCATTGGGTCGTACCCCTCAGTATAGAAACAGATGACCTGTGTTGAAGGATCGTTGCCAAGATAGCACAGCAAGTCATCGTCATCCACATCACACTTGTTCCCCAGACTCACCAGCTTGCTTATCCCCAGACCGAGTTCTGCAGTCCAGTCCGATATGGCCGCTGCGAAGGCACCTGACTGAGAAACCAGCGAGATATTGGCCACATTGCTCGGTCTCGGTCTACCACACCTATACTCTGGAAGGAAGAAGGTGTCTATGTGGGTCTGCGTATCAATGACTCCCACACAATTGGGGCCTATGATGCGAATCCCGTGTTTGTTCGCAATTGCAACAACCTCGTCCTCAAGCTCTGCACCAACCGGTCCAGTTTCAGAGAAACCTCCAGAGATGATTATTGCCGCCTTACAACCCTTTGCAGCAATGTCCTCGAACACTCGCGGTGTGATTCTCGCTGGTACTGCGACCACGACCAGGTCCACAGGATCCTCGATGTCCTGCAGGGATGGATAGCAGGGTACCCCCAGAATCTGCGAATATTTCGGGTTCACTGCATAGACCTTACCGGTATATTGTGGCTTGATGAAGTTTTGAACAATTGCTTGTCCAACACTGTTCTGGCTGGCAGAAGCCCCGTATATGGCGACGCTCTTGGCGTTGAAAAAGACATCAATTGACTCTGTTGATATACAACTCATCCCTTTACACGCATCCGCTCAGGTTGAGCAGACCAAATTGGCCTTGTAGATGTACTTGTACATTGCCATATGAACCAGTCGCCTTGAGAATGACATAGAGGAATGCTAATAGCACGACTCTTGCACCTCATGTCGAGGCTGTTTGATTGACCTTTGATATACTCACAGATGGGCAGGTCATCCTTCAGGCACGGTCAGAGGAACTGGATGGGTGGATGAAGACAGCATTTCAAACTCGCCTTGGTACATTTGGTAGAGATCTCACCTGCTTCAGTCCGACGGCGTATCCCCACAACATACCAGAGCATCAACAGAAAAGTCCCCACAACTTTGTTTCACTGAGTGTGACAGGAACGTCTTGCTCACTGAACTGTGAACACTGTCAAGGACATCTTCTCAAGGGAATGGAACCCACTCTCACTCCAGATGCTCTGTTTCAACGTTGTGAAGAGGTTCGAAATCTTGGTGGCGAAGGAGTACTCATCAGTGGTGGGTCAGACTCCAAGGGTCATGTTCCCCTCCTTCGGTTTGGTGATGTCATTCGTCGTGTCAAGCAGGAACTGGGCCTAGAGGTCGTCGTTCACACCGGTCTAGTTGATGAAGACACTGCCCAATCCCTTGCGAATGCAGGTATCGACGCAGCGATGCTCGATGTGATCGGAGATGAAACAGTGTCTGAGAATGTCTACCATATCTCTGAAGGGCCCCATAAGATGAGAAGGTCTCTAGACCTCCTGGAGTTTCTTGGCATTCCAACAGTCCCCCATGTCTTGGTCGGCTTGGACTATGGAAGGCTCAGAGGGGAGATCGAGGCCCTTGAGATGATTGCACAGGGAATGCCCTCTGCCATTGTGATAATTGCGCTCAGTCCAGTACGAAGAACACCCATGGAGGGTATTGCGCCTCCGTCTCCTGAGGACATCGGGCGAGTCATGACCATTGCACGATTGGGTTTTGCTGACATCCCCGTACTGCTCGGTTGTGCTCGTCCCATGGGTTCTCATAAGATCATGACTGACAAGTATGGAGTCCTGAGCGGAATGAATGGTATTGCCATGATCAGTCAAGAAGGCGTCGAGTTTGCCAAGGAGAAAGGGCTCAGGCCATTGTTCGCTGATGTGTGTTGCAGCCTAGCCTATCAGTCAGTTGGATAGTCAATCACCAGTCGCCGGAAGATCCATCCTGCTGCTTCATACCCACCATCAAAGAACCATAGACCCACGGCTGATGGTAGAAATGCTGGCCACGGGATGGAGAGCAGAATCACCGTCACCTTCAGAGTGAATCGATATCTGAAGAATGTTGAAGCTCTCGGAGATGCGTTCCTATCAGCCCACACGTTTCCCTTCTCATCCAGCACTGATGCCATGAATAGCATGAAGAGCAGTGCAGAGAAGTCAAGCATATTGGATATGACGGGTAGTCCACAGATCAGGAGTACGCCACCAATCATCACGAATCCTGCTACAAAGGGTACCCGGTTCACCTTACCAGAGACCATGACCCCGGTTATGATACTGGCGAGTAACACAAGGTCCCACTCTGTCGTGGTCATCATGGTTCCAAAGAGGATTCCTGATAGCCCCAGAGTGATCCATGCAAGCCGCTCATTGTTGGACTCATCTAGCAGATCGTCTCCTTGCTTCAGAAAGAAGCCCATCATGAAATACTGGATGAAATAGAGCAAGTCTGCCATGAGAATCGGCTCACAAGAGAATGCATGAGAATAGTGGCCCCTCAGACTAACTATGACTTTTCATCGGGCTTGTCGCCCTCAGAAGCCTTTTCGCATCATCGAGGCCGGTTGACCTTCTGATGATGTGTTGATAAACCTCGTGAATACTACACCAACACGACAGGTGTGCCAATCGCCTGGCCGGGGAGATTGGTTCGGAACTTTGCGCGGACTGCTCCGCTGTTTCCGTGGGGTCCAAGAACCTTGCCCAGAAACTCGCGGCCGGTTTCCGATGTCCATTTCACCTTACGGCCAACCAGAGCAGCAGCTCCATCTCTGGACGAAATGTCGTTGAAGAGCAGGATCACCTGATTGGGGTGCTGAAGATGTTTTCCTCTACGATAACTTGACACAACACCCTTACGGCCTGCTAGTACGTCGCTCTTTGACATGCGGAGTCACTCCTCACTAGGAATTCTCGTGAACGCCCTAGGGATTGGATATAAGACTTACTGAATACCGGTGATTGTAAACTGGACAAACCTAGACATGTCTAGGCAGTCCTCCCACCAACGGCAGTGGGTCGTTGAACACACATGATGTTCCTCGCAGCATTCACATCAGCGTGAATATGTACTCCGCAGGTCTCACAGTAGAAGTACTCACCACCCCTCTTCTCCTCAGTGGAACCCTCATTCTCCACCCGGACCCCTCGCCCTCCACACACGTGACAGGTCTGAGAGGTCCATGCAGGGCTCACTGTCCAGACACCACCATACTTGTGACCCAGGGACTGCCGCATGTAGACCACGGCACTAAGGAACTTGGACCAGAGATTGGAACTCAGTCTCCATGAGAGAGTCCCCCAGCCGGGGGGTGCGGAGTAGTTCTTCAGGTTCTCAAAGTACAGGGTCCTCACCCCATGCTCCTCACACCACCACACCGTCCGAGAGGCCACCTGCCGGGCTATCTCCCCGTCCAACCTTCGGACCTTTCTCCATATCGCCTGTAGATGTCTCTCCTTCTTCAGAAGGTGGGCCGGAGGACTCCTGTCCGGATGCTTGCGCTCCCAGTTATTCCTCATCTTCTTCACCTGAGAGGTGAGCCCGCGGGTCTGCTGTCTGAGAAGGTCCCTCTTTGAGAGGAGCTCCCCGAAGGAGATCATCTCGTCAACGAACCCCCCGTTCCCGTCACCAGTGGAGAGGACTACGGGCACTCGGACTCCCCGGTCAGCTCCTGCTCTCCTACTATGGGTCCGGGTGCCTCCGAGTTCCGCATCGGTCATCTCTCTCGTTGGAGGGAGGAAGGGGATCTGAAGGACGACTCTATCACCCCTCAGGAGAAGTCGGGGTGGTCCACACTTGCGTGCCTTCCTGAGGCGTGTGATCTTCTCCTGAAGCTCTGTCATCTTCTCAGAGTCCTTCTCTTTTCTCGACTTGAGTCGTGCATACTGATAGGTTGCGTGTTGAAGTCCAACAGTGTTCATGAGTTGCTGGTGCATGTCCTCAAACTTCATTGCTCTGAATCTGAGCCTCGTCGCTCGATGTCGGTCTCCTTCTCTCTCTGCAACAGCAGCCTTCCCTCTATCCTTCTCAGCCGCTCTGGGCAACCAGTCAAGGAATCGGAAGGCCAGAGTTCTTGTCCGGTAAGGCGACGCTCCATGTTCGGTGCCCCGCAGAGGTTCTGGAAGTTTCAGGAAGAGGAAGAGTTCATCCTCGCGCTCTGGGTCCTCAGAGTACCAGTATCCCTGCCCCGGACTGTTCTCGGTACTGGCTGAGAAGTCCTCGGTATACGACAGCATCTGGGGAGTGGAGAAGGGATATCCCTCCGTGCTGAAGTTCGCAAGAAGACCCTCGGCCAGACGCAGTACCGTCTCGCTCATGCTCTTGTCTCTCAGGTAGTTACTCACGCGCTTGCGCTGGTAGCTACGGTAGCTGAGGGGTTGCTCCAGTTCTGTCAGGATGTGCTGGTCCAGAGTCTTGCGCAGCTGTCTCAGAACGGAAGCCGTGTAGTAATACCCAGACCCATTGTCCTCTATGGCATTGCATCTCTTCCTGACCTCCTTGATCATCTTGGAGGGTATGTACCTGTTCTTCAGGAGCTGGAGGAGACTGTCTGTGTCTGTGGACACATGGGCGATAGCACTGCTCATGAGCTGACGCCGCATCCAGTCTGAGAGGGTGATACGGGCCGCCTGTTCCAGGACGTTGCGATACATCCTCTCAAAGCACTGCTGCTTGATGTCCTCATTCTCCTTGTATGCGAGATACTCCTCCTTCTTCAGGAGTGTGTAGCCCTGTCCTCTGTACGAACTCAGCTCTTCCCCAAGTGTATCCAACCGCCCGGGGACGGCATAGATCCTGTCGAGGACAAGGTTCACCAGTTCTACATACTTGGAGAAGTACGAACCCAACAGAGAGAGGGACGCCCTGTTGACCTTCTGTCCGGTGGCCCGTTCCAACTCTCTACCCAGAGAACGTGTTGGCGTGGACTTGTATCTCGGATCGGGTCGCTTCCCTCGCCCCCACTTGTTGACCTCTCTCTCTGGAGAGACCAGTGTGAACTCCTCCACGAGGTACTTCAGGCCCGTGTACTGGTGCCCGGTCGATGACGGCCTTTTATATTTGTCATCCATTGTTCCTTGCCTGGTGGAATCCATTTCGGACCCCTGCTTCCGGGAATGACGCCGGACTGTTCTTGTCATCAGATGTGCACCTCTCTTCTGTCAGGCTCTGGGGATTTATTCTCATGGAGCCTTTTATACTTATCAAGACAGAACGGCAAAATCTCGCCTTATAGTTGCGATTTTTCTATTTTAAGCAGGGATATCACCGATTTCAATTTCCAATTCTTCCAAGTTATCCTTATAAAGAAACTAACGGTTGAGTTGCAGAGAATACATGACGGCATCAGGCAGGAAGAAAAGGCGGGCAGACCACTTCCAGCCCCATGTCATTCTGGGTAGGTCTTCCTACAAAGGACTGCGCGCCACTGTGAACCTACTGAAGCAGAGGCAACTAGGAAAACACGGGACGTTGTACACTCGTGCCCGCCGTCTCTTTGACCAAGCCCGCACAAGACTGGAGAGCTCGGACTTGTCCTACAATCCACTCTCTGACGTCGAGCCCAACATCAGAAAGGCCTTCCTTGAATACTGCTGGAAGAGCACGGTTCCGTATGGAAATGAGGAGTTCAAGCGGGTGTACGACTGGCGTAAGGGGACGGTGGGCCCTCTCAATTCCTTGTTCAACTATGCAGGAGCCCGCCTTCGCGATCTTGCCGTGACACAGTATCCTTTTCCAGAACCGGAGTTCTATCAGGTCTGGAGATATGCAGACGGAACGGTCAAGGTTCATCCCAAGAGGGTCATTGATAGGTTGGAGTCAGACGGCACTCTGGAGAGGCTCAAGAAGGCGCAGGGGTTTACGGTATCATGGAGGGCCGGGTATCCCGGTACAAGAGATGCCCCGCGATACTTCCTTGCTCATCCGACTCTTCCCAGTCTTGACTTTGTGGACATGATCAGGACCCATGTCTTCGAACTCTGTCGGCAATGTTTCAGGCTTGCTGTGCCTGTGTCAGTTGCGCACCGCTATATCAGACTGCTCATTCACCGACTGCGTCCCTTTCTTGACTATATCTATACTCGGAGGGAGACAGGAGAGCCTCACTTCTACCCACGGGCCAACAGTGTCCTTGGCGAACTGGTCCGCGAGATGAGATCTCTCTATGCCAGGGATGTCGGGGTTCGAACGCGTGCCTCCCGGATTGACAGAGTGAGCAGACTGGACAGGACAGTGGGTCTGCTCAGAGGTGTCATCAAGGAGCACCTGAATGGCACGGAGAACGATGAAGAGAGAAGGGTCTGCCAGGACCTGTTGAACAAGATTGACACGGAAGTAATCGTGGACCGTGATGTGGAGAAGATGGTGGAGCAGGTCATCGGCATGGTCTCAGAAGAGGGAACACGATGGCATCGCATCCTCCTCTCCGGCCTTCATCATCCCCGGTCCTTGCGACAGGTGATCTTCTCTGGAGACATGATGGTGGACACCCCCTCCTCTGTCATTGTGGTAGCAGAACTCCCCCTGAATAGGAGGCAGGGGCAGGTGGACCTTGCTCTCTTCATCCGCAGGCGAGTACGGGAACAGAATCTATGGACGCCGGTCATGGTCCTTGAGGTCAAGACCAAGGGTGCCTTCGATCTTAGTATCTTTGGGGTGAGATCAAACCGGAGCAAGAAGGACAGGTGTCTTCCCGCCACTTACGTCTGGCGACGGCCTTTGAACCGTGAGGAATGGAATGCACTCACCACCTCTTCAGTGCGCAGGGACACGATTGTACAGCTGGAGACCTATCAGAAGGCCATCCTCACTGAGTACAGGGCTCTAGTACCATTTGACGAGGATCCGCCCACTTCACTCTGGAAGGGCGTTCTTGTTGTAGACCCGACGGAGAGTCCTGAGAACATCTATCAGGCCTTTCATGCCCTCCTGAATGAACTTGTGACCGCAATCTCTCTCAAGGAGCGCAGCATGTTCAACAGTTCTGCGGTCTATACTCTGCCTGCCACTCACGGGCCACCCGTCCGCGTCGCCCTCAAGATGCTTGGTTCTTCGGGCCCAGACTATCTCCTCAGTCAGGTCGCACCACCAGCCAGACCCACTGCGGAAGACCCCTTCGTGGAGAGGAGAGAGGACGAACGGTTCTTCACCCTCTACATCTCCTTGGCAGAACCGACCTCAGGAGGCGTTGCAGGGGCATGGTTGGCCCAGCTCTGGCACCTGCTGCATCACGTTCAGGAATGCAGAGGGTCAGATGAGATTCCAGTCTACTGGCTGGACCTGTTAGGCACATTCCGTTCAGAAAGACTGCGGCACTTGAGGTTTGCCCTCAGAACCCTCTTCAAAGAGAGACAAATCACTCGGGTTCAGTACGACCAACTCTCCCGTCTTGTGGGAGAGATCGTCTTCACGGACCTGAGCAAGGAGACCGACCGCATACTCCGTGGTGACGCAGAGGGAATTGATTCACTCATTGCCCTGACAAGTATCAGGGACGAAGGAGAGAAGATCATCATCGTGGACGGGTGGAGAGAACTTGAGGCAATGGTTCTCCCTCATCATCGTACCCTCGTCCAGTCTCTGGAACTGCGCCTTCTGGACAGTCTTCCCACTGCAAAGACAGACCTCATCTGGACGGACGGTGGTCAGACACACACGCTCACATCCGTGGCATATCAGCGAGAGTGCATTGTGCCTCTGAGATACGACTCTCCACGGCGAAGACACATCGACCAAATACTCTACAACCTGCCCCTGCCGTCGAGGTCCTTTGGCAGCCTTGCTCCCGCCCAAGACAACCTGCGTATCATTGTAGAGGACGTACCAACGAAGAGCCCGCCATGGATGACCATCATTCATGTTCCATACTTGACCAACGCGACACAACGGTTTGCAGGCCTGTCCTCTCGGGACGGACGTCTAACCCGGGGCCAGATCGAGTACACCACGATAACTCGAGGAGGGTCGTATCACCGCGGAGTGACCCTGTCATCCCTACAGGCATTTGTTCCAGACGTCTCAGAGGTGGAGCGTGACGCAATCATGCACAATGCCCTTGCACTGGTACCCAGCGTCACACGACCCCGAACACATACCGAGGATGACGAACATCCCACTGTACCGGATCGAGAGAGGCCCATCCTGCAACAGAGTACTGTGGTGTCGAAGGGTGGCCTGACCCTGACTGAACGACTCCGCTTTGTCCCTACGCGACCCCCTCCACGGCCCTCGCGCCTAAAGGGAAGGTATGTTGACCAGAGGCAAATCAATGCAAGGTGGTTGTACGAGACCAACCCTCTGTATCGACAACGAAGCAAACCGATGCCATCACCACCTGTGCGTCGGCCTCCCCTCCCCTCTGAGGGAGTGTTTCTCGCACCGGACACTGAGAGGTGCAGAGTGTGGGAGGTCAGACGGCTCCGGTCTGCAGCCCGCTTTCTTCAGACCCGACCCGTCCGAGACGATCTCCGGGAGGTGTTGAGGCAGGTCCTGTCCCTGTGCTCCGCAGTCACAACCGTTTCTGCTGGGCCCACAGTAGACCCATTGAAGACTCTGCGAGGCGTCCGCAATCTTCTCTCAACGGCTCCTGCCACCGCCAGAATCTGGGAACACATCAGACCACTTAGAGAAGAGCTAGTAGGACTCCTCAATACAGAGAACAGAGCAGTGATACAGGCGTCCCTTGAAGACGTTCCTGACCTGTTCTTGTTGTACGGGAACAACCTCTTTCTCATGATGTTGGTTGCGGCACACGAGAGCAGATCGATCCATTATGAGACACTCTGGCGTGCTGTGGGTGAGTGGACCCTATACCAGCTGGGTCTTCGTCCGGAGTGCGACACACCGACTGTGAGGTATGATCTACACACAGTCTACGAGGGTCTCCGGTCAAGGGCAGGCTTCTTCCAAGGCTCCAGGATTCCAGCGCAGGTGTTATCCACACCCCGTACCGGGCAGCTCATCTGGACAGACTGTCGTGACATGCCAGCGGTCATCATTGTCTTCCCCCACCGTGGAAGAGAAGTCGTGTCCGCCCTGCTCACAGGCATCACACCGGAGAGACTCGGCTATGGATGGTTCAAGAGCGAGAACAACCCAATCCTCAGAGAGAGCGCCCACCGGGAGGCCCTGACGTCTCCTGTCCGCACACCTGTCTACCTCACGAGGGTTGAAGATCAGACAGTCCTGTGGATCAGCGATGGAGAGGAGGAGCCGCTCTTGACCCCCTTCATCTTGAAGTATGGGCGTCCGGATAGTGAGCGCCACACGGTCCCCTGGGTCAGTCTCTCCAGTCCCTATGGGTTACCTCTCGAACACTTGGTGCCGCCGCCGGTGTTCCCTGTAGATGAAACAGCGGTGGATGCACATCTCCGG
>Ga0164311_10000916_pt1 | contig 13777 bp, 14 predicted proteins | sample GuaBasSedimGuay2_FD_121796 | JGI IMG/M metagenome (GOLD analysis project Ga0164311, IMG submission 121796) | Subseafloor sediment microbial communities from Guaymas Basin, Gulf of California, Mexico - Guay2, Core 4569-9, 9-12 cm | ecosystem: Environmental > Aquatic > Marine > Hydrothermal vents...
AGATGTTTATGAAGCTTTCGGACTTGCCGAAGGAGAGGCTCGTTGCGCTCGTAGAGCATTTCGCAACGCTCGCCTTGACCCTTGACGGTCTCTGGTTCACGAGCGTAGAGGACGAGCTTGGTTTGAATACCGCTTTGAGGCTTGACGAAGAAGTTTGGGCGAAATTTGGAGAAATTGAGGGCAGGAGAATTATGCGGCTGCTCGGCTCTCAGGAACGTGGTTTAAAAGCCCTCGCCGACGCCTTGGAGCACATGCAACTCGCTCACGTCAAGGGGATGAGCTACGAGGTTGAGAAGAAGGGTGATTGCGTAGTCTTCACGATTACAGACTGCCGCCCGCAGAAGGCGAGAATAAGGAACGGTAGGGGCGAATTCCCATGCAAGTTCGTGGGTGTGGCATGGCTTTCAAGCTTTGCGAAAGCGATAAATCCGGAAATACGAGTGGAATGCGTGCTGTGCCCGCCAGACCCGCATCCCGACGACCTATGGTGCAAATGGGTCTTCAAGCTACGGGAATGAAAGTGTATTTGCGGAAGACGCAACGCCGAGAACGCTTCATCAAAGAATTCCTAATGCTGCACGAGAACGAGCTTTTAGGGGCGAAGCGGATTTTATTGAAGCCGAACATTGTTTCTTACGAAGAATATCCAACGACGACGCATCCTGAGACGCTGGACAGTTGCTTGGAGCTCCTGCACGAGCTTTTTGGCAGGCGTGCGGCGAATGGCGGAGCCGAAATCATTGTGGCGGACGGTCCTGCGCCCGACGCCGGGAACTCGCAGAAAATACTGGGGGAACATCCGTTACGGGCGATATGTGCGGAGTTTGGGGTACCGCTCGTGGACTTGCTGCGGAGCAAGATGCGGAAGGTTAAAGCGAGGACTATGAGCTTCTCCATCGCAGAACAAGCATTCACGTTCGACTTCATAATCTCGCTTCCGGTTTTGAAGACTCACAAGGTCGCAACGCTCACCGGGGCGCTTAAAAACCAGTTTGGCATCTTTTCCAAGAAAGATAGAGTGCTCTTCCACACGAAAATCGGGAAACGCCGCCTCAAAGACATCCACAGAGGCATCGCCGAGATTAACGCCATGGTGCGTCCGAAGATTTTCATTGTGGATGCCGTTCGCACGCTAATAAACGCAAATGAACGGCGGCACGGCGGTGTCGTCGCCGACCTCGGCTACATGCTCGCGGGCACGCACCCTGTCGCGCTCGATGTCGTTGGCTTCTCCCTGTTAAAGAGAGTTGCGAGAGAGCTTGAAGGGATGGAGGCAGAAGGCGTGCCGCACATAAAATACTCGGCGGAGTTGCTTGGCATGCCTCCTAAGGTGGAAGTTGTGGAGTTTTGATCTTGGTTTGACTTCACCCTTCGACTTTGGTCACACGCCCAAGGTCAAATTTTTGCCCTGATTTTATCTCTGTCTTCGAGGAGCGCCTCTGCGAGTTTTGCTTCCTCTTCAATCATGATGACGTTGCCCTTTCCGATTTTGGCGATACGTTTCATAAGTTCGGGGTTCGCCGACGCCTGATTGATGCAAACCGTCGAAAGGGTAATGCCTTTTTTCACAGTTTTTATGGCTTCACGGATGGCAAAGCGTTCGGGCGACGGGTCGGGGGCGGTGGCATCGCCGTCTGAGATTAAGATGATGTGCCTTGCCGCTGAGCTTTTTTTACGTCGCAGGAGCATCTCGCGAGCCTTCCTGATGCCGTAGCCGATGTTCGTGAAAGCATTTTCGTGAAGGTCGAGCTCGATGACTGCCTTCATCACCCTATAAGGATTGTCAGTGACGTCAATGACCTCCTCCGCCAGATTCGAAAACGAGACGACGCCAACCTTGTCCTTATACCGCAGGCTCGAAAGCGCGAGGGCGCCCGCCGCTTCCTTCGCGTACCACAGCTTCTCAAGCTCCGCCATTGTCCCCGAAAGGTCGATTGCGAGCACGATGTAGAGCTGCGTCCTTATGTCTCGAACTTGCACCCTAATGTCATCTCTTGTGATTTCCATCCTTCGGTTTCTGATGGCTTCCCGCATAGTGTCCTTGAGCGAGATATCCTTGTAGCGGTCGCCGAGATGATACTTGCGGACCCCGACCACACGCCCCTCGCCGAGCGTGGATTTTTTGCCCGTGCTGTGCCGCCCGTAGCCGAAGACACGAGCGCCACTCACGCTCCTTGGGAACAGCGACTCCAACAAAATGATAATGCCCCGCTTCCCAATGACGAGCCCCTCTCGGCTCTTCTCGAGGATCCCTAAATCCTCAAGCGTCTCAAGGGTCTCATCGAGCGCACGCGCCTCAAGCTCCCGCACGAGCTGCTGCATCCGCTCCCGCAGCTTCCTTGCCTCCTCTATCTCCGCAAGCAGCACCTCAGTCAGCTCTTCCCGCTCCTTTTCTAACGCTTCTTCCTCAAGTTCCTTGTAAATTTTCTGGTAGAGTTTTGCGAGCTGCGACTCCGGATACCTCTTTATCCGCTTCAGCAAGATGTCGTAAAACCCGTATTTCAAGGGTCTGCGCACTCTGTCCTCCTTCGCAATCTCGAGCGCAATAGCCACGACATCGTCTCTGCTGAGCGCCACTCTCCGCTTCTTCCCCAACTCCAAAATTTCGTCCACGATTTCCGAGATTACCTCGTCAGGCGTCCTTGAGGACGCATAGTCATAAAGCTGAATCCGGTGCGGCAGCGCAAACAACGCAACCTCCTTGACGTCCGCAGCCTCGATAGGACGCCCGCACACCACAGGATAAACGTCGAGGAGTTCCGCAAAGCTGATGCCTGCCCGCACGCTTGCTCCCCTTTTAACCTCGGGGTGCATTCTCGTCCTGTGCAGGATTTCCGTCACCTTGTCAAGAGCTTCGCTGCGTGTTATGCCTCCTTCTTTCAGCTCTGCGCCCTCAACGTCTTCAAACCTGAACGTCTCTCTAAATTCCGCCTTTTCCTCAATGACCTCTTTTTCCTTCACCTCGTCCTCGATGTAGCCGAGCCTGATGACGTCAAAATGATCAATAATGTCGGTGGGCAGCGTCTGGAAAACTTCCTCGGTGCCAGTCGCAATTATCAAAACGTCAAGTGGAATCGGCTCGTCAAAGTGCCCTGTTGTGACCGTATCGCCTTCTAACGCCTGCATCAGGACGTTCACGGCACGCTCTTGCATCCTGTCTATGAAATCCAGCACGAGAATTCCGTGATTCGCTCGCAACGCCTTCCCGGGCACGAAAGACTTGACGCTCAGCGTCCCGTATTTCAACGCCGCCTCGGGGTCTATGTCGCCGATTAGATCCTCAGGCACGAGTTCCGGGCTCCCTTGCACACGCACGACTCGCCCCTCCGGGCTTAAAACGACGGTCTCCTTTTCCCGTGCCTGCGAGCACCACGGACAGCCCTCGTCGTCAGGATAACTCCGAATTGGGCAGTTCTTCACCACAATCCTTGGCGATAGCAACCTCGCAATCCGCAATGCCAACGTCGTCTTCCCACTCCCTGGCGGTCCTACGAGTAAAATGTGGTGCCCGGAGAGCAGCGATGAGATGAAATTCGTTTTTACCTCCTCGTCCAGCACCAACCCCTCGAAGAGCTTAGCTTTTGCGGCGTCTACGTCCCTAAGAATCTCGTTTTTTATTTCGTCCCGCACCTTCATGCTCGTCGCTCCTATGTTCGTTCTCAAACTATAAACTTCCAGCGTAAAACGGCGCCCTCCGACTTGCGGCGAGCTTCAACTTCGCCTTTATTTCCTCCTCGTCGGTGCTGTTTATCCGCACGAGGTTGTCATTCCTGAGCAGGCAGGGCTTTAACCGCCCATCTGACGTCACTCTGAGCCGTGTGCAGTTCTTGCAGAACTCGGTGTTGTCCATCGGGCGCACGACCTCGACCTCAACACCGTCCACAACGTAGATGCGGCGGCGATGCAGCTTCCTCGTGATTGCCGCAGAGGCTACGGCTCGGAGGCGATGCTCGACCTCGGAAAAGTCTACGGCAAATTCTTTGAGGTCGCCTTTGAAATCCATAAGCTCTATAAGCTGCAGCTTCACGACGCCGTCTCTGCTGCACTCACGCACAAACTCCATCATCTTCGGAACTTCATCATCGTTCACGCCACGTAGGAGCACCATGTTGAGTTTCACGGGCGTCAGCCCCGCTTCGACTGCCGCCACGACCCCATCGAGCACTTTTTGAAGGTTTCCTTTGGTTCCGGTTATGAAGTCGTATTTCTCTTCGTTCAGCGTGTCGAGGCTTATATTCACCCGCCGCAGACCGGCGGCAGCGAGCTTTTTTGCATATTTGCGGAGGAGCACGCCGTTTGTCGTCATGGAAACGTCGCTGAGACCCTTAGGAAGTGATGCAACGATGTCAACGAAGTCCGCCCGCATTAAAGGCTCACCGCCTGAAAATTTCACCTTGCGCACGCCGAAGTGCTTGAGCGCTACGCTGACGATTGCTGCTGCCATTTCCACGCTTATTTCCCCCTTAGGGTCGAGCGGCTCGCCCTCGTTATGGCAGTAAAAGCACCTGAGGTTGCACCGTCTCGTCACTGAGAACCGCAAGCTCCTGATTTCTCGCCCGTATCTGTCCACGAGCTTTTCCATCCTCTTTCTTTCCCACTCGGAAGTTTTAAAATAGGTATGTTACTAAACTCGAAAACTCTTAATGATTTTAGCAGCTTCTTTCACGATGAGCGTCACTATTTTCTCTCCTTTCTCTCTCGTTGCTTTTGTGGCGTCGCCCATCACGCCGCTGTTGAGAAATTCACGGGGATTCTTCACGACGACACCCTCCGGCATTTCAGGATGCTCGCAAACCGCCCGCTCCGTCCTCACGGGCTGCCCAAAATACAACATGATCGAAGTCTCAACCTCGCCAGCGTGCATGTCCTGATCGTCCTCCAGCCCCAGTTCCGCACGCCCCTTTGAGACGATAACGGCGATGTTGATGATTGCGACGTGTGCATCCTCGTGGCGGGCGGAAAATTCGTGCGCCGCAAGCTCGATGGCGGCGAGCTGCATCGCCCCAAGATGTCCGGGCAGGAACACAAAGTTGCGGAAGCCATGTGAATATAAGCTCTCACAGACTTCAAGGAGTAGCCGCCGGACGGTCTCGACACTCACGCCGAGCGTCCCCGGAAACGGCAGCGTCGAGCGATGGACACCGTAGCTTAGCGGCGGTGTGACCACCGCCCTCACCTCTGCCGCAACCCGTCTCGCAAGCTCGTATGCTATTATCGTGTCGGTGGCGAGCGGCAGGTGATAACCATGCTCCTCGGTGGAGCCGCAGGGTATGATCACGGTCCTCGTCGTCTTCAGTACAGCTTCAACCTCGTCCCATGTCATCCTTTCAAGTAACATCCTTCCGTCACCTCGCTTTCAGTACTCAATCCCTTTCCTCGCCGTCAATCCTCTCTCGAACGGGTGTTTCACCATGCGCATCTCTGTGACGTAATCGCTCAGTTCCATGATTTTCGGCGACGCATAACGCCCGGTGAGCACAAGCTCCACGCCCTCGGGCTTGCTTTTTATCAACTCGACGACTGCCTCCTCGTCCACCAAGCCGAAATATACGGCCATGTTTATCTCATCGAGGATAACCACGTCGTATCTACCGCTCTGTATCGCTTCCTTTGCATATTTCAAGCCATATCCCGCAGAAAGCTCATCTATCTTTTTTGCATGATGCCTCACGAAGCCAGCACCAAACTGCACTATGGTGAAGTTTTTAATCCTTTGCGCTGCGATTATTTCTCCATATTCACTGTGCTCGACCCCTTTTATGAACTGAACCATGAAGACGCGCATACCATGCCCGAGCGCACGGAGCGCCAGCCCTAGGGCTGCGGAGGTCTTCCCTTTACCATCTCCAGTGTAAACGTGCACGCACCCCTTTTCCAATCTCATTTCAAGTATTTCCCAACAAGCGGCTTTAACCTCTCAAGGACATCCGACGGGATATGCTCCTTGGCGGTGACTATTGCGTCTTTTAGAGCGTTGCCGCATTCGCACTTCCGCTCCATAGGTATCTGCGGGATTGCTTCCCGTAGCACGGCTTTCACTGCCTGCTCGTTCTTGCGCAGGTTTTCGAGGATTAATTCCGCCGAAACTTCTTCTTCGCCCGTCCGCCAAACGTCATAGTCCGTGACGGCAGCGACCATCGCATAACAAATCTCAGCTTCCCTCGCGAGCTTCGCCTCCGGGATTGCGGTCATGCCGATGATGTCAAAGCCCATCTTCCTGTAAAATTCGGACTCCGCCCTTGTCGAGAACTGCGGACCTTCGATGCAGACATAAGTGCCGCTGCGGTGCACTCTATGTCCAAGCTGCTCAATGACGTCCGCAAGAATGGCGGAAAGCTCCGGGCAGAAAGGATCTGCAAAGCCGACGTGCACGACGATTCCGCCCTCAAAGAAAGTGCTTTTGCGGAACTTTGTCCTGTCGAAGATCTGGTTAGGAACAACGAGGTCGAGCGGGCGGATTTCCTCTTTGAGACTGCCGACTGCCGATGCTGCAATGATGCAGGAGACGCCAAGCTTTTTCAGTGCAAAGATGTTCGCCCTTGCGTTTATTTCCGTCGGCGATATTCGATGCCCGACGCCATGCCGTGAGATGAACGCTATTTTTCGTCCGGCATACTCGCCGACGACTGCTTCGGCGACGCCGAAGGGTGTTTCGACCTCGACGTTTTCACGAGCGGAGAACATCTCGACGTCGTAAATCCCACTGCCGCCGATTATCGCAATTTCGGCTCGCATTCTAATCCCCAGTCAAACTTGTTTTATTTATGTTTAACACAGTTTAAATACTCTTAGTGCTCATTTTTATGTTGGAGGCAAGACCAAAAAAGCTTATGCGTGTTCTGGGGATCGACCTCGCAGGCGGCGAGAGCCGCACTACCGGACTCTGCTTGCTGCTCGTTGGGGGTGACTCCGAGCGGTGTGTGGCGGAAGTTCTGATGCTGAAGTCGATGCGGACTGACGCCGAAATCTTGGACTTTGTGGTAACGAGTCGCCCGAAGGTCATAGCTGTGGACGCACCGCTTTCCTTCCACGGCGAGCCCTACAGGGACTGCGACGTCGAGCTTCGTAAGTATTGCAGGCTTTTGCCCTTGACGTTCTACGGGATGCGGGTGCTGGCGGAGCGGGGGATACGGCTTTCGGACGCCATGCGGGAGAGAACTGGCGCTGAGATCATAGAGGTATATCCTTACGCCTCTGCAAGATTTCTCGGCATAAATGGCGTGAACGACCTGAAAAAATTCATAAGCTTTGAAGAAGAGAAGGTTAAAAACAAACATGAGCTTGACGCGGCTCTTTGCGGCTTGACCGCAGCTTTCTACCTTAAAGGTAAGTATAAAGCCTTTGGCAAGCAGGATAAGTTGATAGTGCCTTTCATCGGATTTCTCCGTGACCTCCTCTCCCCATTAAAAGGGGGAGCATCCTTCTCCTACCACAGGTGAGGATACTCCCTGGAGAGAGGTTGTGTGTTCAGGGAGCTCTTCGCTCCCATCATCCACACTTAAGGGCCGGGTCACAACAGCCCCCGCTCTCAGCATGACTTCATCGAGCCCTGTTTTTTTCATACCTATCAGGAGGATGTTTGTAGCTCCGTTCTCGTCTCTATCGAATTTGACACCGCAGTTCTTGCAGTAGAAGTTTCTATCTTCTACAACGGTGTTTCTGGACCCGCAGATGGAACAGGTTCTGGTGCTGTAGGTTTCACCAACAAAGATGGCGTGGTTTTCGTTCTCTCTTAGTTTGAGGATGAGAATATCGCCGAACTCTTTGAAGGCCCAGCGGTTTAACCTTTTTCTTGACAGTTTGTTTCCGTTTCCTTTATAGTGCTCTTCCCTTATGTTTCTGGGGTAGCCGATGAACACGACCGTGTTGGAGATGTTGCTTGCTACATCCTTCGCAAGTTTTCTCCTGAAATCCAGAGCCACATTTCTCCTTTTGTTTTTTAGCTTCTTTAACGCCTTGATTTTGCCTTTCCGCTGGAGTTTAGCAATCCTGTTGTTGAGCTCGTGCACCCTCCTGAAGAAGTGGCGGTGGTCTTCCTTTGGGAAGGAGAGAACACGGTTCTCTCCCTCCTTGTTTACCTGTTTGATATAAGCAAGCCTTTTCATTCCCAGATCTATGCCGGCGTAACCTTTAGCATGGACTTCAATTTCCCTTTCAACGGTAACGTGGACTTCCCACCTCTTCAGACGGTAGTTATAGAGAAGTCTGAATCCCTTAATTTTCCACTTCAGGTGATCATCAGCGTAAGGGTAGGTAATAAGGGGGATGTAGATTGTTTCATACTTTCTCAGAGTGGAGATCTTAGCCCAGACCTTAAACTTCTTGCAGGTGGAGAAGACGATCTCACCGATCCTCCTGTCGAAGAAGATCGGCGGCTTTTTGTTAACAGATGGAGGGGAGGGTTCCCGATCTATCAGCCGTTTAAGCTTCTTTTCCAGCTTTTTTACTCTGTTTTTGTTTTTGCTTGCTCTTGCCCTTTCAAGGGACTTCTCGAGCTTCTTCACTTTCTTCTTCCATTTTTCGTGCAACTTCTTGTAGCCACGATACATCTCGAGAGCTCTATCCCTCGCACACTGAACGAAGGCTGAACTTAAGCCAGTTTGCTCAGCGATAACCCGCTGATACCTGTTCGCTTCCTTTCTGGTGGTTATGTCATTCTCAACGATAATGTTGAGGTAAAGAGAAACAGCGAACGTCAATCTGGCTGAGAGCTTCTCAATACGACCCAGCTTCCTCTTTGTTATTTCAGGACTTACAGGCAACTTAACGGTTTTCTGGATGGTGGTTGTAACCATCACCGCTCGTTCACCTTTCGTCTGTTAACACATATATGGTGTAATATTTACTTATACGTTCCGTCGCTGTATCCCACGACTGAAGTCGCGGGGATTAGCGACGAGAAGAGATCCTAAAGCAACGCAGAAAGCTCAAAGGGGATAGTATGGAAGGAGTGGGTAAAAAGAAAGAGCGAGCTGCGGCGTCGGCGGCGGCGCTCGTCGAGGATGGTATGGTCGTGGGTTTGGGAACTGGCTCAACGGCGGAGCTTGTCATCCGTAAAATCGGTGAGCGTGTGAGGGAGGAGGGGTTAAAAATTCTGGCTGTTGCCACGTCGGTGCAGTCAGAGCTACTGGCGGCAGAGTGCGGAATTCCGCTGACGACGCTCGATGCACATTTCCCCTTACATATCTGCATAGACGGCGCAGACCAAGTTGACGGCGATTTAAACCTGCTAAAGGGCGGCTGGGGGTCACACACTCGTGAAAAGGTAGTAGCCGCCGCCGCAAAACGCCTCGTCATCTGTGTGGACGATTCGAAGCTCGTGGAGTGGCTGAGCAAGCCGGTGCCGCTGGAAGTGCTACCTTATGCTCGCCGTGTTGTTTTCGAGGCGGTGCGGGCGCTCGGCGGCACGCCGACGCTGCGGACGCATGCAAAGGGCGCTGCACCGTTCTTCACCGAGCATGGCAACCTCGTCGTGGACGCCGATTTCGGCGAGATTAGAGACCCAAAAGCGCTGAGCGTCAAGCTTTCCGAAATCCCGGGCGTCGTCGAGCACGGCATCTTCACGCTCGCCGAAAAAACGGAGGTGCACGTCGGCAGGGATGGCAGGATTGAAATTTTGAAGCCGAAGAGCAGGGGGGCGAAAGTTAAAAAGTTACAATACACAAAACGGTAACATGCTTGTTGGCGGTCTGGAGGATTGGCTGCCTATAGTCGAGGATTTTATATTTACGGCGTTCATTTTATTTTTCTCGCTCCTGCTTGCGTTGCTGTTTTACTTCATCCTTAGGAAATACGCTGCGAAAGCCGCTGATGAGCGTCATAAAAGCATTGCGGGTGCGTTCGCTTTACCAGTGTTCTTCGGTGTAGTCCTTGCAGGTGCTTACCTTGCAGTGCTCCGTCTACCGCAACTCGCCTTTGTCACCGTGCTCCTTAAAGTTCTGGGCGTGCTCGTCGGTGTGTTCGCAAGCATCCGCCTGATAGGTGCTCTGGTGGAGCGATATGCGAGGGAGCGCATTGTTTACAAGAGTCTCATTGGCATGCGGCGAATCGTAAATGCGTTCATTTACGTAATCGCCATCATAATAGTCATTGGGCTTCTGGGCTACGACGTGACGGCTCTCGCCGCAGGCTTCGGCATCAGCGCCCTCGTTGTCGCCCTTGCGTTACAGAGCACGCTTTCTAACTACTTTGCCGGCATCTACATCACGATGGAACGTTCCATAAAGATAGGCGACTACGTGGAACTCGAGGGCGGGCTTAGCGGCTTCGTCGAGGAGATAACATGGCGGAGTACCAAGATACGAACGCTCCTCGACAACCTTGTCATCATTCCGAATGCAAAGCTTGCGGAGAGCATAATCACGAATTATTACGACCCGACGAGGGAGATGAACATAAGAATAAACTGCGGCGTGAGCTACGGCTCCGACCTCGAAAAAGTGGAGCGTGTGACGCTGAACGTTGCGAGGCAGGTGCTGCGGAGCGTGAGCGGCGGCGTGGAGACCTTTGAGCCCCTCGTGCGCTTTAACAACTTCGGCGACTCCAACATCGAATTCACGGTCATTTTACGTGTGAAGAGCATTGTTGACCAGTATTTGGTGAAGCACGAGTTCATAAAAGAGCTGACGAAGGCTTACGCCAAAGAGGGCATCGAAATCGCATACCCCTGTCGCAATATCTTCCTGCGTGGATGACTTGTGAAGGGCTTCTGCTGCACAGCAGTGGCGAGCATGCTCATCCCCGCCTTTGTTTAGGTATCATCAGCGCTCTCATCAGCGCCCGCATTTTCATTATGCGTGGCGAGCCGTTTACATTTCTCAAACGCAAGCGTCCTGCCCGCCTCGTAAGATTCACGTAGAGCTGCCCAGACCTCTTCGTCCTCTAAAATTCTCCAAAGGATGAGTTCCCGCCGCCTTTGCCTCTTAACCTCGCTCTTCAGCCATGTCCTTAGCTCTTGCTGTAATTTTACCATTTTTGCATGCTCTTCGTCGACGACGTTTTCAAAGAGCTGCCGCAAATATCTCGCAGCCGCGGGGCTGCGCCCCTGCGTCGAGACTGCGATTAGGATGCCGTTGCGCCGCAGCACCGCAGGAAGGAGCACGTTAGCCGGGCGGTCAGCTCGGTTTACGAGTTTTCCATGCCGTTTTGCGAGCTTTTCGACTTTTGCGTTGATTTCGGCGTTGTCGGTCGCTGCTACCACGAGGAACGCATCCCGCACGAGCGCATCGAGTTTTGCGAGAGAAGCGCTGTCGGCAATGTCCAACGGCACAAGCCTGACGCTCCCCACCGCCGCAAGCTTTTTCAAGCCTTCGGAGAACTCTTCGGCTCTGGCGACAACGGTCACGGTGGCGCCCTTGAAGAACTTCGCCTTACGCTCGCCGACGGCGCCCCCGCCGACGACCAAAACCTTCTTACCTTCGAGGTTCACGATTAGCGGCGTCCATGCTGACGGCGTCACCACGGCACCTCCTTCCTCCCAAGCTTGAACGCCACGTAGTTCGTTATGAGATGGATGGGCGGCGTGAGCACGAGCAGCCAGAATGCTACGAGCGGCGTAAAATTCATGAAAAACCACGGTCTCGAAAATAAGAATGTCAGGAGCATGGCGCCGAGGACGAAATCCAGCTGGTCCACGACGGGCAGCGGCGCGCCCCTTTTTATTCTGAGACGGCGTTTCAAAAAGCTGCCAGCAACGTCGCCGAGCATCGCCCCGCAAGATAAACATGTCAAGACGATGAGAAACTGCGGAAACTCGCCGAACGTCGGCAGGCGATGCCCAATGCCGAAAATGTCTTCAAGTAGGATCTGCATCAGCCCGACGAGGACGCCGCAGGCTACGCCCGTGAAAAAACCCTCGAATGTCTTGCCATCGCCCAATATGCGTTCGCCAAAGAGCGAGCGCCCTAAGTCCATAGGGGTCTTCCCGCCGAAAAACGCTGCACTCCCGTTCGCTGCATACGCAGGCAGGATTACCCAGAGCGCCTTCGCAATACTCGTGAGCATCACTCAACCATCCCCCACGCCTCAAAGAAATTTCGACAACTATATATAGGGGTCTTCTAAGGCTTAAGTTGGAGGTGAAAGAGGATGAGAATGCTTCGAGTATTGCTCCTGGCTTTGCTCGTCGGTATGATGCTTGCGGGCGTCTCCTTAGCTGCGGAGGAAGGAGAGGCTGCGGGCCAACTTACGGATGCTTCATGGATTGCGATTTCAGCAGCAATCACGATGGCTGGATCAGCGATAGCTTCGGGGTATGCGATAGCAGCTACCGGAACCGCGGCGTCAGCGGCGACTGCCGAGAAGCCTGAGGTCTTCGGTCGAGTCCTGATATTCGTGGCGCTTGCGGAAGCGGTTGCTATTTACGGGCTGCTGATAGCGTTCATGCTCTGGACAAAAATCAAGGTTGCGTGATGACGCAAGCTGAGACCAGGACCGAGACCGAGAGCAAAAGGGCAAGTGAGAGGGCGAGAGAGGGAAGAGAGGGGAACTTCCTCAGGGAGCTGTGGAGAAAAGCGAGAGAAAACATTTTTTTGCTAGCACTCCCCTACGCAGTCCTTATTTCCTCCCTCACAATCATAGGAATGTTCTTTGGTTACGAGTTGGCGGTGGGACGCAGCGAGATGCTAAGAGCGTTAATAGCGTTTTCACTTTCCATGCTCGGCTTCGTCTCTGGAGTGATAATCTCTTATATCGTTGTGAGAGTCAAATACGGGTGAGGTGACAGGATGAGCTTGCTCGAATATGCATATGTTTATGTGAGAGCGCGGGCAAGGATGAGTTACCTGCTCGGCGAGCGTGAGCTGAAAGCCTTGATAGAAGCACGCGGCAAGGAGGATTTCATATCATCCTTGATGGACTCCCCCTACAGAGAGAAGCTTTCGAGGATTTCAGCGGCGAGCGCGCGGGACGTGGAGCTTGCGCTGATGGAGGACTTGATAGACCAGTATCTTATGGTAATTCGGTCTTCAAAGGGCGAGGTCAGCGAGTTTTTCAAAGAGCTTCTGCGTCGCCTCGAAGTCGAGAACTTAAAAGCCATTTTGAGGACAAAGGCAGCAAGCGTCGCAGAAAGACCGCCGCTCTACCCAGTTGAGGATTTTTTTAAGCGTAGGCTCAGCAGACTTCTGGAGGCTGAAGACTTAGAAGCGGTAATAAGACTTGTCGAAAGTCCTTACAAGGAGGTTCTCGAAAAGGCGTTCGCGGGGTATCAAGAGAGCCGCCGCATTCTAATTTTGGAAAATGCCCTCAACGAGGAGCTTTTCAAGGCTATTTGGGAAAAGGCGGAAGCGCTTTCCGCAGAGGACATGGAGCTTGTGAAGAAGGCTTTGGGAGCGGAGTTCGACATCACGAACATCATGACGCTGTTGCGGTGCAAGCACGAGGACGTCGAGCCGAGCGGGATTCGCAAGTATCTGCTGCCCTATGGGTATGGGTTTGACGCGGAGGCGGTTGTCGTCAAGGATGCTATTCTGGCTGATGGTGTGTCCGCCGCCGCTTTGCGGCTTGCGGAGGCTGAGGCTTTCAAGCCATACAGGGAGGCTTTGCAGCGTGCCGCGCACGAATACGAAGCTGAGCGCTCGTTGCTGCCCTTTGAGACTGCTTTGCGCAAAAGCTTCTTCGGCGTCGTGCGTGAAATTTTGCGGGGATACCCTATGAACATCGCCATGGTCATTGGCTTTCTACTGCTCAAGGAGTTCGAAATAAAAAACCTGCGGGCACTCGCAGTGTTCAAGGAGAATAACGTGCCTGTAGAGGAAATAATGAAAGTGGTTGTAGTTTA
>Ga0164311_10000917_pt1 | contig 13767 bp, 23 predicted proteins | sample GuaBasSedimGuay2_FD_121796 | JGI IMG/M metagenome (GOLD analysis project Ga0164311, IMG submission 121796) | Subseafloor sediment microbial communities from Guaymas Basin, Gulf of California, Mexico - Guay2, Core 4569-9, 9-12 cm | ecosystem: Environmental > Aquatic > Marine > Hydrothermal vents...
ACTGTGTTCTGATTTATTAAATTTTGATGCGTCAAGGTCTTCCGGAGCTTGAATCTAAGCCCTTCTTATCTTTATCTCCCTTTTTTTACTCCTCAATTTTTCTAACATCTCCTTTAACCGCTCGTCTGTAATCTGTTTTGGCAACCTCCCGGTCTGATATAACTGGATCAGGAGGATTTCAATCTGTCTCGCGAAATCCGGTCTCGCGATCCTTATATTTGCAAGCCTTTCCCTGGCCTCTGGCGTTAGGATCTTTTTTATAATGGTCCTTATCTGAGCATCTATCTCTGCCTTTCTCAGCTGTTGCTGCACCAACTCCTGTTCCTGAGCGCTTCTTTGCTGTTCTATTAACTGTCTTATGCGCTCTTGTCGCAGCCTTTCTAAATCGTCGGGCATTTTCAGCTTATTTAGATTTTCTAGAAATTTCAGTTGCAAGCTTATCGAGATAGGATTGCCCCTTAGGCGTTATCTTTCGCCCATTATTTACCTTCTCCGTAAACCCGATTCTGTCAAATTCCTGCAGAATACTTCTAATTATCTTTCCACCGGCGCGATAGAATTTCTCTGGTTTTACCCCCCTGTTCTTTTTACCACCATAAGCAGTTCTTAATCTTTGTACGCCCACGGGACCATTGATATATATCTTCCTAAGAATCGATGCCGATCTGATCCACCACCAGTCATCGTTCTGGGGCATTCTCTCTCTGTGGGCCCCGGTCTTGACAAATTTTGCCCACTCTGGCATCTTGAGTTTCACATTATTCTTTAGGTCATTGGCAACTATTTCAATCATCTTATCCGGTGGTATCTCATATACCGTTGTCATTTTCAATATTCCACTAACTCATCCTCGTCAAAGAATATTGGTATCTCATACTTTGCAGATTTGGTCGAATCGGAGGCGTGAATAACATTTCTATCGATCCTTAAGCCAAAATCACCTCGGATGGTGCCCATCTCTGCTTTGGCTGGGTCCGTCGCACCTATAATCTTTCTAACCAGTCTTATCGCCCCTTCGGGATCATCGATACCTATATCCAATACACCAACGACTACTGGCGAGGAGGTAATGTGTTTTATGAGACTTTCATAAAATTCCTTACCCTTATGTACCGCGTATAATTTTTCTGCCCTCTCCCTGTCCACCTTTACTACCTTTAATCCAGCGAGCCTGATTCCTCTCCTCTCAAATCTACTGAGGATCTCACCGACCAGGCCCCTGGAAACTGCCCACGGCTTTATAATGATAAGGGTTCTCATTTTTTCTTCTTTTTAGTTTCCTTTTTCTTTTTTGACTCCTTCTTAGCCTCCTTAGTAACCTCTTTAGACGTTCCTCTCCTCTTCTTCCTCTTCCTCTCCTCTTCCTTCTTTTCTTCTTCCTCTTTCTTCCTCTTCCTCTCCTCTTCCTTAGCTTCCTTAGCTGCCATACCTAGCCTTGTAGCCTTCTCCGCTCTGTAGGCCTCCGTCCACTTTATCTTTCTGGGTTTCCTCCCGAGTTTAAGGAGATTCTTCTCACATTTGCTGGAGCAAAAGTAAAATACCTTTCCCTTCTTTGTTACAAAAATTGTCTCCGTTCCCCGTTCTATGTCCCTGCCACAAAAGCTGCATTCCATTTTACTTAGTTAATGGCCTTGCTTCTCTTTCCGCCTCTCTCAGATCAATTATATCATCTTCCTGAACCGGGGATCGTACATTCCTTCTTATTACCCTGCCCTTGTTCTCCCCTTCCAAGATTTTACACATTACCTGCATTACCTCTCCATAAATACCTGTTCTTCCTATAATCTTAACGACCTGTGCGGCAACCATTTTATCCCTTTATCTCCTTTACCTTTTCCACTACCTCGGCAATAAGTTCCTTTGCCTTTCCCTCCTCAACGATGCAACCGGCGGCCGAAGAGACGTGAATCCCAGCAGATTCACCTATTTCTGCCTTGGGTATAAATAGGTAAGGTGTATTCTTCTCCTCACATATCATGGGGAGATGCATGACGATCTCGGGTGGGTCCACATCATCTCCAATAAGAACCAGTTTTGCAATGCCTCTTTCAATCGCCTTTGTGACCTCATTAACACCCTTTTTAATCTTTCCCGTGTCCCTGGCGATCTCAAGTGCCTCTAAGGCCATATCGGCAACTTCCTTAGGTACTTCAAATTTCACATAACTCATTTTAATACCTCCAAATCCATAACAGATGAATTTTCATCGGCTCGATTTAAGATTTAAGATTTAAGGCTAATAAATAAATTCTGAGTAAAATAAATTCTGAGTACCACCATTTTTATACCTCAATTTCTATGTCTAATACTATACCTCTACCTCTATCACCTCCGTATAATGATGGTAAATCATAAAATGCAGCAGTAAACCAAAATAGTGATAAACATCCTGAGAGTTGACTCCCGGCGTTGTTTCAATTGTATTCTTTGAATTATCACCTTGTTCATATTCATCGTTCGAAATGGCAAAACACAGCAAACCCAGGGCTGGTTCACTGGCATATGTACCAAGAAAAAGGGCAAAGAGAGAAACCCCCAGGATACACTCCTGGGTTGATTCCGGAGAGGTAAGCCTGCTGGGTTTTGCTGGCTATAAGGCCGGGATGACAAATGTACTGGCGATAGATAATAGAAAGAACTCTCCAACATCTGGAATGGAGATCTTTATCCCGGTAACGGTAATTGAAACCCCTCCGATGGTGGTTGCAGCCGTAAGATCGTATAAAGATGGCTACCTTGGTAAAGAAGTAGTCGCTGAGGCCTGGGCCAAGGAGCTCAGTGACGATCTGAAAAAAAGGTTGACAGTGCCAAAAAATAGGAATCCCGATAAGAGATTAAAGGAAATGGAGAAAGATTTAGAAGAAATTTCGGATATAAGAGTAATTATGCATACACAACCAAGGCTTACCGGAATGCCAAAGAAGATACCCGACCTGATGGAGATCGCAATCGGTGGAAATTTAGATGAAAAATTTGAGTTTGCCAGGAATCTCCTTGGGAAGGAAGTGAGTGTGGATGATGTATTTGATGAAAACAGATTCGTTGATGTTACGGCGGTAACAAAGGGAAAGGGTTTTCAGGGAGTGGTTAAGAGATTTGGGGTAAAAATTCAGCCGAGGAAGGCGGGGAAGGGCAGAAGACACATCGGAACGGGGGGTGCATGGAAACCCGCCAGGAAGCTATGGAGAGAACCATTGCCCGGTCAGCTGGGGTATCATACCCGTACCGAATATAACAAGGTAATTTTACAAATCGGAAAAGATGGCTCTAAGGTAACACCCAGGGGGGGTTTCCTGCACTATGGTCCAGTAAGTGGAGATTATATCATCCTGAGTGGCTCCGTTCCCGGACCGGCCAAAAGGCTGATACGGTTAACCTACCCAAGACGTCCTCCGGGGGAGGTAAACTTTGAGATAACCCACATAAACCTCGCATCGAAACAAGGCGCTTAAGATGGTAAATGTCCATTCATTAAGGGATTACCATCCCTTTACCCTGGTGTGGCATTCACTGCGTTCAGCCACACATTTAAGATGGTAAATGTCCATTCATTAAGGGATTACCATCCCTTTACCCTGGTGTGGCATTCACTGCGTTCAGCCACACGCTTAAGATGGTAAATGTCCATTCATTAAGATGGTAAATGTGTATTCATTAAGTGGTAAGGTCAAAGGGAAGATTAAATTGCCGGAGATGTTCGGGATAGAGTATCGTCCGGACATTATTCAGAGGGCAGTGGTTGCAATTCAGGCAAACAGAAGGAAACCCTATGCGGCTTATGAATTGGCTGGTCAACAGACAACCGCTGCCTATTTTGGCAGGAGAAGGGGCAGCTATAGACAGACAATAAACAGGGGAATGTCGAGATTGCCGAGGGAAAAATCAGGGGGGGGCGGTCTGGGCAAGGTGAGGATAGTCCCCCAATCTGTGGGGGGCAGGAGAGCTCATCCTCCGAAGGGCAGGGACTGGTCAAGAAAGATCAACAGAAAGGAATACAGCCTCGCATTGAAATCGGCGATCTCTGCGACGGGAAACAAAGATCTGATAAGCCTTAGAGGACACATCATAGATAAGGTACCAGAGATTCCATTGGTAATTGAGGATAAATTTGAGGAACTGAACAAAACAAGGGACGTCATTAAAGTATTAAAATCGTTGGGTTTGGGCGACGACCTGGAGAGAGCAAAGGAAAGGAAAATCAGGGCAGGAAGGGGCAAAACAAGGGGTAGACGGTACAGGAGGAAGAAGAGCGTCTTAATCGTTATAAATAAAGACTCGGGGATCAAATCCGGGGCCAGAAATATCCCCGGTGTGGATATAGCAAAACTGGATGAATTGAATGTTGAATTATTAGCCCCTGGAACACATGCTGGAAGGCTAACCTTATGGTCAGAGTCCGCTATAAAGAATCTGGATAAAATTAGAAATGGATCAATACAAGGTCCTTCTCTATCCACTGATGGGTGAGAAGGCGACAATACTTCGGGAGAAAGAAAATAAGTTGACGTTCATAGTTAATAAAGATGCCACTCGAGATGACGTTAAAAAGGCAGTGGAATCCCTCTACAACGTAAAGGTCCTGAAAACGAATATAATGATAACGACAAAGGGAAAGAAGAAGGCGCATGTTAAATTAGATCCAAAGTACTCAGCCGAGGAGATTGCGTCTCACTTTGGGGTATTATAAAAATGGGAAAGAGACTGATAACACAAAGGAGGGGGCGTGGAAGCCCCAGGTACAGAGCAGTATCCCACAGATCCAAATCCAATGCCAGGTACCCCCCCAATAGAGGGATATATAAAGACAAAATAGGTGGACAGGTTATAGATATAATTCACGATCCGGGACGAACGGCGCCAATAGCTAGGGTTCTTTTAGAGAATTTTGAGGAGATAGGGATTATAGCACCCGATGGAGTAAGGGTTGGACAGTGGATCGAGATCGGAGAAAATGCCAGCCCAGCAGAGGGAAATATACTTCCCGTAGGTAAAATGGAGGAGGGGACCCTGGCATATAATCTTGAAATAAGTCCGGGGGACGGGGGTAAATTGGTGAGATCAGCTGGCACCTCGGCCTGTATTGTCTCTCACGAGAAGGACATGGGGATCACCTATATAAGACTCCCTTCAAAGAAAACGATAGCTATAAACAGTAAGTCTAGGGCAACCATAGGCAAGGTTTCTGGCGGTGGCAGAAGAGAAAAGCCAATGGCACATGCCGGCCAGGCTTACTACGCGCATAAGGCGAGAAATAAACTTTATCCACGAGTTTCTGGAAACGCGATGAATGCCGTTGATCATCCCCATGGTGGAGGGAGGAATCCTCATGGAAGAGGACCTGCTCCACGTAATGCACCTCCCGGTGCAAAGGTTGGTCATATAGCACCCAGAAGAACGGGCAGAAAGAAGAGAGGTTAGACTATGGCAAAGAAGGTATTCAAATACAGGGGTTACACCCTCGAGGAATTAAGAGTTATGTCCATGGATGAATTGGTAAAAATAATGCCCTCTCGAGTGAGAAGGACATTACTCAGGGGTTTTACGGATCAGCAAAAAAAATTAATCCTGAGGGTGAGGAATGCTCAGAGGTCTATAAAGGAGGGCAAAAAACCAAAGCCGATACGTACACATTGCAGGGATATGCCCATACTTCCGGAGATGGTGGGTCTGGAATTTGAGATATATAATGGAAAGGAATTTAATAGAATAGAGATAAAACCAGAGATGATCGGTCAATATCTCGGTGAATTCGCCCCGACTAGAAAGCCCGTAAAGCACAGTGCTCCAGGAGTTGGTGCGACGAGGTCGTCATTGTTTGTACCGATTAAGTAAGATCAAGATGAAGTTACACTACTCTCTAAAACCAAAAGATGAGAGCAGGATAGTAAAGGGTATGGGCAGAGATCTAAATATATCCTTTAAGCATGCCGTAGTGATATGTGATAAACTCAGGGGTATGATGCTAATGGATGCAATAAAACTCTTGGAGGCGGTAATAGCTCTCGAGAAGACGATACCATTCAAAAAATTTAAGAAAGGAACAGGTCACAGAAGGGGCATGGGCAAAGAAAACACTGGAAAGTATCCAAAGAAAGCAGCCAGTGGGATATTGAATGTATTGAGAAATCTGGAGACGAATGCGGATTACAAGGGACTGGATCCAGAGAAATTAAGGATAATCCACATACAGGCCCTGAAGGGAATTACCAGACTTAGGAGAAAACCAAAGGGGAGATGGGCCATCTGGAGATCTCAATTGGTTAATGTTCAGGCTATCGCGGAGGAGTCTGTAAAATCTTAAAATGGCGATGGAAAAGCGTTTTATCGAGGAGGGGAAAATTAGATCGGAGATAGAGAATTTCCTTAGAGGTGAGTTGAGTGGCGCCGGCTACTCTGGAATGGATATTCAGAAGACACCTCTGGCAACCAGGATTATTTTATTTGTGGAAAAACCTCCCCTGGTCATCGGAAAGAAAGGTAAACGCATAAATAAGCTAACGACATTCCTCAAGAACAAATATGGAATTGACAACCCCGCTATTGATGTTCAGAAGATCGAGAATCCAACTCTTGACCCAAATATTGTAGCGAGAAGGATTGCCCTCGCCCTTGAGAAGGGGATGAATCGAAGACGCATTGTATATAAAGCTTTAAGGGCAGTTATGGATTCCGGTGCAAGAGGTGTTGAGATAACCCTGTCCGGAAAGATCATTGGGAAGGGGGGTAGAGCCAGAGCAGAGAAATACTCCGAGGGTTATATGAAAAAGGCGGGGGATTCATTGAAATTTGTAAAGGTGGGTTCAACTCAGGCCTACTTAAAGGCGGGAATCATAGGTGTTACTGTGAGAATAGTTCCCCCGGACGTTGTTTTTCCCGACCAGATAGAGATTATTCCAAAAGAATCTGAAGAGAAGGCAGAGGTAGAGATTTCGGAGAAGGAAGCCGAGGCCAGAGAGAAGGCAGAGGAGGAGACCGGAGAGAAAAAAGAGACCGGAGAGAAAAAAGAGACCGGAGAGAAAAAAGAGACCGGAGAGAAAAAAGAGACCGGAGAGAAAAAAACGACAAAGAGGAAAGGTTCAAGCTCAAAGAAATCAAAGGAGAAAGATGAGAAATCAGAAACCGAAAAGAAGTGATGGGAATTTAATACATATTAATTCCATATTTATAAATCATTATTAAAAGATTATTAAAGAATGGCAATATTGCGCGCTGATGAAATACGAGAGATGAATGCCGATGAATTGGATGAACATCTATTTGAATTAAAAAAGAATCTAATGAAGACCAAGGGGGTCTTAGCATCGGGCGGGGTCCCCGAGGACGTTGGAAAGATCAAAGAAATAAGACATACGATTGCCAGGATTTTGACAATTAAAAAAGAAAAGGAGTTAAAAAAGAGAGAGAAATGAATTGTCCACGATGCGGACTTCCTGAGGAGTTATGCGTCTGTGACGAGATGACGAAGGAGGGTCAACGGATAAGAGTGCGCAGTGACAAAAGACGTTATGGAAAGGTGGTGACCATCATTGATGGGTTTAAGGACGTCGATGTAGATAAGATCGCAAAGGACTTAAAGAAAAGATTGGCGTGCGGCGGTACATCAAAGAACGACAAGATCGAATTGCAGGGAGACCATACTCATAAGATGAAAGATATCCTGATCGAAATGGGTTTCTCTGGAAATATGATAGATATCGCATAAACCCTCTCACCATTTCTGGGAATTCGGGAAGTGAGGATGATCACCCCTTACAACGTCTTACGTCACGAATTGACGGGCTTGAATGCCAGAGTAGTTGATGCCACTCATGAGGGTTATAAATGTAGCGGGAGAATAGTTGGTGAGACCAGAAATACGATAAAGATCGAGCAGAAAGGGAAGGTAAAGACACTACCCAAGGATTGCATTGTCCTCGATTTAGCTCTTCCAGATAAGTGCATAGTTAGAATTGATGGGAAACTCTTGGTTTCAAGACCCGAGGATCGGATAAAAAAGAGATACAGGATAAAATTCGTATAACAGAAAAATGACGAGAAAATCCACGAAAAAAAAGGAGCCGATCTGTAATGATGTTAACTGTCCCATACATGGGACCCTGTCGACCAGGGGCATAGTCCTGGAGGGTGTTGTAACATCCGATAAGATGGATGGTACCGTTATTGTACAGAGAAATTACCGGATAAAAGTAAAGAAATACAACCGATACAAATCCGCAAAATCGAGGATACCAGCCCATAATCCGCCATGTATAAATGCTAAAACAGGCGATAAGGTTCGCATCATGGAATGTAGAAAGCTGAGTAAGACTGTAAGCTTCGTAGTTATAGAAAAAATATAGACCCGCTGAAAATGGCAAAACCACTTGGTGTAATGAAGAATCTGCCTCTGGGGAAGGCTGTACCAGCAAATATAACGAGGGCACTGCCAGTTGGTGCAAGACTAAATTGTGCGGACAATACAGGGGCAAAGGAACTTGAGATAATAGCAGTTAGAAGCTATAAAGGGGTGAGGAGGAGATGTCCAAAAGCCGGCGTTGCCGATCTGGTTGTGGCCAGTGTGAAGAAGGGCCGTGTGGATATGAGAAAGCAGGTGGTCCTGGCCGTTATAGTCAGGCAGAAAAAGGCATACACCCGTTATAATGGATCAAAGATAAGGTTTGAGGACAATGCGGCAGTTATCGTCAGCGAGGATGGAATCCCAAAGGGGACGGAGATAAAAACTGCTATAGCGAGAGAGGCTGCAGAGCGATGGAATAAAATAGGGTCTATAGCCAGCATTATAGTTTAAGGTCAAGATGAAACAACCTAGCTCACAAAAACCAAGAAAGCAGAGAAAATGGAGACAAAATGCACCACTTCATCGCAGGAGGAAGATGGTTGCTTCGACTTTAAGCAGGGAATTAAGAGAGAAATACAACCGCAGGAATCTACCCGTACGTAAAGGAGATAAAGTAAAGATCATGCGTGGCGAGTTCAAAGGAGATGAGGGGGAGGTTACCAGAGTAGATCCAAAAAATTACAAGATCTACGTAGAGGGAATAAATATCAAGAAGTCTGATGGTACCGATGTTGAAAGGGCTATCGATCCATCGAATGTTATGATAACTGATTTATACATTGAAGATAAAAAAAGGAGAGAGATCCTGGAAAGAAAGATAAGATAAAATGCATACGAAGAGAATAGCCTCTGGCTATGGAAAAAAACCGAAGTGGGTGGTTACACCAAGGGGGCCACATCGTAAGGAGGAGAGCATACCCCTCCTAATGGTTGTAAGAGACATACTGAAATATGCCGATAATGCGAGGGAGGCCAGGAGGATAATAAATAAGGGTATGATTCTGGTTGATAAAAAACCGAGAAAGGATCCGAGATACGGTGTAGGTTTGATGGATGTCATTGAGATACCGAAAACGGGGGAGTATTTTAGGGTTCTTCCGGGCAAAAAAAGACACGTAATAAAGAAAATAAACGAGAAAGAATCCAACATAAAACCATGCAAGATCATCGATAAGAGGTTGGTCAAAAAAGGTCGCATACAGCTGAATCTACACGATGGTGGCAATATCCTAGTTGATGATAATAAATATAAACCTGGGGATACTGTTATACTTGAATTACCCGACAGGAAGATAAAGGACTGGATCAAGTTTGAGAGAGGGAATGTTGCCATGATCGTCAGGGGAAGGCATAGTGGCGATACGGGCAAGATCGATGAAATATTTCCGGGAAGTGCTATCCATAAATCGCTTACGACGATGGGGGATTTACAAACATTGACGGAATATATCTTCGTCATAGGCAGGGATAAACCCATGATAGAGACATAAATTGGAAATAGAATGAAGTACAAGAACCCCATGCAGGAGCCTTTTTCTTTAGAAAAGAAAAAGCCTCGGGAAAAAGAAATGGAATTCAGCGGGCTGGATCGGGGAGCAGGGCCCAGAACAAGGTCAGGGTGAAGATAGAATGAAGTACAAGAACCCCATGCAGGTTCCCAGAATAGAGAAGGTTGTGGTGAATATAGGGGTGGGAGAATCTGGAGAGAAATTAATAAAGGCAGAGAAATTGCTGGAGAGATTGACACAGAGGAAACCGATCAGAACGATCTCGAAACACAAGATCCCATCTTGGGGTTTAAAGAAGGGGGATCCAATAGGCTGCAAGGTAACTCTCCGCGGGAAGGAGGCCGAGGAATTCCTAAAACGGGGTTTTTCTGCAGTAGATAATCAGATAAGTGAGTCAAATTTCGACGAGCATGGAAATTTATCCTTTGGTATTCGTGAATACATAGACATTCCTGGGGTAAAGTACGATCCCGATATAGGCATATTTGGCATGGACATCGCGGTGACGATAGAAAGACCCGGCTACAGGATAAAGAGGAGAAGACTGAAAAGAAGAAAAATACCCAGCAGGAATTTGATATCAAAGGAGGAATCCATCGAATTTATAAAGAAGAAATTCGGTATAAATATTTTATCCTAGATTTACAATGGCAAAAAAGAATAAGAAGTTTGATGCCAGAAATCTGAGATGCCTGGTATGTGGAACTCACAGGGGTATAATCCACAAGTATGGACTGAATATCTGTAGGAGGTGCTTTAGAGAAGACGCCCTTAGAATCGGTTTCAGGAAATACAGTTAAAAATGGAGATAAAACTATTCGGGAGATGGAGTTTTGAAAACATAGATGTCAAGGATGAGGGATTGAAGAGGTATATATCCCTCGAACCAGTTTATATCCCACACACTTCTGGGAGACTTGTTGGAAAGCAATTTGGAAAGAGCAGGATGAACATAGTTGAAAGACTGGTCAACAAGATAATGCGCTCCGGTCAGGGAACGAAGAAGGTGGCCGGTAAATATATACGCGGAGGGGGTAACACGGGGAAGAAGCAGACCGCGATCAAGATTGTTAAGAACGCATTCGAGATCATTGAAAAGAGGACAAAGAAAAACCCGATTCAGGTCTTTGTTAATTCCCTGATCAATGCCGGACCGAGGGAGGAAACCACAACGATCATCTATGGTGGAATTCGCTATCATCAGGCCGTTGATGTCTCACCACAGAGGAGGGTCGACTTCGCCCTCAAGTATATAGCTCTTGGAGCATTTGCAACGGCATTTAATTCAAAGAAACCAATTGAGGAGTGTCTGGCAGATGAAATCATATGGGCATCAGATTCTGATACAAAGAGTTATGCAATCCAGAGAAAGGAAGAGATAGAACGCATAGCCCAGTCGTCCAGATAATTTACCAAATTCTGATACTTGTTAAATTTTGGAGCTATTTAAAATGGGTCGCTATGAACAGATGGTTAAGAAGATAAGGACTTTGATCGATAAACCGGAGAGAATCAGGAATATGGGTATTGTGGCACATATAGATCACGGGAAGACCACACTGAGCGATAATCTTCTGTATAATGCCGGGATGATCTCCAAGGAGATGGCGGGGAAGCAGTTGGCCCTGGATTTTCACGAGGATGAAAGACTCAGGGGGATAACGATAAATGCAGCGAACGTCTCAATGGTCCACGAGTATGAGGGTGAAGAATATCTTATAAATCTGATAGATACCCCCGGGCACGTTGATTTCGGTGGGGATGTTACGAGGGCCATGAGGGCGGTCGATGGTGTAATTGTGGTTGTCTGCGCCGTGGAGGGTGTCATGCCACAGACAAAGACCGTTATAAGTCAGGCTTTGAGGGAGAGGGTTAAGCCAACTGTTTTCATAAACAAGGTCGATCGTTTAATAAATGAATTAAAACTAAACCCGAAGGAGTTACAGGACAGGTTCCTCAGGATAATTAACGACGTAAATAAGTTGATCAAGCAGAGACAACCAGAGGGCGTTGATTGGAGGGTTAACGTGGGGGAGGGGAGCGTGGCATTTGGTTCCGCCTATCACAACTGGGCGATTTCGGTTCCATATATGAAAAAAACGGGGATTACATTCAAGGATATAATCGATTATTGCAATAGTGGGAAACAGAAAGAGCTGGCCGATAAAGCACCGGCTCACGAAATTCTGTTAGACATTGCCGTAAAACATCTACCAGATCCACTGAAGGCTCAGAAATTCAGGCTCCCACAGATATGGAAGGGTGATTTAGAGAGTGATATAGGTAAAGCAATGCTGGCCTGCGATCCGAATGGAAAGCTGGGGATGATGATTACCAATATACAGGTTTTTGATAGGAGGGAAGGAGAGGTAGCAACGGGAAGATTATTCTCCGGTACGATATCGGAGGGACAGGATGTTTACCTGGTTGGATCTAAGTCGACAGAGAGGGTTCAAAATGTTGGGGTTTATATGGGTGCTACAAGAGTGAACGTAGATTCGGTCCCGGCTGGAAACATCGTTGGTATTACTGGTTTAAAGAACGCCTTCGCGGGTGAAACCGTATCAACCGAGGATATGCATCCATTTGAGGGAATAATCCATGTATCAGAGCCGGTAGTAACGATGGCTGTAGAGGCAAAGAGCATGAAGGACCTGCCAAAGGTTATAGAGGTTCTCAGACAGGTAGCCAAGGAGGATCCAACCCTCAGCGTAAAGATTGACGAGGAGACGGGCGAGCATCTGCTCTCTGGAATGGGTGAACTTCATCTTGAGGTGATCACGAATAGAATTAAAGATGGGGGCCTAGATATCGAGACATCACCACCGATTGTTGTCTATCGCGAGACAGTAACGGATAAATTTGGACCAGTGGAGGGAAAATCCCCCAACAAGCATAACAAGTTCTACATATCTGTTGAGCCATTAGAGAGGAGTATATACGATGCAATTGTCTCCGGTGAATTAAAAGAGGGTAGAAGAAAAGACAGGAGTAAGGACATAAGAGCCAAGCTGGTAGAACTGGGGATGGACAGGGAGGAGGCCAGAAGGGTAATTGATATCTACAGGGGAAATGTAATGGTCGATATGACTCGAGGAATTCAACATCTGGATGAGGTAATGGAATTAATACTAGATGCCTTTGAGAGCGTCATGGATAAGGGCGCATTGGCAAATGAACCTGTCACCTTAGTGAAGGTAAAATTAATGGATGCAGTTCTCCATGAGGATGCGATACATAGGGGGCCGGCACAGGTCTATCCGGCGGTAAAGAGACCAATATATGCATGTATGCTTAAATCCAAGCCAACCCTTCTGGAGCCAGTTCAGAATGTCTGGATAGATGTGCCTCAGGAGTATATGGGCTCCATTACTCGAGAATTACAGAGAAGAAGGGGCATAGTTGTGGAGATGAAGCAGAAGGAAGAGCTCATGACCATCGAAGGCAAAATGCCGGTTGCCGAGTCATTTGGCTTTGCTGGTGATATCAGAAGTGCATCGGAGGGTCATGCACTCTGGTCCACGGAAAATGCGGGATTTGAAAAAGTACCCGTGGAACTACAGAACGATATCATAATGAAGATAAGGGAGAGAAAGGGACTGAAGAAAGAGTTGCCTAAAGCCGAGGAATTCATGGAGTGAGTATATGGGCTTTTGGACATAATCTACCGCTTTTTGATCATCGAGAGCACATTGAAACCCCTGGGGGTTTTCATGGCTTTGCTCCAGTCGATTTCCCGTCCTCTTTTGGTGTGTACTCGAACTTATCCTCCCCGAACTGTTAATACATACATATAAGTACTTAACATGGGAAGAGAAATCAGAGGAGTAGTTGGTGGCAAATTTCACGTAAAGGATGACGAGGTCATAATGATTTACGAGAAGAAAGTCACAAGATATGGTAATTTTCTGTCCCAGAGCC
>Ga0164311_10000918_pt1 | contig 13755 bp, 11 predicted proteins | sample GuaBasSedimGuay2_FD_121796 | JGI IMG/M metagenome (GOLD analysis project Ga0164311, IMG submission 121796) | Subseafloor sediment microbial communities from Guaymas Basin, Gulf of California, Mexico - Guay2, Core 4569-9, 9-12 cm | ecosystem: Environmental > Aquatic > Marine > Hydrothermal vents...
GTACTGGACTTGGGTACTGGATGCGGGATTCTAGCTGTCCTAGCAGCACTCAGGGGAGCAAGCCACGTCGTGGGCGTGGACATAAACCCCCATGCCATGATCTGCCTGCTAGGGAACGCCAGAGCACATGGGGTGCTGGATAGAGTGGAGTTCAGGCTTGGAAGCCTGTTTCAGCCTCTCAAGAGAGGCGAGAGGTTCAACCTGATCCTCTTTAACCCTCCTTACCTGCCAGTTGAGTGGAGTGGCAGGCTAGAGGATGCAGCTTGGGCTGGAGGCAGGAGAGGGAGGAGGCTCATAGACCCCTTCATATCTGAGGTTGGGAGGTGGCTTACACCAGGTGGTAGAGCTCTCATGGTGCAGCTCGAGAAGAACGGCATCGATGAGAGCTTGAGGAGAGCTGAGGAGGCAGGGCTTTCAGCCAGGGTCGTCTCAGAGAGGAAGCTGTTCTTCGAGAGGCTTGTCGTCCTGGAGCTCTCGAGGGGGTGAAAGCCACCTGTAATGTGGCTCAGCCATGAGCCCTCTCCTTGCAGCAGCCTCCCTCAGCCTCTCCACGAGGGCTGGGGTGTTTATCCTGCAGGGGCATGAGAGCACGCAGCGACCGCATGTCGTGCAGAGGTAGAGGCCTGCTTCAACAGCCTTCTCTAAGCCCTCTGTCAGAGCAGTATACACGACCCCTATCCCGCCCTTATACACGTGGCCGTATGCTCTACCGGCTATGGTGTAGGCTGGGCACTCGTTAAGGCAGCCTCCGCAGTTTATGCAACACAGTGCCTCCTCTACACCTAGGTCCCATGCTCTGCTCCTGCCATTGTCGAGCAGAATGACGTGAACCTCGCTTGGGCCGTGTACACCGACCACGGTCTCAAGCTCTATGTCAGCTGTCTTACTTGGGCCAGCTATCAGCGAGACATAGGATGGGAGCCTTGAGCCGATTGAGAAGGGGGCTAGGGCCCTTATGACCAGGAGCCCCTCATCTAGGTCTCTGACAACCTTGTTCAAGCCAGCTACAGCTATGTGGGTCTTCGGGAGGCTCGTCGAGTTCCTTATGTTCCCCTCATTTGAGACTAGTGCTATCACGCCTTCCTCTGCAGATATGAAGTTGGCTCCAGTAAGCCCGTAGCCAGCTTTGGTGAAGACCTCTCTAAGCCTCCTCCTGACTGCCTTGGTTATCTCCCTTGGGTCTGGAGGGACTTTGTAGCCTACATCCATGGAGACCAGCTCAGCTATCTTCTCTCTGCTGAGGTGTAGAGCTGGCACTATAGGGTGTGCCCTATGTGACCTAGCGAGCTGGACAGCATACTCGCCTAAGTCTGTTTCATAGACCTCAGACCCTAGGGACCTCAGGTGCTCAGCTATGCCAGCCTCCTCTATAGCTGAGGACTTCGACTTGACTACCAAGCTGCCTGGCTCAACAAGCTTCTCAGCTATCCTCCTAGCTTCCCTAGCGTCTCTCGCGTAGTGGACTTGGAAGCCATTTTCCTCAAGGCTTTCAGCAGCCTGCTTCACGAGCTCTGATAGCTGTGCTAGAGTCCTCCTCCTAGCTTCTGAAAGCCTCTCCGCCAGGGCCTCAAGGTCAAGCCTCTTGGAAAGGGAGCTCTTAAGCCTCGAGAACCTCCTTAAAGCTGTGGCTACAGCTCTCCTCTCACCTAACCTCCTTAGAGCCTCTGATACTCTTGCCCTCGAGGAGTAGTACTGCGTGAACATAGGCCTCCAGTGAAGGGCTGCTTTTATCCTTGCCTAGCTGGGGCTCTGGTAGCATGAAGATCAGGGCTGTAGTCTTCGACATGGATGGTGTCCTGATCCAGAGGAACCTAGACTACATCAGGATAAGGAGTGAGGTCTTCAAGGAGCTTGTTAAGGCAGGTATACCTCGTGAGGTGCTGGAGGACGAGCCTACGGCATCCATGATGATCCAGAAGGCTAGAAGCTACTTGGCCAGCATACGCGGCGAGATGGCAGCTGAAGAGGCGGTCAGCAGGGCGCTGAAGGCTGTAGAGGAGATTGAGGAGGAAGCTGTCCCCTCAACCAGGCCTACACCAGGGATCCGAGAGGTGCTAGCTGAGCTCAGGAAACATGGGATACGTGTGATAGTCCTCACCAACAGCGGCAGAGATAACAGCATCAAGGCTCTGGCGAGAGCTGGGATCCTGGAGCTTGTCGATGAAGTTTACACTAGAGATGATGTCAGTGAGATGAAGCCCTCCTCCAAGGCTCTGCTTGAGGTAGCTGAGAGGGAAGGCTTGAAGCCAGAGGAGATGCTGATGGTCGGGGACTCGCCTGTTGACGTGATGGCAGCCATGGGAGCAGGCACGCCTGTAGTAGGCTTCGCTTACACGGATAGAGCTAAGGAGAGGCTTAGCAGGCATGGAGTGAAGCTTATTAGGACGGCAGGAGAGCTCCTAGCTGAAGTCAAGAAGATGCTCAATGTTTAAAGGCAGGCTGACAGCTCTGGTGGGGGCTGGAGTTGAGGTATAGGATACTTGGAGATAACCTGCAGATTGTGATAGTAGAGCTTGAGCCAGGAGAGGTAGTCTACGGTGAAGCAGGGACAATGAACCACATGTCAGGGAACATCCAGATGAACACCAGGGTGATAGGAGGGTTCTGGAAGGGCATTAAGAGGATGCTGATGAGAGAGAGCTTCTTCATGACAGAGTTCACTCCAGTTGGAGGACGGGGGTTTGTTGCCTTCAATGGGAGAGCACCTGGCAAGATTAAGGCGCTCGAGATAGAGCCAGGGAGAGAATTCATGGTCCAGAAGGATGCCTTCTTGGCTGCTGAGTCGACAGTGGACTTAGACATAGCCTTCGTAAAAAAGCTTGGAGCAGGCTTCTTCGGTGGAGAGGGCTTCATACTTGAGAAGCTCTCTGGTAGCGGCACTGTGTTCATACACGCATGTGGGGACTTCATAGAGTACAACCTAGCTCCAGGGCAGCTGATCAAAGTTGACACAGGACACATAGTAGGCTTCGACAGCACAGTAGACTACGACATAGCCTATGCTGGCAGCATCAAGACAGCTCTCTTCGGCGGTGAGGGCATATTCCTAGCGACGCTCAGGGGACCTGGCAGGGTGATACTGCAGTCCATGAACGTAGCTCTGCTTGCTTCAGCTCTGAGGCCATACTTCCCCAGCACATCAGGTGGCGGCGGAGTGAAGATAGGGCCATTTGGGCTTGAGCTATGAGGCTAATAGCCCTGGTAGCCATTGTGATAGCAGTCTTCCTCCTAGGAGTGCTGCTGATACTTGCTCCGATCCTGGTCAAGGTGGCTTTGACCCTAGGATTCCTAGCGCTCTTCCTGATAGGAGTGCTTGTGACAGCAGCTGTAGTCCTCGGCTTGCTGCACCTGCTTGCGATACCGGTGTTCGCCTTAAAGAAGAGGAAGCCCATTGAGCCAGGAGACTACACTCTTGAGATGGCTAAGGAGCCAGAAGAGGAGGAAGGATGAGAAGCTACAGGTGCTATAGGACCAGCAGGTGCGTGGAGTGTGGTTTCTGCGAGAAGCTGGTAGACTGCCCAGCTGGCTTCAGCCAAGACCAATGCTTCGGGTGCATGGCATGCTACTATGCCTGCCCTAACTCAGCTATCTCATACGAGGAAGTTGAGGTAGGGTACTGTAGGATAAGTGTTGATGGAGCTGAGGTTGAGGCTCCTACTGGAGTACCTCTCAAGAGAGCTCTTGAGGCCCTAGGCTTCACCTTGGGGTCGGGTTTAGATGGCTTCTGTGAGACTGGAGGCTGCTATAGCTGCCTGGTTAAGGCTGATGGCAGGTATGTTAGGGCGTGTATGACGCCAGTCAGAGAGGGCATGGTGGTTGAGCTAGCTGAGAGGCCCCTGCTCAGGATAGTGAGCGAGCCTCAGGGGCATAGTGTCGGTGGGGTTGGCACCCCATACTGGGTTAAGGGGAGGGGATGGGCTGTTGAGGTGGCTATATGGGCTGCTGGCTGCAACCTGAGGTGCCCTCAGTGCCAGAACTACCACATAACATATGACAGCAAGAGCAGACCTTCTACGCCGAGAGAGGCGGCTAGAGCTGTAACCGAGGCTAGAAGGTACTATGGCGTTGACAGGATGGCTATCTCTGGCGGGGAGCCTACCCTGAACTTCATGTGGCTCCTGGAGTACTTCAGGGAGCTTAGGAGAATGAACCCTGACCCAGAGGCTAGAATACACCTCGACACAAACGCCACAATCCTCTCCAGGAAGCACATCGACCTGCTTGTTGAAGCTGGGATGACTGACATAGGCCCAGACCTCAAAGGGGCTAGAGTAGAGACGTTCATGGAGATAACTGGCGTAAGGGACGCTGAGCTAGCTAGGAGATACCTGGAGAACTCCTGGAGCACAGTCAAGTACGTTGTAGACGAGTACCAGGAGAAGGTGTTCATAGGCGTGGGAGTCCCATATAACCCAGCTTTCATGAGCTTGGATGAGCTAGCTGAGATAGGCGACAAGCTAGCCTCAATAGACCCAGGCATGCAGGTCTGCATCCTAGACTACTACCCAACATTCAAGAGGAGAAGCTTGAGGAGGCCATCCGTCAGGGAGATGCGTAAGGCCAGGGAGGTGCTGAAGAGCAGAGGGCTTACAACAGTGCTCGCTCAGACACCAGCTGGGCACATAGGCCCCTGATGCCCGGCTACGCGTGCTAGCAGGCTAGCTGAGGGATTTTAGCAGCCTCAGCTGCTGGTGTGCACAGGCTATTACACGTAAGTTTATATTCTGCTAGTAAGCCTAAGGCTGTAGGTGGGCTGATGAAGGCTGTATTCGACGGGCTCTGCCCGAACTGCGGAGGACCTATATCCGATGACAGGCTGATGATGGGGCTTCCCTGCGAGGAGTGCCTCCCGCAGGCTACAGCTGGAAGCCCTGGTGAGGTAGCTGAGGCACTTGCAGCTCGAGGTAGGCTATGGGGGTATGGCAGGATAGCTCAGGTGTGGAGGGAGCTCCTGGCTGTAGACAGGGTGTTCAAAAGCGGGCTGGGGCACCCGATGTGGGCTCTCCAGAGGGTGTGGGCTAAGAGGGTGCTCCTAGGGAAGAGCTTTGCGATAGTTGCTCCAACTGGAGTAGGAAAGACGACGTTCGGCTCCCTGATGGCAGTCTACCTGGCCTCCAAGGGGAAGAGAAGCTACATAGTGCTCCCATCTTCAATACTGGTCAGGCAGGTCTCAGAGAGGATAAGGGAGTACGCTGGCAGGTGTGGGATCCAAGCAAGGCTCCTAGCATACTACAGCGGGATGAAAGCCAGCGAGAAGAGGGAGTTCCAGGAGAAGCTTGCTGGAGGCGAGTTCGACATCCTAGTGACCACAGATAGGCTTCTAGCATCGAGGTATGATGACCTCAAGAGGCAGAAGTTTGACTTCATATTCGTAGACGACGTTGACGCCCTGCTGAAGAGGTCCAAGAACCTCGACAGGGTGCTTGTGCTCCTCGGGCTCAGCGAGGAGCTCGTTCAGAAGGCTCTCGAGTCAGCTTTAGACAGCAGTGAGCTGGAGAAGCTTGTGGAGGAGCACTCAAGCGAGCTAGGGGGTGCTGGGATACTTGTGTTCTCGAGCGCAAGCGCGAGGAGAGCTAGCAAGAGGAGGCTGATGCTCCTGAGATCGCTGCTGGGCTTTGAGCTAGGCTACAGGCAAGGCTACCTCAGGAACATAGTCGATGTGGCTGTGAAGCCCAGTGGAAGCGTGGATGAGGAGGTTGTCAAGGTGATCAAGAGGTTCGGTGGTGGGGTGCTTGTGTTCACTCCGATGCCATATGGCAGAGAGTACGCTGAGAAGCTAGCTGAGTACCTCAAGGCCTCAGGTGTCAAGGCTGAGCTAGCTGACGGGAAAGCTGTCGAGAAGTTCAGTAGAGGAGAGCTTGACGCGCTAGTTGGGATTGCAAGCCACAGGTCGCCTCTAGCGAGAGGAGTAGACCTCCCAGAGAGGATAAGGTACGTGGTGTTCGCTGGAGTGCCCAGGTATGAGCTGAAGCTGACTGCAGAGGAGTATCATCCAGCTAGGCTCTACTCTTTGCTCAGCAACCTGAGGCTTGTCGTAGATGAGAGGCAGAGAGCCAGGATAGAGAGGGAGCTTGAGAGGCTCAGAAGCTTCCTGACAGCCTCCTCTGACGCAGTTGAGGCGGTTAAGGCTGGAGGAGAGCTGACAGGGTACCTAGCAGCCCTGAAGAAGGCCATAGACAGAGGTAGGAGCCTGCTCAAGGAGCTGATAACACCAGAGCTCCTGGAGAAGATAAGAGAGAGCAAGGACTTGGCTATGCGAGCTGAAGGAGAGGAAATAACCCTGGTGATAGCTGACGCAGCAGCTTACCTGCAGGCATCAGGTAGAGCCTCAAGGCTCTTCCCTAAGGGGCTCAGCAAGGGAGCTAGCATACTCGTAGTTGATGACGAGAAGGCCTATGTGAGCTTGGTGAGGAGGCTTAGGTGGTACATAGATGACCTGGAGTTCAAGGAGCTGGAGGAAGCCAGCAGGGTCTTCGCTGAGATAGACGAGGACAGGAGGCTCATAAAGGAGCTCAAGGAGGGTAAGGCTTCTTCTGAAGTCCTCGACTTCGTCAAGAACATACTCTTCATAGTCGAGTCGCCTACGAAGGCCAGGGTGATCTCCAGGCTGTTCGGTGAGCCTATGAGGAGAGACGTAAACGGCATAAGGGTCTATGAGGTTGCAAGTGGAGACTACGTGCTGAGCATAGTGGCCAGCGGAGGCCACGTACTAGACCTGGCTACCGATGTAGGGCTCCATGGAGTGATAGTAGACGATGGGGGGTTCAAGCCGGTCTACGCCCCGATAGCTAGGTGCCTAGACTGCGGTGAGCAGTTCGTCAAGCTGGACACGTGCCCAAGGTGCGGAAGCAAGAACGTCTTCAGCAAGGCTAGGGTGCTAGAGGTCATCAGAGAGCTTGCAATAGAGGCTAACGGCGTGTTCATAGCAACAGACCCTGACACAGAGGGGGAGAAGATAGCCTGGGACATAGCTAGCGTGATAGCACCATACAACGGTAGCATAGCTAGAGTAGAGTTCCATGAGGTCACGAGGAAAGGCGTTGGGAAGGGGCTTAGGGAGCTCAGAGGGATAAACGAGAGGCTTGTTGAGGCCCAGATAGTCAGGAGAATAGAGGACAGGTGGATTGGCTTCGAGCTGAGCAGGAAGCTCTGGAAGAAGTTCAGCTACAAGACCCTTAGCGCAGGCAGAGTTCAGACACCAGTCTTAGGCTGGGTCATCCAGAGAGCTAAGGAGGCTAGAGAGAAGGTGAGCGTCCTATATGCTCAGCTTCCAGGCGGCATGAAGATCAGGCTCAGAGGATTCGATAGAAGTAGGCTTAAGGAGCTTAAGGAAGCTAAGGCTGAGGTGGAGGTGGTCAGAGATGAGGTTGTTGAGCAGAATCCTCCACCACCCTACACGACAGACGCTCTGCTGAGAGATGCGTCAGCGTTCCTCAAGTTCAGCGCCCAGAAGACAATGCAGATAGCCCAGGACCTCTTTGAGATGGGGCTCATAACGTACCATAGGACAGATGCCACCACGGTATCGCAGCATGGGATGAGCATAGCTAGGGAGTACATTGAGGAGAAGTACCCTGGGCTCTTCCAGCCTAGGTCTTATGCCATGGAGGGGGCACACGAGTGCATCAGGCCAACTAGGCCAGCTGACTCAGAAATGCTCAGAAGCCTCATCTCAATGGGAGTGCTCAAGCTCCCCTCGCCGCTCACCAGAGAACACTACACGCTCTACCAGCTGATATTCAACAGGTTCATTGCAAGCCAGATGAAGCCTGCTAAGGTGAGGGTGCAGCATGTCAGGGTTAAGCTGCTAGACTACGTGTATGAGGCAGCTGAGCCAGTTGAGGTCGTTGAGGAGGGCTACAGCAAGGTCTGGAGGATCAGGGTTAGCCAGCCCTGGCAGCCTGGCAGCTTCAAGCTAGAAAGCTATAGAGTAGTGAGGGTCTCTAAGGCTAGGCCTTACACCCAGGGTGAGCTTGTAGCCGAGATGAAGAAGCGAGGGATAGGTAGGCCTAGCACCTACGCTAAGATAGTTGAGACGCTCCTGAAGAGGAGGTATGTCTTCGAGAAGAACGGGTACCTCTTCCATACTCCACTAGGCTATAAGGTCTGGAGCTACCTCAGGGAGAACTATGGGGACTACGTGTCAGAGGAGACTACAGCTAAGCTTGAGGAGGAGATGGACAAGATAGAGAGAGGTGAGGTAAGCTACCTGGAGTCCTTGAGCAGACTATACAGGGAGATCTTGAGGATAAGAGGCGAGAGCATTGAGGCTCCTAGAGGAAGCTGAGGAAGCATACCTCTGGGAGCCTGGAGCAGGAAGGAGGCTAGCCAGCTTAGACAGCAGCGTTAAAGCCAGAGCTCTGGTTGGAGCTGCAGCTGTGATAGCAGTGGACATAGGGTTGTGGGTTACTGAGAGGGGGCCTCAGCTCCTTAAGCCTCTAGAACACATCTCAGCCTTCATGCTCCTATCCAGGAGACTTGGCTTAAGCTACAAGGCTACGTTAGACGACCTTGAGGAGATGGTGCTTGACTTAGCCTCTAGAGCAGAGAGCGATGGGGGAGTCAGGCTGTGGGCTGCTGGGTCACCTGGGAGAGAGGCTGCTGTAGCAGTCTACTTGCTTAGAGCTCTAGAGCCTAGCGTATCGCAGCTGTTGGATTCCGGGGTGGAGGCGTACACAGCTGGAGTCAGCGAGGCTTCTGCGTCCGATCTGCTTGCCCCATCCTATAGCAGGGTGTGTAGGCTTATCTGCATGGAGGGAGCTATCTACTCGAGCATGGGCGCGGTCTTTCTGCTTGAAGGCAGCAGGGTCATATCCCCTCCATCCCTGGTGGCACACGAGCCAGTTAGGTCTGTTGTAGCTGAGCTAGCTAGATACGAGGGGCTTAAAGTGGTTGAGAGGTGTGTCACGTGTGGAGAGCTATACTCTGCAGACGAGGTGTTCTTAGCGTGCTCTGTGCTCGGCATAGTGCCTGTGAGAGCAGTTGATGGAGCAGAGATTGGTGTAGGCGAGGCTGCTAGGGGGCTTCAGGTAGGGTTCTTGAAGGCTGCTAGGGGGCTCACCGTGTTCCCTCCAAGCTGGGTTGTCCTAGCTAGGAGAAGAAGGTTGTGAGGTCAGCTGCCCTAGGCTTGGTCTTGACCTCTCTGGCTGCAGCTAGCGTCCTCTCCACTACCTTATCAAAGAGCTCTAGGTAGTAGCTTATGTCACAGTCCTCTAGCTCGAAGAACTCAGCTGGCCTAGCCCTGTAGTTCACTGGCTCACTTCCCTTGATCACAAGAATGTACAGGTTCATCCCCCTGTGGACCTCTACGCCAGCGTTCTCCTGAAGCCACCTTGCTGCTGCGCTAGCCTTCGTTGTCCTCTCGTACTCCTCTAGCTTCTTGGCTAGCTGCTCTACCATCACCAGGTCGTCCTTTGACACCTCCATCCTCTCCAGCCTAGCCCTGTACTCCTCAGCTACCCTCCTAGCCCTCTCTAGGTCTCCGTCCCTCAGGATAGCCTCGACTACAGCCTTCTGAGCCTCCTTGACTATGGCAGGATAGTCTTTCCTCACGAACTCGAAGCCCTTTGCTACGAGCCTGCCGTCAACGAGGTGGACATACTTCTTCTTGGTCAGGTAGAGAGCTCTCCTAGCTATGTGCTCGAACTCTATGGTTACAGGCATCTTGCTGTTCACCTCATCTACAAGCTTGAGAGCCTGCTCCTCAGTTACCCCAGCGATGTGTATGCCATCTGTGTCTATGTACACTGGAGTCAAGCCTCTGCTCTCAGCTAGCTTCCTCACCTCCTGGATGTACTTTCTGCCAAGTGCTGTGGTGAGCTTAGCTCCGTCAGCGGTGTAGAGCCTCGAGTTGGCCCAGCCCATGTACCCGTATATGGCGTTAGTCACGACCTTGACGGCATGCTGCTTCGCATAGAGCCTCTTGTACTCAGATGAATCATGAGGGTGCTTAGCCATCTCTCTCTTGAGCTGAGCTCTGAGCTCCAACAGCTCCTCGACTATGTCAGGTAGCAGCCCCTTTCTCTTGGAGCACACCTTGAAGCGCTCTCCCTCAGCCTCCACCTCCCTGGCTTCCTCTCTGCAGCACTTGCAGCCTACGGTTTCAGGTGAGATGTTGAAGTTCTTTATGAGGGTAGGGTACATGCTCTTGAAGTCCAGCGACCCGACGCTCTCATATACTCCTGGCTTCTTGAGCCAGACGAAGCCCCCTGGGAACCAGGCCTTCTTAGCTCCTCTGTCTGGTAGGGCAGCTCTCCTCCTATAGGCTTCCCTCAACACCAGAGAGTCGACGAGCTCTCCTACAGTCATCCTCGTGGCGTAGTGCAGCGGCACCCCAGTTAGCCTCGAGAACTCGAGCTGAAGCGGTAGAAGCTCCCTCGCCACCTCCTCTATGAGGGAGAGCCTCTCCTCCAGAGCTGCCTTAAGCTCCTCTCTACGCTCTCTCCAAAGCTCCTTGATCATGTAGCTTGGAGGGAGCTTGGGGCACTCTATGCCGAGGGCCTCAGCGACCTCCTCGATAGACTTCGTTGGGAGCTCAGGGAAGTCTCTCCATGCTACTGAGAAGAGGTCTATGTTAGCTCTCCCCTCTACCTCCGTCTCCTTGAGTATCATGCCTCTGAAGTACTTCCCTGTCTCAACAGGCTCAGACAGGTCTCTGCCTATCCTCAGCTTTAAACCGTGTCTTTTCGCTCTAGCTATGATGTAGGGCCACTCATCTGCGTCCTGCTCATACCCTACGATGACATCTGGGTCTTGCTCCCTGATGTACTCTGCTATGCTGGCTAGAAGCTCTCTGTCATCTCCATCAGACGCCTCATAAACCTCTGTCCCACTGCTGCCCCTGAAGCCAGCGACAAGAACTGGGTCCTCGCCCTTCCTGGGGTAGCCGTGCTCAGAGTATATGTAGCATGTGAAGTACACCGTCTTCAAGCTGACTGGAGGCTCCCTTGACCTGACTTCCACATCCTCTGCGTAGAGCACACCATCCTTCAGGTCTCCTCTAGCTGACAGCTCAGCTAGAGGGGTTATGCCTGATTCAAGCAGGTATACGTACCAGGGCTCTATGTCAGTCTCTCTGCACTCACCAAGCTGCTGAGCAACCTGTACCAGCTGCCTCCTCTCATCAGAACTCGAGTACCTAACCTTGAAGACAGGCTTAAGCACCCCATCGACGTAAAGCTCATCCTCCTCGATCACAGCTCTGCTAGCTAGCTTGCTCTTGGCTTGCTCAACTCTATTAGGGACGAGTATGAAGTAGGGGAGGTACCTCACAACTATGGTGTAAGGGCTATCTCCTCTGACATAGAGCCTAACAGCCCCCCTGGAGTAGCTGCAGTGGTATAGTACCCCAGACACCTCCAAGCTGACCCCAAGCTAGGTGGCGTATTGCGATTTAAGGTTAGCGTTGCGTGAAAGCTTTAAACAGGTAGGTGCACTGTAAAGTGGTGTACGCCATGAGCAGAGGGTGGTTCGACCCGTTCGAGGAGGTAAGGAGGATATGGAAGGAAATGGACAGGATGTTCAGCGAGCTCCTGTCCTCAAAGCCAGCTGAGCTGCGAGGTGAAGCAGGTTACAGGCAGCCCTTAGCTGACGTATATGAGACAGACCGCGACATCGTGGTTGTAGTTGAGGTCCCTGGAGTCGACAAGAAGGACGTGAAGATAAATGCAACAGAGAACGCAGTTGAGATCAGAGCTGAGTCAGCTAGGGAAGAGGAGGAGAGAGGAGCTACATGGCATAGGCGTGAGAGGAGGTACATTGGCTTCTATAGGAGGATATCTCTGCCAGCTAAAGTGGATCCAAGGAGAGCTAAGGCAAGGTTCAGGAATGGTGTGCTTGAGATAAGGCTACCTAAGGTTGAGGAGGCTAGAGGCTATAGCATAGAAATAGAGTGAAGCTACCTCACTAGCTCCTCAACCTCCCTATACCATTTCTTGCTGGTCCCCTTCTTAGCCCTCTTCTTCCACTTCTTCGTCTTAGGCTCCTCCTCTAGGGCTTTGGCTAGGGCTCTTGCCTTCTCAGCCACGGCGTTGGCCTCCTGCTCCGTTAAAACCCCCTCCTGCTTCAGCGACTCAGTGAACTTCTCGAGCTTCTCGAGGTTCACCTTAGCATCATACCAGAAGCCCCAGTCGTCAGCTAGGAGCTTTGCGATGTACTTTGCGTTAATCAGCTTCCTCCCCTCTTTGTCGCTTAGCTCGTGGCTCATGAAGAGGACCACGAGGTCTACTAGATCCTTCCTGTTTATCTCATGTATCTGAAGCTTCTCTAGGACTATATCGGTTGGTGTTATGGCTGGTGAGCTGAGGTCAAGCCTGCCCTCTCCAGGCTTGCTGCCAAAGGGCACGTCGTGGCTGAACTCCAGCTTATCAAAGAATATGTCGATGTGGTACTTCCCCTGTGGGTGGTAGTATATCAGCCTCTTCTTCCCGAAGAGCACATTGACCATCCTGTCTGGTATGAAGCCTTCTTCCTCGAAGAACTTCTTGACCTGAGAGTACTGCTTGCTGTAGGCTATGAGGTCTAGGTCTGTGAAAGCTGGTGTACCCCCACCGAACCTCAGCTTGTGTATCTCCCTGCACCTCTCGTCGTCCATTGTGTGCACGTACACCGCTAAGGCGCCAAGTATCCTCAGTATGATGCCCTTTTCCTCAGCTTTCTTGACTAGGCTGATGCACTCCTCTGCGAACTCCTCCTCGCTCATCTCAACGAAGTGTATTTCCTTCTGAGGCAAGCAGACACCCACTAGCCCTCTATCTTCCAGTATGTCTTGAGGCCGTCTGGCTCGAACTCTATTATGAAGCCTCTCAGCAAGCCCTCTGAGTACTCGCTTCCAGGGTTTATGACTATCGTATCTCCTATCTTGTCGCTGGCATAGCTCTCGTGTATGTGACCATGGAGCCCCATCAGAGGCTGGTATTCTTCCTCCAGCTTTCTAACTGCCCTTGAGCCGACGTGAACCAGCACAGGCCTCCCTCCGACGTACACTGGCTTGAGGTTCTTGTCCAGCTTTGGAGCTAGGTCTAGCTTGGTGTTCCATGGTGGGCAGTGGAAGTTGAAGAGAGCCTTCTTGAAGTCCTTGACCCCTGACTTCTCGATCTTCTTCCTCAGCATCTTCTCCAGCTTGTCCTCTGGAGCCTCCCTTGGCGTGTTCCATGGCGTTGGGTTCACGTACTCGTGGCTTATCACCTGGTACCCGTAGGGTAGCTCTACTGTCTTGTCTAGTGGGTAGATTACACCCCTGTCCTCGAACCTCTTTATGGTCTCGTCTATGTACTTCTCGTCGTCGTTTCCTGGCATCACTATGGCAGTTGTCTTCCTCAAGTCCACCTTCTCCACTAGGAGGTTAAGCCACTTCTCAAGCCTCTCGACCATGACCTTCTTGAAGAGCTCCTCCTGCTTCTTCGGGCTCTGAGCTATGTCCTGAAGCTCCTCCTTGGTGAGGATCACGTAGTAGTATGCTATGCCCTCTATCCTCTCCTTTATCTTCTCAAGCTCCTCACTGCTCCTGGCTACGAGCTTCTGGTCTATCAGGGTAGTCTCATACCTGTCTCCGTAGTCTACTATTGGAACTATGGCTTTTCCCGTGAGGTCTCCAGCCAGTATTATGACGTCAGCATTGTAGACGTTGACTGCATTGAGCCACTTCCTCCATACTATGGTGTTTCCGTGGATGTCTGCTGCAAAGAACATCCTGAAGGTCATCTCATGCACCCACATTCCCCCTATGCATGTGGTATAAAGCGTTATCCCATGCGA
>Ga0164311_10000919_pt1 | contig 13751 bp, 14 predicted proteins | sample GuaBasSedimGuay2_FD_121796 | JGI IMG/M metagenome (GOLD analysis project Ga0164311, IMG submission 121796) | Subseafloor sediment microbial communities from Guaymas Basin, Gulf of California, Mexico - Guay2, Core 4569-9, 9-12 cm | ecosystem: Environmental > Aquatic > Marine > Hydrothermal vents...
GTTCACGAAGCAGGCTTGGTGGCTCTGCGCACCAAACGCGGTGGCCTGGGCCTGGCCTCTACCCTGCGTGGCTACGGAGTGGCCTGGCTGGCCGATGCCATGCGGGAGGCCGGTTTCCGCACGGAGATATTTCCAGATTACCGGGCGATGAAATGGTCGAAACTTTTGCTCAACATGCTGGGCAATGCCATTCCTGCCATCCTGGATCTGCCACCAGAGGACGTGTTTACCAGCTCCAATCTGTTTGCTCTGGAGCGACAGGCTCTCGCCGAGGCGCTGGCTGTGATGGAGGCCTCGAACCTGGAGCCGGTGAGCCTGCCTGGCTATCCTGTCCCCCTGTTCGCTCGCGCGTTGACTCGCGGGCCGCAGTTTCTCATGCACTTCATCTTTCGGCGGATGATTGGCGGAGGCCGGGGCGGGAAGCCGCCGTCCCTGCACCTGGATCTGTTGCGAGGGCGGGCTCGTTCCGAGGTCGAGTACCTGAACGGTGCTGTCGTCCGCGCGGCAGATCGCCTGAACGTCCCTGTACCTGTCAACCGGGTGTTGTACGAGTTGCTGATGGGCATCGTGCGTGGGGAGATTCCGTGGGAGGTTTATCGGCGGCGACCGGACCGGCTCTGGCTGGCGGTGCGAAGCGGCACGTTGGAAAGAAAGGTTGCGCCTGAATGCGCTTCATGATATAATCCACCTCGGAGCCGGCGATGGGCAATGGGGGTTGAGTGGCTCGTCTCCCCTGTGGCCGTTCATGGCCGGAGGGGAGGCGTTTTTATACCGAGCGCGTATGAGAAGCGTGAAAACAGCTCCCCGTTTATGCGCTCTTTTACCCGCCAATAAGACGTGAAACGTGAAGAGTGAAGAGTGAAACGAGGCCCTCACGCATCACGTTTTACGTTTCACGTCCAATGCACATCGGGCCCGGCTCTGCTGCCCTTGAACCAAATTGCGCCGAGTATAAGCGTATGAGGAAGGTGTATGATTCGCACTGCAGAAGTAGTCATCGTTGGCGGCGGGGTGATGGGGGGGAGCACGGCCTATTACCTGGCCCGCCGGGGTGTGCGGCCAGTCATCATCCTGGAGCGAGACCAGCTTGCCTCTGGCTCAACCAGCCTCAGTGCTGGCGGCATTCGTTACCAATTTTCCTCGGAGACCAATGTCCGCATCATGCTGGAAAGCGTCCCCGTGTTCGAGCGTTTCGCCGAGGAGTTCGACACTGAGATAGACTTTCGGCAGGATGGCTATCTCTTCCTGGCGGCAACGGCGGAGACCTGGGCTGACTTCCGGGCAAACGTCGCCTTGCAACGACAGCTGGGTGTTCCCACTCGCCTGCTGTCGCCCGATGACATCCGTGAACTGGCTCCCTACCTGTACCTGGACGACGTCATCGGTGGTACTTTCTGTCCCAAAGACGGCTACGCTGATCCCTACAGCGTGGCTATGGGTTTCGCCAGGAAAGCCCGCGAGTTGGGCGCGCTCATCTCGGAGAAGACCGAGGTGACCGGGGTCTCGATGGAGGGAGGGCGTGTGACGGGCGTGGAGACGCCTAAAGGGCGGATCGCCACGCCGGTCGTAGTCAACGTGGCGGGGGCCTGGTCGGCACAGGTGGGACGTATGGTGGGCGTAGATTTGCCGGTGAAACCCTATCGCCGCCAGATATTTGTCACCCATCCTTTCGATGCCCTGCCACAGCGTATACCCATGATTATTGACTTCGAGCCTAGCTTCTATTTCCGTCGCGAGGGGCCTGGCATCCTGATGGGCATGACGGACAAGGACGAGCCGTCCAGCTTCAACACCAACGTGGATTGGGATTTCCTGGCGCAGGTGGTGGAAAAGGCCGTCCATCGCGCCCCGCTACTGGAGAGGGCGGGGTTCATGCGTGGCTGGGGTGGGCTGTACGCCGTCACCCCAGACGATAACCCGATCATCGGCAAGGACGTTGGCGGGGTGGAGGGGTTTTACTGCGCGGTAGGTTTCAGCGGACATGGGTTCATGCAGTCGCCGGCCGTAGGCCGTATCCTGGCTGACTTGATTACCACGGGTGATGCGGGCCTCGATCTCAGCGAGTTTCGGCTGGAACGGTTTGCCCGTGGCGAAGGGGTTGGGGAGAAACGGGTGATCTAGTGACCAGTGAAAGGAGCGTCGCCTCTGACGTAGGAGCTGAAAAGGGAAAGGGGGGATGCCTATCTGCTAAAATGATGACCAGCGAACCGTGTCGCTTTCCCCGTCCAGTGAGGGCGGGAGATCCGTGTGACCTGGCCGCGTGCCAATGGGGTCAGGTCTCGTGAGGCACATGAAAAGGAGGAGTGAGTCATGTCTAGAAAGCTATTGATTTCCCTGACCATCGTGTTGCTGGCGTCCATGGTGCTCACCGGATGCCCCAAGAAAGCAGCCGAGCCTATCAAGATTGGAGCACAACTTCCCATAACTGGTGAGTACGCCTACGAGGGTGAGGGCATGCTCAAGTGCATCCAGTTGATCACTGACCAGGTCAACGAAGCCGGCGGCATCCTGGGTGGGCGCAAGATCGAGATCGTCAAGTGCGACGACGTGGGCAAGCCCGACGAGTCCTCCAAGTGCGCGAACCAGTTGGTGTCGGCCGGCGTGGCTGCCGTCGTCGGTAGCTACAGCTCCACTTGCACCGAGCCTGCCTCGGAGATCTACAACGAGGCTGGCATCTTGCAGATCACCCCATCCTCCACCGCTACCCGGCTGTCGCAGAAGGGCTTCAAGCGCTTCTTCCGCGTCTGTTTCCTGGATGACCGGCAGGGCTTGTTCGCGGCTAACTTCATGCTGGAGAAGCTGGGTGCCGATACCGCGGTCTTCCTCCACGACAATTCGACCTACGCCAAGGGCCTGGCCGAGTGGGCGAAGAAGTATTACGAAGAGGCCGGTGGCACAGCACTGCTCATTGATGCTATTAACCCTGAGGATACCGATTTCCGGCCTATCCTGACCAAGATCAAGAACCTCGGCCCCAAGGCTGTCTACTTCACCGGCTATCACCCGCAGGGCGGGCTTCTGCTCAAGCAGTCCAAGGAGCTGGGCACCGAGTTCGAGTGGGTGCTGGGCAACGCCTGCAACAACCCGGAGCTAGTCGAGATCGCGGGTCTGGATGCGGCCAAGGGCGCTTACATTACCACCGAGCCGCTGCCCAAGGACATCCCCGGTGAGGCGGCCAAGAAGTTCTACAACGACTTCGTGGCCAAGTACGGTGAACCCCCGGCCAGCATCTGGTGGGTGATGTCCGCCGATGCTCTGAACGTGATCATCGAGGCCATGAAGGCCACTAACTCCACCGACTCGGCGAAGATGGCCGAGTACTTACACAACGAGTTCAAGGACTACCCCGGTGTGACAGGAACCATCATCGGTTTCGATGAGAATGGTGACCGCCTGGGCACCGTCCACGAGGCGTACGTCATCACCGACAGCGGTGAGTTCGAGATGGTCAAGTAAGTTGCGTGCTAGACGGGGAGTCCGGGGACGCCCCGGACTCCCCATCTTGTTTTGACGGTTGCTACCGGATACTTTTTGTGATCTGCGCTAAGCCTAGAGCCCAGAGATAAATCTCCGGGGTTACTACTCAGGCCAGCGGTTGAAACCGCGCCTGAGGAGCTAAAGCTGGCTGTCCACCTGCGTGGACAGGAGCGTCCACGCAGGTGGACGCTCGGCTGCAAGCCCTCTAGAGGCGATTTCAATCGCTAACAGAAGTAGCCTGAGCAGTTACTCTCCGGGCTGAGCAGCGAAAGGGCGCTTCCAGCGCCCTCCCGTCGGCGGAGCGTGCTTCCGGCACGCTTGGGCTGCTAAGTCTGAACGTTGACGTTCAGGCCAAACGTAAGGATGGGGTGATGGGACAACTATTACAGCAACTTTTGAATGGATTGACCATCGGCTCTTTCTACGCCCTTATCGCTCTGGGCTACACGATGGTCTACGGTGTCCTCAAGTTGATCAATTTCGCCCACGGTGATCTTTTCATGCTGGGTGCTTACCTGGGCCTGGTCACGCTGATGGGGTTGGTGGTCAACATGGGACTCTCGGCCAATCTGCTCATCTTCCTGCTGATTTTTCTGATCGTCATGATCGTCGTGGGTGGAGTGGGCGTTGTCCTGGAGCGGGTCGCTTATCGTCCGTTGTACAAGGCCGGTCGTTTGCCGCCCATAGTCTCTGCCCTGGGGGCCTCCATATTCCTGCAGAACGGGGTGATGCTCCTTTACGGTGCCAGGTACAGGACGTTTCCCGAGGCGTTCAAGAGAGCTATTCCAGATGTGATGTGGACCTTTGGCGGGGCACGGCTCACGTTGATGCAGGTCATTATGTTGCTCATCTCTTTCCTCCTGATGGCGGCTCTTTATCTCTTCGTCAACTATACCAGAGTGGGCACGGCGATGCGCGCTGTGGCTCTGGATCACGATACGGCGCGCTTGATGGGCATTGACGTGAACCGCATTATCACCCTCGTGTTCATCATCGGCCCTGCGCTGGGAGCGGCCGGAGGGATAATGGTTGGCCTGTTCTACGGGCGCATCTATTTCACTCTGGGATGGAGCTACGGCCTCAAAGCCTTCACCGCGGCCATCCTGGGGGGTATCGGTAATATCCCAGGAGCAATGGTAGGCGGGTTGCTTCTGGGGCTCATCGAGGCTCTGGCTACCGGCTTCGTGTCTGATGCCTGGAAGAACGCCATTGCCTTTTTCATCCTGGTGCTCATTCTTATCCTGCGCCCCACGGGATTGCTGGGCGAGAGGGTGGCTGAGAAGTTGTAAGGGGGGTCTTATGAAAGATTTCTTTGCCCGTCTGAGAAATCTGGATGAACGCTGGGGATACTCTATCCTGGCGGTTGTGGCGGTGCTGTTCCCTATCGTGGTGCCCAGTAACCGCTGGATCCAGGTGGCCAACTTTTTCTTCATCTACGCGATGCTGGGCCTGAGCCTGAACATCATCCTGGGCTACGCGGGCCTCTTTCAGCTTGGCCACGCGGCCTTTTACGCGGTGGGAGCTTATACGACTGCCATCCTGAGCACCTATTTCAACGTTCCCACCTTCGCCTTGTTGCCCATCAGCGGCATACTGGCGGCGATCTTCGCCATTCTCATCAGCCGTCCCATCCTGCACCTGCGGGGGGATTATCTGTGCATCGTGACCATTGGCTTCGGGGAGATCGTGCGCATCGCCCTGCGCAACGACGTCAGCAGCCTCGTGTTCCTGGCCAATATCCCTGGTCTCGCTTTCCTGAAGGAGAAGCTGGGGAATATGGTGATCACCGGCGGCCCCAACGGCATCATGGGCATTGCCCGGCCGAGGGTCTTTGGCTTCGTCTTCCGCCAGCAATGGCACTACTTTTACTTGTTCCTGGCATTCGTGGCTTTCACCATCTTCGCCATGCGCCGCCTGGAGAATTCTCGCCTGGGGCGGGCCTGGACTTGTGTGCGGGAGGACGAGTTGGCGGCAGAAGCGATGGGCATCAACACAGTGCAGGTCAAACTGCTGGCATTCGCTCTCGGCGCGGCCTGGGCAGGGGTGGCGGGCGGTCTTTACGCCAGTTGGGTGACGGTCATTGCCCCGGAGACGTTCTCCTTCTGGGAATCGTGCATCATGTTCTGTATCGTAGTGCTGGGCGGCACGGGGTCAATCCCCGGGGTGCTGGTGGGCACGATTGGCATGATTGTTCTGCCGGAGTTGCTGCGCGAGGTGTTGGTGAACATCCAGCAATGGCGAATGTTGATCTTTGGCGCGGCGATGATTTTCATGATGGTCGTCCGCCCGGAGGGATTGTGGCCCAGCCAGCGCTTTCGTCGCGAGCTGGAACTGGCCAAGGAAATGGCTGTGCCGGGAGCATGAATCTGCGACAGGCTGGAGTGACTTATGGCTCTGCTGGAAGTGAGAAGATTGACCAAACACTTTGGTGGTCTGACGGCGGTGGATCGCCTGGATTTCCACGTCGAGGAGGGCGAGGTTCTGGGCATGATCGGCCCGAACGGCGCGGGCAAGACCACCGTCTTTAATCTGATTACCGGCATCTATCCCCCCGACGAGGGGGAGATATGGTTCAACGGCCAGAGCTTGGTTGGCCTACGACCGCACGCCATCACCGAGCGCGGCATCGCCCGCACGTTCCAGACTATCCGCCTTTTCCGCAACCTGACGGTGATGGAAAACGTGATGGCTGGGCGGCATTGTCGCACCAGGGCGGGCTGGTTGGGAGCCATTGTGCGGCCCAGAAGCCAGCGGGAGGAGGAGCAGCGCATCCGCGAAGAGGCGGCCCGTCATCTGCGTTTCATGGGGTTGTACGAACAGCGTGCGGAGCTGGCCAAGAACCTGCCCCACGGCGATCAGCGGCGGCTGGAGATTGCCCGTGCCCTGGCCACCGATCCCCAGCTCCTGATACTGGATGAGCCGGCTGCCGGCCTGAACGAGCAGGAGTCCAATGAACTGATGGCCCTGATCAGCCGGTTGCGCGATTCTGGAATCACCATCTTTCTCATTGAGCACGACATGAAAGTGGTGATGGGCATCTCTGACCGCATCATCGTCCTGGACAACGGGGCGAAAATCGCCGAGGGCACGCCGGCCGAGGTGCAACGCAATCCCCGCGTAATCGAGGCTTATCTGGGCAAAGACGAGGAGTGAATGATGGCCCTGCTGGAGATTCGGAATCTACACGCTTACTACGGCCACGTGCACGCTCTCAAAGGCATCTCCTTGACTGTTGAGGAGGGGGAGATCGTCACCCTGATCGGGGCTAACGGGGCGGGCAAGACCACTACCCTGCGCAGCATCTCTGGACTGTTGCGTCCCCGCGAGGGGGAAATTGTGTTCGACGGTGAGGCGATCAACAACGTGCCCGCTCACCAGATCGTGTACCGTGGCATCTGTCAGGCTCCGGAGGGGCGGAAGATTTTCTCCACGCTCACTGTGCAGGAGAACCTGAGCATGGGGGCCTACAGCCTGGGCAATGACAAGGCGACCATCGAAGCCAACCGGCGACGGGTCTTTGCCCTCTTTCCTCGCCTGGAGGAGCGCAAGAACCAGATTGCGGGCACGCTTTCCGGCGGTGAGCAGCAGATGCTGGCCATCGGGCGGGCACTCATGGCCCAGCCCCGGCTGCTCATGCTGGACGAGCCCTCGTTGGGTCTGGCCCCCATGCTGGTGCGAGCTATCTTTCAAACTATCCGCGAGATCAACGCGCAAGGGGTGACGATCCTGTTGGTGGAGCAGAACGCCCGGGCTGCGCTGCGACTGGCCAGCAGGGGCTACGTGCTGGAGACGGGGCACATCGTGCTGTCTGGTCCGGCACAGCAGCTTTTGGGGGATGAGCAGGTGCGCAAAGCGTACCTCGGTGAGTCGTAGTGCGGAGGGCCTGCCGTCCTCCGCGAATCCGCGAAGAACTATAATGGCCCACCTCAGCGCGAGGTGGGCCATTTGCAAATGCGCGCTCCCTGTCTCTGCGGGGTCACGGCAGGGGATTTCGAGGGTCATTGGCATCTGTGACCGCTGACCTCGAGCCATGGGGTTCTTTCCATTCGAGGCGTGGGAGCCTCTGGAGGCGGTTCAGGTAGCCCACGTTGAGTAAACCCTCGCTGGTCATGGCATCAAACGTACTCACCCCGCCGGGCAGCGCAGCGATGGCGATGGGCCTTTCATCCTCCTGAGGGAGCGCCAGCTCTCGCTTGTCTATTCCCCGCCATCCCACCTGGTGGCTGCCTGTCCGAGGCGTTGCCGGCAGGAGGCCAACGCCTCGTTTACCCGGCCACACCGACTGCCACACGACCAGGCTCACGAAGGCGATCAGCAATCCGACCACTATCGCGCTAGGCAGCAGGCGGGGCCACATCCAGAACGTGTGCTCACCCCGCCCGGCCTGCTGCCGCTCTGGCAGACGAGCGCGGATTCTGTCCCATACTTCGGGTGGGGGAGACTGATGCGCCAGCGAGTCCCATAACGATTGTTGGATCATTTCCACTAATTCGCGATCCTCAGCCATCTCCTCGGCACACCACGGACATCTGGCAAAATGGTCCTGCGCCGATTTCGGGCCGGTGCTCTTTGCAGATGGATCATGCTGGTTCATAGACCACCTCCCTGACCAGCCGCCGGTTCTTCTCGAAACGACGCTTCAGAGCCTTACGTGCGTAGTGAAGGCGCGATTTCACCGTGCCCACCGGACAGCGGTAGATTTGATTCTGATACTTGTGGAAAAGACTTTCAAAGGCGGAAAGATCGCCCGCCCGGGTGCGCGCGATCAGCTCGTTGTCACTGTCCATCATGTCTTTTCGCCTTCATCCGCTCCTGCCACGGCGGTGCCTGGCCTACTCTGTAACATACACGCACAACGGAGGCGAAAGGTTCACTGAATGTGATTCCTGATGCACTTTCGTAGCCGCGCAGGCGGTCGGGCATCCCTGCCCGACCTACAAAGTGAGAACCCCGTTTTCTCCAAGAAAACGGGGTTCTCAGCCCGCCATCTCGTGTTTTTCGGATGAGTTCTCAGTAGGCCCCATCGCCGAATAGGACCTTGGGGATGGTGCGTAGCAGGATTTCAGCGTCGAGAGCCGGCGACCAATGTTCGATGTAGTAGATGTCCAGCAAGCACATCTCGTCGAAGGTGAGCTCGCTGCGTCCGCTCACTTGCCACAGGCCGGTCATCCCTGGTGAGACTTCCAGCCGTTGTCGTTGCCAGGGTAGATACGCGGCTACCTCAGAGGGGAGCGGCGGTCGCGGGCCGATCAGGCTCATCTCTCCGCGCAGGACGTTGTAAATCTGGGGTAGCTCGTCCAGGCTGGTGCGGCGCAGGAACTTGCCCACGCGGGTCAGCCGGGGATCGTCGCGGATTTTGAACAGTGGGCCGGAGGCCTCGTTGAGTGCGCTTAAGGCAGCCTGCTCCTCCTCCGCCCCGACGCGCATCGTGCGGAACTTGTAGAGCGTGAACTCCCGTCCACCTTTGCCCACCCGCACCTGTTTGAAAAGCACCGGCCCCGGTGAGTCGAGCTTGATAGCGATGGCAATCAGCAGGAAAATTGGCCAGCAGAGGAGTAAGCCCAATAGCGAGGCGCTGAAGTCGAGAGCGCGCTTGGCCGCCAGCTTCCACCGTGGGATGGCAATTTCTTTGATGCCCACCAACGGCACACCGCCCAGGTCGTCCACGTCCACCTGGCTGAGGGTCATCTGGAAGAGGTCGGGGACCAGGCGGGCCCGCACCCGCTCCCGTTGACACTCGCTCATGATGCTGATGATCTTGCGGTGATACATCCACGGCAGGGTGATGATCACTTCGTCAATGGTCTCCTCCTGGATAATGCGCGCCAGGTTTGCGACTGGCCCCAAAGCTCTGAAGCGTCCGATGTCCGTGCGGCCCTTGTCTGGATTGTCGTCCACGAAGCCGACGATCTGATAACCCAGACTGGGGCGGGCCACGATGTTGCGCATCACCGTTCGTCCCACCTTGCCCGCGCCCACGATTAGCACTTTGTTGACGCCGATGCCCCGTTTGCGCAGGTATCCCAATACGGCTCGCAGTACCAGCCGGCTGATGCTCAGCAGGATCACGATCAGCACAGTGGCGTACAGAAAGATCAGGCGAGATTTGGAGAGTGGGGGGTAGATGTAATTGAGCACGATCATGATCACGGTACCGGAGGTGGTACCGTTGAAAATGCCGTATACCTGGTCGAACCAGGCCGTCCGCCGCACCGGGGAGTACATTCCCTCCAGCCAATAGGCGGGCAAGAGGATTAAAGTCAACAATGCGGCAGCCGGCAGGTAGGCCGTATAGGGGACGAAATGGGCTTCTTCCACCGGGCGAAGCAGTTGCAGCTCGTAGCGTACCCAGTAGGCCAGAATAAAACCCAGGTTGATGAGCACGATGTCGCTCAGGACGAGAGCGATGGATACCAATCGCCAGTGTCGGTTAGACACTTCGTGTCTCCCTTGAACGCAGTACTTGCTGGTAAATCTCAACCGTCTGCTGCGCCGCTTTTTCCCAGGAGAATTTGCGCGCTTGTTGGAGGCCCCGTTTCCGCAACTGTGCGCGCAGATTCTGGTCGGTGAGTACCCGGCGCATAGCTGCGGCCAGACCTTCCACGTCTTGCGGGGCGACCATTAATCCCGCCTCGCCGATCACCTCCGGCAGCGAGGCCGCGTTCGAGCTAACCACCGGAGTGCCGCAGGCCATCGCTTCCAGCGGGGGCAGGCCGAATCCCTCGTATAGTGATGGAAACACGAACAAGTCGGCGGCGTTATACCAGAGGGGCAACTCCTCCGCCGGGACGTAGCCCGCAAAGAACACCTCGTTGTTTAAGCCCAGTCGTTCTACCGAGGCAAAGATGTCTTCGTATAGCCACCCTTTCCCGCCAGCGATCACTAATCGGACTCCCAGGTCTCGTATCCGGGCGTAGGCCTCGATCAGGCGGCGCACATTTTTGCGCGGCTCCAGCGTCCCTACGAAGAGGACGAATCGTTCCGGCAGGCTCCGTCTCCGGCGGAATGCCTGCACCTCTGCGGCAGGGCGGGGGTGGAAGGCAGCGTCTACCCCGCAGTAGATCACGTCCACTCGCTCGGCGGGTATGCCCAGCAGGCGTATCACGTCACGCTTAGTGTGCTCGGAGATGGCGATGATCCGCTGTGCGCGCCGGGCTGAGAGGGAGGTGAATATGCGCAGGTATGTTCGGTTCGACCGCCGAAATGCGTCCGGGAAGCGAAGGAAGCTGAGGTCGAAGATGGTGATTATCGTGGGACATGGACTGAGCAGGGGAGCCACGAAAGCCAGCCCGTGGGCCAGGTCTATCCGCTCCCGCCGCAGGATCACGGGTTGAACAGTCTGTTCCCACACCACCCGCGCAGCCGGCCCATAGACTGGCCAGCGGGTAAAATACAAGGCCATCCCCCCACTGGTCGTGAAACGCCGGTCGCTGAGGAAGGTCGTGTAGTGATACCTCCCATCCACTTCGTCGAGGTGGCGAAGCAGGTGGTAGATATAGCCATTGGCCCCCGCACCCCGGTAGTCCGCGCTCAAAGACAGAAGAAGAGCGTTGAGCCCAATGCGTGCTACCGGGCCAGGTGGAACGGTCTCGCCCGTCAGTTTGAGATCCCGGGAATTCTCCATGATAAGTGCCAGCAATTATACCACAGAATGAGGAGGGAGCAAAAAATTGGGCCTCCTCGCAGCGCAGGGGAGGGAGCAGCGGCTCGCACGCCCCCTTTACCCGCTTGTGGGAATTCGGTACTATTGACTTTCGGCGGGAGGAGTGATACATTAGAACAACAGAATCCTGGACGTTAACGGGTAAGGTAGGAGTATGGATCAAAATGCGGGGGGCGAAAAGCGCTCCTGGGAATTCAGGCGACATCCCGATGACCGAGAGGTGGACGTTGAATTGCTGGCCTTTGTTGAGCGGTATGCTACGGGGTTGCTGAAGTGGGACATTATCACCTTCTTTGGGCAGAATCCCCACACTCACGATACTGCGTTAAACATTGCCCATTTCATTGGTCGTAATCCACGCGCTGTAATGTTAGACCTGGGGGACCTGGCGATCCTGGGCTTGTTGCGGCAAACCCGCGCCAACGGCGAGATTGTCTATCACCTCACGTCTGATCGTGTATTGCGTGGGGCCATCCTCAGGTTCGTCAGTCACGTAGCGAGATAGCACAGCGACGCGCCCGTGTGCAGGGACGGCAATGTGCCAGCATGTTGGCACATTGCCGCTTTGTTTTTTGCGGCTGTTGAGGTATAATAGCGTTCGCGCGTCAACCAATTGCGAGGGAGGTTGTTTATGGAGATCACCTGGTATGGACATGCCTGTTTCCGCCTGCGGGATCGGAATGCGACTATCATCACTGATCCTTACGGGCCCGGCATTGGCTATACTCTGCCCCGAGTGCGGGCGGACATCGTCACCATCAGTCACGCCCATCCTGGTCACTCTTATGTGGCCGGCGTGAAGGGCAAACCCCGTGTCTTCGATGGCCCCGGTGAGTACGAGGTCAGCGGGGTGTTTATCACTGGCATCCCCACCTATCACGACAAAAAGAAGGGCGCTGAGCGAGGCAAGAACACGGCGTTTCTGTTTGAGTTCAATGGCCTTTCAGTGTGTCACCTGGGCGACCTGGGTCACATCCCTACTCAATCGCAGGTGGAGGCCCTGAGCCAGGTAGATGTGCTGCTCATCCCGGTGGGCGGAGTGTCCACCATCAACGCAGCCCAGGCTGCTGAGGTTGTCAGCCTGTTGGAACCGCGAGTAGTTATCCCCATGCATTACAAAACTAAAGCGCTGAACGTTAAACTCGCCCCCCTGAGCAAGTTCCTGAAAGCGATGGGATTGGGCAAGCTGCCGGAACAGGACAGCCTGAAAATCACAGCGAGCACTCTGCCCGAAGAAACTCAGGTTGTGCTTCTGAGCTACAAGCAGGCTTGACACTTTGGCAGCTCTCATTGCGAAAATGCATAAAGGTTCAAGGAGAGGAGCGATGCATCACAGCCAGCGTGATGGTTGGGTAGAGGTAATCTGCGGCAGCATGTTCAGTGGAAAAACGGAGGAGCTCATCCGGCGCGTGCGGCGGGCGCAGATCGCTCGCCAGAAGGTGCAGGTTTTCAAGCCTGTGTTGGACAATCGCTACGCCGTGGAGAAAGTCACCTCGCATAACGGCTTGCACTTCGAGGCAACGCCGGTGCGAGATGCGGCGGAACTCATGTCTATGATCGAGCCGGATACCACCGTGGTGGCCGTGGACGAGGCGCAATTCTTCGACTGGCAGATCGCCGAGGTGTGCGACAGGCTGGCCGACCGGGGAGTGCGAGTAATCGTAGCCGGTTTGGACATGGATTTTCGCGGTGAGCCCTTCGGCCCCATGCCACTGCTTATGGCCCAGGCTGAGCGGGTGGACAAGCTACAGGCTATCTGCGTGCAATGCGGGGCGCCGGCCAGCCGCACCCAGCGGCTGATCAATGGCCAGCCGGCCGCTTACGAGGATCCGGTCATCCTGGTGGGGGCCAGCGAGGTTTACGAAGCGCGGTGCCGGCACTGCCACCAGGTGCCCCACCAGGAGGAGAAGGAGCAACCTCCGCCTGTCAGTGGATAGTGGATGAGGAGGAATTCGTGAGTTGGGAAGAGTACGCCGGAGAGATACTAATTTCTGAAGACAAATTGCAGGCCAGGATCGCTGAACTGGGACAGGCAATCTCGGCAGACTACGCCGGCAAGGACCTGTTACTGGTGTGCGTGCTCAAGGGTGGGGTGATGTTCCTGACGGATCTGATGCGGCACATCACTGTGCCTCACAGTATTGACTTCATGGCTGTCTCCAGCTATGGCGTTGCCGCGCGGGAGTCCAGCGGTGTGGTGCGCATCCTCATGGATCTGAGCACGAACATCGAGGGCCGACACGTGCTCATCGTCGAGGACATCATTGATACCGGCCACACGCTGGCTTACATCACTCGCCTCTTGCGCGCCCGCCGGCCGGCCTCGCTGCGAATCTGCACGCTGTTGAACAAAGTCGAGCGCCGTGAGGTGGACATTCCGCTGGACTACGTGGGTTTCGATATCCCCAACAAGTTCGTTTTCGGCTACGGGCTGGACCTGGACGAGCTGTACCGCGATCTGCCCTTCGTGGCCGTGCTCAAACCGGAGCTGATCAGCTAGCAGGGGTGTGACGCAGTTTCAACCGCTAAATCAACACCCGGCCATCCACGTCGTCCGGGATAGGCACGTCCATCAAGCGCAGCACGGTGGGCATCACGTCCGTCACGCAGA
>Ga0164311_10000920_pt1 | contig 13748 bp, 11 predicted proteins | sample GuaBasSedimGuay2_FD_121796 | JGI IMG/M metagenome (GOLD analysis project Ga0164311, IMG submission 121796) | Subseafloor sediment microbial communities from Guaymas Basin, Gulf of California, Mexico - Guay2, Core 4569-9, 9-12 cm | ecosystem: Environmental > Aquatic > Marine > Hydrothermal vents...
AACAGAATACGTAAAAAGAAGCATTGGGTTGCAGGGCAGGCTCTGTCGAGCACCGTGGTCGCGTGGGTGCGACGTCTGTTTCTTTCTGAAAGAAGACCCCTGGGGGGCTGGGGCGGCTAACAACGCGTTTCACCCGACTGCGCTACGCGCGCGCAAATCCACCGCCTCGTAGGACTGAACGCGGAAATCTTGCAGGCCTATTTGGGTTTTTAGGTAAAAGTTGACAGTTTCGCACGACCAACGCCAGGTGTACCCTTGCAAGGCTTGTTTGGCCGAGCGAGCGAGATCCGTACATGCGATGTACGCCAGGGATTTCTCCCTGGTGTGCCTTTTTGAGAAGTAAACGCGGACGTCGTAGGGGACTTGGGCTAAACGGCCACCCAGCCGTCGCACATAATAGGATGTACTTTTTGGCCAGGACAGGTGGTTAACCCAGGCACATTGCCCTGGCAAAGGTCTTGGCGAATTGTGGAAAGGTGGCCAATTCGACGTAGTCGACGCGGCGGGCAATTGCCTGGGCTTTTGCCCGCTTGCTGCGGGAGATGAGGGCCAGCTTGGCTCCCATCCCAGCGGCATTGCCTACCTGCTGGAAACAATCCAGTGGCAGCCTCGGTAGCATACCGATGGTGATTGCACTGACGACGTCGATGTAGGTGCCAAAGGCCCCGGCGATAATTACTCGATCAATCGCTGCCTCAGAGAGACCGTTTATCTCCAAAAGCACTTGAATGCCGGCGAGCATCGCGCCTTTGGCTAACTGCAACTCTCGCACGTCCTTCTGAGTGAAGGTAATGGCTGGTCGTCCCGCTTCCTGCTCGTCCTCGCCCACTAGCACGAACTCGCGACCTCCACCGTTGTCTCGAACTCGGGGATGTTCGCCCATTCGGCCCTTGGCGTCCACCACCCCGGCCTGGTAGAGTTGGGCCAGGCTATCCAGGATGCCGGACCCACACAGGCCCACCGGCGGCGCGCCGCCGATGGTTTGATATTCGATCCGGTCATCCATCAGCCGCAGGCGTTCGATAGCGCCGTTGGCCGCCCGCATACCGTGCTTGATGTGCGCGCCCTCAAAGGCTGGGCCAGAAGCGCACGAAAGGCTGGTTAGCCTGCCATCGTTGGCCAGACAGATTTCGGTGTTGGTTCCAATGTCGAGAGCCAATACGATCCCCTCAGCCTGGGCAATCTCGATAGCCAACAGCATTGCCACGTGATCCGCGCCGACGTAACCGGCGATGTTGGGCAGCAGATGCACATAGCCCCCCGGCACGATGCGTAGACCCACATCGCGTGCCTTGAGGTCCAGCGCCGACTCGACGGCGGGTACGTAGGGCGCGCGGGCCAGTTGGTCCACCGGCAGCTTGAGCAAGAGGTGGTGCATGGTCGTGTTGGCTACTACCACTGCCTCGACGATCTGCGACGGCTCGGTGTCTGCCTCGGCGCACAGTTCCAGGGCTAACTGGTTGATAGCCTCCGTCACTAGCTCTTGCAAGCGCACCGCGTTAGATGGGGTTCTCTTGGCAAAAGCCATGCGGGCAACGAGGTCTTCGCCATAGGCGATCTGAGGATTCATAACGCCCTGGGACGCCAATGTTTGACCACTCTCCAGGTCCACCAGATAACCAGCGATCTTGGTCGTTCCCAGGTCCACCGCCAAACCGAGCATGCGATGGGAAAGGGGCCTAACGGCCACGATCTCCTTGTCTCGCACTGCGACGCTGACGTGCCAGCCCTCATCTCTTAACTGTGGGGAAATGTCGCGTAGAGCCTCGATGTCTACGATACAGCTGTCTACTTGATGTTGTTGCGCCAGTGCCTCTACCAACCGCTCGACATCGGCGTGCAGGTCTCCCTCTTCAAGGGACGGAGGAGGCACTTGAACCGGGTAAGCGCGCACTGGTGGATCCGGCTCCACAGCGATCTCTAACCCTTCAACCTGAGTTCGCTGTGGAGCGGTCAGCGATTCCGGCGGCACGCGCACCTTGCAATCACCCAGGGGAATGGCCCGACATGCCAGCCGGTAGCGGGTTTTTAATTCCTCGGTCGTAAAGAGTTCGCGTTCCGTTGCCGTCGGTTCCGAGACATCACCCTCAATCACTTGCACTTTGCAGCGGCCGCAGGTCCCGGCCCCACCGCAAAAGTTGACCAGGTCCACGCCGAGTTGGCGGGCGCAATCGAGCAGTGATTGATCGGGCGAGCACTCGCCCCGGCGGCCTATCGGCTCAAAGTCGATGCGAACTGTCATTTCGCTCTCAACCTCCTGGACACGAACCACGCGATAATTGTGCCAATACCTGTTACAATCACCAAACAGACGCTGCCTGCTATCCAACTGCCAGTGTTGAGGATAGCGCCAAGGACCGGTGGTCCCGCGAGTGTACCAATGCCCGAACTTGCCATCACAATGGCCAGGGAGAGGCCGGCAAACTCGAGGCTGGGCATTGCCTCCGGCGCCAAGGTGAATATAATGGCAGGGATGAAATTGGAGACAATTCCCAACGCAATCATGTAGGGCGCAACCACATCCACACTCTTTAGGCGAAAACTCCAAAAGAAGAGAATGCCCATGATCAAAAAGGCCACTGGGAGCAGACTGTGACGATTTTTGATGCGGGTGACCATCCAGCCAGCGGCGACGTTCACCGGTATCGCGGCCAGGAACATGAGGCTGGCGTAAAAGCTGGCCGAGGCAGCATTGATGGACAAAGTCTCGGTCAGAAAGGAGGTCGCCCAGGTGTTGTACCCAATCAGGCTAAAACCAAAAGCTCCAAAGGCCAAGCCTAGGAGCCAACTGGATGGGTTGAGCAGCATCCGGCCAAAAGAGCCTGGCGGCGTCTGTTCCCGTTGTCCTGATCTCTGGGGGGCGGTCACGATGAGAGCATAGAGCACCAAGACCCCAAGAGCTAGAGACGCGCCGAACCACCACACAGATCGCCAACCAAAGGACGACAGCAGCGGATGGGCGATGTTGAATATGATCACATTGCCGACAGGGACCCAAGCTGCCCAGATACCCATAGGCAGCCCCCTCTCCTGGGGCGCGAACCACATACTGATGGCTGTCGGCGCCACGATGGCTATCAAGCTGGCGCCGACCCCTTCGATCATGCCACCCAGCAACAGGGTCGCCGCGTTCGTGGACAAGGCTCCAACGACTGCTCCGGCGGCAACACACCCCAAGGCGACGAGGCCGGTGGTCTTGAGACCAAGCTTGCTCAAGAGAAAGGCAGCGGGAATGGCCAGGATGATGCCTGCCACCGAAGATACAGACATCAACCAGCCACCGGTTACCATGTCAACCTGTAGCTCGTCCATCAGGACCGGCATAACAGGGGGAACTTTGAATCTATTGGCAGCGACCACGATGCTGGCCACAAAGACCACGATCATCACTGCCCAGGCTTTACGTTTTCCATTCATGACTCCCCTGAAAAAACTCGAAATCGGTGGATTCAATAGGGACAGCGCCCCACTTTTACCCCGAAAACGGGTAAATTTAGGGACGACATCATCAAAAACGGCGCTCTTTCGCCTATCTTCCCCCACCGACGAGGGGCACATGACCTTTTTTCAGTAGAGTCATTCATATTTTGGTATGCGATGTGTCTGGTTACAGATGTTGTTGGATAAATTCAAGTGTCTCGCTGGCGATCAGTAGATTTGCACTTGTCATTATACAGAGAGCGACCAAGAATCACAAATTTAATTTACGTGAGTGGGCGCACTCGGACGGAATCGCGCCAGAATTAAGGAGCTTTGACAGCCCTCCCGAAGGAGACCGTCAAAGCCCCTCGTTATACATTGTTCGTCTTGGTCAGCGCTTGTTCATCGCCCGAGTTAGTGTGCGCCGTATTCCCTGGTGGCTTCCACCCACACCCGCACCAATTCGGGGTCCGCCTCGTCGAGCACAGTGTTGCTGGACATGATAAAACCACCATCCTGGCCCACGGCCTCGATGATCTTTTTGGTCTCGTCCCGGACTTGCTCCGGCGTGCCGCTTTGCAGCAGTGAGACTGGCATGCCACCCACGATGCACATGGTATCACCCAATACCTTTTTGACTTTGACCAGGTCCGACCGGTCAAACAGACCCATGACTTTACCTGGAGGCAATTCCTTGAGGTATTGGAGGCGATGTTCGTAGCCACCTTCAAAGAAGGGGCTGGGAGTCAGACCCGCGCCGATCAGCGCCAGGATGAGGGCCTTAAGCGTAGGCCAGTAAAAGGTCTCGAACTGCTCGTTGGACATGAAACCATCCGCACCACGGTGCAAGGGAATAAAGATGCGCGGGTTTCCGCTCATCTTGGCCCGGCCGATGGCCCCGCCGATTTGGTCCGGCAGGACCTTTTCCATTGCTGCCACTAGCTTGTCTGGACAGCGATACATATCCACCATCGTGCCGCGCATTCCGCGCAGCATGTCCGAGATAAGGTCATAAGGCGCCAGCGCCACCGCCGCGGAGTAGGCAGGGTATCCCATGCCATTCATCTTTTGTTCGAACTGGGCATAGGCCATGCTCCATTGAGCCGACACCTGGGCAGCCTGGGAAAGGGCAGCAAAGGCCGCCGCGACAGGTGGGATCGCCAATACGCCCGTGATCCCTGCCCCGGCATGGCCGGCCAGCATCGCGGTCAGAGGCGGCAACATACCCAACCCTTGAAGGGATCCAAAGATGCGCGGTAGGTACTTGCGAACGGTCCAGTCAGAGGGATCTCGCAAGAATTCGTCGTATTCCTCTGCTTTCATGTATTCCCCTTCCACAAACTGGAAGGAACGGTTGGGAGCGACCCCGTGGCCGGGCCATTTGATCTGCCGGTTGTCCAGCGCCTCGTGCGCCGCGCCAGACGCGGCGATGGGAGCGCTCGGTTGAAAGTATAGGTCTGGATCATAGTCCAGAATAGCCTTTTCATTGGCCCCCAGCCAGCGATCTAAATCGTAGAAAGCCTCCTCATAGTTCATCCCGGCGTACCGGGCCGGGAACAGGTGAAACATGGGAAAAATGGGGACCCGGTCGGGTTTCTTTAGCGCGATAGCATCGTTGATCCATCCGATCCTGGTCTCAAAGCTTTCGGATGTCATGTCGTTACCCTCCTATCCACTGCTTGGCGAGGGAGACAGCTTCCATAGCGTCCTTCCCCCACGCATCCGCGCCCGCATACTTTTGAACGTGATCGTCCACCGGGGCGCCGCCGATCATGATCTTGACACTGTCGCGCAGGCCTGCATCCTTGATGGCGTCCACCGTCTCCTTCATCGAGTCAAAAGCCAGTGTCAAGAGACCGCTCAATCCCACCACATCTGGCTGGGTCTCGCGAATTTTCTCGACAAATGTCTCGGGCGCGACGTCCACACCCAGATCAATGACCTCAAAGCCATTGGCGTCGAGCATAAAGACCACCACGTCCTTGCCAATATCGTGGATGTCGCCGACGACCGTGCCCATGAGAACTTTGCCCAGGCGCTCCGTGGGGGCTTGTTGCTCGACCTGGGGCTTGACCAAGGCCGTTACTTGCCCCATCATCTCGCCGGCCATGACCAGTTCGGGAACAAAGGCTTCGCCCTGCTCAAAGTGCCGCCCGATGGTCTCTAGTGCTTGTTTGCACGCGTTCATGATCTCCAACGGGGCCGTGTTGCTGTCCAACAGCTCTTTGGTGATCTTGAGCACATCCGCTTCGCGCATGTCTACGAACGCGTCTATCAATGCTTGTGACATGACTTTTTTTGGCATGGTTCACAAACCCCTGAAACGAAGCTGAAAACACCTTGACAATTTACGCGCGAAACACGTCACGGCATACCCCCATATATGGGTTTAGAAGCCTAAAAATCGTCATTTAGGCCACATATGGGGGTGCGCGAGTGCATCCTGTGACGAGAATTTGTCAAGTTGCTTTCCTACCAGAAATGAACCATGCCCTTTTTTTCCTCCTTGGATAATGAAATCGCGATCATCAACTCCGACAGGTCTCTTATCGAGAACCTGCCGGAGCTTTGCTTGGGCGTTGTTCAGAGAACAACGCGAACTCGTTTCGAGTTTACTCGCACCATTTGCGTGATTTTACTCGTGAAACGCATATCAAAAAAGTTATTCTTGAACGATCCTCTAGTAAACGCCGTATTTTTTGCCAGCCTCGATCATGGCATGCACATTTTCGGGAGTTGCGTCATCGAGGACCGCGCCGTTGGCGAGGATATAGCCGCCATCCTGGGCCACATCGTCAATCAACTGCTTGACATAGCTCTCAATCTCCTGTGGCGTCCCCGCTTTCATCAGCGAACCGGGCACGTTGCCGCCAAAGCAGGCCCAGCCTCCCAGCTTCTTTTTCACCTCTTTCATATCGGTGTGGTCGAACATCCAAACCACGTGGCCTGCGGGAATATCCGAGTCCACGATGGTGTCCAGGCGCTGGTTGTAGCCGCCCTCGGCGAACAGATAGGGCACTGTGCCCGCCTCAATCAGGCCGAGGAGGACTGCCTTTAGGGTCGGCCAGTAGAACTTTTCAAAGTCCTGGTTCGACATGAAACCATCCGCCCCCTTGTGCAACGGCATAAAGACCAGCGGGTTATCGCCAGAGGTGGCGCCGCGCACGCCCATTTCTATCGCGATGGGGACGAGCCTTTCCATGGCCGCGATCAACTTGTCGGGCTGGCGATACATGTCGAGCATGATGCCCCGGGTGCCGCGCAGCGTATCGCCCAGTGTGTCGAACGGAGCCTTGGTAAAAGCGCCGATCGTGCTCGGCAGCCCCAGCCCGGCGATAGATGCCCCGTCGATAGGTCCAACGGCCGAGATCCATTCCATTATCGCCTGGCCCGCCTCCAAAAAGGTCTTAAAGGCTTGCTGTACGGGCGGAATGCCCGCGGGAATCAGAGTCAGCCCGACGAAGGGTAATTCGATGATATCGGTCCACGGTGCGAGCATCTGCCACGGCCCCATCGCCCCAAGAACGCGCGGCAGATAAGTCCGCATAAAGTAGTTGCTCGGATCAACGATAAGGGCGTCATAGTCATCGGCCGCCATGTACTCGCCTTCCACGCACTGGTACGACGTGTCGGCGGGGGTCCCGTGGCCGGGCCAGTGATAGTTCTTGACATCGAGTAGGTCGAAAGCTTTGCCTGGCCCGATGAGCGCAGCGCTGACCAGACCGTCGGGCACAAAGTCGGCGTTGAATTTCTTCCACGCATCGCCCAACTTTTCGTAATCATACATGGCCTCTTGGACGGTGATGCCACCGTATTCGGCCGGATAGATGCCCCACCAGGGTATCACGGGGACGCGCTCGGGCTTTTTCAACTGGATAACGTCTTTGAGCATCTGGGTGCGTTTTCTATATCCCTGCTCCGCCTCAGGGCTGGCAAACTCGATCGGGGCCAACGCCCAGCTATTGATGCGGGCCTCCTGCTTCTCTTTCAGCGTCAGTTCGTTCCAGTTCTCAGGTATGCTAAACATCTCCTAACCTCCTATCCACTGCTTGGCAAGGGTGACTGCCGCCATTGCGTCGCGTCCATAGGCGTCAGCGCCGGTGTATGCACGAATCTGCTCGTCAACCTGCCCTCCGCCGATCATGACCTTTACATCGTCCAGACCGGCCCCCTTCAGCGCTGCCACGGTCTCCTTCATCGGATCGTAGGCCAACGTCAGGAAACCGCTCAAGCCCACGATGGTGGCCCCCGTCTCCTTCGTCGCCTCGACGAACTTGGCTGGCGGCACATCCACGCCCAGGTCCGTCACGTCAAAGCCGTTGATCTCTAGCATAAAGGCGACAATGTCCTTGGCGATGTCGTGAATATCGCCCTCGACCGTTCCAATGACAATCTTGCCGAGTTTCTCGGCAGCTTGCCCTTCCCCGTCGTCCATCACAGGCTTGAGCATATCGGAAATCTGAGTCAGTACCTCACCGGCGAGGATCAGCTCCGGGATGAACGCTTCGCCTTTCTCAAAGCGGCCCCCGATGACGTCCATTGCCGTGCTGCAGGCACCCAGAATGTCAAAGGGGCTTGTGCCTCCCTCAAGCAGTTCTTTCGTGATTTTCAGCGCGTCTTCCTCGCGCATGCCTGTGATGGCATCTACCAATTGTTGTGACATAATTTTCTCCTTTCTAAATTTGTGGCTCTAAATGACACTTTTACCGCGTGAAACACGAGTGAGAAAGGCAATCACGTTTCACGTTTTACTTGTCTTGGTCAAACAGCCCGGCCCGATAGGAACGGGTATAGTTGAGGCAGTGACGGTCACGTCCCAGCACCAACTCGGCGGTCACTAACGCAGCCCGCATTTCGCGGTCTAGTGGGTCAATGATGGCACAGTCCAGCCCGGCGGCCAACGCCAGTGTCAAAAAAGTCCGGTTGATGTAGGAGCGGGCCGGGAGACCGAAAGAGATGTTGCTCAAGCCAATCGTAAAGTGCATGTCGGGGTACGCCTCGTGGATGGCGCGTATCGCGTCGCACGCGACCATTCCGCTCTGAACGTTGGTTGCAATTGTCATTGCCAACGGGTCAACGTAGACCTTGTCGTCGGGCAAGCCACTGCGACGCGTCTCCGCCATCACGCGCCGGACAATGTTCACCCGTTCCTCGACGGTTTCGGGGATGCCATTGTCGTCCATCGCTAGTGCGACTACCGGGCAATCGTGCTCGGCAGCCAACGGTAAAATGCCCTCCAAGCGCTTCGGCTCGCCGCTGATCGAGTTGATCATAGGCGTCCGTTCGACGGCTTTGATAGCGACAGACAGTGCCTTGGGATTGGCGCTGTCGAGGCAGAGCGGAACATCCGTCACGGCCTGCACCATTTCGATCAACCAGACGAGATCGTCCGGCTCCTGGCTAGGACGAGTGCCCGCGTTCACATCGAGCCAGTCCGCGCCTGCATCAGCCTGCTTGCGGGCCAAATCCTGAATGAACCCCACATCTCGCTCGGTAATGGCTTTGGCCACACGCTTGCGCGTACCGTTGATCTTTTCTCCGATGATTTTCATGCAGTGTTCCTCGGTGTTGTGAAATCTATAAAAGTGATCGTCTCGCCGGGGCGAACGATGACAAAATCGTCATCCCACGGGCCATTGAGCGTCTTTTCAATCAAAGTTGTAGAACCTGGAATCTCTTCGTAGCGCAGCCCAAAGCGGGCAGCCGTATTCCGACCATAATCACGGTAGCGTTCCAATTCGTATTGACCGGTATTAATGAGCGCCAGTCGCGTGTAACTTTTGAGCATCTTTCCCATCAACCACTTGGCCTTCTCCTGACCGTAACGCTCTACCAGGCCATCATATTCCTCGAAAGGGCCGTCACCGGCCTCGATCCACCCTTTGGTCAGGTAGTAGGTTCCCGGTTCGGCGCGGGCTTGCCGCTTATAGTCTTGGCTCGATCCCAAAAAGATGGCGATGCAGTCATCCACCTTGGGCACGACCAGCCTGCATCCATTGGCTTGCAGACCGACTACTGCTTGCGAACATAGACCATAACCAAGGATGACTGTCTCTACCGTCGGGAGGGATGCGTCAATGGCATCCTGCAGAGCGCGTTTTAACGCTTCGGGGTTGCGGTGGAGGCCAAAGTCCAGAACCTGATACGCCATACCGTGGGGTAGCAACGGTAGCATCTCTTCGATAACGGTGGCACAGGCAATGATTTTGGTGTGTGGGTGAGGCATTTGAAATCCGTGGTTCTATCAGATCTTGTCGGTCGGAAGTACACAGATTATACACTTATATAGGGGAGTTGTCAAGGAGCAAAAGGGCACTTGACTTTCTAACAAAAAGTCATACACTTGTACAGAAAAGTTGACTTGACCTGTGGGAACTTGAATTCACCTATGAAAGAGAATCCATCTGCTGCCATAGATCGCAGATCGTACGAGCCTGCCTACGCCCAGTTGGTCAACATCCTGCGGCGACAAATTGCCACGGGAGTGTTTCGCCCCGGCGACCGTCTCCCTTCAGAATCTCAACTTTGCCAGCGTTACCAAGTCAGTCCGATGACGGTGCGGCGGGTCATTAACATCCTCGTCGAACAGGGTGTAGTGATTGCTGAACAGGGACGTGGCACCTTTGTCAAGCCACTAGAGTTGGGAACCGCCGCCTTTCACCTGGACGATCTACAACGCCTTTTTCGAGACGAAGCATATACAACAGTCAAGCTCCTGGAGGCGCGCATCACCTCGGCCAGCGAGCGCACCGCCCGCAAGTTGGATATTGAGGTCGGGCAACGGACCGTCTTTATCCGGCGGCTGATCTCCCAAGGGGAAACGCCTGTTCTGTACCATCGCGAGCACCTGGTGTACGATCCCACGCGCCCTATCATCGAGGCGGAGATGGAAGTCACTGCGTTGCGTGGCTTGTTCAACGGTGGCGCCAAGTCAACTATAAAGCGGGGCGATTTAACAATTGACGTCACTGTACTGACCAAAGAGGAAGCCCAGTTGCTCCAATCAACGATTGCAGTTGCTGCCTTCCGCGTAGAGCATATCTTTTACGACTTTGACGACCGACCTGTCAGTTGGGGTTGGTTCATCAGCCCAGGTGACCGCTTGCGGTTCACGACTACGGTGGGCATTCGGGATTAGGAGCCGCACAACGTATGAGTGCTACAGATAAACGGGCGGAACTGATCGCCGCCATCGCCGAACTAGACGAGGAGAGCGCCTTGGCCCTTGTTCACCAACGAGTTACAGCCGGTGATGATCCTCTGCTCATCATGGGGGACTGCCAGGAGGGGATGCGCCAGATAGGAGAGCGCTACGAACGAAATCAGTATTATCTGTCTGGCCTCATTATGGGCGGGGAAATTTTCTACCAGGTGACGGAACTGCTCCAGCCCGTGGTGGAGAGCCAGGTCTCGGGGCATGCATCGGGACGGATTCTACTGGGTACGGTGCAGGGAGATATCCACGACCTGGGCAAGAATATCGTGACCATGTTACTGCGCTGCCACGAGTTTACCGTGTACGATCTGGGCGTGGATGTGTCGCCCGCGGAATTTGCAGCGCGCGAGAGAGAGATACAGCCAGACATCGTGGGGCTTTCCGGGTTATTGACCAGTTCTTACGAAACGATGCACGAGACAGTTGCCTTGTTGCGAGCTGACGGAAACCAGGCTCCGATCATCATCGGCGGTGGTCAGCTCAGCGAACACGTATGCGAGTACGTCGGCGCCGACTTTTGGACCACGGATGCAGTGACTGGCGTAGAACTGTGCCAGCGGCTGATGGCAAAGCACTGAGGATTTGCTCTCCTCAAAGTTCAGAGCCGAACACGTTGCCTGCGGTCATCACTGTGTCACTCTGGCCCGGCATGGCCAAATACAATTGTTGCGCTGGGCGAAAAAGCACATCCCGACAACGGGCGCATCGCGGCCTGAAAGAAAGGTGTCTCGCAGTGGGAAGGAAGGTGTGCCGTGCGCGCAGTGTGCATCGCGTGTCGTGGCAAGCGGCGGTGTCTCGTTATGGTAAAAGTGTCGTCTGGCGAGTGGGGAAATTCAGATTTCTAGCAGAGGCAACAGGTCATGGGGAAAGGCGGCACATGCCTAACAACGCGTTTCACCCGACCGCACTACGCGCGCGCAAATCGGCGGCCCAACGCGCCTTCAGTGTACTTTGTGACGAGGTTGCTCATGCCGCAGCCGCGCAGCGGGTGAACGCGGCCCGTTGTGCCGCATATTACAGGAGGACGATATGAACAAGAAGAATCTTCTAGTACTACTTATCTCTTCATTTGTATTAGTGTTTTTATCTGCTTGTGGAGTGAATGAAGATACACCGACGCCAACCACACCTATCGAGACAATTATATTAATCTCGCCAACAGAGACTCTTGCACAAAAAGATGCGATCAATACCCCTGTTCCATCCACGCCAACTCCTGAAGTATTAGCCGAACGACCAGGTCATATATGGCTATCCATTTCCAACACCACGGCTGAATATGCCCTTCGATCCTTTCTGCAAATACCCGTAGGAATGACTTGGGGGCCTGATGGTTACCTCTATGTAGCTGATTGGGCAGGACGCCATGTTGTACAGGTGTCTAAAGGCAGCAAAATGGATGATCTTGGCTTGTGGCAGAAAGTTGAAGCCTTGCAACAGGATGGACCGCGTGGCCTTGCTTTTGATTCCGAAGGGAATCTATATATCAACAACCATGGGTACATTTTCCGGCGAGACACGTCTGGAACTATCGAAACTGTGCTGGGGGTTGAAGGAAGTCCGATAGGCAGTATTGCAATATCTCCGTCAGATGAGCTTTTCTTCACTGATAGGGGGACAGGCAGACTTCTAAGGTGGAATCCGGATGGCCGATCCGAAGTAATTGTATCTGACCTTCCTTTTGCAGAAAACCTAACATTCGGTTTGGATGAGTCGCTATATCTAACTCAAATGGGACAGGGAGATGTCATTAAGGTAGATATTGACAGCGGAGAAACTCAGGTTTTTGCCTCGGAAGTTTGCGGGTTTGACCCTTGTTTTCTTGCTATTGACCCGGAAGGTGATATTTGGATACGTGGAATCTGGCATCTTCATCAATTTACGCCTGAGGGGGTGGAAAAACCCTTTGTGGTAGATGGGGAAACCTATCCTGGTGGACCCTACAATTGGCATACCTCAGCCGGAATTGCCTTTGATGATGAAGGTGGTCTATGGGTAGCAAGTTATAATTCAAAACTGGTACGTTTGGCTCCTATTACTTCAGGAGCATCAGATCCTGAATTCACAATGGAGGTAATCTCTCCCGGTTTTGAAGCATCCGACCTCGCTATCGACTCAAACGGGGCAATTTATGCAACAGATTTGAATATTGGTCAGGTTCTGAAAATTAACCCGAATAATGATGTTGATATACTTCTCCAGCATGGCTCATCTGGAAGAGTGGCGGTAGCCGTTGATGAGAATGATGTTGTGTATTTAGGTATGCCGCATGGTGAGATTATGCGTCTTGAAGAAGATGGAAGTCTGACCCACTATGCCAACTTGCTGACTCGAAGAATGGTTTTTGGAGCTAATGGAGTGCTCTACGCGGTTACAGGAGATTATGGTCAATCCAAATCCATTGTTGGCATAACCGGCGTGGATACATTTACAACACTGGCGACAGAAATCGAAGGGATTTCGCTGGGTGATGGAGATGCCCATATCAGCCCTGCATCAGATCAAGGTTTGTACGTTTTCACAGAGAGGGAACGAAATTTATTCTTTGTAGATTTTGAAGGGCAAGGCCATTTGATTGCTAATCTTCAAAGTTTAGGCGGCGGCGGGCCGGTTGTTATGGCAGCTTCTCCCATCAGTGGTGATATTTACCTGATACCTCATGGGCCCTACACGTTGTATCGCATTGATGCAGAAGGACATCATGAGGAAATTGCTACCGGCGTCTTTGGAGACCCCTGGGGCATGGTGGTAAGTCAAGATGGAAAATATTTATTTGTTGCCGAATCAGGAGCGATTGACAAGATACTCATTTCAGAGAAAATGCCATAACTTACCAAGACACAAATTTGATGTATGGTCATGACATATTGAATGCGGCACAACCCCGCTTGCACACAGACCGGGCTAGCGCCCGTGGGTAAGCGGCGCGAAAAAAGTCGATTGGTTACAAGCAAAGGATGTTCTGGGTTCACGCCGCCCGGCTGGTGAAGCCCCCGTTAGGCGTCGCCTTCACCGTCAGTCAAGTGGAAAAGACGAAAAGGAAGGTCACACGCAGGCCACCATGCGCCCTTCGTTCAAGCGGATGGGTCCTTGAAAACCAAAGGCGGGCGCA
>Ga0164311_10000921_pt1 | contig 13747 bp, 9 predicted proteins | sample GuaBasSedimGuay2_FD_121796 | JGI IMG/M metagenome (GOLD analysis project Ga0164311, IMG submission 121796) | Subseafloor sediment microbial communities from Guaymas Basin, Gulf of California, Mexico - Guay2, Core 4569-9, 9-12 cm | ecosystem: Environmental > Aquatic > Marine > Hydrothermal vents...
AGACTTCAGCGGTGTCGGAGAGCCGTAATAATCGACCACCAGATTTTCCACCAATCCTGGTGCTGCCCGCCCGGTACGAACCGATTTTAGTTCATTCTGCAAAAAGTCCACCGCTTTTGTCATATTGCTTTCGTGGGATGAAATAATCTGTTTCGTTGGCATCATAATCCTTTCAAGATGAAATTTCATTCATCAAAGTGCGTTCGTTACTCCGAAATCATTGTTCCGATTTTTTCGCCGTTTAGTGCTTTCGTTATATTGCCCTTATTGAAGATATTTAACACCGTAATAGGGATTTTGTTTTCGCGGCACAAACTAATCGCCGCCGGATCCATTACTTTCAAGTTCTGCTCCAATACCTCCTGATAGGTCAGCGAATCAATCAGCTTCGCGTCCGGATTGGTTACGGGATCGTCGGTATAAACGCCATCCACTTTAGTGGCTTTTATCATCAAATCCACATTCAGCTCCGACCCGCGAAGTGCCGCACAGGTATCCGTCGAAAAGAAAGGGTTTCCCGTACCACCAGCCAAAACGACAATGCGGCCATTTTCCAAATGTCGAATCGCACGACGCCGAATAAATGATTCACAAATCGCATCCACCTTAATCGCACTGCAAACCCGTGTGGGCTGACCGATTTTTTCCAGTGTCTCCTGCAGCGCACAGGCATTAATCACCGTCGCCAACATCCCCATGTAATCAGCGGTCGTTCGGGGGATATTGCTTTTTTGTGAAAACGCCGCACCGCGAAGAAAATTACCGCCCCCGACAACAATCGCAATCTGAAATCCCAATTGCTGGATTTTGGCAATCCGTTCGGCAATCGACTCGATCGGAGCCGCTTCAATGCCGAAGCCGCCCGGCTCACAAAAGCTCTCTCCCGATAATTTCAACAACACGCGTTTGTATTTGCTCATTGCCATAACCTTCCATCGATGCTGAACAATTTTGTAATAAAAAAGGCATCGAAAACAGGATGGTTTTCGATGCCTCTATCATAACAAGGTCTTAGCCAATTTCAATCCGCACAAAGCGTTTTATTTTGGCATCACCGCCGGCCGCTTTCGCGGCGTCTGTCAAGGTCTGCGAAACCGTCTTGCTGTCGTCTTTGACAAACGACTGCTCAGTCAGGCAGATTTCCTTGAGAAACTTGCCTATTTTCCCGTCAACAATCTTATCAATAATATTGGCGGGCTTATCTTTGACCTGCTCAGCAGCAGTAGCGCGTTCCTTTTCAATCAGCGCCGGATCAACGGAATTCCGGTCCAGTGCCGGCGGATTCATCGCCGTAATGTGCATACAAATTCCATCGGCCACACTCTTAACGGCCCCAGCCACCTCATCGCTACTGGCCTCGACTTCCACCATCGCTCCGACTTTGTCATTGAAATGCACATAGGTTCCCAGCACACCGGTTCCGGAAAGCGTATAACGAGCAAAATCGCCAACTTCGGTCTTCTCGCCGGTCTTGCTAACAAGATCTGTCAGCAATTCGGAAAACTTTCTGCCGTCCACATCAATGTCCATCAGCGCCTCGCCACCCTGATCTGCGGGAGCCGCAAATCCGCACTGCAGCAACCTTTCAGCCGTAGCGACAAAGTCATCATTCTTCGCAACAAAATCTGTCTCACTGCACAATGACACCATTACGGCCGTCTTCGCGTCATCGGTCATCTTGCACAAAACTTTTCCCTCGGTCGTATCGCGGCCGGCTCGTTTTTCCATTGTAGCCAACCCCTTCTTACGAAGAATCTGCATGGCTGCATCCAGATCCCCGTCTGTTTCACCCAGGGCTTTCTTGCAATCCATCATTCCCTGTCCGCTCATTTTGCGAAGTTTCATGACGGTTGCGGCGGTAATTTCTGCCATTTTACTGTACTCCCATACTCTAATTAAAATCTTCTATTCGTGTTTTGGCGCCATCGACACACCGCGAGGACCGCCTTTTTGGAAAATAAGCCGACCCCTGCGTTGCAATTCGCCTAACCGGGGCCGGCATATTAATCTCGTACTGTTAAGCAATATTACTGAGCCGTCGTTTCCGTCGTTTTCGACACATCGGGAACATCAGCGGCCGGAACTTCTGCCGCAGGCGTCTCGGGAACCACCTCAGGTGTTGCTGCGGGTGCTTCCACAGGTGCCGCTACGGGCGTCTCGGATACCGCCGCAGGCGCTACCTCTGGCTGGCCGTCCTGCTCTTTTGCACTGGCCAGCACGCGACGACGCGATCGTGGCTTTTGCGTTCGAGCGTCAGCCATCGCGGTAATATCCGCCTGCTTAACCATTGTCTTGCCATCAGCAATCGCTGTCGCCAACTGGTCCATCAGTATCTCAAGGGCCTTGATCGAATCATCGTTGGCCGGAATGGCCACATCGACCGTATCCGGATCCGAATCCGTATCAATCACGGCAATCGTCGGAATCCCAAGCTTTCTGGCTTCTCGCAAGGCAATGTATTCTTTTTTCGCATCAATCGCGACCAGCGCACCCGGCATCCGGCTCATTTTGCGAACACCGTCAAGGTTTGTTTTGATTTTGTTCAGTTCGCGTTTCAGCCGGGCACCCTGCTTCTTGCTCTGGGCCTCGATTTTCCCGCTCGCCTCCATCGCTTCCAGATCTTCCAGACGCTGCAAACGCGAACGAATCGTTCGGAAGTTGGTCAAGGTTCCGCCAAGCCAGCGTTCAGAAATATAATGCATCCCGCATTTCCCGGATGCGCCCTGAACGGCTTTTTTCGCCTGTCGTTTGGTCCCCACAAAGACAACATCCCGCCCACCTGAAACCACCGTAGTCAGCAGTTTCTTGGCGATCATCAGGCCTTTGAGGGTTTCCTTGACATTAATGATGTGAATCATACCGCGTTTGCCGAAAATATAAGGTTTCATTTTCGGGTTCCAGCGGCTTGCCGCATGTCCAAAGTGTACGCCCGCTCCAATTAGTTCGCGAGCAAGTTCCTTATTCACAGAAACTTACCTCCATTTTAGAAAAATAATCAATTAGTTTATACACATACCCTATACCGGCCACACAGCCGACAAGAGGAATAAAATACCGATATGCGCCGTTTTTGTCAAGAAATTATAAAAAAAAAGACGGGATTTTTACGATTTTCTTGGCAGATGTGACCGTTTTACATCTAAAACACCCTGTACCTTGCGGCTCGTGTATCTTTAATCCCGATGTATATTGGAATTGCGTTTATCTGAGCTATAGCTTGATCCGCACCCCATCTTCACGGGTTTCGGCGGCCAATTCTTTGATCTGCTCCAGCATCATTCGAAGTTCCTGGCTACTTTCAAGCAAATCTTCATACAGCCGCCCGTCATTAATCATTTTGCCCATCGTTCCATCGCCGGATTCGATTTTTGCTAAAATTTGGCGCGATTCTGACAACGCCCCCTCCAGCTGCTCGGCAGCAGCGATGACCTTGTCGCTGAGAATCTGCACTTTCTCAGTACTCGTATCCGAAAGTCGTTGAATGGACTGCATCGTCGCATCGGCCTGAGAAAATGCTGTCTCGATGCTGGCAATCGTCTTTTTGATATTTATCTGGTTTTCGCCGTCCCCAATGATGGCGTTTGCGTTATCAGAAAGGGCCGTGATAGAATCCACTAAATCTTCCAGTTTGCGCTGCACTTCCGGCGGGAAAAAGTCGCTCGCCATGCCAACCTGCCCCGCGTCTATCACCATATTATCCATCAAAAACCTATCAGGTCGCGTAATCTTAGACGGATCCAGCCGCACTTCGACAAAACTGCTCCCCAAGCTCCGTTTCATTACAAAAATTTCAACTTCCTCGGGGATGTCGGAATAGCGTTTTTCAATCGCCAGTTCAACCCCCACCCGGTGAGAATCACCGTACAATTTGGGAGGCATAACTTTCGCCACGCTACCGATCTGGTAGCCACAGTACTGCACGGGGGTATCCTTCTGGATCCCCGGCGCCTCCGGGAAATAGACAAGGACATTAAACGACTTGAGTTTGCTCACAACCAGCGGAAGGTCGCGAAAGCGAAGCAGCATCCACACAAACACACACATCGCAACGAGTACAAAAACGCCCACAATCATATTTCGCCGCCGCTGCTTTGTTTGATAATCGCTCATTTCTTAGCGCCCTTGTTAAGCATTTCCCGTTCGATAAACAATTCCCGTATCGCCCGCAGCGGATAGCCGGATTGATTTAGTTTATGGATCAGTTGTATGCGATCCACAGATTCAGTATCAAACATCCTGCGGCCGGACACTGTTACTTCGACCGGTTCCAGCAGCCCGACCATCAGATAATACTGCAAACTCTGCTTGGAAACACCCGCTTTTTCGGCAGTCTTCCCAATCTGCATAAGCCCACTTTTTTTCTGTTTCGCTTTGTGTTTCAAAGTTTTTACAGTATAAAAATAATCCGTGTAAATCCGCGGTTTTTACGAACTACGAACTCTCAACTTTCTCTCCAGCACCTGAACCATCGCCAAAAAATCCCGTTCAATATCCTTATACTGCGGCTGGGGTTGACGCTCTGCATTTTGGTTCTTAGGACTTATCTTCGGCTTTTTTCGCGTAAAAATCAAAATATAGTCAAATCCGGCGCCGATTTCGTGCTGATGCAGCCGAAATACCTCCCGCCCCAGCCGTTTGAGCCGGTTCCGCATCACCGCATTGCCGCATGCCTTGCTCACCGAAACCCCAAACCGCGGCGAGCCAAGAGAGTTTGGGGCCGCATAAAGACGCATCATCCCCTTGCAGACAAAGCACTTATAGGAAAGCACCCTTCTGAAGTCTCCCTCCGAAACAATCCGCTGCGATTTCCGAAAACTAAGCGATATCAATTTCCTCACCTTTTTTTGCGTTATCCCCTATTCAGCTGTCAAGGGTATCAAAGCCGCCAAACAAAAGCAATCGCTTTTCAGTTGATATCCGGGCGTTGCGCCGGGCTATGGTATCTTGGTCTTTTTAGAGCATTTTGCAAAGTGGGATGCTTCGGCTGCATTGCGGGCGAGACGGCGCGTTCGGCAAAACGAGCTGAAGCTTGAACTCCTACTTATCGGGCTCACTCGCGCCGCCGTGCTTTTGTGCGGGCGCGCAACAGCTTTTTGCGAACTTCCCCATTTTTTACAGGTAAACAACTGAAATCAGCAGGATAATGCAAAAAAAACTGTTTTATCCGATAGCCCGCAAATCTGATTTTTGAGATAATTTGTACGATCCTTAAATTTGAATGTGAAATAGAAGATGATTTGGAGGTACAAAACATATGACCAAATTAGACCCAACCACAATGAAGGACTGGCAGATCGCCGAAGCGGCTGAAGAGAATATGAAACCGCTTTACCAGCTTGCCCGCGACTTAGGGCTGGCTTATGGCGAACTACTGCCCATGGGCGAAGATCTGGCTAAGCTGGATTACGCCAAGATTATCGAACGACTTCGTTATGCCCCAACAGGTCGCTATATTGATGTCACCGCCATCACCCCCACTCCGCTCGGCGAAGGCAAAACAACCACGACGATCGGGTTGGTTCAAGGGCTGGGAAAACTCGGCAAACGGGTCTGCGGGTGTATCCGCCAGCCCAGCGGCGGGCCGACCTTTAACATCAAGGGTTCTGCCGCCGGCGGCGGACTGGCCCAGTGTATTCCAATGGCACCGTTTTCTATCCGCTTTACCGGAGATATCGACTGCATCACCAATGCGCACAACTTGGCCATGGTGGCGCTGACAGCACGGATGCAGCATGAGCATAACTACGACGATGAACGGCTGGCCAAGATCGGTCTCAAACGCCTGAATATTGATCCGGAAAATGTGCAAATGAAATGGGCTATTGATTTCTGTGCGCAGGCCCTTCGGAACATCACCATCGGCAAGGGCGGCAAGATGGATGGATTGGAGATGGAATCCGGCGCCCAGATATCCGTCTCCAGTGAAGTTATGGCGATTTTGGCTGTGGCAAAAAATCTTCGGGACCTGCGAGAGCGGATGTCGAAGATCGTGGTGGCCTACGACAAGAATGGTAACGAAGTAACCACCGCCGACCTCGAAGTCGATGGCGCGATGACCGCCTGGATGGTGGACGCCTTGAATCCGAGTCTGGTCCAAACCATTGAAGGCCAGCCGATCCTTGTCCACGCCGGGCCGTTCGCCAATATCGCCATCGGACAAAGCTCTATTATCGCTGACCTGGTGGCGACAAAATTATGTGATTATGTCGTTACAGAGAGTGGATTTGCTTCCGACATCGGGTTTGAAAAGTTCTGGAACCTTAAATGCCGCATGTCCGGTCTAAAACCGCACGCGGTGGTCATCGTCGCAACGGTTCGAGCGCTGAAAATGCACGGCGGCGGACCGGAAGTCAAGCCCGGAAAACCGCTCGCTGACGAATATACACAGGAAAACCTTGAATTGCTTGAAAAGGGATGCGAAAACCTCACCGCCCACATCGATATCGTCCGCAAATGCGGCATCCGACCCATCGTCTGCATTAACAAGTTCTACACTGACACCGAGGCAGAAGTCAAATTGGTTCGACGCATCGCCGAAGAATACGGCGCCGAGGCAGCGGTTTCGGACCACTGGCTCAAGGGCGGCGACGGTGCTATCGAACTGGCCGAAAAAGTAGCCGCCATTTCACAGGAAGAAAAGGACTTTAAGTATTTGTACGACTTGGAAATGCCGCTGAAAGAACGCATTAAAAAAATTGCCCTGGAAGTCTATGGCGCCAACGGCGTTACTTATTCCGAAAAGGCCCTGAAGAAAATCGAAAAAATCGACAGCGACCCCGAAATGAAAAAACTGGGAACCTGCATGGTTAAAACGCATCTGAGCTTGTCCCACGACCCAACACTCAAGGGCCGACCGACCGGTTGGGAACTGCCGATCCGCGATGTGATGGTCTATAAGGGCGCCGGCTATGTCGTACCCATCGCCGGCGACATCAAACTGCTGCCGGGAACCGGCTCGAATCCGGCCTACCGTCGTATCGATGTGGATGTCAAAACCGGAAAAGTGCAGGGACTTTTTTAATTGTCCTTGTCTTATCCGCCCAAATCCATAGAATATATGGTTCACATGAATCTTAAACAGGGAAACAGAAAACAAATGACTGCACAAATTATTGATGGGAAACAGGTTGCCGCAGAGATGCGGGCTGAATTGAAGGGAAAAGTCGCCGAACTGAAGACAAAAGGCGTTACGCCGGGCCTGGCTGTTGTACTCGTTGGCGAAGACCCCGCCTCCAAGTCGTATGTAACCGCCAAGGAACGGGCCTGCGAAGAGATTGGCATTTTCAGCGACGACAATCGACTGTCCGCCGACACTAAAGAAGAAGACCTTCTGGCATTGATCGATAAGCTCAACAAGGATCCAAAGATCAACGGTATTCTCGTTCAGCTTCCGCTGCCGAAGCATATCGACGAAGACAAAGTCCTGCTGGCCATTGATCCGGCCAAAGATGTGGATGGCTTTCACCCGGTCAATGTCGGCAAAATGGTCGTCGGCCAGGATGCGTATCTGCCCTGTACGCCGCACGGCGTGGTTCAGCTTCTGCTGCGAAACAATGTCAAGCTCGAAGGCGCCGAAGTGGTTATTGTCGGGCGCAGTAATATCGTCGGCAAGCCCTTGGCGAATATGCTGATCCAGAAAGCCCCGACCGGCAACGCTACGGTTACGGTTTGTCATACGCGCACGAAAAATGTGGCCGAACATGTCAAACGGGCGGATATCATCATCGCCGCAGCGGGCTGGCCGAATACGGTTACGGCCGACATGGTCAAAGACGGCGCCGTCGTGATCGATGTGGGTGTTAATCGTGTTGAGGATGCAACAAAAAAACGCGGCTACCGACTGGTCGGCGATGTGGATTTTGAGGCGGTTAAGGAAAAAGCATCTTTGATTACGCCCGTTCCCGGCGGCGTCGGCCCGATGACCATCACCATGCTACTATATAACACGGTGCAGTCCGCCGAGAAAACCCTGAACGCATAGAAAAATCCGCTCATTACGGGTAAATTGAACGAGGTGGCAGTGCTTTCTGAAAGCTCCCGATGGCTTGACGCAGGCACACATTGATCGCAGCGGCAAAAGACGATACACCAAAACAAAACCGACCCCGGGTTCTGAATCCAGCGTACCCGGAAATACGACAGGGATGCCGATTTCCCCCAAGATAATTATGATTCGCAGGTTCGAGTCCCATCGCTGCCTGTATTTCAAAAACGCTCGATTCCACACATTTTATCGTCCGATAATTCTATGGAAAAACATCCTGAAAGATGCTTTTCATCTACCCCCAACACATCTTCTTTTTTTGAGTCATCCCTTTACTTGACTTGAGGTTAAAAATATTGTATAATGCCGAAATGGGATTGCATATAGATGGCATAACCATTATCATGGCGAGGAGTCAACAGAGCAAAGCACCTGGTGGAGAAAATGATGTTTTTGAAAGTCATCGAAAAAATCGTTCAGCAAAAGAATGGAATCTATGGAGGCAAACAGATGCGCAAAAAAGTAATCGCAAATAAAATACTGTTCGTTGGCTTTTTCACGGCCCTTATTCTGGCGGCGGCTATCCCTGCAATCGCCGCAAAAGTGCCTGCGTCCAAGACCACGGAACAGGAAGTTATCGAGGGGAAAAAAGACCTGGAGCAGGCCGTTACTGCGGACGAATCGGTTCCTGAACCTATGCAGGTTGCGGTGGAAAACCTGCCCGAAGACACCTCGGTCCGCTTTACGCTAAGTGAGATCGTGTTCAGTGGAAACACCCTCTTTACAGACGAGCGACTTCTGGACGCCATCCCTGATATCTTTAACGGATCCAGCGATGGGACCGTTGAACCCGACACCCTCTATGACCTACGACCTGTTAAGGCGATGGCCACAGATCCCAACGCAACACAGGATGTGTCAGCTCGAACGATCCAGGGATTTGCGCAGTATATCCTCTCGGTTTACCAAAATAAACATTATGCAGGCATCTATGTTTATGTCCCCGGCGAGGCGTTTGAAGCAAACGGTGACCTGGCACAGGGAATTCTGCCTGTTCGGATTCTTGAAGCACCTGTGAGCAATCTTTCTTCCGCCTATTACGATGTCAACAATATTCCTACCGAACCCAATGATTATTACCTGAGAGAGTCGGCCCTGAAAGGTTGGTCCCCTGTCCAGGAGGGCAAAGTCATCAACCGCAAAAAGCTGGACGACTATATCAACCGGCTGAACCTGAACCCCGACCGGTATGTCGCCGCTGTTGTTTCAAGAGGCAGCGAACCCAACAGTTTAGCGGTCAACTATAATGTCTATGAAGCCAACCCCTGGCATTTCTTTGTGCAGGTGGATAACTCCGGAAGCAAGGATATCCAATGGCGTCCCCGGTTTGGCGTGATCAACACGAATTTGCTGGGATACGATGACACATTTACGGCCATCTACCAGACGACGCCTGATAAAACATTCCTGGATGAATACGCCATCTATGGCAGCTATGACTTCCCCATCCTTGGACCCAAACTGCGTTTGAACCTTTATGCGGGCTATAATGAATTCGATATTGCTGATCCAGATATTAATTTCCTTGGGTCGGGTACTTTTTCCGGCGGTATCTTACGGTATAATACGCTTCAGTTTGACGACTGGTTTGTTGATGTAACCGGCACGATGGGCTATGAGAGAAGTAAAGTTCAGCCGGACATAGGCCTTCCCGGCCTCGACAGCGATATCCATATGACACTGTGGGGTCTGGGAACGGAACTTTATAAAACAACCGATATGAAAGATTCGTTCTTTGCTTTTAATATGGTCGGTCTGCTGGACAGCTCAGATGAGGCGAAAATGCATGCCTCACGGGGACCCGGCGGCGCCAGTGATGATTTTCATATTTACTATCTGAATGGTCGCCACAGCATCTATCTGGATACCGATAAGATCCAGCGGCTGTCCGCGAGCGCTCGGTTTACGACATCAGACGACCGGTTGGTGCCAGCGAAGATGACCTCGTTCGGTGGGATGTACACCATTCGTGGATATGATGAGTATGAAATTGTCGCCGACGGCGGCCTGATCAGTTCGCTACAGTATGAATACGACCTCGCGAGAAAAGAGCAGGTTGAGCTGTTTGGCCAGGAAGATAGCGAACAGGTACAGAAGCCGTTTATTAAGAAACTGGCTCCGCTGCTCTTTCTGGATTACGGCCAGGCCCGCATTAAGGATGCCACAGCGGCCGAGGACACTGACCAGGAATTGGCATCCTGGGGCGGCGGTATTATTCTTGAATTGGGAGATAACTTTACGGGAACCGTCTATTACGGATACCCGTTAATCGCGACAGATGATACGCGTTCCGGTAAAGGCCGGGTGCATACGGGGTTCTTGATAAGGTGGTAAGAGCCGTTGTAAAAAACAATTAAAAACTTTATATTCGAGGGGTATTAAAATGAAAACTTTTGCACACAATCCGTTCGTACACATGGCGCACAAATCACTTGCCTGTCTGCTGGTGTTCTGCATCGTAAACATGCCTGTCTGGGCATTGAGCAGTGGGGATGCAACCGTTGTTACCGGAGCAACACCTAACGCGGGAGCTCCAGCCAACACAGTATCATTTGATATTGCCGGAGAAGGCATTATTGATTGGTCACAAATGAATGTCGATATTGCTGACGCGATCAATACATTGGAGTTTACCGGTTCGTCAGGGTTTGCTGTTTTAAATCGGGTCGCTCAGCAGGTCAATTTTAACGGCAACCTCAACGCCTTAGGCGGACATGTCTTTATTGTCAGCCCGCAAGGCGTGATCGTCGGACCCGATGCGTCCATCACGGCTTCAGCGTTTACCGCTTCGGGCTTAAATATCTCTAATGGAGATTTCCTGAACGGCATTCACAAATTCGAACCGTTTGAAGGCGGCGTTGTCGGCAGTATTGAAAACTATGCGACCATCGACGCTGTAACCAATCAGGTCAACCTTCTTGGTTTAACGGTTCTCAACGAAGGGACGATTTCACTTCCTGAAGGCGGCATTGTGGTCATGGCGGCCGGAGAAAGCATCTATCTTGGAGAACCCGACGGTAAAGTCATTGTCGAAATGACTGACATCGGTGGCGGCCGTGTTACAAACGCCGGCGAAATCAATGCACCCGAAGGCAAAGTGGTTCTGGCAGCGGGCGATATCTACTCGATCCCCATCCATCCGCAGCTTAGGGTTGCAGAAGTCGATGGAGACGGCGATCCCATCCTTGAAGAGGGAGACCCGGTCTATCTCGTGGATAAGCAGCCCGTGCGAGTCGAAACAGGTTTCGGCACGGTCGAGCAAAGCGGCACAATCCACGCCGACGGCATCACAGGTAATGGCGGTAGCGTGATTCTGACTGCCGGTGATAGTGTTTATCTGCGTTCAGGCAGTCTGACTACAGCCAACGGCGGGATCACCACCGATGGCAGCACCGGCGCCAATGGCGGCGAGGTTATTGCATACGCCTATGACTTTGGAAATAAGACAGCGACAACCTATTTTGAAAATGGCGCGCTGATCGAAGTCAAAGGCGGCGGCTACGATGCATCGCTAATGCTGGACGACATCCTGCAGGTCGACCGCGGAACCACTTTTGATGGTGGACTTGCGGACATTAGCGGTAATCACATCTTCTTTGATGGCAGTGTAGACGCCGTAGCAACGGTCGATCCTTATAAGATCGAAGTCCTTGTGGGCGAAACAACCATCGAATTGCCACAGTATCCTGATGGCGGCACGGTTCAGATTGATCCGGTTACACTGGCAATCGTCAATGGAGACATCCCGGGCGGCGGCGCCGCAATGGATACTTTCTACGAAGAACAGATTGAATACTATTCAAATCTGGGAGTCAATCTTGACTTGGCCGCAGATGAACTGATTACGGTTGAATACATGGCTGATGGTGAAATTACCGGCGGCGGTGGGGACATTCTACTTCGTAATGTTTTCGATACCGGCGGTATCCATTTCCTGGCCAATAGCCGTGGAGACCGAACAACACTGCACACCACCGCTTCTGGTGGAGAAGGATTTGGCGGAAATCTGTTTTTAATCGGCGGTGGTGGTGGTATTACAACCGGCGATCTGATAACCGATGTGCGCTCCAATGATAAAGTCAGCAATCCCGGAAGAATCCGCCTACTGACAACCAACGGCGGTGATATGGAAATTGGCTCGATGATTGCTGAACGCGGTAATATCACCGAGATCAGTGCCATTTCCAGCGGCAACCTTACTGTTAACGGAAATGTCCTTTCTGACAACCGAATCGTCGACAAGGACGACAAGGTCATCGGATTTTCTCGCATCTGCCTTGTCGCGATGGAAAACATCTATGTAGATGCTGAAGGCGGTACTATTGAGGTGAACGCCCACGGCAAATTCGCTTCTCTGGGCGAAATCGTTATTTGTGCCGGTGAAAATATCACCATCGAAAATCTGGGTAGAGACGGTATCAGCGCAACCGCTCAGACCTCTCAAAACTCCCCGATTACAACATCCCTTGTAGATGTTGTGATCAGCGCCGGCGGAAATCAGGATACCCCGGCAATGATCTCGATCAACGGGACAACCTACGATTCGACTTCGGACACTTTGAATCTTCCTGTTTATCTGGAAGCCAAGGCCTCCGGAGTCGGTGGTTCGCTTAAGGTGGATTCGAGTAATAACAATACACAAACTTCTGAAAATACATGGTATCAGGAACAAATTGAAGATGGTGACTATGATCTGAAGGTTTCATTAGTTATTACTGATGATCAGTCTATACCGCTTGGCGATGAAAACAGCCCATGCTTTAGATGCCCGGTCCCGGAAGGTTTGCCGCCGGTACCCCATATTTTCTGGATACTGGACGATATTGTCAATGTTAACAACAAAACAGCAGCTAATGCTATTTCTGCTGAAAATGACATGTTGGTTAATGACGATAACGGCAGTCCGTTGGTGGATGGAATTGTTTCAGAGCATACAACCGCAAACGGCGGGACGCTCGTTCCGGTAACAGACGGAGATGGTATCATCATCGGTTTTGACTATACACCGCCTTCAGATGCTACCTATGTTGTTGATGCAGGCGATCCTACGATTGCCTATTATACCGACTCGTTCACCTACAAAGCCGAAGATACAGACGGCTATGAATCGCTTAACTATGCAACCGTAACGATCAAAGTAAAAAACAATGTCCCGGTCGCACAGCCCGACAATTACTCAGAGGGCCATAATGTTGTTTTGGATGTTGATGGAAGCCCGCTGGCCGATGTCATCACCGGCGTCGTTCCCGCAGATAATGGCGATTATGATCTTGACGAAGATGGCTTAAGCGCCTCACTGGTGGGCAACGCCGCCTACGGAACGGTTGTGCTGGATGCGGACGGCACCTTCACCTATACACCGGATGCAGGCAATGATACCGGCTCAGACAGCTTTACCTATAATGTGTCTGACGGTTACAATGAATCGAATACAACAACAGTAACAATCAATCTGACCAATACCGACCCGGTTGCTCAGGATGACGCGTACAGCAACAGCCACAACCTCGAACTGGATGTTACCGGCGATCCGATTGCCGATGTTATTACCGGTGTAGTTCCCGAATTCAACGGCGACTACGACCCGGATAATGAGGCCGACGGAGCGATCTTTGATGACACGCTCACCGCAGCACTGATTGACGATGTTGATTTCGGCACGCTCGTCTTTAATGCAGACGGTACATTCACCTATACGCCGGA
>Ga0164311_10000922_pt1 | contig 13740 bp, 15 predicted proteins | sample GuaBasSedimGuay2_FD_121796 | JGI IMG/M metagenome (GOLD analysis project Ga0164311, IMG submission 121796) | Subseafloor sediment microbial communities from Guaymas Basin, Gulf of California, Mexico - Guay2, Core 4569-9, 9-12 cm | ecosystem: Environmental > Aquatic > Marine > Hydrothermal vents...
GTCTAGGAGTAGTAGCGTATGTAAGCCACGCTCCAGATTTTCCTTCACTACATCGTATGGCGTTTCTGAAATATGCTCTCCATGGGGGAATGTAACTGTAACTGCGCGTCCAAATTTGTAGCTGAAAAGCCCAGTTTCTCCGGGTATAGCGGAGAAAATTGAAGATGCATGAATAACTCTAGTTTTAATTCCTCTACGCTCAGCTTCCAGACGTAACTGCATGTGTGTTGTTGCAACAAAAGGATCTCCTGGGACCAGTAGGGCCACGTCTCCCGCTGACGCTGCTTCTAAGATTTCATTTGCCTTTGGAGATTCAATGTCCTTGCGCTTGAGCTTGATAATCTTCTTACCGATAATCTCTTCTAGGCGGGCGAGAGATAACCCAGGCATGAAGCTAGTATAAGTGTCAATGTACACTTTATCGGCATTTTTTGCTGCTTCTAAACCCTCAAGCGACATGTCTTTTTCACTATTGAGCCCAAGGCCGATGAACACCAGCATAAAGCAGTCACTCAATCACTCTTATGCTGATCCATTAATTATAGCTAATTGCTGGTAGCGAAATCTTAATTTGCAGCTTACCTAAACGATTATTGGCATTGGGCCCGTAGCTCAGCCAGGTAGAGCGGCGGACCACACTTGCCGTGGGCTGAAGCTCTTAACCCGTCGGTCGCGGGTTCGAATCCCGCCGGGCCCGCCACTTCTAATCATATTGCTTGCGGCACTGCACAGCATTATTCGCGCATCACTTGATAATCACTTCAGCATTGGTCAAGATTGTTGAGTTAAATTACACTGCTAACCTTTGCACTTAAGTCAAAATGCATTGTCAATTTGGAGCTTTAGCGCTAGAAAGTGTTTAAAGCCTGTCTGCACTTTCCTTTAATGATGAGCAAGGCTATTAAAATTGACAAAAAACTTGGAAGTAAAGCCATATCCTTACTGAAGAAATTGGAATTGCTTGATGGAAGTAAGAAGATTAAATGTGTAGGTGACTTCTTGCTCATACCTATCTTGAGAGAGTTAAAGGATGATGAGGCGCAACTATTCTCGCGTAGTGTAGGTCCTTTTAATATTTGCATCGAGTCTTTTGAGTCTAAGAAACTGAGGCCTAGAAGTCTAATTGAAGCTCTTGACGGTGTGCTGTCTCCTTCAGAATTATCGTTTCTCCCTCGTTCTTTTGATATTATTGGAGATATAGCGATCATCGAGATACCTCCTGAGCTCTCTCATGCAAAGAAACTTATTGGTGAGGCTATAATCAAGGTACACCCCAAGATAAAGGCGGTTTTCGCTAAAGCGGGACCTGTTACAGGAATATTTAGAATTCGAGATTTAGAGCATATTTACGGTGAGTTTAAGACCTTAACATTGCACAAGGAATATGGCTGTGTTTTTAAAGTAGACGTCCTAAGAACCTACTTTAGTCCACGTCTTTCGCTGGAGCATCACCGCGTGGCTAGTCAAGTTAGGGATGGAGAAACCGTTATTGACATGTTTTCTGGGGTCGGTCCATTTGCAATTATGATCGCGAAGTACGCTAAGGCTACCGTGTATGCGGTGGATGCTAATCCATATGCTGTTCAACTTTTAAATGAGAATAGGAAGATGAATAAGCTTAAAGGTCAAGTCTACCCAATTTTGGGAGATGCAAGATCCATTTTATCTTCCTGCAGACTTGAAAAGTCTGCAGATAGAGTTATTATGAACTTACCTGAGAAAGCACACCTATTCCTGGATGTTGCTTGTAAAATTGTAAAGAGTTCTGGAGTAATTCACTACTACGCTTTTGCTAATGGTGATGATCCCATTAAAAGTGCTGAATCGCAACTTAATAAAGTACTGTCATCTTGCTGTGAAAGTGGCTTCTTAATTCTCTCTTCTAGGAAAGTTAAGATGATCGCGCCTCACAAATGGCAAGTCGCTATCGATGTTAAAATACTGTAACTTCCCATTAAGAATCGATTTCTGCTATAATTCGCACAGTCACTTCTTTCCAAAATTCCTCCCTTAATTTCATTATAAGCTCTCTATTCAAATCCCTGGCTGATTTGTTTGCTTTCACCATGAATGTTCGTGGGCAAACATACTCACTTTTTCTTCCAACTAAGCTGATTGGGTCTGTTAAAGTTAGTTTAGGGTTTCCTTTACCAACAATTTCATCACGTACCCCATCTACTTCAATTATTACTCTTACTTTTGCTCCTCTCTGAATAAGCTTCTTTAAATCATCTGAAAGATGCAATGCCCCCCTATCTGCACCTACAACTATAATGCAGTCTCCTCGAGGTGTTAAATGCTCCTCTCTTGTTATTTCAAAAGTTGTTTTATGAAGTGCTCTAATGTTTGGGTGTCCATGACCCCTTATTATTTCTTCCGCGGTTCTCACATACTTTTATACCCATGTTTTATTCAATTATATTTTGTGTGCTCTATGTCAAGTGGCAAGTTTGCTAAAGAAAGAGAACGATTGGTCAATAAGTTAATTCAAGAAGGTATTCTTAAAGACCCTAGAGTTATTAAAGCGATGCGCAGGGTTCCAAGAGAGGAGTTTGTTCCTGAGCGTTATAGGCAACACGCGTACATCGACTCTCCCTTGCCCACACTTAATGGTCAGACAATTTCTGCTCCTCACATGGTTGCGATGATGTGCGAGTTACTGAAGCTAGACGTCGGACAGAAAGTGTTAGAGGTTGGCACTGGTTCAGGTTATCATGCGGCAGTTTGTGCTGAGATTGTCGCTCCCTCTGATGTTGACCCCAAGTTATGGGGTCACGTCTATTCCATAGAGCGTATTCCTCAGCTTGCATCTTTTGCTAGAAGTAATCTTAAGAAGACGGGATATGATGATAGGGTTACTGTCATTGTAGGTGATGGAACGCTTGGCTATCCTCCTGCAGCTCCTTATGATAGAATACTTGTAACTGCTGCAGCTCCCAGTATACCTAAACCGCTTATCGAGCAGTTAGCGGTGAATGGTAGAATAGTCGTTCCCGTTGGTGGATCATATTACCAAGAACTGGTTGTTGGTGTTAAAATTTCTGCAGATGAGATTAGAACGTACAGTGCTGGCGGCTGCGTTTTTGTACCGTTAATTGGCAGATATGGATGGCGTTTTTAAGCTAGATTAAATGTTAGCGCATTTTAAACCAGCGCTCTAAACTAACTTGTTTGCGCTGCTCTTCAAATGCTTTCAAAGCTCTGTCAAGGGCTTTCTTAACTCTCTCAACGGAGAAGTCATGCTCCCTACATAGGATGGTCATTACTTCCTCTTCGTTAGGTTTTCTCCACTCCAACTTATAATCTTCCGAAACTTGCGGCTTCAAAAATACCTCTTTTATAGCACTCGGCTCTACTGGAAATGTGGCTCCTCTCAATTCTCTCAATGCCTTCTCAAGGGAGCCATGCATTTTAATTAGTCGCAGTGCAGTTTTAGGTCCAACTCCCTTTATTCCCTCTGGATTATAATCTGTGCCAATAAGTATTGCTACATCGACTAACTGCTCTCTTGAAATGTTCAAACCACTAAGCACTCTGTCTAAGTAAATGACTTCAGGAGTTATTTCGATGTAAACGTTCTTTCTAGGCAGCTTTCTCCTACCTGATATTGTCAAATTTCTAACTAAGCGAGGAGCTCCGAAAAGTAGTGAGTCGTAATCTTGACTTACGGCAGCCCACACATCTCCCTTTTGAGCCATGTATGCTGCTTGAGCTTCTCCTTCAGAAGGTGCTTGAACCCAAGGCACTCCCAGAGCGTTGAGCAACCTCTTCGCGTCGTTAACCATATCTTCCGTCAGTTTTGCTGTTTGCTGAGCGTAGATCCTAGCTGCTTCTAAGTCTCCTCGCTTTAACGCTTCTTCATACTTTATTGCAGCTTCTTCCTTGAGCTTCTTTCGCCTCATGATTTCAATTTCTTTAATTTCTGGCGGCGTTCCATCGAACACGTAGACCGGCTTTATACCTAGCTCAATGAAGTTCACAGTTCTATAAAATAGCCCACTTAAGTGGCTCGTAATCCTCCCCAAAGAATCTTTTAGTGGCGTCCCATCAGGCTGCCGAATTATTGATAAGAATTGATATAGCGCGTTATACGCGTCAATTGCAAGTGCTTTCCCTTGGAAAAAGCTCATGTTAACTTGCTCTACAGCTTTTTCCGGAATTATATCTCTCAGGTTTACCCCCATTTTTAACCTCCAGTTGATAGCAGATTCACATTTCTTAATCCCTTTTTCGTCACTGTAACCATAATAACTCCCCAAATTTCCAGCTTCATTAGTGCTTTGTTAAATTCTCTAAAGGAAAGTCCATTGAATCTCTGCTTTAGGGCGTCAAAAAGCTCGTCATCTCTCATGGCTTTTCTCCTCTGCAATATTGTGATTATGGCTGTTTCTAAGGGCTCCGAAGTCCATATGGAATTTTTCACCATTCTCCTCACCTAAGTGAATGTGAGTAATCTCGGACGCATAGGTCTTATTTGCTTATATCGCTCAGTCCATTTCTTATAGTATTGAATCATGTCTTCAGTTATTGATGGTCTAACCCTCTTGAGGGCTGCTTCGAAGTGTCTTTTTGCTACCTTCTGAGCATTTATGTCTTCTCTCAATGCTGCCATGGCTGCCTCTCTGCACACTGCCTCTAGGTCTGACCCTGAATACCCTTCTGTAACCTTTGCTATTTCCTCTAGATTGACATCGTCAGCTAGAGGTACATTTCTCGTATGGATCTTCAAAATTTCCAACCTTGCATTGTAGTCTGGTGGCGGGATGTAAATTATCCTGTCAAATCTGCCTGGGCGTAGAAGTGCTGGGTCAAGGATGTCTGGGCGATTTGTGGCACCTATTACGACCACGTTTTCAAGTGAGACTAGACCGTCCATTTCTGTTAGTAATTGGCTAATTACTCGTTCTGTAACTCTCGAGTCTCCATATCCAAGTCCTCTCATTGGTGCTATTGCGTCTATTTCGTCTAGGAATATTATTGCTGGTGACGCCATTCGTGCTTTTCTAAATATTTCTCTAACTGCTTTTTCAGACTCTCCAACCCACTTGCTCAGGAGTTCTGGCCCCTTTACACTAATGAAGTTAGCTTCACTTTCAGTTGCAACTGCCCTTGCAAGTAGTGTTTTTCCGCATCCAGGAGGCCCATACAGTAGGATACCCCTAGGAGGTCTGATGCCCATTCTCTTGAATGATTCGGGGTATTTAATTGGCCATTCAATGGCCTCCTTAAGCTCCCTCTTCGCTTCTTCTAGTCCGCCAATATCAGTCCAGCGTACATTGGGCACTTCTATGTAGACTTCACGCATTGCCGATGGAGTTATCTCCTTAAAAGCCTCCATGAAATCTTTCATTGTCACTTGCAGTTTCTCAAGAACTTCCTCTGGAATTCTCTCTTGTTGAAGGTCGATTTGCGGGAGGTATCTTCGCAAAGCTTTCATTGCAGCTTCTCTGCATAATGCTGCTAAGTCTGCCCCTACGAATCCGTGAGTTATTTCTGCTAGCTTCTTTAAATCTACATCCTTTGCTAGTGGCATGTTTCTAGTGTGTATCTGCAAAATTTCGTAGCGCCCCTGCTTATCAGGCACCCCTATCTCAATTTCCCTATCAAATCTCCCTGGGCGCCTCAGAGCTGGGTCGAGTGCATTCGGCCTGTTAGTGGCCCCTATTACTATGACGTCTCCTCTTGCTTCTAAGCCATCCATAAGTGCTAGTAGCTGTGCGACAACTCGCTTCTCCACCTCTCCTGTAACTTCCTCTCTCTTAGGTGCGATTGCATCTATCTCGTCGATGAAGATTATCGACGGTGCATGCTGCTTAGCTTCTTCAAATACTTCTCTCAACCTTTGCTCAGACTCTCCGTAGAATTTGCTCATGATCTCCGGGCCATTTATTGAGATGAAGTGCGCATCTGTCTCATTAGCAACTGCCTTTGCAAGTAGTGTTTTTCCGCATCCAGGGGGCCCATACAATAAGACTCCTTTTGGCGGGTCAATTCCCAGTCGCTTAAATAGTTCTGGGTGTTTTAGTGGCAACTCAACCATTTCCCTTATTTTCTGAATAGCTTCTTGCAGCCCTCCTATGTCTTCATAGGTTACTCTTGGAACTCTAATCTCTTCAGCTGGCTTCTCTAAAATGATCAAATTAGTGTCTTCTGTTACGAGCACAATACCTGCTGGCCTTGTCAACACGACTGTAAATGGTATTGCCTGCCCCAAAACAGGTATGAGTACAGTATCCCCTTGAGTAAGTGGATAATCATACAACCTCTTCTTAACGAAGTTTACAAAAGCACTATCAACTGTGATCGAAAATGATGAGGGTGCTAACTTCACCAATGAAGCAGGACGAGCACTTGCCTTCCTAATAGTAACTTTCTCTCCAATACTCACACCTGCATTTTTCCTAATCAAACCATCCATTCGAATGATTGTTTCATCTTGATCTTCAGGGTAAGCCGGCCAAACAATCGCTGCAGTCTTCCTTTTACCCTCGATCTCAACTATGTCTCCAGGATTTACTCCAAGTTTACGCATTACGTGCGGGTCTATTCTCACCTTTCCTCTGCCGACATCTCTTTGCCTAGCCTCCGCTACCCTAAGCTGTATTTCTCGTCTTCTTGTTGCACTATTAAAAGACATTAATTATCACCTCACTAGATACGTCTACCTTAAACTTCTCTAGTTAATGTATATACTTTATGGAGGTTGCTCTCAGTTACATCATCCTAGTTACGTACTCAACATCAACTTGGCTGACTGAAGGAACACTTGAGATGGCCTCTTCTATAATTGTCGTTCCACCTTCACTTTGTTCAGGCATTACAATAGCCATTTTCAGCGCCTTAAGTCCAAAGGCTATAGGCTCCTCTGCTGTCTGGGCAATTCTGACACCTTCAGGTAGTGCTGCAGCTATCTCCTTAGCCATTTCTTCCAAGTTGACATCAGCCTCTTTGGGATATACCTTAACGATAACCAATACTTTCCCCATGCTTTTTCCTCCTTATGGGCCTTCAAATCCACACTTTGGACACTTATAAGGATTTGCTATAGACCTACAGCGCCTACATCTCCACATAATTATTTCTCCGCAGTTGGGGCATGGGAAATTAACGCCCTTTTCTCCAGGTACTATAGGGCTCTTGCATGAAATGCATGTTGGTAATTTAAGTTCCTCTGCAGCCATTACCTTAAGCCCTCCAAGTCTTGATTCAGTTTACATATCTAAAATAAAAGCTTTCTCTCATGACTTGTAAGTACTGTGCATGAGGGAAGCAATGTTCTTTAGCATGATATTCCAAAATCATAGATAGCTATGAGCATGGAAGTGAAGCAAGTCATAGTAGTGAGAAGTGACATCAAGATGAGCAAGGGGAAGCTGGCAGCTCAAGTCGCCCACGCGTCAGTAAGTGCATCTGAAGAAGCGCGAATCAAAAACCCCAATTGGTGGAGGCTATGGTTTTCTAGTGGACAGAAAAAAGTTGTTTTAAAAGTAGATAGCAAGGAGAAGCTTTTAGAACTATTCAAACTTGCTCTCTCATTAAACCTGCCTGCAGCTTTAATTGAGGATAGGGGGTTGACTGAGCTGCCTCCTGGAACGATAACTTGCATTGGAATTGGCCCTGCCCCCTCTGAACTGATCGACAAGGTAACTGGCAATTTACCGCTTCTTTGAGGTAAGACCTTGATTGTTAAAACCCGTTCAGATCTGGAACGAGAGTTAGGATTGGAATACTATGTGACAACCTCTCCTCCAATCCGCGGGAAAATTCGCTGTCGCTATGAAGACTTCATTGTAGAGGAGGTTCTACGTGACGGAACGGTAATCACTATTGATTCATGTGAGAAAGTTAAAATTCCTATAAGGGGGCCTGGCAACTACATTAGGGCTATTCTTGTTAAACGCGGCTGCGACACATTATCAGCAGTTTACCTCCTGTCAAGAGCTTGTAAAGTACCATTTCACGCGATCTCCTATTTGGGGTTGAAAGATGCTAGAGCCCTCTCTGCACAGCTCATAAGCATTAAAGACTGTAAAGAACCCTCAATCCTCCTTACAATCAAGAAAGGGAAAGTGGAAATCGCTAAGTATGTTCGATCTCCTTTGCCGCTGAAGCGCCATGAGCTGTACGGCAATCGTTTCACCATAATAATTAGGAAAATACCGCTACCTCCCGAGGAAATTCTCTCCGCATTGACCGAATTGTTAAAACAAGTGCATTTAACCGGTGGTTTTCCTGCCTATTTCGGTCATCAGCGATTTGGAACTATAAAGCCAATATCACACAAAGTAGGTAAAGCGATTATAATGAACGATATTGAAGGCGCTATAAGCCACATACTAACAAATTTACCTGAAGACTTTACTTCTCAAAAATTAAACGCCACATATAGCGCTTTGAATTATGAGGTGCTCATTTTAAAGCATTTAATGAAGAAACGGGATGACTTGCTGGGCGCGTTTAAGAAGGTACCTATAATACTTCAAAGACTCTTCATTCACGCCTACCAATCCTACCTATTCAATAAGATGTTGAGTGCCCGTATAAGGCTAGGCTTACCATTAAATCGTGCAGTGGTAGGAGACTTAGTAGGTTTTCCACACGCTGGCAGCATTCATCCATCATGCGTCTTTCTAGCGGAGAAGAGTAATATTGAAAAAGTCAACAGGCTTATTGAGAAGAGGTTATTGTCCGTAGTTCTCCCAGTTCTTGGGTATGCTACTATAAGATTACCTAAGCATAAAGCAGCGGAACCAGTGATTTCCATTCTAGAAGAGGAGGGGGTATCTGCAGATTCATTTTCTACTCCGCATGCTCCTAAACTGAAATGTCCGGGGACATATCGCCCTTTAACCTTTTATTTTGAAGATCTCAAAGTTGTTCAAGTTTCGCCGGAGGATGAAAGTAGTTGCTCGCTTAAAATGCGCTTTAAGCTGCGTCGTGGCTTCTATGCGACGGTAGTCTTGAGAGAAATTATTAAGCCTAAAAATGTGATTGAGTGTGGCTTTTAAGGTACGAGCCTATTCTTATCTCGTGGAAATAGCGTTACTTCCCGTATGTTTCTTCTCCCAGTTATCACCATTAGGAATCTCTGAAAGCCCATTCCCCAACCTGCATGTGGAGGCATTCCATACTCAAAGTATGTGAGGAAAGGCTCAAACTTTTCAGGGTTTAAATTCTGCTCTCTCAGTCTTTCAACGAGCATATCTTTCCTATGAATTCTCGTTCCACCACTAGCTAATTCAAGCCAGGACCAGTTCAAGTCGAAAGACTCTGTTATCTTCGGATTCTCCTCTTTTGGCTTTATGTAGAATGGCTTTAATTTCCTCGGCCAATCAGTAATGAAGTATGGCTCATCAAATATCTCTCCCAGCTTCCTATTCGCAGGTGTAGGTAGGTCCTCGCCCCACTCTATTCTGAAGTTGTGTTCTCTAAGTATTTCAAGCGCCTCGTCATACGTTATCCTTTTAAATGGCATTTTTGGCGCTTCGAGCTCGCGGCCTAAAAGCTTAAGCTCTGATTCGCACTTCTCCTTTACCTCTCTTATTACGTGCACTACAAGCTGCTCCAAGACCTCCATAACATCTTTAGCTTCAGCAAATGCAACTTCGATGTCTACTGAAATGAATTCATTTAAATGGTAGGTTGTATCCGACTCCTCAGCTCTATAAAATTGAGCAATTTCAAATACCTTTTCGAACACTGACGTCAAAATCTCTTTATAGAGCTGTGGGCTCTGAGCTAGAAACGCCTCCTTCTCAAAATATGCTACTGGGAAGAGTGCTGCCCCTCCCTCAGTGGCGGTTGCAAGTATCTTTGGTGTGACAACTTCTATGAAACCCTCCCTAATTAGGAACTCTCTTATTGCATTAAGCGCAGTGTGATGTATTTTGAATATGGCCAAGTTTTCTGGGACGCGTAAGTCGAGTATCCGGGCATTTAACCTAGTATCAAGATCTGCAGGTACTCTTCCAGTAGTATCAATTGGAAGTGGTGATTTGGCAGTGTTCAATATTTTTAGCTCGACTGGAATGACTTCTACTCTCCTTGGAGCTGAGGGCATTGCCCTAACGATTCCCCTAACTCCAATAACGCTTTCTCTTTTCAACTCCTTGACTTTCTTGAGAATTTCCTTTGCAACCAACTTCTTTGGCATAGTTACTTGTACAGTTCCCTCTCTATCTCTCAAAATCAGAAACTTTATCCCGCCAAGATCCCTTAACTCAAGTACCCATCCTAAAATTATTACTTCTTCTCCATCTAAATCTGGAGTAATCTGACTTGTATAGTGAGTTCTCCTCCAACTTCCTAAATCGTCCAGAGGCATAATTGAGGCCTCACTCCGCAATTATTCTTACAGTTTCTTTAGTGAATTCGGAAATTACCTTTTCCGCCTGCTCCTTCCTAATGCTAAGCCTCCTCAAGTCTGATCTAGGAACTCTAATGTAGTTCTCCCTACTGCCATCCGGTAACCAAACAATATTAACACCTAAAACTCGGGCGGGCGCGAGAACTTGCTCAGCTATTTGACGTATACTTGCAGTTTTCTCAATTATCCTAACTGGTTTACCAATCTTATTGCTCATTACTTTTGAAATTCTATTCCATAATGGTCGAAGCGACCTACCATCACTTTTAACTAATACTATAAGCATCTTCTCAGTATCAACTGCTTTGAAGAAAGTTGCATCTTTTAATGCAGGGTACTTATTTTCCAGTTCAAGAAGATGCTTTCCAACCTCAATATCTAAAGGAGTTATCTCCCCACGATCTAATTTCTCTTGACAACTCGGGCACAGGATCCCGCTTTTTATGCACACGAGGCATATTGGTAATTTCACGAAGGTTTAACCCCCAATTAAAGAAATGGGAAATGGTAGTCTATTGGTGATTACTTGACCTACTTTTTGCCCCTGGCTAGTACGACGGATATTGTGCTGGTGTTTATTGTTCTTCCGTCTTGCGTAGTTATTTGCTCTGTGCCTATTTCGATGTTCTTGATCTTCACATCCGTGAGGAACCTGTTCCTCACAATCTCAACAACGTCGACGGCCTTGCTTATTGCTCGCCCTCTCGCCTTTACACTTATCTCCTTCGCGCCTTGGTGGAATAGTGTCAAGCATGCTAGGACATAGTTCATTATTGGCTTGTTTCCTACTAGCACAGCGTTCTCCTGAGCCATTCAACTCCCTCCCTTACGTTTTTGTGTTATAGGCTTAGAGATAGTACGACTTGGACCTTTATAAGATTTAGGCTCGCCCTAAGAAATTTACACGCAATAGTGATGATGAAGCGAAACATATTAGAGAGTATTTTACATATGTCATGGGGGGTTTACTTATGACAAGTAGCGAGCAACTGGATTTCCTGCTGACGGAGCGGCAGCGATTCCTCCTTATGAAGCTATATGAAAGCGCGAAGAGCATGAACGTGTACACTGTCGCTAAGTCTCAAAGCGAATTAGCAAGAGAACTAGGCATCACTCGCCAAGCCCTCAGCATACATTTGAGAAAATTCAAAGAAGAAGGACTAATAAGGACTGGAAGAGGCTTCATCGACCTAACTGAAAAAGCTCTAAAGGCATTGAAGATTAGGTCAGCAGATGCATTCGTATTTATAAAAGTCCAGCCTCAGCTACGAAGTGAAGCTTACGAAAAAATCAAGAAGCTACACGCAGTAAACAGGCTATTTAGAGTTACAGGGGACGTTGACATCATAGCAATCGTTGATCAATCAGTGCTGGATGAGTTCTTGAGGGAAGTTTCAAAAGTTGAGGGAGTAGTTTCAACATCAGCGCACATAGTGATTGAACACTTAAAGGAGTAGAGTGGAGGGAAAGTCGTTGAAGTTATTTGAATATGAAGCAAAGGAAATCTTCAAAAAATACGGTATTCCAGTACCCGAAGGACAAGTAGCATTCTCACCAAGTGAAGCTAGAGAGATTACTGCAAAAATGAATAAGCCAGTTGCAATTAAAGTTCAAGTCTTAGTCGGTGGAAGAGGAAAAGCAGGCGGCATACGCTTTGCAACTACACCTGAGGAAGCTGAGAAGATTACCACCGACCTGCTTGGTGCAACTTTTAAGGGACTTAAAGTTAACGCTGTTCTCGTTGAAGAAAAACTTCCAATAACACAAGAACTGTACCTTGGTATAACAGTTGACCGGTCAGCTAAAAAGCTCGTGGCAATTGCAAGCGCTAAAGGTGGAGTAGATATAGAGGAAATAGCCAGAGAGCATCCAAGTTTAATAGTTAAAGAGTACATTGATCCGCTTGTGGGCTTCTTCCCATTTATGGCAAGGCAGATGCTTAAAAACCTCGGCTTCAAAGGCAAGATGCTCACAAATATGGCTCAAATTCTGAAAAAGTTGTATGATATAGCAATTGACTACGACGCAGAACTAGTTGAAATAAATCCACTAGTCCTAACGGAAGATGGGCGGTTGATTGCTGCCGATGCTAAGCTTAATATAGACTCTGATGCGCTATTCCGCCATCCAGAGTTGAAGAGTAGAGCAACCCTACACGAGCTTTCACCGATTGAAGCTGAAGCCAAGTCTGCAGGCCTCGCGTACGTCGAGCTGGATGGAGATATAGGCATCATTGGCAATGGCGCTGGGCTAGTCATGACGACATTAGACCTTGTAAAGATGTATGGCGGCGCACCAGCAAACTTCCTAGACGTAGGAGGTGGAGCTGAGGAGCAAGCTATAGCAACTGCATTGAGAATCCTAATCAACAATCCAAAAGTCAAGGTAATCCTAGTCAACATTTTCGGCGGTATAACCCGTTGCGACGTCGTAGCTCGAGGAATAATCTCCGCGTTAAAATCCATCGAAAAGCGGAAACCCATGATCATAAGGCTAATAGGAACAAATGAAGAGGAAGGCAGAGCCATCCTTCAAAGAGAAGGCATAATCGCCCTATCTTCAATGGAGGAAGCTGCAAAAGCTGCTGTTGAAGCAGCTAAGCGGGAGGTGTAGGTTTGGGTATAATTGTAGATGAAAATACGCGTGTAATTGTTCAAGGAATAACGGGTAGACAAGGAAGATTTCACACTGAACTAATGCTAAAGTATGGAACTAAAATAGTAGCGGGAGTAACCCCTGGTAAGGGTGGACAAAGTGTTCACGGAGTCCCAGTATACGACACTATCACTGAGGCGATGGAAAAGTCTCCTGCCGACACTTCAATAGTGTTCGTGCCAGCTCCATTTGCATTAGATGCAGTGTCCGAGGCAATCTTAGCAGGAGTTAAAAACGTCGTAGTAATTACAGAGCACGTTCCAGTCCACGACGCGATAAAGATGATTGCTCTAGCAAAACTAAAAGGCGCAAGAATCATAGGTCCAAATACTCCTGGCATAATAACTCCAGGCAAATGCAAGGTAGGCATCATGCCAGGCAGCGTTTTTACTCCTGGAAATATAGGTATAGTATCTCGTAGCGGGACTCTAACGTATGAAATAGCCTTAAACCTCACCAATGCAGGGCTAGGCCAATCAACTTGCATAGGCATTGGGGGAGATCCAGTAGTCGGACTGAGCTTCCTAGACATACTCGAGCTATTCAGAGAAGATGAGCAGACCAAAGCCGTCGTAATCATTGGAGAAATTGGAGGTGACGCTGAAGAGAGAGCTGCAGAGTACATCGAGCGAACAAACTATCCTAAACCAGTAGTCGCGTTCATCGCCGGCAGGTCAGCACCGCCAGGCAAGCGAATGGGACATGCAGGTGCAATAATA
>Ga0164311_10000924_pt1 | contig 13736 bp, 12 predicted proteins | sample GuaBasSedimGuay2_FD_121796 | JGI IMG/M metagenome (GOLD analysis project Ga0164311, IMG submission 121796) | Subseafloor sediment microbial communities from Guaymas Basin, Gulf of California, Mexico - Guay2, Core 4569-9, 9-12 cm | ecosystem: Environmental > Aquatic > Marine > Hydrothermal vents...
GGGCCCTGGTGGAGCACCTTCTGGAGGACGCAAGGAGGCTCGGGCTCGATAGGGTCTTCGCCCTGACTTACATAGAGGATTTTTTCGAGCAGTTCGGGTTCCATAGGGTTCCCAAGGAGAGCCTACCCCACAAGATATGGAAGGACTGTATACACTGTCCTAAGTTTCCGAAATGCGACGAGGTTGCGATGATATTAGAACTGAAGTAGGGCCTGAAAGGAGGGGAGATGGCGATAAGGAGGGCTCTGATAAGCGTCTCGGACAAGAGGAAAGTAGTGGATTTCGCAAGGGGGCTGAGGGAGCTCGGGGTGGAGATAATATCCACGGGCGGGACGGCGAGGCTCCTTAAGGAGAACGGGGTTCAGGTCAGGGAGGTCTCCGAACTTACGGGCTTTCCGGAGATACTCGGGGGGAGGGTAAAGACTTTGCATCCCAAAGTGCACGGCGGGATATTGGCTCGGAGGGATGACCCCGAGCACATGAGCCAGGCAGAAGAGCTCGGAATAGAACTTATAGATATGGTCGTCGTGAACCTATATCCCTTCGAAAGCACCGCCCTAAAGCCGGGGGTGGGCTTAGAGGAACTTATGGAGAACATAGATATAGGTGGGCCGACCATGATAAGGAGCGCTGCCAAGAACTACAAGTACGTGGCGGTGGTGACGGACCCTGAGGATTATGGTTGGATATTGGAGGAGCTGAGGGCGAACGGTGACCTCTCCGACGACTCCAGGAGGAGGCTCTGCGTCAAGGCCTTCAGGAGGACGGCGGACTACGACTCGGCCATAGATAAGGTCCTCAGCGAGAAGCTCCTCGGGGAGGAGGTGCTGCGCCTTTCCTTCCGTGAGGGGAGGAAGCTCAGGTACGGGGAGAACTGGCACCAGAAGGCCGCATTTTACACTGCAGGATCGGAAGGAAGCTGCGTGGCCAAAGCGAAGCAGCTCTGGGGAAAGGAGATGTCCTACAACAATTACCTGGACGCCGATTCCGCCTTGGAGGCCGTGAGGGAGCTGAAGGACGAGGTGGGCGTTGCGGTCGTAAAGCATACCAACCCCTGCGGGTACGCTACGGGGGAGACCTTAAGGGAGGCCTTGGAGGCGGCCTGGGAGGGGGACCCTGTGAGCGCCTTCGGGTCGATAATAGCATTCACCAGGCCGGTGGACTTGGAGGCGGCGGAGTTTTTGAGGGGGAAGTTCGTGGAGGTGCTTATAGCCCCCGGATACGAGGAGGAAGCCTTAAAGTTCCTCACGTCCCACAAGAAGGACACGAGGATCTTGGAGGTGCCCCCCTTGGACCTGGAGCCCAAAGATTTGATCTACAGGTACGTGCGGGGTGGGATGTTGAAACAGGAGAGGGACCGGAGGTTGATGGAGAAGTGGGAGGTCGTGACTGAGACGAACTTCCCCGAGGATAAAAGGGCCCTTGCGGAGTTCGCATACAAGGCTGTCAAGCACACTAAATCCAACGCCATAGTCCTCGCCAGGGAATATAAACCTGGATTCTACCAGGTCCTGGGGATGGGAGCGGGTCAGCCCAACCGTGTGGATTCCTTCAGGAAGTTGGCCCTCTCAAAGGCAAAGGAGAACTTGGAGAGGTTCCACAGTTCCGAGGCGCCGGAAGTACCTTTGGAGGATTATGTAAAGGCGCAGCTCGGGGAGGTCGTCCTGGCGTCGGACGCCTTCTTCCCGTTCCCGGATATCGTGGAGCTTGCGGCGGAGGCCGGGATAAAGTACATAATCCAGCCGGGGGGGTCCGTGAGGGACCCCGAGGTCGTAGGGGCGGCCGACAGGCTCGGGATGGCCATGGTGTTCACGGGGACGAGGCACTTCCTACACTGAACGGAGGGGATATGAGATTTTCCTTTGGAAGTTTCTTCTCCAACGACGTCGGGGTGGACCTCGGGACGGCCAACACGCTGGTCTACGTTAAGGGAGAGGGGATAGTCGTAAACGAGCCCTCAATAGTGGCCTTGGACAGGGACCGCAGGAAGCTCGTAGCGGTCGGAGCCGAGGCCAGGGAGATGATGGGCCGCACCCCGGAGAACATAGTGACGGTGAGGCCATTGAAGGACGGCGTGATAGCAGACTTCGACGTGGCGGAGGAGATGTTGAGGTACTTCATCCGCAGGGCACAGAGGAACAGGTTCCTCGTAAGGCCCAGGGTTGTGGTTTGCGTGCCGTCCGGGATAACCGAGGTGGAGAAGAGGGCCGTGAGGGACGCTGCCGAAAGGGCCGGTGCCAGGGAGGTGTTCCTCGTGGCCGAGCCCATGGCCGCCGCCATAGGTGTCGGACTTCCCGTGAACGAGCCCGTGGGTTCCATGGTTATAGACATAGGTGGGGGCACCTCTGAGATAGCGGTGATATCGCTTTCCGGGGTGGTGACCCACGTCTCGGAGAGGGTCGGCGGGGACGAGATGGACCAGGCCATAGTTCAGTTCATGAAGAAGGCCCATAACCTCCTTATAGGAGAGAGGATGGCGGAGCAGATAAAGGTACAGATAGGCTCCGCTTACCCCTTAGAGAAGGAACTGGAGATGCCCGTCAAGGGGAGGGACCTCATAGCCAACATCCCGAAGACCGTGGTCGTGCGCTCTGAGGAGGTCAGGGAGGCCCTTCAGGAGCCCGTGAACATCATAGTCAACGCCACGAGGATGGCCCTGGAGCGCACACCTCCCGAACTTTCCTCCGACATATTGGACAGGGGCGTAATAATGACGGGCGGGGGGTCACTGCTGAAGGGCCTGGACAGGAGGTTGAGGGAGGAGACGGGGCTTCCGGTGAGCGTTATGGACGACCCCCTCACCTGTGTGGCGAGGGGTGCAGGGAAGATATTGGAAAACATAGAAGAATATCGCAAGGTCCTGTTTTGATCTCGGAACAAAGGTTCTGGGGTTACGTAGCGTTGGCAGTAGCTTTAGCCGTCTCCTTGGCCATGATGACCATGGAGCGTCCCAGGCAGATATATTGGGCCAGGAAGTTCGCTACGGCCTGCCTGGAGCTGGGACAGGGGCTGCTTTCGGACCTCATACGGGCGAGCGTCCTGTCGAGGGAGAACAGGTTCCTCAGGAGACAGAACGTGGAGCTCGCCCTCCAGGTCCAGAGGCTCCGTGAGGCGGAGAGGGAGAACGAGCGACTGAGGAAGCTTCTGGGGTTCAAGAGACTTTCCCGCCTTCCCCTCCTGCCGGCGGAGGTCGTGGCGTACAGCCCCGATCGCATGAGGCACACGGTCCTTTTGGACGTGGGGTCCCAGGATAAGGTGGAGAGGGACATGCCGGTGGTGACGGCGGAAGGTCTGGTCGGAAGGGTCGTCGAGGTTTATCCCAGAACCTGTCTGGTGCTCCTTCTGACGGACAGGAGTTCCAGGGTCAGCGTCGTCGTGGAGGACGGAGGTCGCACCCTCGCCATAGCGGAAGGGAGAGGGGAGGAGGTCCTGTACGCCAACCTCCCCCTCAGAAGCCCGATCGAGGGGGGGGAGGAAGTAGTGTCCTCGGGGATGGGAGGGATATTTCCGAAGGGGCTCAGGGTCGGGAAGGTCTCGAAGGTGCTCGGGGAGGAGATGGGACTTTTGAAGAAGGTGACGATAGAGCCGAGCGCTCCGTTGGAACACCTGGAGGAGGTCTTCGTCGTGCTTAGGAAGGGCGGAGCTACAAGATGATCGGGACCCTCGCAATCTTGACGATCCTTTCAGTCGGAATTTCCTCGGCCGGACCAGTTTACGAGCTCAGGCTCGAAGGTGCCATCTCCCCGGCCTCCGCCCACTTCTTAATAGAGAGCCTGGAGAGGGCTGAAAGGGAAGGTGCGGAGTGTCTCGTGGTCGAGTTGGACACACCTGGAGGCCTCATGGAGTCGATGAGGTCCATGGTGAAGGCCCTCCTCAACTCCGAGGTCCCAGTCGTGGCCTTCGTCTATCCCAAGGGGAGCAGGGCGGCCTCGGCCGGGGTCTTCGTAACGTTGGCAGCCCATATAGCGGCCATGGCTCCCGGGACCAACATAGGTGCCGCACATCCTGTTATGTTGGGAGGGGAGAGGATGGGGAAGGAGATGTCGGAGAAGGTCACCAACGATGCCGTTGCGTACATAAAGGCCATAGCCGAGAGGAGGGGGAGGAACCAGAAGTGGGCCGAGGACGCCGTGCGCAAGAGCATATCCTCCACCCCGGAGGAGGCCCTGAAGGCCGGGGTGATAGATGTTATAGCGGAGGACCTCGAAGAACTTTTGGAGAAGATAGATGGAAGGAAGGTGAAGCTCCCTTCGGGGGAGAAGGTCCTACATACCAAGGGGGCGAAGATCGTGAAGATAAGGATGTCCCTCAGGGACAAGATCCTCCAGACCCTGAGCAATCCGAACATAGCCTATATACTTTTGATATTGGGGTTCTATGGACTGATATTCGAACTTTCCAATCCGGGAGCCATACTTCCAGGGGTCATAGGTGGGATATGCATAATTCTGGCGTTCTACGCCCTCCAGATGTTACCTGTGAACTACGCTGGGTTGTTGCTGATCCTTCTGGGGTTGGGGCTCCTCATAGCGGACATAAAGGTCCCGAGCTACGGCCTTCTGACGGTAGGAGGTATAGTTTCGATGACCTTGGGGTCCATCATGCTCTTCAGGACCCCGGGTTCCTTCCTAAGTGTCTCCTGGCCAGTGATATTGGCTGCAGTGATAACCACGGCGGCGTTCTTCATCTTCGCCATAGGCATGGCCATAAAGGCGAGGCTGACGAAACCGGTAAGTGGAAAGGAGGGGCTCGTAGGGGAGAGGGGGGTGGCCAGGACCCCTCTGGAGCCTTCGGGGATGGTCCTGGTGCACGGGGAGCTGTGGCAGGCCAAAAGCGACGAGCCTGTGGGAGAGGGGGAGGAGGTGGAAGTCGTTGCGGTGGAAGGCTTAAAGCTCAAAGTTAAAAAGGTGGATAGATAAGGAGGTGGGAACATGATGGCTCCTACGATATCGGTGGTGGTGCTCATCCTCATATTCATATTGGCGAGCGCCATCAGGATCCTCAGGGAGTACGAAAGGGGCGTTGTCTTCAGGTTAGGAAGGGTTATAGGTGTGAAGGGCCCGGGGATAGTGCTTCTCATTCCCGTAGTTGACAGGATGGTCAAGGTGAGCCTCCGGGTGGTCACGGAGGACGTGCCCTCCCAGGACGTCATCACCAGGGATAACGTCTCGGTCAAGGTGAACGCTGTGATATACTTCAGGGTTATAGACCCCCAGAAGGCGATAGTGGAGGTGGAGGACTACCTCTATGCAACTTTCCAGCTCGCGCAGACTACCTTAAGGAGCGTCCTGGGACAGGTGGAACTCGACGACCTTCTGGCCTCCAGGGACAAGATAAACCAGCAGCTCCAGAGGATATTGGACGAACACACCGACCCCTGGGGGGTCAAGGTCACGGCCGTCGAGATAAAGCACGTGGACCTTCCTGAGGAGATGCGCAGGGCTATGGCGAGGCAGGCGGAGGCCGAAAGGGAGAGGAGGGCGAAGATAATAAGCGCTCAAGGGGAGTTTCAGGCCGCCCAGAAGTTGAGCGAGGCGGCACAGATAATAGGTCAGTTCCCGGCGGCGATCCAGCTTCGCTTCCTTCAGTCCCTTTCTGAAGTAGCTGCGGAGAACAATTCCACCATCATATTCCCGATCCCGGTGGACCTCGTAAGATCTTTCTTAGAGAGGAAGGCTCCGGAAGCCAAGTTGTGAAGCTCGTGCTCTCCGCAAGTAGGCGTACAGACCTTGTGGCCTTCTACCCCGAGGTGCTCCTCAAGGCCCTTAAGAGGTATCCTCCCGATAGGGTCCACACCGTGGTGCTCTGGACCAAGGACCCCAGGAACCTCCTCCGCAGGGGGAGGCTCGGGAAGGTCCTTTCTGGTTACTCCCAACTTTTCGTACATTACACGATCACCGGGATGGGGAGGACGGCTTTGGAGCCGGGGGTGATATCCACGAGGGAGGCGCTGGGGTTCCTCCCCGAACTTGTGGACCTGGTCAGGGACCCGAGGAGGGTGAGGGTGAGGTTCGACCCGGTCGTCAACTTCTACATAGGCGGAAGGTACTACACTAACCTTCCCCTGTACGAGGAGGTGGCGGAGGAAACAGCGAGGTGCGGGGTTCCCGCCGTCACCGTAAGCTGGGTCCAGTTTTATCCCAAGGTGTCGAGGAGGCTCGCAAGGCACAACGTAACCCCAGCTCCCTTCGACCTCATATCCCAATGGAGATGGATGAAGGAGGTGAGCGAAAGGTACGGTCTCGAACTTTACGCCTGCTGCGTCGAGGGCCTTCCCACGAGCAGATGTATAGACGGAAAGCTACTTTCGAAGTTGCATCCCGAGGGAGAACCCGCTCCCTTAGGGAAGGCCAAGGGTCAAAGGCCGCTCTGCGGATGTACGATCTCCCTGGATGTGGGATGGTACACCCAGAGGTGTCCGGGTGGATGTCTGTATTGTTACGCTAACCCCTTGGAGAGGACGGTATGCCGAGGTTCGAGGATGAGCTGAGGAAGCTCGAGGAGGCGGTGGAAAAGCTCGAGTCCGGGGACCTGAGCTTGGAGGAAGCCTTAGAGGCCTTCGAGGAGGGAATGAAGGCTGCGAAGGCCTGCGAGGAGATATTGGAGAGGGCGAGGACCAGGGTGAGGAAGCTCGTTGAGGGTGAGGAGGGCTTCAGACTGGAGATCTTGGATGAGGGCCAAGGTCGCATGGGTGGAGGTTCTTAACCTCAAAGCTGTTCAGCAGCTATGGGTAGTCTTAAAGAGGAACTTAGGCTCAGGGCCGAGAAGGTGAGGAACTTCCTCCTTGAGCATCCCTGGCTCGCCCGGCTCTCCCCTCCTCACATCAGGGAGGCCGTGGAGAGCTACGTAAGGGCTGGAGGCAAGGCTCTGAGGCCTGCGTTCGTGCTCTTCTCGTGCGGTGCCGTCGGAGGGGAGGAGGATAAGGCCTTGCCGGTGGCGGCCGGTATAGAGATCTTCCACACCTTCACGCTCGTCCACGACGACATAATAGACAGGGACGAGCTTAGGAGGGGGGCACCCACCGTACATACCGCCTTCAAAGGCCGGGCCATGGAGGAGTTCGGGTTCGGGGAGGAGGAGGCCGAACATTACGGGATCTCGATGGGAATACTGGCAGGGGACGCACAGCACGGATGGGCGATAGGCCTCATCGTCGAATCGGCCCGAAGGGGGGTCTCCCCCGAGGTCGCCCTGAAGCTCGTGGAGGGCATGACCTGCCGGGTGCTCCCCACGTTGGTGGAGGGACAGGTTTTGGATGTACAGTACGCTGCCAGGCACATCGAAGAGCTTTCCTTCGAGGAGATAACCGACATGCTCTGGAAGAAGACCGGTGCCCTTTACGCCTTTGCCGCCGAGGCCGGGGCCATGGTGGGGTTGAACGCTCCGGACGAGGGACATTCCTATGTAAGGGCCCTTTCGGATTTCGCCAGCAGGTGCGGTACGGCGTTCCAACTCGTGGACGACATCTTGGGGGTCACCGGGGACGAGGGGACACTTGGGAAACCCGTGGGCTCGGACATAAGGGAGGGGAAGAAGACCCTCGTGGCGTACTTCGCCTTGAGGTACGCCGAACCGGAGCTGAGGGAAAGGGCCTTGTCCATCTTGGGAAGAAGGGATGCGGACGAAGATGAGGTACAAAAGGTGAGAAGTTGGTTCGTGGAGTCAGGAGCGGTGGATAGGGTGAGGGCCCTGGCCACGAAATATATGGAGGAGGGGATGGAAGCTCTCGAGGCGCTCCCTCCTTCTGATCACAGGAAGAGGTTGAGGGAACTGGGAGAGTACATCCTGAGGAGGGAGAGATGATGGGGTCCCTGTGGCGTGATAAGGGTCACGGGGATGGTGCCCGACGCCCACGAGGTCCGCTCGTACGGGCGCTGACCTTCAGGTAATCCCTGCGGAGCTGCTGGGTCAGAAAGAAGCCCCCCACCGCCATAGCGCAGTACATCGTCAGCACCCTCCATATCCCTGCGAAGGCCGGGGTGGCCTCCACGGGTATAAGGTTGGACATGAAGTAAGATGAGGAAAGCTCTGCTATGCCGCTTCCCCCGGGGCTGGGTGCGACGTAGCTTATGAAGGTCACCAACACCTGCACGAGCACGGTCGGCCAGAAGGCCACCTCAAGTCCCAAGGCCTCGGCGACCACGTAGCCTATGAAGAACTTGTTGAAATATAGGGCTCCGGTGAGGATCACGGAGTAGAGGACGATATGGGTCCTACGGAGGAGGAAGAGGTTTATGTACCCCTTGTACTCCTGTGTTATCCCGTACAGTTTGTCCATACCCCGTTCCAGGAACCTCCAGGTCCTCCGGCTTAGAAACCTTACCGGGCTCAGGAGCAATCTGAAGGCCTGCAGGACTCGGACCGGAGCAAGGACGCTCAGGGCAGAGAGGAGCACGAAGAAGGTTATGAAGGGGGCGCTCCCCCTCAGGAAGCCCGAACCCCTCCCTGAACTCAGGGCGGGAAAGTACCAGAAGGAGGCCGCCGCCCCTAAGAAGAGCACCACGACCGTGGTCAGGAAGGCGATGACGGAAGAAGCTATCCCCGCCGACAGGGGAAGCCCCGCTCGGTTCAGTATGTACAGGTGGGCTGCTCCTCCGCCTGTCTGCGAAGGGGTCACCCCTCCCATGAACATGTTCGCCAAGTTCGCACGGAAGCAGTCCCAGAAGGAGACCTTGGAGTTCACATTGTGAGCGAAGATGTAGAGACGGTAAGCTCCCAGGGACCAGTCCAACAGCATGAGGGAGAAGAGGACGGGCAGGAAGCTCGACCGGACGTGACGAAGGTATGAGATGCTTTCATATACATTTAAGTCTTTGTTTAATATAAAGATAAGGCCAAAGCCAGTGGCGGTGAAGAGCAGGAAGAGGACCACCCCCCTTTGGAGGGACATGCCCTTAAGCTTGCCCCTCAGCGTTTCTTCAGTCAGTTGGGGTTTCGCCATGGTCCCTTCCGGAGAGCTTCAAAACCCAGCCGAACAGTTCCACCGTGCGCATCGGCTCGGGGGGGAGGGGGGCGTTGGACAGCACGGGCACGAGCATCTGGTCCTTAACGAGGGCCCCGTGGGTGGACCGGTGTTCGGGAAACTCCCACCGGGCCCTGAGGTCGTATCCGGGTCTGGCGCTTACTACTATGTCTCCAGTGCGCTCGGAGGAGAACAGCTGGATGAGCTGCAAGGGGGCGTCGGGATGTTCTCCGCAGAAGGTCCTCTCTAAGACCTCCTGGGAGGAGAATGCGCCGGACCCTCCGAAGCTCAGGGGGTCATCCCCTTCGAACTCGTAGAGTATGCGGTCCCCTTCTGAGAGGACTTCGGCCCTTCCCCTCCTGCCGAGGACCAGGATGGCGCCCCCTCTGGCACGACAGGCTACGAAGTCCACCCCCTCCAACTTCAGGAGGTCCTCCAGGAGCTGAAGGTCTTCTATGTCCTCGTAGAAGGCCCGTCCTCTCCATGTGCCGTTCTTTAGGTAGATGTGGCTCATCCCGTTTCCGGACACCATCTCTGCGGATGAAGCTCCGGGCTTGAAGACTAAGGGGTAGTACAGACATCCGAACCTCTCGTGCAGGAAACCGGCGAGGTCCACGTGGGTGTGGGTAGGACTTAGGCCATGGTCGGAAACTACGAGAACGAGGGTATCCTTCAGCTCCCTCTTCTTCCGGAGGACCTCCAACATGGCCCCGAGGGCTCGGTCGAAGTTCCGGTACGACTCCAGCACCTTAGGATGGGAGGGATGGTACAGGTGGGAGAATCCGTCCACGGATGGAAACACGGCGAAGAGGAAGTCGGAATCGGACTCGGCCCATTTCACGAGCTTCCGGGCGAATACACGTTCCAACGGCCTCCAGTCGTGGAGGAAGTGGGAGTAAGGGTACATAAGTCGACGGGCCCACCGGGTGCGGTTCCCTCGGCGGGGGAGACCCTTGGTTATCAGGCTGAAGATCGCCCAGGGTTTGCGGAAGTACTGAAATATGGTCTTAGCCTTTATGTCCCTGTTGAAGAAGATGGCTTCGTAACCCATATAGCTCCTGCGGGCGTGCGGGTGGAGGAAGCTCCGGGCGAGGGCATCCTTAGAAAGCCAGCGTATGCCGGGCACGTCCAGCTGCCCTGGGAAGAAGCCCGTGAGGAAGGGGAGGTAGGCCGGGCCGGTGGTGGACGGGAAGACGGTGACGGCTCGACGCACGTCCAGCTTCCTCAGGTTGGGAAGCTTCCCCCCGACCACGAGTTCGGAGAGGACGTCGTACCGGGCGCCGTCTATAAGGATTATGCTCGTCCGCCTGTATCCCATAGCAGAGCTAACAATATAAACTACTCGTAAGGATTTGTCAACGGGGGAAACATGGAGTGGAAGGCCCAGTGGATATGGGCCCAGGAAGGGATAGGTTCCAAGAACTTGTATCTGTGCTTCCGAAAGAGCTTCAACATCCCCGGCCAGGTCGCTCAGGCCTCGGCCTGTTGCACCGCCGATAGCATGTACAAGCTATACATAAACGGAAAGTTCGTGGGAAGGGGGCCGGCCAGGGGCGACAGATTCCATCGAAGCTACGACCGCTATAACCTGACTCCCCTGCTCGTAAAGGGGAAGAACGAGGTCCTGGCCGTCGTGCACTACCGGGGCGAGGATACGTACGACGGGGTCTCAGTAAGGGGAGGGTTCCTGTTCCAGCTGGAGGGGAGGACGATGACCGGAAGGACCTTCTCGGTGCGCTCGGACCGCTCCTGGGAGGTCGGGAGGACGATGGCTTGGGACCGGAGGAGCTTCAGGATTGGGCCTGGGTTAGGATTCTGCGAGGAGTACGACGCGAGGAGGGAGGAGGTGGACTGGAGAAGGGCTGCGGTCCTAGCTCCGGCTGATGCCGGACCGTGGGGCAGCTTAGAGCCACGGGGGATGCCGCTCCCCATGGAGGAGTTCCTACCTGCCGGGAGGGTGGTCGTCGTGGGAAGGTGCAAGCCTCCGGAGGGTAGGTCCTTCAGCTTCGACTTGGGCGAAAGGTTCGGGGAGAGGGATGCGGTTGCGTACCTCTCCACGTACCTCTGGTCCGGAGGGAGCCAGGAGGTGGAGCTTTCCTTGGGAAGTAGCGGAGGGGTGAAGCTTTGGGTGGACGGGGAGGAGGTGCTCTCCTACCACGTGCACGGGAGGGCGGAGCCGGGACAGCACAGGATGAGGTTGAAGTTGGACAGAGGATGGCACCAGCTCCTGCTCAAGGCCGACCATAGCGCGGGGGAATGGAAGGTATATCTGGACTTGGAGGGAGATTTAGGGGTCTCGGCGGTGAGGGACCTCGGATGCGGCCCCTGTTGGATGGCCATAGGGCCTTTCGAGAACGAGATGGTAGGGGACGAGTGCGTAGGGTTCTCCACTCGTTATCCTCCCGAAGAGGGTTTGGACTTCGGGTCGGTATGCCCGGGCAAGGGAGGGGAGGTCGAGTGGGTCCCATGGGACAGCGTAGCCGAGCGCATGTCCGAGGAGGAGATAGAGCCCTCGGAGTTCCACGAGGGGGAGATGGTCATCCCCGCCGGGGAGCCCACCGCTGTCGTCCTGGACTTCGGGAGGGAGGTCGTGGGATTCCCGAGGATATCCTTGGAGGCCCCGGAGGGGACGGTGGTCGACCTGGGATACGGGGACGAACTGGAGGGTGGACGCTTGGTACCGCCAGAGGGAAAGCACTATGCGGACCGGTACGTATGCAGAGAAGGGGTACAGGAGTGGGAGACGTTCGGAAGGAGGGCCTTCAGGTACGTCCAGCTCACCTTCAGGAGGGCGACCGGGCCCGTAAGGCTCGGGGAGGTCGGGGTGAACCTCACTGGCTACCCTGTGCGGGAACTGGGGAGCTTCGTGTGTTCGGACGAGCTTTTGAACAGGATATGGGAGGTGGGGAGGTACACCGTCAAGCTCTGCATGTACGACGCTTACGAGAGCGACCCCCTCACCCACATCCAGAGGCCCGAGGATACCAGGACCGAGGCTTTGGTCAACTACTACGCCTTCGGCGATTACAAGCTCATCTCACGGACGTTGCGCCAGTTCGCCCGTTCGCAGGGGGAGGACGGGATGCTCAGGGAGGCATATCCTTCGGCCGTGCCCTTCCCCAGCTCTCCGAGAGCTTCGGCCCTATGGACGATATCCCTGTGGGAGTATGTCCTGTACAGTGGGGACTCGGAGCTTGCCAGGGAGCTTTTGCCATGTCTGGAGAGGGCCTTGGAGGGGATGGAGAGGTACGAAGGGGACGACGCCGAGACGAAAGTGTTCTACGCCGGCGCGCTCGGGGCTGCCTCGAGGATGGCCCTCCTCCTCGGGGATGAGGCCGGTTACGCCAAGTACCTGGGTAGGTTCAACGCCTTAGCGACCTCGACCGACATCCATCCCCGCAAGGAGTGCGGGCTTGCGGACTTCCTGGCCGTGTGCTTCGGCGTAGGTGAGGATGCGAAGGTACCTCCCGAAGGGTTATCCTTCCCACCTTATCAGCTCTCCTACGTAGCCGAGGCACTTCTCAAGATGGGTCGGAAGGAGGCCTTGGAGGTCCTAAGAGGATGGGGGAGGATGTTGGAGGAGGGAGCCACCACGTGGTGGGAGGATTGGGAGGGAGGGGCGAGATGTTACGGAGCTTCCTCCGGGCCCACATACCTGCTTTCGGCTTACATCTTGGGCATCGTGCCTATAAAGCCGGGTTGGAGGAGGTTCAGGGTTATGCCGAGGCCCTGCGGGTTGGAGTGGGCGGAGGGCGATGTCCCGACCCCGTTCGGAAAGGTGTCGGCCTCCTGGAGGTGGGAGGGAGGGAAGTTCCGCCTCAGCTTGGAGGCCCCTCCGGAGTGCGTGGCCGAGGTCGGACTTCCCGGGAGGGGGGAGCTCCTGAGGAACGGAAGGAAGGTACAAGCGAAGGAGGAAGGGGGGTACCTATGGTGCGAGCTCAGGCCCGAGGGGAGGGAGGAGCTGGAGGTCTCACCTGTTGGGAGGCATCCACCCCCACGGACCTGAACCCCATCCGGCCGAGGACACAAGGTCCACCGGCGAGTACTTTATCTCGTCCTTATCCCGGTTATGTAATCGGAGATGCCGTTGAGCACGAACTGCACGGATAGGGCCGCCAGAAGCAAGCCCATGAGCCTCGTCACGACCTTCATCCCGGTATCACCGAGGGCCCTCTCCACGAACGTACCTCCCCTTAGGATAAAGTAGGTGGCGAGGGATACGGCCGCTATGGCAGTCAAAAGGACTGCGAGATGAACCGGAGAGCGGACCCTCCCCATGAGCACTACCACCGCAGTTATCGCTCCCGGCCCCCCGAGCATAGGGACCCCTAAGGGGATGACGCCGACCTCTTCCCTCCGCGTCCCCTCCTCTATCTCCTCGGGGGTGCGCATGAGCCTCGAGGGCTGGAGCTTGAGCATGCTGAGGGACACCCCGAAGAGTATCACGCCTCCAGCTATGCTCAGGGCCTCGGGGGAGAGGCCGAGGAGGTGGAAGAGCCGCCTGCCCGTCAGGGCGAAGAAGGTCAGAACCAAAAAGGCGGTCGTGGAGGCTGTACGAGCGGTCCTCGCCCTTAAGCTCGCGTCCTCCCCCTGGGTCATGGCTAAGAACGCCGGCACCGCTCCCACAGGGTCGACTATCACGAAGAGGGTTGAGAAGGCCACGAGCCCGAACTCCCAAAGTTCTTTCATCCCTCCCTCAACCTCCCCCCTTCGAGCAGAACCTTCCTGAAGGGCCACCTTCCGGCCAGCTCCCACATGTGTGTAGCTAAGATCA
>Ga0164311_10000925_pt1 | contig 13733 bp, 9 predicted proteins | sample GuaBasSedimGuay2_FD_121796 | JGI IMG/M metagenome (GOLD analysis project Ga0164311, IMG submission 121796) | Subseafloor sediment microbial communities from Guaymas Basin, Gulf of California, Mexico - Guay2, Core 4569-9, 9-12 cm | ecosystem: Environmental > Aquatic > Marine > Hydrothermal vents...
GATTCATAGTCGCCGACGAGGGGATAATCGGCCAGGAATTCACGCACGGCCCGGCGCAGCGCGCCGCTGCCTTTGCCGTGGATAATGCTCACCCAGGGCAAGCCGGCTCTGAACGCCGCGTCCAGGCGGCGATCCAGTTGAGACAGCGCCTCTTCGACGGTACAGCCTCGCAAGTCCAGCCGCTCGCCGGGGGAGGTGACGGCGCTGACGCTAATACCACGCCCTGTTGGTTCTGAGAACGTCGTCGCCGCGAGCAGTTCCAGGTCAGTCAAACCCACGCGGGTGCGGGCCGGACCTACTTGCACCTCCGCTTCTGGGCCGTCTATTGCGATCACGCGGCCTTTTGTATTCAGTGGGCGCACCATCACAGTATCGCCTGGGCGGATTGGGTGCTGGCTCACATCGGGCGCAGGGAGAGGCGCCAATTCTTCCAGCTCTGAGAATTGGCCCTCTAGCGTCTCGACGGCCTCCTCGATCTCGGCCACCGGCCCCAGCGGCGCGGCGGCGGCTTGCAACCGGTGTCTTAGCCCGCGCAGCTCGGCCCGCAGCGTCTCTAGCTCCTCGTCCGCTTCCTCTTGCGCTTGCTCCAGAATGTCCTGGCGTTCCTGCTCGATCGCTCCCAACCGCTCGCGTAGCTCGCGCGTCAGTTTTTCGGATTCGGCGCGAGCAGCGTTGGCCTCGTCTCGCGCCTGGGCCTCCTGGATACGCAGACTGTGGATGTCGGTCAGCATGTCCTCGGTGCGCAGGTTGTCCGGTGAGATTCTTTTGCGCGCTTCGTCGACGATCTCGGCCGGCAGCCCCAATCGTTGGGCGATGGCGAAAGCGTTGGAGCGGCCCGGCAGTCCGATGGTCAGTTTGTAGGTCGGGCTGAGAGTCTCCGAGTCGAACTCGACGGAAGCGTTGCGCACGCCGGGGGTGAGTTGAGCGTAGGATTTGAGTTCGGGGTAGTGGGTGGCGACAAAGGTGGTCGTTCCACGGAGGCGGAAGTGCTCCAACAAAGAATGGGCCAGCGCGGCGCCCTCGGCCGGGTCGGTGCCGGCGCCCAGTTCATCCAGCAACGTCAGGCTGCGAGCGTCGGCCCGGTCGAGGAAAGAGATGATGTTGGTCAGGTGGGAGGAAAAGGTGGAGAGGTTCTGCTCAATGGATTGCTCGTCGCCGATGTCGGCGTACACGGCCTCGAAAGGAGAAAAGGCCGACTCTGGCTCCACCGGAATGTGCAGCCCCGCCTGGGCCATCAGCGTCAGCAACCCCACAGTCTTTAGGCTGACGGTCTTGCCGCCGGTGTTGGGGCCGGTGATGACCAGCACGCGAGTCCCTTCATCCAAAACGACGTCAATGGGCACGACCGTTTGCGGGTCGAGCAGAGGGTGGCGAGCGCCGATAAAGTGAATGGCTGGCTGGTTGGAGAGGAGCTTGGGAACGGCGGCGTCAATGGCATCGGCGTATTTTGCTTTGGCAAAGGCCAGGTCTAGTTCGGCCAGCGCCTCCACAGTCTGCTCAATCTTGGCTGTGTGCTCGGCGACGAGGTCGGAAAGGTGGAACAAGATACGGTTCACTTCCTGCTGCTCTTCGAGTTGGAGCGCGCGCCAGGTATTGTTCAGCTCGACGACAGGCAGGGGTTCGATGAAAGTGGTAGCGCCAGAGGCGGATACGTCGTGGACAACGCCCTTGATACGGCCTTTGAAATCGGACTTGAGGGGAATGACGTAGCGGCCCTCTCGTTGGGTGATGAGTTGCTCCTGTAGAAAAGCGGCGTTGCGAGATGAACTGATGATGCGTTGGAGTTTGTCCTGTATCCGGCTGTGGGCGATGCGTGTCTCGCGGCGGATGCGGGCCAGTTCGGAGGAAGCGTTGTCGCGCACGGCCCCACGTTCGTTCAGGCAGCGATTGATCTCTGTGATGAGGCCGGGGCAGAGTTGGATGCCGCCAGCCAGGTACGCCAAACGAGGGAATTGCTCCTCCATACGGGTCAGGGCGCGGTGGAGGTCACGAGCAGCGACGAGGGTATCGCGCACATCGAGCAGCTCGGACGGCGGCAGGGCTATTCCTCGCTGAGCAGCTTCCGCCTGGGGGCGGATGTCGTGCACGCCGCCCAGAGTGGTCTCTGGCCTGGTATCTAGCAGGGCGCGGGCCTCGCTCGTCGTCCTCAGCCGCCAGCGAATTTCTCGCAGGCTGGTCTCTGGCGAGAGGGCGCGGGCCAATTCTTCCCCGGCGGAGAAGCTGGTGTAGGTCGCCAGACGGGCCAGGGCTTTGGGAAACTCGAGCGTCGTCAGGTGTTTAATATCCATACGGCAGGTTCAGATCGTAGATATAGATGGCGGGGGGGCTTTTAGGGAACCAGAATGATTGGGTGAGGTAATGCAAGTGGATCACCTGTTTGAATACCGGGCGAAGTCGCGCTCTATTGTGCATCGGCCGTAGCCGGCCGTAACCTAGCGCGTTGAACAGCAGGCTGGCGGCCAAGAGGCCAACGATCAAATGGACGATTATACCGCCCAGATTGTCCAGCACGCCCAATCCGGGCAAGCTCGTATCTTGGAAGGAGGCCCGGATAGCGATCTCTAGCATGCCCCAGACAAGCAACGTCAACAGGACGAAGGAAAAGGCCAGGGTGCCGTTATTTATGTTCACTTTAAGAGAAAAATTGCCGGTGAGTGGGATGGTCAAGAGCAATTTGACGATGCCGGTGTAAGGGGCGGCCGCTCGATAGAAAATTGCCCCTACGCCAGTGGCGATGTACAAGGCGACAATGGTCATGATACCGCGCACGATGCCCTGGGTGTAGCCCGCAGCGACAAAGCCTACTGTGATGAGCAGCACCAGTTCGATGGGCTGGAAACCGGGCGACAGTAAGTAGAGTGCTACAACTCCAACGGTGCCCAGGGCGCCGAGTATTATGGGTGGAACTACTTCTTTAGCCGAGCGTCTTTTTGATTTGGATATGGTCACGATCTTCTCCTTTCCTTTCGTAGAGCAATACGAGCCACACGCCTTATTATACCACACACCGCCAGAACCGCGTCGAGACAACTATACCACACGGGAAGGCGGGCCGCAAGTTATTGAGGCTCGGCAGCCAGTAACACCGGCAGGGAAAACGTTGTGTCAAGTCCCTATTGTGTGTATAATTGGGAGTGATGAAATTACTGCGCATTTTACTGGTAGACGATCACTTGTTATTCCGCAAAGGCCTGGCGCGGCTGCTCGATGCCCAACCTGATTTTGAGGTGGTAGGAGAAGCAGCGGATGGGGTGGAGGCAGCCGAACAGACACGGCTGCTGCACCCAGACTTGGTGCTGATGGACATCCGCATGCCCAGGTGCGATGGGTTGGAGGCTACCCACCGTATCAAAGTTCAGATGCCGGATGTGCGAGTGGTGATGCTGACCGTCTCCGAAGACGAGCAGGACCTAGCGACCGCCGTGCGCTCTGGGGCGGATGGGTATTTGCTGAAGGACATCTTGCCAGAGACACTCTTTCAACAACTGCGCGGGCTTGCAGTGGGGGAGACCCCGATCTCGCGGGCGATGACGGGCAAACTTTTCCACCAACTGGCGCATCAGAGCCGGCCGGCCGTGCAGCCAGCAGCCTCCGACGTGCTTTCGGTGCGCGAATGTGAGATTCTGGGGTTAGTCGTGCATGGCCTTTCCAATCGGGAGATCGGAGAGGAATTGGGTATCGCCCACAATACCGTAAAGAACCACGTGCGCAGCATTCTCGCCAAACTAGGGGTCAAAAATCGCGCCCAAGCGGCGGTCTGCGCCGTGAGCAACGAGTTGGTACGTATGCCGGTCGAAGATTAAAATTCACGAGCGGCGCTGACAGGCTACGCTGGCCCTGAGGGTATTTAGCACGCGAGTTTGAGCTTTCTCTAGCGGGCCGGGGAGCTTGCAGCCAGCAGCGAGAGCGTGGCCGCCGCCGCTAAATTGAAGCGCCACCTGCGCAACGTCAAAGCCTGGCATAGCGCGCAACCCAACCTCGACGTGCCCATCCTCACGTTCGACAAAGACGGCCGCAACATCGGCGGCGGCGGCGCTGACGAGAAAATTAGCTAATCCGGCGTCGCCGTTGCCCGCATACCCCGCAGTGCGACGCATAGCCAGCGGGATGTTGGTCCAAGCCACTCCATCCTCGATTTGCGCCAGAGCCAATGCCGCCCCCCACAGAAAAATCGCAGTGGTAGAGCGGCGGTTGAGGCTGTGCTGGGTGATGTGGGGCAATGAGGCCCCAGCCTTCATCAACCGTAATGCATCCTCCATTACCTGAACAGTGACGTTGCTCGTGCTGAACCCGCGCGTGTCGGAGACGATGCCGACCAGCAGGCAAGTGGCCAGTTCGGCGTCGAGCGGAACCGCCATGTGCTCCAGCAGCCGCAACACGACCTGTGCAGTGGAGGAGGCTTGCGGGTCTACCAGATTGACGTCGCCGAAATTCAGGTTGGTCACGTGATGATCAATGTTGAGCAGCGGCACGCTGCCAAAAGTTGGCATCTGTGAAAGGTGACCAAGTCTATCCAGGTCGGAGCAGTCGAGAGAAATGACGAGATCGAAGGGAGCATTGACTTTTTGCACCACGGTCTCGACGTCAGGGATGTAGTCGAAGCGGGAGGGGACAGAATCCGAGCAGGCCAGTGTTGGCTCGAGGCCCATCTGATGCAGGGCGCGTCCCAGGCCGGTCAGGCTGCCGATGGCATCCCCGTCGGGGGCAATGTGACATATCAATAAAGGGCAGCGGGCAGGCTGGATGAGTTGGCTGCTAAGAAATAGTTTTTTGGAAAAACCCAAAACCACGTCCTCGCTGTTTCTCGTAAAATGAAGAACACCGTAGGGGGTTTGGGCGCTAGCCTGTTTCAGCGCCGTGGTTTTCTTCACCGAACTCCAGTTCTTTGAGGATGCTATCAATGCGGTCGCCGTGTTCTAGCGAGGGGTCGTAATGAAAGACGAGTTCCGGAGTGTTGCGCAACCGCAACCGGCGTCCCAACTCACGCCGTAGCCAGCCGGCAGCGCTATCCAGGCCGGCCTGGGCCTCCGCTTGCCCTTCAGCGCCGCCCAACACGCTAAAATGCACGTCGGCGCGAACGGTGTCGGGTGTGACCGCCACGCCAGTAATGGTGACCATTCGCAGGCGCGGATCGCTGACCTTTCGCGCCAGCAGATTCGTCAGGTGGGTGCGAATCAAATCCGAGACCCGGCGTTGGTATTTCTTACTCATTTAGATTCAAAACTCGTCACGCGGCAGCGTGTCGCTCTTGTACATAGAATTGGATCACGTCACCCTCGGCAAAGTTGTCAAAGTTCTCAAGCCCCACGCCGCACTCAAATCCAACTCGTACCTCACGCGCATCCTTCTCGAATCGCTTGAGCGACCTGATGTGTCCGTCGTGCAATTGTTCCTTATCACGAAAAACCCGCGCGCGGGCATTTCTTCGCGCCTCTCCCTGGCGTACGTAGCACCCGGCCACGGTCCCGACTTTGGGAATATGAAAGATAGCGCGAACTTCAGCCTCGCCGATCACCACATCCACATAGACCGGCTCCAATAACCCCTTGAGAGCCTTGTCCACTTCATCTATCAACTTGTAGATTATGTCATAGGTGCGGATGTCCACACCCTCGTTCTCCGCCAGACGGCGGGCAGCCGGGTCGGGGTGTACCTGAAAGCCAAAGACGATGGCGCGCGAGGCAATAGCCAGGTTGATGTCCGATTCGCCAATGTTACCCGCGGCGGCGTGTATGACGTTGACCGTCAAGTCCTCGCCCAAGTCTTGGTCACTCAGCTTTTCCAGTGAGTTGACGATAGGCTCGATAGACCCCTGCACATCGGTCTTGACGATTAGGACGAGTTCCTTGGCTTGCCCAGCTTGGATGCGGCTGGAGAAATCGTCGAGAGTAAAAGCTTTGACCGGAGTGATGGCTTGGGCTGCTAGCTCTTCTTTGCGCTTTTCGACTATGGCCCGCGCAGCGCGCTCGTCCTGTACAACCTTGAAAAACTCTCCCGCCTCGGGTACACTAGAAAGGCCCAGAATTATGGCCGGCGTCGAGGGGGAAGCTTCTTGGATAGGCTGCCCGCTCTGATCGAGCATCTGGCGCACGCGGCCATGGGCCAGTTTGGCTACGATGGTATCTCCCACATGTAATGTGCCGTTCTGCACCAGCACGGTGGCAGTCGCCCCGCGCCTGCGATCTAGCTGTCCCTCCAATACTGTGCCCAACGCACTCCGGTCGGGGTTGGCCTTGATCTCGGTAGAATCAGCGACGAGCAGGATAGCCTCCAGCAGGTCTTCCAAGCCGGTTCGTTGCTTAGCCGAGACAGGCACGCACAACGTGGTCCCGCCCCAATCGTCGGGCGCCAGCCCCATCTCGGAGAGTTGTTGCTTTACCTTCTCGGGTTGAGCGGTGCGCTTGTCCATTTTGTTGAGAGCCACGATGATGGGAACGCGGGCGGCCTGGATGTGGTTGATGGCTTCGATAGTCTGCGGCATCACACCGTCGTCGGCGGCCACGACCAGCACGGCGATGTCGGTGGTGTGTGCCCCGCGGGCGCGCATTGCAGTAAAGGCCTCGTGTCCTGGGGTATCAAGAAAGGTGATGATCTGTTCACCATGCTTGATCTGGTAAGCGCCGATGTGCTGCGTGATTCCACCGGCTTCGCCGGACACCACATCGGCGTGGCGGACAGCATCCAGTAGTGAGGTCTTGCCGTGGTCCACGTGGCCTAGAATAGTGACGACCGGAGGGCGAGGCTTGAGTTTGGCCGGATCTTCGTGGGCGTAAAGACGTTCCCAGAGCCGCGTTGGCCCCTCTTCAACCTCCTCCTCGACATCAGGCGTCTCTTCCCTGGGTTCAAACCCCATCTCCTGAGCCACGATGGCGGCTGTCTCGTAATCTATGTGCTGATTGATGTTCGCCATGACGCCAGCGCTCATCAGTTCCTTGATCACGACGATGGGGCTGACTGCCGTCAACTCGGCTAACTGACGCACCGTCAAGGAGTCTGGTATCTCGATTATTTGCTTTTCTTGCGTCTTTGTTTGATCGCTCATCTACCTTTCTCCCCTCACTGTTTCTCATCACCTTCAGACACTGTTGCTGGGCGTTGGGGCAATCCGGCCGCGTATTCTCGCAATTGGGCCTTGGTTTCAGCCGTCAACGTCACACTCAATGCCCGCTCCAGTTGCCGCCTCGCCAGCGCCGTCTCCCAACAGTCTCGTTGGCGGCAAAGATACGCGCCGCGCCCGCTGAGTTTGCTCGTTTCATCTACCACTACCGCGCCCTCGTCTCCGGGCGAAGAGAGTCGTACAATGCGCACTAATTCCCGTTTGGGGCGTAGCGTACGGCAGGCGACACAAGTGCGTCGCGGCGTGTGCTTGCGGCGCGTGGAGCGTTTGCTCATCTGATGTTACCTCAAGGCAAGTGTTTTTCCCAATCCTCTTCGCCTCTCTTGTGCCGCCGGCTAGCAACGATCTCATCCAACTCTTCGTTATAGACTAATCGCCGTCGCCGCCGCCGTTCCTTCTCGAGTTTAACCTCTATATCATCTTCATCTTCCTTGGCGAGATCCTCGATCGGTATTTCGGGAGTTGGCTCGGCAGGCGCTACTGCCTCTGCTTCCTCTACGGCGGCAGGTTCTTCCTCTTCAGGTGCGTCGTCCTCTGTCACCAGCGCTACCAATTTTTCAAGGCAATCTTTGATCTCGGCCAGGCTCTTGATATCAATACCATCTATCTCCAAGAGGCTCTCATCCCCTTGAGCTAGGTGTTTCACCACATCCCCAACCGTCACCACCGTAGCCCGCTCCAGGTGACTCAGTATACGCTTGTTGATGCCTATGTAGGGTAGCAGAATTTCGTAGGCTTGAGGTGGGACAGGAATAATCTCTTTAACCTCTTCCTCGGCCTCTTTCTCGATTTCTTCCTTGATCTCCTCCCCGATTTCTTCCTCAATTTCCTCTTCGATTTCTTCCTTGATCTCTTCCTTGATCTCTTCCTCAACCTTTGGCAAGTCTAACGCTGCGATGCACTGTTTGACCTCGGCCATACTCTTGGGGCCAATGCCATTGAATTTTAGCAGTCCCTCGTCACCCTCAGCCAGTTGCTCCATCACGTCGCCGACAGTCGCCAACTCGGCTTGCTGCAGGTGGCCTAGCACGCGCGCGCCCAAGCCAAACTCATCTAGAGGAATTTCATAGGCCTGAGCCGGGACGCGGGAACGAGCGGTCTCGATGATTGCGCGGCGCTCGGCCTCGGCGGCCTCAATAGCTGCGCGGCGGGCTTGCTCCTCTGCCCTAAGGCGCGTTCGCTCGGCGTCGCGGATCGAGGCATAGTATCTCTGAACTCCCTCGATCACCCGCCGCATAGCGCGTAGTTCCTCGCTATGATAGGGCATTCTCTCTTGCTCGTGCTGTCGCAAGATATTGGCGACGTTGGGAAGCAATTCTGCTGCCGGGCCTAGTGCAGGCAGCACGTCTGGGTCTTTGTTCACCCGCTGCAACGCCAGAGTAGCCGCCTCGGTGACGCCCTGAATATCAATGCGCCAACCGGTAAGCTTGGCCGACAGTCGAGCGTTCTGTCCCGCCCGCCCAATGGCTAACGAGAGTTGGTCATCGGGCACAATGACGTTAGCGGTTCTTCCATCAACTGGGTCTTGCTCCAATTGTACACTTAACACTTTGGCCGGGCTGAGAGCTTTGGCGATAAATTCACCCGCATCAACGCTCCACTCAATGATATCAATCTTTTCCCCGCCCAATTCGTTGACGATGGATTGAACGCGCACGCCGCGCATACCGACGCAGGCGCCCACCGGGTCTACCCCCGACTGACGAGCAAATACGGCCACTTTGGAGCGAGAACCGGCTTCCCGCGCGATGGATTTGATCTCGACTGCGCCGCTGAAAATCTCGGGCACTTCCAATTCCAACAGGCGGCGCAACATATTCTTGTGGCTGCGTGAGATGACAATCTGTGGCCCGCGGCCGGTTTTGCGAACTTCCAGCACATAGGCCCGTAATCGCTGGTGTAGGCTGTACCGCTCGCCGGGCACTTGCTGGCTGCGTGGCAAAATCGCCTCGGTGCCTTCAAGATTCACCGTCACTACCTGATGCTTGACGTTCTGCACCGTGCCGTGGACAATCTCCCCTTCTTGCTTGACGTAATGCGCGTATCGCGCATCCCGTTCCGCTTCACGGATGCGTTGCAGAATGATCTGTTTGGCGCTCTGTGCTGCGATGCGGCCAAAGTTCCTGGGCGTGTTCTCTACCATTACCGCGTCTTGCAATTCGACGTCGGGCTGGATAGCGCGCGCATCTCGCAGAGAAATCTCCAGAACAGGGTCAGTAACCACTTCTACTACCTGTTTCTCGATAAAGATTTGCGCCTTGCCGGTCTCCAAGCTGACCTTGGCCATAACATCTTGATTCACGTCGTCACCAGCATCGCGGCGATAGGCAGACACCATCGCCATCTGCAGGGCGTCAAGCACGACCTCGCTGGACAATCCGCGTTCGCTGCATATTTGATTGAATGCCAACAAGAAATCCGACTTCATCGTCTTTCTCCTACCAACGATGACCTATGCCCCATCCTGATCATAGGCCAGAGTGATAATGCAACAGATATTCGTCTACTCTCGATATTTCAGTGACCACATTTATCCTAATGCAGCAATTCCCGTTTTGTAGCCGCGATTTGGAAATCGCATGTATCTTCCCGCGTAAAGCACCCTGCGCGATTGCTACGACCTGGCTTTTCACCCATAACGGGAATTGCTGATCCTAATGACTCTACCGATAGCACAGGTCTCATCAAGCATCATAGCAAAGCCCGGTAGAATAAACCGGGCTTTGCGTGTACCTCGATGGTCCTTTATACAAAGAAAAGTGGGGCTTGCCCACTTCTCCCACGACGACCGTATGCTAAGTAAATTATAACATAGACAGCCTGAACACGCAAGTAAATCGGCCGCAAGTCGTTGCTTTTGAGTTTTGTATCCCCCGCAGGGTTGTGCTATAATCATAACACTTCTCACAAATTGCCAAGACGGACGAAAAGACTAGGAGGAGTCTAGTGGCTGAAGAGAAATTAACCTTGAGGAATCGCATCATTGGCCTGTTGCTGCGCGATGCACGAGAACAGGCCGAAAAGAGCAAACGCGAGTGCGCAGAGGCGCTGGGCGTCTCTACCGGCGTCATCACGGCGTATGAAGATGGGCGCAAGTCCATCTCCCTACCAGAGTTAGAGGTGCTGACCTATGTGCTCGATACATCGGTGGAGCATTTTTGGGAACACGACCCACAGCTCGCGACGGAAGAAGAACCGCTGCCCCTACAAGAGGTATTAGCCTTGCGTCACCGCATCGTGGGCGTGCTCTTGCGTCAGGCCAGGCTGGAGACTGATCTCTCTCAAAAAGAATTGGCAGAGGTATTGGGCTGCTCAACTAGCCGTATCTCCTCCTACGAATACGGAAAGCGACCCGTCCCGCTGGCAGAATTGGAGTTATTGGCGCAATACTTGGATCGGCCAATGGAATACTTCCTCGATAATCAAGATGGGCCGGTGGGAGAGTGGCACCGGCGCGAAGAGTCCATACGATATTTCTGCGAACTGCCAGAAGAGGTACAAGAGTTCATAAGTCGCCCCGTAAACATCAAGTACTTGGAGGTAGCAATGAGATTGGCCGAGATGCCCGCCGGGGGGCTGCGCGACATCGCTGAGGGGTTACTGGACATCACTTACTGATCGTAGACTGGAGGGGCAATGATGAATCAGACAGATTCTGCACAGGAACTCAAAGAAGAAGGATTACGGCTGTTCCAAGAAGGATTGTACAAAGAGGCCGCCGAAACTTTTGGGCAGGCTCGGGAAAAGTTCGCCGCCGCCGGGGACGAGGTCGAAGCGGCCGAGATGGTGAACAACTTGGGCGTGCTCTACCGGGTGCAAGGCCAATGGGATGAAGCTATCGCGGCCCTGGAAGAGGCCAAAGCGATCTTTGCGCGCTTGGGAGAGCGCAATCGTGAAGCACAGACGCTAGGCAACCTGGGCGGGCTGTACGCCAGCCAGGGCGAGCGCGACAGAGCAAAGGAATGTCTGCGCCAGTCAGCCGATATCTTTGCCGAACTAGGCGACTCCCAACACCAGGGAGAAACGCTGCTGGCGCTGGGAGTGCAGATGTGGAAGATGAATGATCGCAGCGGAGGCATGGCGGTTTACGAGACCGGCCTACACGCTCTGCAAAAACCGACGGTCAGCCAGAAAACACTGCGTGGTTTGCTCAGTATGCGGGCCAGGTTGCTAGGAAGGCAAGGGCAGTAGCCAGTAGCCAGACATCTGACTACTGGCTTCGCAGCGTCGCGCCCAGTTCACGCTCCAAGCGGCGCACGATTTTACTCCGCAATTTGCCGACCTCCCGATCTGTCAGTGTGCGGTCGTCCGCCTGGTAGGTGAGGCGGTAGGCCAGACTCTTTTTGCCGGCCCCCACTTGATCCCCTCGATAGACGTCGAATAGCGCGACGGAGCGCACCAGCGCCCGCCCGGTCTGGGTGATGAGTTCGCGCACACGCTCCGCCGGCGTGTCCTCGTCCACCACCAGCGCCAAATCCTCGTAAACCGGCGGATGGATGGAGAGGGGGACCATCATGCGCGGCGCGCCCCAGGCAGCCAGCAGCTTGTCCAGGTCGAACTCTAACGCGCAGACGGGTTGTTCCGGTAGATCGAACGACTCCCGCACCACAGGGTGCAATTCCCCCATCACGCCCACCACATCTCCTCCGACATTCAACTGCGCGCACCGGCCTGGATGCAAAGCCGGATGCTCGCCCGGCTCGAACGTCCCCTCCAACCCCAGCCCGGCCAGCAGCGTCTCCGCCACCCCCTTGAGGTCATAGAAATCCACCGCTATGCGATCCTGGCCCGCCAGCCACGATTGGGTCTCGCGCGGGCCGGTCATCACGATGACCAGCCGCCGAGGCTCGTCGGGCAGAGTTTGGCCCTCGACCGGCAGGTAGACGGCGCCGATCTCGAAAGTGGCCACGCGGTCGAGGAAGCGCAGGTTCTCGCGGACGGTGTGGAGCGAGGACGGGAGCAACGCCTGCCGCAGGTAGGCCCGTTCGGCGGAGAGGGGGTTGCGCACGCGCAAATAGTCGTCAGGGCCGGATGGCGCTCCCTGAGGCCACAGGCTCCCCTCATCCTCAATATCTACCATAGAGTAGGTGATGATCTCGTCCAGCCCGCAGCCAATCAGGATGTCGCGCACGCGCTCCGCCCCTTCTAGTCGAGGGTTGGCCCGCTGAGGGGGCAGCTCGTCTTGCATGAGCGTTGTCGGAAAGCGATCGTAGCCCCAGATGCGGCCTATCTCTTCGACCAGGTCTATGGGCCGCGTGACGTCAAGGCGGTGGGAGGGAACGGTCACGTTAAAAATTCCGTCCTTGTTCTCAGAGACCTGGAACTCTAGCGAGGACAATATGCGCGCCATTTCTGCGGGCGGCGGTTCAATGCCCAGGATGCGGGCGGCATAGGCCGGATCGAGTTCTAGCGCTCGCTGCGGCTGTTGGCCGGGGTACATGTCGCCGGCGACCGGCGCGACGGTTCCGCCGCCCAGTTCCGCCATCAGGTGAGCCGCGCGGGCGGCTGCCTTCACCGTCAGTTCCGGGTCCACGCGCCGCCCGAACCGCTGGCTGGCCTCGCTCGTCAGCCCCAGCAGGCGGGACGTGCGCCGGATGTTGAGGAAATTGAAGTTGGCCGATTCCAGTAGAATGTCGGTCGTCGCCTCGGTGACTTCGCTATCGAGTCCGCCCATAACACCGGCCACGGCCACCGGGCCGCCGCCATCGGTGATGAGCAACATCTCCCCATCGAAGGTGCGCAGTTCTCCATCGAGCGTCCTCATCTGCTCGCCGGGTTTGGCGCGACGGACGATGATGGCGGGTTGGGCCTCACCTGGCCCTTCGGCATCGCTCAGAACAGGCTTGGCGCGCAGGACGTGGTAATCGAAGGCGTGCAGCGGCTGCCCTAGTTCCAGCATCACATAGTTGGTGGTGTCCACGATATTGTTGATGGGCCGCATCCCAACGCGCAGCAATCGCTGCTGCATCCAGAAAGGCGAAGGCCCTACTCGCACGCCTCGGATCAAGAAAGCCGTGTAGCGCGGGCACAGGTCGGGGTCGGGAATCTCGAGCGTCAGGAAATCCGGCGTGGGGGTCAGTTCGGCCGGGCGTTGCTTCAACACCTCGATTGCATCCCGCTTGAGCTCAACGTCGAACAATGCAGCCGCCTCGCGGGCGACGCCAAAGACCGATTCCAGGTGCCCGAACGGCCCCTTGATATCGAACTCTAGCACGGCGTCCCCCACGTAATCGGCCAGCGGCATACCGACCGGCGCGTCGTCGGGCAGGTAGATGATGTCCACTTGCTCGTCGGAGAGACCCAGTTCCTTCTCCGAGCAGACCATAGCGCGCGACGGGACGCCGCGAATTTTGGTCTTTTTTAGCTTGATGACGCGCTGCCCCTCGGCGTGACCGTCGTAGAGGCGGGCGCCCTCCATCGCAAATGCCACCTTGAGATGCAGGTCGTCTTGACCGCGCATATCCAGCAGGCTGGGCGCGCCGGTGACGACGACCTCCGTCTCCGGGCCGCCGTATTCCACCTCTGCCAGGACCAGCCGGTCGGCGTTGGGGTGAGGCTGCACAGTGATGAGCTTGCCCACGACGATCTTGGCCGGGTCCCAGGGCAGCTCGGCCCC
>Ga0164311_10000926_pt1 | contig 13731 bp, 28 predicted proteins | sample GuaBasSedimGuay2_FD_121796 | JGI IMG/M metagenome (GOLD analysis project Ga0164311, IMG submission 121796) | Subseafloor sediment microbial communities from Guaymas Basin, Gulf of California, Mexico - Guay2, Core 4569-9, 9-12 cm | ecosystem: Environmental > Aquatic > Marine > Hydrothermal vents...
GGCATAGCTTACACCTCCTTTATTTAGTTTTTTCTTATGTCAAATATTTGACAGTTTTTTAAGGTTTGTCAAGTATTTTTCGTCAATTTTTTGACATCTTGACATTTTGAAATGAATGATTATAATGATAGCAAGATGATTTGGGATCAGAAGGTTTACAAAATCAGGAATGTAAGAGGGTATCCAGTCCTGCAAATCCCTAAAAGCATTATGGCATTGGCAGGTTTCAAAATAGGGGATCATGTTTATTACTCAGTTTCTAAAGGACAAATAACAATCCGAAAGGTGGAGTGGAAATATGACGGAAGTGAGAGAGATAGAGATAAGCAAGATTGAAGAACCAGAAAGAGCAATAAGAACAACTATCGTTAAGGAAAATTTAGAAGAACTTGCAGAGTCAATAAAACGTTTAGGGATCCTTCAACCTCTTATTGTGCGTCCTAAGGGTGAAAAATTTGAGATTATAGCAGGTCATAGAAGGTTTCTTGCTGCACAAATGGCAGGATTAAAAACTCTTCCTTGCATTGTAAAAGAAGTTGATGATTCACAAATGCTTATGGAACAAATACACGAGAATATCAAGCGTGAGGAACTGAATATTATGGATCAAGTTGAAATTGTTCACCAACTTAGGGAGAGGGAGGGCTATTCCTATCGACAAATCGGAGAAATTTTCGGGAAAAGTGAAACATGGGCTCGTGACTTAGATAGATTGTGGTATTGTGATGACTTCATTAAAGAAGCATTAAGAGCTGGACATATAAAAAGAACTCATGCATACATGCTTATGAAACATCCAGATAGAGAAAGGCGGTTTTATTTCCTCAAGCTTTGTATAGAAAATGGAGCAAGTCCTCAAACTTTGGATCTCTGGATTAGAGATGATCTTGGTGTTTTACATACTCTTAAGGAAGCCAATCCTGTTCAAAAGATAACTGACCTTCGTAGAGGAGCAGAAACAGTTTTATTCACTTGTGCAGTATGTAACGGTCAGGTCCCAGGAGACTCGATGTATGTCGTGCACTTATGCCCACAGTGCTACCAAACCTTAATGGAGGCTAAGAGATGGCAGCAAGAAGCAGATACAGGCTCGGAAGAAGGCTCGAGTGGAGAATAAGAAAGTTGCTTGAGCAACATGGATATGAGGTTATTCGCTCTGCAGGAAGTAAAGGCAGGTGGGATTTAGTTGCGATTAAGGATGGAATTGTCAGGTTAATTCAAGTGAAAAAGGGGAGAGTGCAGAAACACAAAATAAAAGACCTAATGCCCTTACTTGCTACTCCAGTAGTATTGAGTAAAGAGGCTTGGTTCTATATTCCACGTAAAGGAATTATGGTAGTTCGAAATGACGGCATGGATTGGTCGAAAATTATCGTAACAAAAGCAGAGGAGGATTTGAAACATGGATCACGCACGTATAATCGGTGATGTTCAGGAAGCATTATATGACATAAGAAAGCTGAAAGAGGAACGTTCTCCATTTGTGGAACGTGAGGAAATTTTAAATCTTAAGTTCAAAGAGGGACAAAGGGTTGTTGATAAGAAGACAGGTAAAAAGGGGGGGATATTACGTGGAGAGAGAGTACAGATTACGGTTTAAAATCCCTAAAGTCCAGGAAGTCGAGGTTTATTTCATTCGTACTGAAGATGGTAAAATCATTGCTCGAACCCAAGAAGAACTCGAAGAGGAACGGAAAGAAAAGGAAGAAAAAGAAGAAAAGAGAGAGTGATTACTTTAACCCGAGTGGTCCTATTCCACCAATGGGGTTAGGAGGGATGTAAGGTGGGAGGAGAAATAGAACTCTTCCCAGAGTGGATGTTAGACCCTGAGAGAAAAGAAGATGTCCTAATCTTTCTACGTGAGTTACCAGCCCCACCTCGCAGAAGAAAAGAGGCTTTAGTAGCATGGGCTCAATACGTTGGGCTGGTGCTTACAAAAGATGATATCCGGGCGATTCTTAAGCCCGGCGAAGAATACATAGAAAGTTGGAGGGAATGAGATGAGGATATTATCTTCAATTCGACTTGCAATTAGAGTTTTTATTAGCTTGCTTAGAGAGTTTCCAGAGAGGTATAAAGAGGAGAAAGAATTAGAAGAGGCATATAAGAGAGCTCTTGAGACACCGATTAGAGAGTGGCGTTTTGGAAAAGCTGTTAAGGAAGTTGACGTTGATAAATGGAAGGAAGAAGTTTCAAAACTTGGCAATATTAGGTGGAAATAAATAAAAAAGGGGGTGAAGCTATGAACTTATCAGCACTTTTATTTCAAATCCTTTTTAAGCTTTTAACAGAAATGACACCTACTTTAAGAGCTGCTTTTTGCGAAATGTTGAAAGAACTTGCTAAGAAGGCACAGGAGACTAAGAACCCGATTGACGACCTGATTATTTTATTCTTAGCTGGGCTTTTAGGATGTGATATGGAGGAGAAAAAATGAGTGACAGGTGTAATCTGTGTAAGAGAGAATTTGAAAAAGGAGATGTAAGATTTTACATTCTGAGTGCTACAGACGATGTATACGTAGAAGAAGCAGATTTTATTGGGTGTGTATGTTTATATTGTGCACTTAAAATCCTGTGCAGGGCGAGATTAGATGACGGAGAAAGACTGGGAGAAAGTAAAATATTTCAAAAAGATTGAGTTCGTCTGTCCTTGCTGTGGGGTGTGTCATATGAACAAGGAACTAATCTGGAAGCTTGACTTGTTGAGGGAGTTAGTAGGAGAACCACTAATCATTACGTCAGGTTATCGTTGCGAAAGACATAACAAAGCTGTAGGTGGAGCTCCTAATTCGGCACACTTACGAGGAAATGCTGCAGATATAGCCTGTCCTGACCACTTGCTGAGATATAAGATTTTGAAATACGCTTTTTATTTAGAGTTTCCGAGGATAGGAATTGGTAAGAAGTTTATCCATCTTGACGTTGATAGAACTCTTCCACATCCAAGGGTCTGGGTGTATTAAGCCAGAAAAACCTAAACAGGAGGGATAAACAATGAAGCAGGAAGTTATACCAGTTGCTAAAGAACCGGCTTTAATTGAGCATGACGCATTAGTAGAACTTGCCGAGAAATCAGAAAAAAGGATTGAAGCAGTAAAAAAAATCATACGAGCAGCACTAAGAATCACAAATCATAGAGACTGGGTGATTTTCGCAGGAGAACCATTTTTAACATGCACAGGAGCTGAGAAAATTGCTCGATTGTTTGGTATATCGTGGTATAACATGCAAATTGAAGAAGAAGAAAGGCAAGATGAAAAAGGTAAGTATATTATGTTCACTTGTAAAGGACGTTTTCGTTTAAAAGATGTAGAAATTGAAGCTGTCGGCACTTGCAGCACACGTAATAAATTCTTTTATCTCGCAAAAGGACGAGTAAAAGAGCTTCACGAGATAAGTATTCCTGATGTGAAGAAGGCAGCATATACTAATTGCATAGCTAACGGTGTAAAAAGACTACTCGGTCTAAGAAACTTGACACTTGAGGATTTAAAGAGTGCTGGGATAAGCATAGACAAGATAACAAGAGTAACTTTTAAGGAGGGGTAAGGTATGAAATGTATATGCACAAATTGCGGGAAGGAATTCGAAGCATATAAAATTGAGTGTGATGAATGCGGAGGAACGGGTGTCATTGAAGAAGAATACTGGGAATATCAATATGATCCACAATTAGGAGGAGCTGAATGTTGGCAATGTGAAGGGAAAGGATATATTTTAGAAACTTGGCTTTGTCCTGATTGTTATGAAGAAGAATTTCGGGAGGATGAAGATGATTGTTGAAAAAATTCAGGAATACATCGAAAAGAAAAAAAGGATTACACCCTGTCACGTTAACCGTGCAAGTGAGATTGGACATCCTTGCTACCGTTATCTTTACTTTCTCAGAACTGCCTGGGATCAAGCACAATTGCCAACTTATAAGCAACAATTAGTGTTTGAAGAAGGAAAACTTCACGAAAAAGCAACTTTACAATTATTGCAAGAAATAGGGTATGACATTATTGAACAACAACGACCTTTTGAAATAAAAAAACTGAAACTTACAGGTCACATTGATGCAAAAATAAGAATAAAAAATAAGCTTTTCCCTCTTGAGATTAAATCGATGAGTTCTTATTTTTTTGAATCTATACATACAATGAAAGACTTTCTAACTTGTAAATACGCTCATATAAAAAAAATTCCGTATCAATTACAAGCGTATCTAATGCTAACTAAACGTAAAGAAGCTATTTTATTGATAAAAAATCGTCTGACCGGAGACATAAAAGAGATTGTAGTTACTGAAGATGAGAAAATGCAGAATGAAATTCGTATTAAGTGCCAAACTATCAATGATTTGGTCGAAAAGCAAGTAGCACCTGAAATACATGAAGAGTTTGACGAAACAATTTGCTCTATGTGCCGATTTGCTCATATCTGCTTACCTGATGTGAAAAGAAAAGATGAGCTAAAGCTTATCGAAGACGAGGAACTTATAGCACTGCTTGAAAAGAGGGAACAGCTAAAGCCTTTCCATGACGAGTATTTAGAAGTCGATAAGATCCTCTCTAAACGACTTGAAGGAATAGAAAAAGCCATTATAGGTGACTTTATCGTCACGGGAAAGTGGGTTAAAAGAAGAGAGTATAAAGTGCCAGAAACAACATACTGGAAGAAGAGGATTTTAAGAATTAAAAAGCCATGATCGCATATTTTTTTGGCTATACCTGTGCGATTCTAAAGCTATACGGTGAGGTTAAAAACGTGGGATGTAGAAAGTTTATCGTGCAAAAACTGAAAGAGATAGAGGAAAAAATGAGAGAAAACAATGAAATACTCGAGTTTTATAGAGGGTACATATACGCATTAATTGAAGTTTACGCAGAGATAAAAGATTTACCTGAGAGTGAGAAAATTTTTGACTTGCTTAAGAGTGTTTTGAAAGATTTTGAAATAGAAGTGAGGAAAGCAGTAAAGAAAGAGGAAAGCTCTAAGAACGGAGATCTGGGGAGGAATCAGAAAGCATATCAGTGATTTTATCAGCTAAGGTGTCGTAGTCTTCGTGGTAAAGAGCAACTATACTTTCAACTTTTGTCAGTATTTTACTTGTCTTTATTACATTGCATATTCTCCAATGCTCATAAACTCTGCTAATAGAGTCAAAATAATGAAGATGTTCAAAAATAACATCTTGAAGTTTATCCCAGAACAACGCATAGTATTTCTTTAGAATGCACTCAACAAGATCTCTTACATCTTCTTCATCAATATTGATCTTTAAAGTTTCTTCTAAATACGCTTTAACCTGCTTTACACAGTTTTCGTTAATTTCCATGTTAAGACCCTCCTTCTAAACTTTTCAAAATTCCTTTGATCCACTTAAGGGCTTCTTCTTTTCTATTTTCGTCCTCAAAAGAAATTTTAGTCTTTGCTATTTTTGTTTCATAAATCTCCTTACAGGCTTCATCTAAGTTTTTTTATTTGAAAAGTTCCATGTAGAGATCCATGTCGTCAGGATACCATGAAACATTTTCAGTATTTTGCCCAGTAGCTTTACGCACAATAAATTCAGTGAGAGGAATAAATTCTCTTGGATTTTCCTCAGTGGTTAAAGTATAAGTTGTAGTTACTTTTTTCTTCCTTTTAGAAGGCTTTTTTTGTGTAAATTTTTCTTCGGAAAGATCCAATTCATCTAATATACTTTTGATGTGTTTCATGACATATCCTTCTTATGATATTCTTTCAAAGCATTTGTTAATTTAACGGGTTTAACAGTTCCATATCGATCCCAGTCAACTTTTATAACGCCTTTACGATCTAACTGCTGGGCGACTCGGTAAAGGTGTCTCAAGGACAGGTTTAAATAATTAGAGGCTTTAACGAAATCGACGTATGCTCCCCCTTTTTTCTCAAGGATCAAAGCAAAATAAAGCATTACTAACTTTTCGGTTTTCGTTAGCTTATCTGAGAAAAGTATCATTTTCTCTAAGTTTGTCATTGCACTCCCCCTATAACAGTTTAGTTTTACCTTTGCTACATAAATAAGTATAAAACTTCTTAAAAATTTGTCAAGACATCTAAAAATTGCGACACGACTTCCCAAAAATCAGACATTTCACAGGATATAAAAATATAAAAACCTTATAATAACCTTATTAAGACCTTATATGAACCTTATGTTTATAGAAACCCTTTTAAAGTTAGACATGGACGTCTTAGTTGAAAAAATTAGTATGAATTTTTTTTCTTCCTACTCCTCGTCTCCTCTCCCTACTAACAGCTCAAATATCCTGTCTATCCTTTCTTCTAACCTATTTAACCTCTGCTTCACGTCCTTTAACCGCATGTTCATAACTGCCAATACCGCTAACACAACAACGCTATATACCTCTCCCCCATGCTCATTAAAAAGCCATCTAAGCAAATTAAAAATATCCCAGCTCATACACCTTAATCCCGTAATGCTCCGCTACCTCTCTAATGTCATCATCTACCCTCGTCGTAACTATAGCAAGCTTTATAGGACGCTCTTCCCTAAAATGCTGCTTATACAATACACGATACGATAGCACCTGCCCAATTGCACTTAAACCCGCATCCGGCTTAACCTCAAAAATCCAAACCTCCCCATTCCTTTCAGCAACTACATCTATCCTCTTCTGCGTTAACATAATCGCTAACTGCCTCCACTTCCACTCGTATTTTGGTCCAGGATCTACCCCACGCCCTACACGAACATCATACCTGTAATTCTGAAACTGATCTCCGTAAATCTGCAAAAACCTTAACCAAATTTTCTCTTCATTCGGAAGCAAATGCGGAAATCTCGGCATAGCAGGAGAAAACCTCAAAAACTTTATTTCTTTTTATAGCTTTTTGCAAATTTTTCAAGCAAGTTTAAAAACTTAGGCGGGCGGCGACGCTGCTGGAAAGGCTCAAAAAGTGACAAAAATGTCCTATTTTACATAATGTGCATTATGTTAAGTTGCTGTAGCCCGCATGGTTTCTTGCTTAGGAGTGGGTCGCATGAATTCTTGGGTTGGGGGCAAAAAATTTTTATGGCTTTGGGCTGGCTACGTGTTAAAATGTTAAGCAGTTTTTTTTGATTTTTTCAAAGCACTTTTTCGGGCTTAGCTTAACTGAAATGTTTTAGTAGGATTGCTGAGGATTATTCAGGATGAAATGAAGCAGGGGTAGTAAGGGTGTAATACTTATCAAAAATTTTCATGCGATTCTGGGGCAAATATGAGGGTGTTTTTTATTTTTTGAGGACGTCGAGTATTATATCGGCCCAGCGTTCGTCCCAGCCTCTATTGAGGAGCATGCCTTTAGCTTCTGCGTAGGAGATGTAGCCTTTTTCGAAGGCTTTTTTGATTTCTGAGTCGGTGGGGGTAGCTTTTTTGGCTTTCTCTAAATTTAAAAGGTCTATGACTAATTGTTGTTCTTGAGGGTTGTAGTGAGCGAGGTCGAGGTAGTTTCTTAGTTGAGTTTCGGTGATTTTTCCGAGGACGTATAGGTCCATTGCTCTATCGAGTAATTTATCTCTTAATTTGAGTGTTCGGGCTTTTGTTATGAGTTGGGTTAGGTAGCGTCTTCTCCAGGGTCCGTATCCACGAATAGCGAATTCTCTTTCTATGTCATCTTCTGTTATGCAGCCTTCTTGGTAGAGGGTTTTTAAATCTGCGTCGGTGAATTCTTTTTCGGCTAAGTTAACTAATGTTTCGATTCTCTTAGGGTTATAACCGTGTTGTTTAAGTTCTTTCATGAGTTCAGATGTATCTATCAAGCCAGCATACCAGGCTTTTATGGCTTCGGATGGAGTGAGTAATTCTGGTTGGTAGATTTCGTTTAGGCCTCTACGGAGTGGGTCAGCGGTTGTTATTCTAAATGGTTCGCCGAGGATTAGCCAGGACAGCCAGCCTATACCGTATGACCAGCTTATAGCATTTGGTAGGTCTTTGAGGGATTTTAGTTTTCCTAAAGTGACAATATCACCAATCAGGTGTAACAACCAGGCATTTAACTGAAACTGCAGGTTGACACCCAGGAAACGTTCAGCGGTATCTAATCCCTTGTAGAAGTCGAGTTCTGGTTCAGGAAGTATGAGACCGAGCATAGGTTTTAGGAACATTTCACCGAGATTTTCCATGACGGATCTTCCACCAACGGCAGCACCAAGTTTGGTTAGTGCTTCTATGTCTATATCTTTTCCTGTCATTTGTTTCATGTAGGCATTAACAAATCCAGCCCACATAGGTGGAGGAGTGTAGAAGTATTTAGCTATTTTGTGGACAATGCGGTATGCGACTTCGGGGTGAACGAGAAAGATACCTCTTAGAGCCCACATAGCAAGGTAACCTACTAAAGTCGCTGGTAGAGATCTTGCGAATTTAACGATGCTACGAGGAGTAACTTTTTTAATGAAGCCTGTTATTTTACTCCAGAGAGTTTTGAAAAAACTTTCTAATCTTGACATTTTTTCTGGAGCTGGGGCCATATTTTAATATCCTGCGACTTCTTCTTCTAAAGCTTCGTAAATTTCTTTTTCCTCAGGGGGGAGTTTATCAGGGTCTTCAGATGTTGTAACTTCTAATTCTTTGTAGATTTCGTCGATTTCAACAAGAGGAGGGCCGACGATAACGTGTGGGGTTGGAGTAGTTCTAAGGTATTCGTCCCAGAATTCAATTAAACCAGTTTCAACAACATCAGCGGAGAAAGTAGGACGTGGTTTACCTTGTTTGTCTATGATTTTGCTAATATCTTCACTGAGACCTTTAAGCCCTGCAGCAAGTGGGTCTATATGTTGTTGTTTAAAAGCTTTCAGACCGTGGACAAAACGGTCAATAGGGACAAAGACTTGATGGACATATCTAACGATTCTTTTTTCAGTTTCGTAAAGTTTTCCGAGTGTTGCATTCCAAATATTCGTTCTTACTTGTTCGATTCTGTTTGCAAGGTCTCTTGAAAAAACAGAAACTATTTGTTGCAGATGTCTTAATGTGTTATCGAGCCAGACTACCTTAGGTCTGAGAAAATTATCAATGATTTCAAAAATATAGGTAATTTTTCGTTCTATCAGTATTTTCCATGCGAGATAAGCTTTTACGAAGTTGCTTAACCATCTATCAAGGTTTTGCAACCATGGCTTTATGTATTTTTCATACCATCTTCGGAGCCTTTCGAGTTTTTCCAAAATTGGGCGTAACTTTTCTCCATAGACAATTTTCCATCTAAGCCACATTACCTGAAGTTTTACCCAGATCCTTCTTATTTGTTCCCAGAGGGAAAGATATCCATGTCTTTCTCCAGTTTCCCAGCCAAGAGCGTGTGTAATTGCGTGAAATACTGCGGTAACTGGTCTTATAACATTTTTTCCTTTTCCACCGCCACCCATGGCTACATTAACGCTGCAATTTCAAACTCTATTTCTTGTAGTTGTCTTAGAAGTTTTATTTTTTCTTCGTTATATTCTTTTTTTGCTTCACTTAATCTTCTGTTTTTATCCCTTACGCACCAATCTTTCTCCCACCCGTAATATGCACGCCGCATACATTCATTAAAATCAGCTTGAATTGAATTTAAAAGTGTTACGTATTTGCTTTCGAGATCTGCTAAAGCACCAACAACTTTTGCTCGTTCAAAATAAAGATCTCTAAGCCGTGGATGTGCTGGAACTGGGGGTCTTTCAATAAAACCAAGTCTGCCTCTTAATGTTTGATCAAATTTTTGCTCTTCAACACGTATTAGAGTTTTTGTTAAATTTTCATACCTTTTGCCGATCTCATCCACCTTTTGAGCAAATGCTTTATGTGCTTCGTCTTGTGGTGAGGTTGAGTATAGATCCCATGCGTTTGCAATTTCTTTTACAACCCACTTAGCAGGTTCACCGAACAAAGCAACGAGTCTAAATGCAAGCTGAACCCAGTTACAGACGTCTACAAGTGTTCCATGATGAGCAGCTGCAATTGGTTCTTGTTTGAAACCACGATCTTTTTGCTCTTCCATCTTAGAATTCCATCTCTTCCATTGCTCTTAACTGACTTGCTATTTCTTTGACATATTCTTTGAATGAGCCTAAATCAAAGAGTTCAGCTGGTGTTTGATATACGTAAGGACCTTTATCATCAAGCATAAACTCGATCCTTCTATACCTGATTAAATTCCCACGCTCATCAATGTCTAAAGTTTCTCTATCTTCTATCACTCTTAGTTTCATCTTTATCTACCTCCTCTTCTTTTTTGTTTCCTTTCATAGCTTTTTCAAAGTTCATAATTTCTTTGACAGTGTCATAAAGCAGTTTACCAGAAAGACTACGTCTAATTCCCTTTAAATGTGCTGCTATTCTCCAGAGAAAGAACACAATGAATATCATTGCAAACTGGTTAAAAAACTCTGATAACCAGAACATTTTTTTCTTTACACCCCCTCTTTAGGTTTTAACACTGACAAATCAGCTCTTTTTACAATTAGCTTCTTTATTTCAAGTGGCAAATCTCGAGGATGTGTAACAAAGATTTCTTTCTGAAGAAGTAGCTTAATTAGTTCTTTTTTGTCTTTGCCACTTAAAAGCTTTGATTGAGGCTTAACTGCTTCTTCTACGATTTTATCGATATTCTGTCTTATTCTTTGCTTGATAAAATTTGTGTGAAACTCAATAATATCTGCTATGTCAAGACTAAGTGCTTTAGTTTCCTCTTCAGTAAGCTCAAGTTCTCTTAAAGTCTCGTTTGTGTATGCGTTAACGTAAAATATTTTTAATCTCATTCATTACCTCCTTAAGCTATTTTTGCTACACATAAAAAAGTGTGAGTAATAGTTGCATTAGTTCTCATATCTGAGCCACTATATTGTTTTGCATATAGTTCAACATAATCTCCTGCTGACAGCTGTTTTATAAGAGCTACGGAATTATCAATTCCACTGCCACTTTTTGATATATGTAAATCTTTCCAAGTTACGATACTACCATTCACACGTATAGAAGTTGCAACAACATTATCAGCTACTACATCAGCTGCATACCACCCGACTTGCCCGACAATCAGATATACTCCACTCTCATTGACAGTAATTCTATAATTTGTAGTATCTCCTTCATTTTGTACATCAGTGGCTTTTGTATCAAGTGCTACTTTTGTGTCTGTATCAGTTTGAATAGTTTGCTGTGTAGATTGATACATATGACAAAAACTTTGTTTAGGAAAAGTTAAAATTCCTGCAGAGCTGATATTAAGAACCTGAGTTCCTGCAGTGTAGCCGACAATTTTATCTGCGTCTGAAGAGGGTTCAACATTTAAATACGTGTCTCTATCTGCGTCATATAAGCCAGTTTCACCTGAGACAACACGAACCCAAGCTGAGCCGTTATCGTAGAAAAATTCTTTCGTATCAGTTGCAAAATACAGAAGACCCTTTTTACCCGCTGTAGGTCTGTCTGCTTTTGCTCCAAACTTTACATTTGTGATAACTTGCAAGATATTCTCTGAAACGTCACACCATAAGAGATTATCATCTTTTTGAATGAAAAGATAAGCAGTTCCTGTAGATTCATCTTCCAAACGTAGCCGTCCTGGTTTAAGTTCACTGTAAGGCATTTTCTATCACTCCCCAAGCACTCGTAAAGTTCCCATGTTCATTAAAGCACCGTCGTCTTTAACTTTTATGCTGTCCCAACAGTAAAGTATTGCTCCTTCCTTGAGCAACTTTCTATCTGTCACTTCCGCATTTACTAACATTTTAGCAAAAACATCTGCTACGTAAAGTTCAGCCGATTGGTCTAAAAGCCAGTTAGGGAAGCTCCAGTCAGGATAATCTAAACTCATCTTACAACCCCCTTGCTTTCCACATGTATTCTGAGAACGGCATAAGCTGATGAGGTCTTAGTATCCAAAATCGAACGATAACCGTGTGAGGATACTCTGCAGAAGGAGACCAACCTCTAAACTCTAATTCCCATGGTGGCTCTATAAGCTCGAAAAACTCCTTACCAGAGATTGGGTTTCCAGTTAAACGAAAAGCATAGTCGGGGTTGGTAGGCCAAACTTGGTGTTCTCCTTGCCAAATGCTACAATACACGAGCCCAGCACATGCATAAGAGCTAATTATCTCAAGCTTGTGTATAATTCCCCAAGTAAGTTTCAGAACTTTCTTATAAGGTGAGCTTTTCGGTGTTCCTGCGGGTATAGTGCAGTCATATTCAAAAATCATCTACTCTCACTCTTAATTCTCCAGAATGTCATACACTACACCACAATACACAGTAACAGGGTTAGAAGTATCTTTATTCTCGAAAAAGACAGAAAAACGTCTCTCCACACGACCGAGGTCGAGGATAACGAACGTATAAGCTTTTGAAGTATTAGAATACTGCGTTGCATTGAAATATCTACTTGCGGCAGAATTCGCACCATAACCACTTAGATGGTGATACATGTTAACAATCGACTCATTTAAAACTTCATCTTCATCTACTTTGATTATCCAACGTGACTGATTTGTTCCTGTCGAATCGTCCATATCAGCACCAAGCACGAGTTGTCTTACACAGCAACGCTCTTCTAAGTCAAGTACGAGCTCTTTAGAACCCGCAGCAACGGTCGTATTAAGAGCTTTTTTAAATCTGCGACGAAAACACATCGTCAACTCCTAAACGCTAAATTTTAGTAATACCTTAATTGCTGCAAAATTATGCTCACTTCAGGATTAGTTCCTACACTGGAAGCACCTTTAAGAGTAAGTCTCAAGTTCTTAAGTTTTCTCACATCGTAAGCGTCTCTGTCGTCGCTAATATCTCCAAAGGGCAAGAGTAAGCAGAAGTGAGGACAATAACCTGTTACAACCATCTTGTAGTAAGTGCAGTTAGCCTTAGCAGCTATAGAAACCTTGTTAGCACTATAAGTCGGGCTTGGAGTTCCACTTGCTCCTGTATCAGCGTCGGCATAAGCAAGGTCTATAACTCCGTCATGCAAGTAAGTCACAGCTGTATATATGGTTTGAGCATTAGCACTCTCTCCTAAACGGACATATTCTTCAATTCTGCCTAACGGTGCAATTATTTTCTGGAAAAGCTCGCTTGGTGTGATGTCATAAGGAATTCTCTTATCATGCTCTTCACTTAACTTAATTTCAGAAAGCTGAGAAACTGGGCTTAAATCATCACTCTTGCACCTGAGAAGCATAAGCCTGTAGGGATAGTCTAAAGGTAAATCGGTATACTCGTAGGTATTAGCAGAAGGTGTAAAGCTCTTTATGTTCTTTGCCATTAAGAAACCTCTTGGTCTTGGTTGAACCTCGTCAAAAGCCCATGCTCTCACAGATAAACTGTTTGTAGTTACTCCAGAGTTAGCAGCGTCTTCATCCCAAGTTATCTTGAGCTGAGGGTTCTTAAACTTGGTGAAGTCCATAGCATACTCAGGGTCGAAAAGCTTGTAACCGAAGAAAATCGGAATTACGCATACTGCCTCATCATTAGCTTTAAGTGTTATGTAGTTGTGAGGCATTACACCAGTTGCATAAAAAGCAAGAGCCTGAGCTTCTGAACCACTTAAGCTAAACAACACATCTGAACCATCTACAAGCTCAATCTTGCTTATGCAATCGCTTATAGGAGCAGTTAAAGCATCACCTGTGTTTACTGTGAACTTCCAGATTATCTCTAAGCTTGAGACTATATCAGTTAAGTTTATGTCAATTGTTTTTGTCCCTGCAGCCCCAAGGTCAGTTGGGGCATATACCTCAACTTCA
>Ga0164311_10000927_pt1 | contig 13729 bp, 12 predicted proteins | sample GuaBasSedimGuay2_FD_121796 | JGI IMG/M metagenome (GOLD analysis project Ga0164311, IMG submission 121796) | Subseafloor sediment microbial communities from Guaymas Basin, Gulf of California, Mexico - Guay2, Core 4569-9, 9-12 cm | ecosystem: Environmental > Aquatic > Marine > Hydrothermal vents...
GCGCTGACGAACTGGGCAAGTCCGAATGTTCCTTGATTCGGAGCGTAGATGAGATTCCCAGTCTCTTCATCTATCACGTATCCTTCAATGTTATAGCTGAACATTGCGCCTAGAACGATGAAGGCGCTTTTTAGGCCTTTAAATGTCGCAATGCCGTTTTCGTCAGCGATCTCAACCATCTGTGTATTTGGAACCTGTCCTAGAACGTATGTTCCATAGCCAGCAGCTCCCTGATAGAGCAGCACTAATGCTTTTGGAACAGGCTTGTACCATCCAGTTTTAGTCTTGTCATACTCAAGAACTTGGACATGAAGCTTGATGAAGGCAACTCCGCTGTTAGGATCATAACGGCTTATTTTGAATCTCGGAATATTCTCATATATGCTCTTATCGGCATTGGCGAAGAAGAAGATCACGTTAAATGCATATTTTAGAACATGATTCAGATTTTTGAAGTTAACCTTATCAAAAGTGTCTAGAGGAGTACGCTCCATGATACGACTTGTAGCGCCCGAGGTTATGGCTAAACATATCCCACCCGTCCCCATTAGAAGCTCTCCATCCCAGATGAAGACGGATGAGCCTGCAGCCCAGGTTGTTCCTCCCGCTACAACCCAAGGAGCCTGCGCGCCATATATCTGGTCTCCCACCTTGAAGTATACGTTCTTTCCATCCCCGAAGACCTCCTGCAGTACAGATGTGATGGAATCAGCGCCGTACTCATACTTCATAATTGGCGCGGATGGATCAACATAGGATTTGAATGATGGCGAACCTAAAGTAAAGAGGAGCTTAGCTACGTAATCGGTATATTTCGCATACCGCGGCCCCGTGAATGAATGGACTGGTCCTGTAGCCTGCACCACTATGCTGTTGCTATCGAGAGTGTAAAAGTCCAAGTAAAAGGACATTCTAATCTTCGAACCAATATTAGTTGAGTTTCCAAAGAAGTACTCCTCCATAAATTCTCTCATTCCATAATAGGATTGCCAGTGCCCTGAAACTGCTAGAAACATGATTGTTCTGGCTGGAGGATTCTCGGAGTAGAATCGGGCTAATTCGAGAAGCGCAGCTATGCCTTGAGCCTCATTTGCGCCTGGAGCAATCCCTGGAACGACTGAGAAGCTATCGAAGTGCGCGATTAGAAGGAGTATTTGATCAGGATATGTTGTACCCTTTATGAAGCCTAGAACATTCATCGCGGGAATTTCTTCCCATACTACTTTAGATTTGATGCGGACGAAAACAGGTCCTTCAGAGATGAGCTTACGGAGCTTAGAGGCATCTTTATACCTTATGTAATATCTGGGCAGATTTATAGCCGCGCTAACCGTCTTCATCATGTTACCGTAGATCGTTGTGGAGTTAGACTCTATGAAGAGAACAGCTTGGCATCCTAGGGCGAAGGCGTTCACCCAGTTCCGTCCGGAAGCATACTCCAGCATAGCTATGGCGCCTGAGACGTTCATGCCGAGCTCCTCAAACTCCTTGTAGGTTCCAAAGCCAGCATAGATTAGTCTACCTTCATAATTTCCAGTTGGGGGTGCAACGACATTCGGGAGGAATGGCTCAAGAACTATCTTCTCATCGATTTTAGGCGATACAACCTCCAACCAAGCTCCATGAGACACGGGCATGGCCATCTTAAAATTCTGATAAGAAACGTTGAGCAGCCCATACTCCTCAAACTTTTCTTTAATATACTCAGCAGCTTTATAATAACCGTCTGTTCCGGGACATCTCGATTTTAGATTGGAGAGATAACGAATATGCTCCTTTATTCGGTTCATATCTATTCTTTCGGCAACTTGCTTGGCATAGGATGCTAAATCGGGAGGGGCAGTAAGTATAGGAGAGAGATCCCCATCTGCCCTCAAGACAGATGATTTTTCAGATACACTAAGAATCTCTATAGCGCTTGCTTGATTGAGAATCACAAAAAGCATAACCAGAATAATCAAGGAGCTAAGACGCTTGAAGCTCATTGCAAATATACTCTCTCGCTAAAGATTATTTAAAATTTTCCCCAAATATTTTTTAATGGTCCCGCCGCAGAAACCATTGTCGACCAGAGAATTTCTAAGAAATTCTTAAATTTGAAGATGTCAAAGAAATACGTACTCATCGAATGATTTAATGACGGAAATAAAAGATGCCTCTCCACGGTTGGGTAGGTAAAATTTTACGCGTGGACTTGACGAATGAGAGGATAGATGAGATAGATACGATGAGATATGCAGAGAGATTCATAGGCGGGAGAGGCTTAGCCGCAGCGATTGCTTGGGATGAGATCCCCTTTGGAATCGACGCCTTTGATCCTGAGAATCGATTGATCATCATGACCGGGCCGTTAACTGGAACCTTGGCGCCTACTTCTGGCGGTAGAATAACATTTGCGGGTATAGCGCCTCAAGCATATCCGAAGCCTCATTATACAAGGTCAAGCATGGGGGGATATTGGGGAGCCGAGCTGAAATATGCTGGTTACGACGGAGTGATCATCAAGGGAAGAGCGGCTGATCCCGTCTATATATGGATAAGCGATGGGGAGGCTGAGATTAGAGATGCAGAGAAACTTTGGGGCCTCGACACATTCGAGACTCAGAAGAAGCTGATGAAGGAGCATGGAGAGGATTCTCAGACCGTATGCATCGGTCCAGCAGGGGAGAATCTGGTGCGAATAGCTGTGGTTCATCATGGAATAGAAAACGCGGCTGGACAAGGCGGCTTCGGAGCAGTAATGGGATCGAAAAATCTTAAAGCAATCACGGTTAAGGGAAGCGGAGGCGTATCGATAGCTAAGCCTAAAGAATTCATAGAAGCATGCAGATACGCTTTAAGGTTTGCACGTGAAACGCACATCCGTGAATCTAAGGCTTGCACAATGTCATGTAACATATCTGGATGCGGATTGAAGATCTACAAGGGGATTAAAGGCAGATTTTATTCCAGACTATACACGGGCGCCGTGCATTGCTGTTCACCGGCATATCTAAAGTTTAAGCCTTGGCAGGCAGGGTTTGAAGCAGCCCAGCTCGCTGACATGTATGGAATAAATCATTGGGAGATCGTTTTAGGCTTCACTGGAACAGGCCGTTGGCTTAACAGATGCGTTGAGAAAGGCCTAATAACAGAGAAGGATCTAGGGATGCCCATAGACTTGGAAAGCGGAGTTTTCTGGAGCAAGCTTCTCAGAAAAATCGCTTATAAAGAGGGGATTGGAAAGATCTTTGCCGAGGGAGTGCCTAGAACCGCTGATATTCTCGGTAAGGGCCATGAATTTTTGCCACATGTTGCTCATGGATTTGAAACCCATTGGAATGGACACTTCTTCGGCGGGCCGCGTTATCCATACTGGATCGTTGCTGCCCTTCAATGGGCAATGGACTCCAGAGACCCCCTGGTTCACGGCTATGCCAGTCAGATAACTTATTGGACTTCTAGGCCTGGAGCCTCAATATCTGTTGATAAGCTTAAGGCAATCGGTAAACGTCTATATGGCTCTGAACTTTCGGTAGATCCGAATAGCAATTATGAATGTAAGGCTCAGCCTACAATATGGCATCAAAATCGACTTGCCGTTCATGACTCGATTCCGGTATGCGAAACTTTCTTTCCAGTAATTTATAGCGTAGATTCTCCCGACGGCTTCGGCGATACATCTATAGAAGCCAAACTCTTCTCTGCAGCCACCGGGATCGATCTCAGCGAGGAGGAGCTCGACCATATCGGCAGCAGGATCTATAATCTCGAGAGGGCGATCATGGTGCTTGAAGGTAGAACAAGAAAGGATGATGAAAGCGTCATACCATACTTTGAGAAGCCTGATAGAGATGGGATAAGACTTGACGTAGAGAAGTTTCGAGCGTTAATGGATGAGTTTTATGATCTTAGAGGATGGGATCGAGAGACCGGGTGGCCAAAGAGAGAAACATTAGAAAAACATGGCCTTAAAGATGTAGCTGACAAGCTAGAGAATCTCGGAAAACTACCTGACTAGAGCTGCATAATCTTCATGCTCTGGCAGAATAACTAGAGACTGGCAATTCGTATCATGGAGGATATGATGATCAGTATTTACCGATTTCTATTTAGAAATAAAAGATCTGTTTTCGGTATCCTGCTTTTGATGAAGATTTATTTTTCTGCTCTGATGTAGACTTCAGCTCTCGTCTCGTATCGGGCGATAAGTCCATCTCGTAGATAGACTATTCTGTCGCTGACGTCAATCATCTTTAAGTCATGCGTTGCAGCGATTATCGTTACGCCTTTCTCTTTATTCTTCTCCCGAAGCAGCTTGATTATTTCCAGTCCGGTATGTAGATCCAAGTTTCCAGTAGGCTCATCTGCAAGGATGATAACCGGATTATTAGCTAGGGCCCTTGCAATAGCTACTCTCTGCTGCTGGCCGCCGCTCAGCTCTGCAGGTTTGTGATTAAGCCTGTCACCGAGACCTACGGATTCTAATATTTCGCGGCCTCGTCTTAGACGTTCTTCTCGTTCCACACCAGCAAATATCATCGGTAACATGACGTTTTCAAGGGCGGTTAGGACAGGTATCAGGTTGAACGTCTGGAATATATAACCAATCTTTCTGCATCTAAGCCAAGCGAGCTCATAAGCGTCCAGCTTCGCTATATCCACTCCATCTATATAGACCCTTCCCCTCGTGGGCCTATCTATTCCTCCAACCATGTTGAAGAGCGTTGTCTTCCCGGAGCCTGAGGGACCCATGATCGAAAGATACTCGCCGCGTCTGACTCTCAGATTGACTCCATCTAGAGCCTTAACTGTTACCGGGCCCATCTGATAATATTTAGCAAGATCCTCGGTCTCAACTACATATTCAAAGCTGATGTCCCATTCCTCCCTGATCTACGTGACTTTAATATTATGAACTGACTTATAAAAGTTAATTTGGAATCTCTTTAAATTAACGTCTAAAAGAGCCGTGAATAGCATCCTCTGCTCCTTTTAAAAATCGATGTAAGACCTTTTAAGAGGGCTCTTCGAAACTCTTTAATATACTTTGGAGGAAGCTTAAACGTCTTTTGATATGGATGTGAATGAAATGAAGAGGATAAAGTAGGAATTATAGGTACTGGCGGTAATTTTCGTGGAGCTCATCTTCCAGCATATCCAAACATAAGGGAAGCTGAGCTTGTCTCTCTTTGCGGATGGAGAAGCAAAGCTATATCCCCGAGCTATAGTTGTGAATATTCTCTGGATAGACGTGGCTCCACATAACATGCGTAAGCCCTTTCCGTGAACCATCACCTTGACAGCTGAGACTTACATGCGGGTGCTCAGCGAGGTGGTTGAAAGCCCTGTTAAGCAAGGCGTTAAACGGGTAGATTTCTGGATGGTCATGGCGGCAACGTCGTACCTAACGTTACAGCTTGCAGAGATCAGAGAGATGATCTACTATAAATATGGTGTAGACATAGAGGTTGGGACGCTTTCCTATTGAATGTAGTACATGATGAAGTCTTAGAAGTCGCCTCAGAGCAGAGGATTGGTCATGGCGGAGAGGCGGAGACAAGCGTACTAATGGCGATTGCCCTCACGCCGTTCGAACCGATTATATTATACCGCCCGACACAAGACCTAGGCCTAAGCCTAAAATATTTCGAGCTTATGATCAAGATGAGTATAGTCCAGATGGATACACCGATGATGCACGGGCAGCAAGCAAGGAGAAAGGAAAAAACTAGTAGAGGCGGCTGTAAAAGGATGCGTCTCCGCTATTGAAGATTTCATAACTTTTAAGCCGGTAGGCACAAGAACTCATCCTGGAAAGCATCAATACCCCAAACCATAAGAGCAACGCTTAAGGAAATCAAACATCCAATATTCGGATCTGGTGATTTAAATTGAAGAGAATCTCATTCCGAGATATCGGATTAAAATATACTTTAAGTCCATTTGAACCTCCCGTCGTCCACATTGACCCTGGAGAGACACTCATTATTGAGGTTGAAGACGCATCTTCAGGACAGATAAGAAAAGAGACTGATCGGAGAGACCGGAAAAGTATACCTTTTGGAAATCCTGTAGTTGGCCCCATATACGTTAGGGGAGCTAAGAGAGGGGGAAGCATATCCGTATCAATAATTGAGATCACACCATCCATAGGACAGGGAGCCACATACTTTTCAGAATTTAATGAGGAATACGTGTCGGGGACGCCCATACTCAAATTTCTAGGTGAAAGATTTCCACGTGAACCTAAGATCTGCAAGATCAGAGATGGACAAGTTTACTTTTCAGATAAACTGATTATTCCCTATAAGCCCATGATAGGTACGATAGGTGTGGCGCCGCAACCAGAAGGAGAAGCGTTCTCTTCCAGCGTGCTTCCGGGTAGACACGGCGGAAATATGGATCTTCCTGATATTTGTCCATCAAGCACAGTTTTTCTCCCAATCTTCCACGACGGAGCCCTACTGTATATTGGTGATGTTCATGCAGTCCAAGGAGATGGGGAAATCTCTGGAACCGCTGTTGAAATGCCTGCCGAAGTGAAACTTAAAGTCGATTTAAAAGATGAACATCTAACATGGCCTATGGTTGAGAATAAAAATGAAGTAATGGTGATAGCTACAACCAGTAACAGTTTTAGTTTGGAAGACGCTATAAGAACAGCCTTCTTGGAGCTGGCGATGTGGATAGAGAAGAATTTCGGTTTGAGCCGCTTCGAGGCTTTGATGCTTTGCGGTCAAGTCGGTAAGATAAGAATAGGGAATCTATGGACAGCCGCGGCTAAGATCGAAAAGAAATACTTAGATGCGCTAAAATAGCTCCTTCAGCATCTTTTTGAAAAACCACGAAAAATCTCATAACTTGATTGCTCCCAGTAATGCCTTGCGACACTCCTACAAACTGGTGCACTATTGTAACGGGAGCATGGACCGGACGCATGGAACCGCAAGCTTTCACATACATCATTTGTAAATTTAAAGGGACGTGAGCCTACAGGTATCGTTGATCCAAAGGACTACGAAGATGCCCAAGAAGAGATCCTTCAAGCCATATACAGTCTCAGGGATCCTGAAACTGGAGAGTGTTCCATCGCCTTGGCAGTAAGGAAAGAAGATGCGGAGATTCTAGGCCAATGGGGTGATAGAGTAGGAGACATAATATATTATTTAAATCCGGGATATACGGATGTCGATTTAGATAGAAATCAAGCTGTGAATCTTCCATTAGAAAGATTAATGAGCTTGAGAGATGTGGAATCTTCAGACCAGATCTGCACCCACCGTCAATTTCTACCTACAACTACATATGGCGGCATTTCGGTTAGAGCAGTCTTTATTATGAGCGGGCCCGAGGTAAAGAAGGGCTATCGGAGGAGAACACCAGTATGGCAGGTTGATGTCGCTCCTACAGTAGCATACGCATTAGGTATTCCAGCTCCAGCACGATGCAGCGGAAAGGTTGTCTACGACTTTTTTCAGTAACCTTCATTTTTATAAATGTATTATTCTGCCATCCATTCTTTTTTAATTGATTACGAAATGATAAATATTATATCTAAGAGGCTCTACATTAAATTGATTTTAAACAGATTTTTGGTGGAAAAAGTTGGAGTATAAAAAGATAGGTAAAAGTGATCTGAAGGTTTCATCCATAGGATTTGGGGCTGCTTTTCGAAGTGGGATTACGGATGAATCGCCTCGGGTAATTAGGAGAGCTCTAGACTTAGGTGTCAATTTGATAGATGTTGCTGAGATTTACCATCAAGGAAGATCTGAAGAGATTGTGGGCGAATCTATACGTGATAGGAGAGATGATGTTGTAATAAAGACTAAAGTCGCTATGGACCATCTAAAGTATGATGATGTCTTGAAGGCAGCGGAGGGAAGCCTAAAGAGGCTGAGAGTAGACGTAATCGATTTATATCTAGTTCATCATCCAAATCCGAATGTTCCTATAGAGGAGACCATGAAGGCTATGGAGAAGCTCATCGAGGAAGGGAAAGTTCGATACATAGGCGTAAGCAATTTTAATGCCTCCCTCATCAAAAAAGCGCAGGAATCACTTTCTAGACATGAGATCGTCGCAAACGAAGTGAAATACAATATTGTAGAGAGAGAAATAGAGCAGAATCTTCTTCCTTACTGCCAAAAAGAAAACATCAGCATAATAGCTTATAGTCCGCTGGCTCGAGGCTTACTTACGGGAAAATACAGCCGAGAATCGATCCCAGAGAATCACTGGAGAAGAAGAGACCCACTATTCCAAGAGCCAAACTTCAGCAGAGCTCTAAAGGTTGTAGATGCTCTACGGAGAATAGCAGAGATTCATAATAAAACTCCTGGGCAAGTAGCCCTTAACTGGCTTGCTTCTAAGCCAGAAGTTATTCCTATCTTTGGCGCAAGCAGCGTAGAGCAGGTGGAGGAAAACTGCGGTGCTGTCGGGTGGAGGATGACCGATGAGGATCTTCGAATGATAGAAATAGCCTACAAGAATCTATCTAAATAGAGAGTCTGCTTTGCCTTAAAGGAGCCCTCTCTTTTAGCGGTCATCTCCTGAGGATCATAGTTTTATGTAGAGACTATTTTTACACCCAAACGGTATGGTTTTCAGCAATACATTAGTTGGAAAGGCTTAACACAGCCTTTTTCTACTCGGTAAAAAAGCGAATATAAACATTTGTAAAAGAAGAAAATCCAACGCTTCTAATAGGGGAAGTCGATGATGTATAAATATTGGCAAAGGAAAACATGCATTCCTTCTTTGAGGTCCTCAAGGGAAATTCATAATAGTAGCAGCTGAAGCTGGGAAGCATCTCCGACTCAGAAGCCCTTAGCAACGAATCTTAAGGAGGCAAATGAAGCAGTAGTTGCTGTGCGGAGAGCCGAGTCAAGGCTCTTGTAGAACCTAACGTTAATAGTCCATCCATACTCGAGGCAAAGAGGCTAATAGATGAAAGCGCGCTGGGGAAGATCTTATGGTTCAGCTCGATGCAGTTAGTGGCTGAGGAGGTCAATAGGTTGAAGCGTACCTTCTAACGGGAGCTTTCCAGACGGCTTTTTACGGAAAGTCACCTCAGCATCAACAGAATTTCCAGACAGAGTGACATCAGAGTTTTGCTTATAAAACGTTCATTTATCCAAGGCTTCTTCACGTTTACTCCAAATTCGCCTCGAATGAAGATTGTTTTAAACTCTATTATATCGTCTGCTGTTCTGCCCAGCCAATTCTTCGTAAAGTCGCAGAGGGAAGTATAGCCCATGACTTGGGGGACTAAATGCCCGGCGTAAACGTAGTGACACCCGATTTGTCCAACGAAGATTCCAAGAGGAGAAGATCCAACCATCTATTTGATCTTACCGCATTTCTGGTCCCTATGAAGGAGTATAGCTTAAGAATAGCTGGACATCTGGATTTTCCGCATAGTCTTCAGGCTTCCCTCCCTAACATGGATCTCTAATTCTGGACTGTATAGATTTAGGTCTCCAGCTGTTTCCACGTTTATGACATGTCCAATCCAAGGAACCCTTCTCTTAAGCTTCTTTATTGATCTTTTGGGGAAGTGGAAACTTCACTATTTTCGACCCTTTAAGAACCAAAATCCGATATGAATTAGTCTTTGCATTTAAATCAATGTTTTCAGCAGCAAGTGAGAGACAGAACCTTTTGATATAAGATCTCTTAGAGATATCTGCTGATAAGCACGGGTTTACCTTTTTTCACCGAATCTAGAGATGCGGATACCATAACTAGGCTCTTCAAATTGTCTCTTCCGCTTGTCTCCGGCTCCCTATTCCTTCTGATGGCCTCCGCGAATTCATAAAGAGAGTAGGCTCGATCCTCATAGGGCATCGAAACAAGCTTTTCAGTCACCTCCTTAGCAGAATCTTTAGGCTTTACCTTGACGGTTTCGTTCCAGTGTATCCCGCCCTCTGAACATTCTATTCTCCAATCTCCATCCCACGTCGTCTCCCAGCCTAAGGAGACCCAGCTTCCAACATATGTGATGCGAATCTGGTTTCTCATCTTTACCGTAACTGTAACGCAAGGATCGCCTTTAAACCAGCTCCACTCCGGCCTCCACGTTTCGCAGTATATGCTCTGTGGATCCGAAGCAAATATGTATCTCATCAGATCGAAATGATGAATTGCCATGTCTATAAGAAGGGGATATTCCATCTCTAGACGGAACCCTCTGAATTTAGGAGCCTTATGGAAGTTAACTATAGCATAGCTCGGCTTTCCAACCTTCATTCTTTCAATAAGTCTTCGAACCGTCCGCGCTCCTCTTCTAAAACGATAATTCTGGCTGACCATCAATTTTAGACCTCGTTTCTCAGCTTCAAGAACTATTCTCTTCGCGTTCTCTAAAGTATCAGCTAGAGGCTTTTCAATCAATACATGAAGACCAGCCTTCAATGACTGCAATGCTATTTCCATATGCACATTTGGGGGAACCACGATTAAGGCGGCGTCGGCCTCAACCTCTGCTAATGCGCTTTCTAAATCATTGAAACATCTCTCCTTAGGCATCCCATGCGCTTCCGCCGCTTCCTCCAAAGCTTTCTCATCTATATCGACGTATGCCACAGGTTTCCAGAACTTTGACGACTCAACTATATCTGTCCAGCTTCTTCCAAATCCGCCTACGCCTATTTGTATAAGTCTAAGCAAGACTAACCACATCCTCAATAAATTTTAAGCTCAGTAGAAAACCTTTCCTCCTTTATTTATAAGGCCTTTGGGCTGAGAACCCCTTTAGGCATAACCCACAAGACAAAATCATTCTTCCTTCGATAATTAATTAGCAGCCTGTTTAATAACCGGATATGCTCACTGATTATTCTAAAGCAGGTAATTATATGGGCATATATCATCGAGTCTCATGATCCCTAGAGTTTCGTCATAAACGAGAGGATATACTCTGATGTTGAGCGGTTCCTTAGGGTTTGAAAGAAGGACGAGCAAGAATTAAGTTAGGGCTCTTCTATTCACCTATGATCCGCACGTGAACCCCACATGATCTTGAACCGTCCATCTCAATGAAGAGGATTGACTGCCAAGTTCCAAAATGCATCTTTCCGTTTTCTAGAAGAAACGAGACTCCGGAGCTCATTAGAGAGCTCAGAATATAGGCGTGGGCGTTCTGTTCCCTTATGCTCCAACTATACTTTGCATTGTGTCGATAATCTTCTCTAACTGAAGCGATCTTTTGTAGAACATCTACCATGTGCGCGCCTACTATCGTAGTCTTGGATGACATTGATATCTAATTGTGGAGCGAATATTCAAGAGCCTTCTAAGAGTTGGACTTCACGTTGATTCTTTATTTTTCGTGATTTCTCCATGCATGACATTCGGAGATTTATCGCCACGGGCATAACGGGCAGCCCATTATAGCCCTGATGGATATTCAGGAAATTAGCTCGGCTGGGAGATGAGACCGTCAGCTTCCGCATGTTTTCTATCCTCTTTAAGTTCTATTTAGATATTGACAGATGGCCTTTTCGACATTTACATAGAGATAAGAAGAGAGATATTTTTATAAAGTGGAATCTTATCTTAAGCCCATCTTCCTTAGGAGATTTAATAGTAGATCCGGCCTATTAGTGCCTATTACATCAACGTTTAGACGTATCATCTTCCTCATATCTTCTAGTTCATCTGGATTCCATACTGACACCTTTAGTCCCCTTTTATGGGCTTCCTCTACAAGATTCGAGTCTACATTCTTATAGTATACGTGGATTGCTTCGGAGTGTACGTCGATGGCTCTCTGACAGATGTCTCCTTGAACATCGAAGAACAGGGCTCCCGTTCTTAAAGACGGGTTAAGATCATGAACCTTTTTAAGCAGTTCATGCATGAAGGATGTTATGACCACTTCTCTTTCAGCCCCCATTCTCTCGACTAAATGAACTGTTGGCTCGGTTGCTTCTGCAACTTTAAGCTCTATCTGAAGTATAACCTTGCCCTTTGTGAGGTTTAGAACCTCCTCCAAGGTAGGTATCTTCTCACCTTTACCAGCATCGAGCCTCCTTATCTCCTGAAATGTTAAGTCTTTAACGTATCCATGTCCATTGGTTGTTCTATCTACAGTCTCATCGTGGATCACGACTAGATGACCGTCCTTCGTAACGCGAACATCAATCTCAACTCTATCCACCCCTAAATCGATAGCCTTCCGTATCGACCTTAAAGTGTTTTCAGGCTCTAACCCCGCTGCACCCCTATGACCCGTGACCTCTATCATCACTCATCAACTCCGATTCCTTTATATCACAAAAAAATATGAGGATAAAACAGTTTTCCCAGAGACCGTTCTTCAAGCCTTATTTTTGAGTGGATAATTGTAACTTCGGCCTTGTATGCGGGATACGTCTTATAAAAATTATTGATTATAAAAGTTTTCTCCTAACAAGATTTTTGAGTATGATTAACGTAAATTCTTCATAATGGTTTAGATGAGAAGGCCGAATAAGAAGATGAGAAAAAGATGCTTTCATGTCTTCTAGAGAAACGTTCATTGCGGCTGTCTCTAGCGGTGATCTCCCTAATCTCGCTGGCTGGATACGCCTTTCCTTTCGCCACTAAGTCTCTTCTATCTCCCAGAGCAAGCTGGGCATACCATTATAAGGAGACTCTTTTTTCGAGTGGAACCCTAGTTTACGAGTTTAATGCGGATTGGAAGTACTGGATAAACAGTCTCTACAGGGACACACTTATTATCGAAGTGAACGGAACAGTGCATTATAGATATTTTTTAAAGAATGGATCTTACATAACGTTCAATCGGACTGATCATTCAGTGTTTTACGTTAATGCAAAAACACGAACGTACGGTCGAGGATACTACACGAGCTGGTGGATTCCAACGAATATTTATTTCGGCAGTACTGTCCCCGTATGGAATCTCAACTTGAGAGTTATCGGTTTAACATGGGTCATAATTAATGGGCAACTCATAGAATGTTGGGTCTTAAAGTATGAGAGGCCTAGAGAAGAGTATACCTTCCTCTACGAGAGGACGACGGGGCTCTTCGTTAAGATGGTCTTTAAAAGAACCGTTGGAAAGTCTCAGTTGACAGCTGAGAGGCAAATTACAAATATGAGTTTTAGATGGCCGCTTCTCGCTTTAATTAGGCCCTTCCTGATTCTTATAGCTATAGCCGCCCTCATTCTCGCGGTTTTATACGGAGAGGGCCTTAAGAGATTTCTGAAGAAACCTGAAAAGATTCCCGTTATTCTATAATCTCCATGAAGATTGCTTTGGATGGCGCTGTTCAAAACGAGCTTTTACGCTAGATTTATGTTCAGCTCGGATAGATGCGACAAACTTAAATATTTTCTCGGCCTCCTTGATGCTGTGAGCCCGTTGCGATTAGAATTGCCTAGACCTCCCCTCTTAATCTTTCTATCCCTAATTCTTATTTCTCTAATTTTGGGATCCTGCATAATCTACTCAACGGTTTCAGCTCATAGAAAGGGGGATTATCTACATTTAGAAAGTGATGTTTTAGAAGTTGATTTCCCAGCAAACTGGTTTGCGTTCTCTTGGGAGACGGTTAATGAAACGACTAATGGGAAGATCTTCAGCTTTCTCATATTTGCCTCTAACATGTTTTCCGCGATTTCTATTCAAGTGTTCGATGAGAACGCAACCAGGCAATATATGATGGAGAATAATCTTAGTGATGTTTCCTCAGCCTCATTTAAGGAAACACAGCGACTTTTCAAGTGGATTTCTAGA